>WLWD01006092.1_pt1 | contig 172598 bp, 145 predicted proteins | sample 6712731 | NCBI WGS metagenome assembly WLWD01 (sample SAMN12718690, study PRJNA576275) | sponge metagenome | isolation source: marine sponge | host: Mycale hentscheli | place: New Zealand: South Island, Marlborough, Capsize Point | collected 2014-11-01
TGTTTTCCCACTATTTTGAAGCTTTTAATGCTCCCTTACAGTAACTGTAGCCTCTAAACAACTAAAAATGTAACTTTTAAGTTTTCTTTTAAACAAATGCAGCCATCTTCTGGAGCAAGACTTCACTTTAGAGCGCTAGAGGGACCTAAAAATGGCAGTTCACGTCAGCTGTGCAGTGTCTAACTGATTTAGAACGTAGCGACTGCTCCCAACAATGCAATTGGAGGGACACTAAACGCAATCAAAGGGACACTGAGTTAATAGTGTCCCTCTCTGAAGGACCTAACGAGTTTAAAGTTCCTCTGTCACAATACAAAAATTACATATCAGCTAAGTTCTTAAAGCACTACATTAACCTCCTGGTACTTTCACACTCCGTCTCACTAACCTGGGGGCCTGGAAAGATGCTTGACAGCTTCACACAGTCTCTGCAGATGAGCTATACACATACATACATACACACATACATAAATACATACACATGTACACACATACATACATACACATGTACACACATACATACACACATACATACATGCACTTGCAATAAACAGATAATGTACTGCTACATTTACTAAATTAACAAAGTAATAATTAAAACACAAAAAGCCACCCCCAATTTATACATGCTAGCCAATATAATTTTGATATATATCGCTAAAGAATGTAATATCTTTTCGATCATACATGCGAGTGCATTCAATGAGTTAAGGTATACTCACTACTTTAGTACTTGTACTTACAGGAATAATCTTGATTGAAATCATTATGGGCACGTGTCACTCAGTGTTGAAATTATTTATGCGCAGAAAATAATAAAAACTTAACAGTATCAACTAGTTAACTTCTTACTACAGTAGAAACATTCCTTATAGACAAGGATAAAACAACAACAACAACAGCAACAACAACAACAACTTATATAGTTGTGACTCAACTAGTTATCACTAATATACAAAGTTTTGCAACTATAAGAGTCAGTTTAATGATACCTTACCCATTAAATATACTTTGCTATGCATCGATAGGCAACTGACCTCTCCTTGTGACTCCCAAATTGCGAATCTCTTGCTCGTCAAGCAGAGCCAAAGCCGTCATGTCTTTCCTTGTCCTGTATCCTTCATTATGGAACAAGTCGCGATATTCACCCAGCTCTAACTGACTAAGCCATGCTTCTACTGTACCCTACACACACACACACACACACACACACACACACACTCATCATCGTCGTCATCTGAAGTTTCATATTTCCTAGGTGAAATATCAAACAGATTCCTGTTGGCCTCATGTATATGGAAAATATTTATCAATCAAAACACACACACATAACATAAATGCACACACACACACATACATACATGCATACACTCACTCAAAAAGCTTACACCGCACTCATGCACACACACGCACACACACACACACACACACACACACACACCACTAACCGCATCGTTATCCTTGGGTATTTCATATCTATGAGCTGGGAGTGTTTGTAAGTTCTTAATTTCTCTCATCAGTCTGTGTCGGTAGCCAGCTTTGTCAATAGAAATGGCCTCCAAATCCTACACACAAAGTATATATTAAAAAAAATAAATAAATAAATAAATAAATAAATAAAAATAAAAATAAAAAACTCAATAACAAACAAGTTAAATTGTGTACAGCATTTTCCTTAAAGAAATGTGATAATGGGTAAACTCTGTGTAATTTTCAGTACCACCTCATAAGGGGTAAAACACATGTCTGTCTATTCACACACAAAAAAAAATCTCAAAAGGAAATTCTAGCAGTAACCATAGAGATAAAAGAGCATGGAGTAAAATATGTACACCACGTGCAGTGTACATATTGCAAAAATTCTCTCTTGCTGCCGCTAGGCGGTCATGCGCACCTGGCAGAGCCAGGATGCCTGTGCACTAAGCAGGCACTGTGAGCTGTGCAAGCAAAGCTCTAGTTCACACACGATTTAATTTGAATATTTAGGAACTAATTTATGATGTATTCTTGTTTACCTACTTAATCAACTGCAGCTAACTTTATTAAGTTACTGTTCAGCAAGGTCTAGTTAGCTAGCTAGTGTAATGCCAGTGCTGAGAGCTGGAGTGTTTGTAAGCTCTTAATTTCTCTCGTCAGTCTGTGTCGGTAGCCAGCTTTGTCAATAGAAATGGCCTCCAAATCCTACACACAAAGTATATAAAAAAAAATAAAAATTAAAAAAAAATTTAAAAAATTAAAAAATAAATAAATTAAAAAAACCAACAAAAAAACAAAAAACAACAACAACTCGATAACAAACAAGTTAAATTGTGTACAGCATTTTCCTTAAAGAAATGTGATAATGGGTAAACTCCGTGTAATTTTCAGTACCACCTCATAAGGGGTAAAACACATGTCTGTCTATTCACAAAAAAAAATCTCAAATGGAAATTCTAGCAGCAACAATGAAGCACTGAAGGTTCAAACCCATAGATATGAAATACCCAAGGATAACAATGGGGTTAGTGGTGTGTGTGTGTGTGTGTGTGTGCATGAGTGCATGCACACAAAAAAAAATAAAACAAATTTTTTTTGTGTGTGTGTGAGTTGTGTGGTGTAGTGGTTGTGTCCTGGGCTCAGGGCCCGTGGTCATGAGTTCAACAGGCAATTTTTCCATCTGATTTCCATCTGCCTCCCACCAGCCCCACCAGTCCACCCAGCTGTGATTGGGTACCTGGCATTTGCTGGGGTGCAAATTCAAGGCCTTTTCTCATGAAGCAGCAATGGTCTAGGTTGGACTTCGGGTGCCCACACCACTTGCTGTGAGGAAAGGTCTGTTCTCCTGTGAGTTCTTAGCCCGGCTCCATCTCTTGCAGCAATATGGACACAAGTCTGTACTCTATTATTATTCATCACAATTTTCAAAGCATGTGACAAACAGACAGAATGACTACTAAAACCCTCTCATACATGTTTATTATTATATGATAATAAACACTCATAGGTACAGTGGGACCTATGATAATCACTCATAGGTACAGTGGGACCTATGATAATAAACACTCATAGGTACAGTGGGACCTATGATAATAAACACTCATAGGTACAGTGGGACCTGTGATAATATGCACTCATAGGTACAGTGGGACCTATGATAATAAACACTCATAGATACAGTGGGACCTATGATAATAAACACTCATAGGTACAGTGGGACCTATGATAATAAACACTCATAGATACAGTGGGACCTATGATAATAAACACTCATAGGTACAGTGGGACCTATGATAATAAACACTCATAGGTACAGTGGGACCTGTGATAATATGCACTCATAGATACAGTGGGACCTATGATAATCACTCATAGGTACAGTGGGACCTATGATAATAAACACTCATAGGTACAGTGGGACCTATGATAATAATCACTCATAGGTACAGTGGGACCTATGATAATAATCACTCATAGGTACAGTGGGACCTATGATAATAAACACTCATAGATACAGTGGGACCTATGATAATAATCACTCATAGGTACAGTGGGACCTATGATAATAAACACTCATAGATACAGTGGGACCTATGATAATAAACACTCATAGGTACAGTGGGACCTATGATAATAAACACTCATAGGTACAGTGGGACCTATGACAATAAACACTCATAGGTACAGTGGGACCTATGATAATAAACACTCATAGGTACAATGGGACCTGTGATAATAAACACTCATAGGTACAGTGGGACCTATGATAATAAACACTCATAGGTACAGTGGGACCTATGATAATAAACACTCATAGGTACAGTGGGACCTATGATAATAAACACTCATAGGTACAGTGGGACCTATGATAATAAACACTCATAGATACAGTGGGACCTATGATAATAAACACTCATAGGTACAGTGGGACCAGTGATAATATGCACTCATAGCTATGAGGTACAGTGGGACCTGTGATAATAAACACTCATAGGAGGTACAAGTGGGACCTAGTACAGTGGGACCTATGATAATAAACACTCATAGGTACAAGTGGGACCTAGTACAGTGGGACCTATGATAATATGCACTCATAGGTACAGTGGGACCTATGATAATAAACACTCATAGGTACAGTGGGACCTATGATAATAAACACTCATAGGTACAGTGGGACCTATGATAATAAACACTCATAGATACAGTGGGACCTATGATAATAAACACTCATAGGTACAGTGGGACCAGTGATAATATGCACTCATAGCTATGAGGTACAGTGGGACCTGTGATAATAAACACTCATAGGAGGTACAAGTGGGACCTAGTACAGTGGGACCTATGATAATAAACACTCATAGGTACAAGTGGGACCTGGTACAGTGGGACCTATGATAATATGCACTCATAGGTACAGTGGGACCTATGATAATAAACACTCATAGGTACAGTGGGACCTATGATAATAAACACTCATAGGTACAGTGGGACCTATGATAATAAACACTCATAGGTACAGTGGGACCTATGATAATAAACACTCATAGATACAGTGGGACCTGTGATAATATGCACTCATAGGTACAGTGGGATCTATGATAATAAACACTCATGGGTACAGTGAACACTCATAGGTACAGTGGGACCTGTGATAATAAACACTCATAGGTACAGTGGGACCTGTGATAATATGCACTCATAGGTACAGTGGGACCTATGATAATAAACACTCATAGGTACAGTGGGACCTATGATAATAAACACTCATAGATACAGTGGGACCTATGATAATAAACACTCATGGGTACAGTGGGACCTATGATAATAAACACTCATAGGTACAGTGGGACCTGTGATAATAAACACTCATAGGTACAGTGGGACCTGTGATAATATGCACTCATAGGTACAGTGGGACCTATGATAATAAACACTCATGGGTACAGTGGGACCTATGATAATAAACACTCATAGGTACAGTGGGACCTATGATAATAAACACTCATAGATACAGTGGGACCTATGATAATAAACACTCATAGATACAGTGGGACCTATGATAATATGCACTCATAGGTACAGTGGGACCTATGATAATAAACACTCATAGGTACAGTGGGACCTATGATAATAAACACTCATAGATACAGTGGGACCTATGATAATAAACACTCATAGGTACAATGGGACCTGTGATAATATGCACTCATAGGTACAGTGGGACCTATGATAATAAACACTCATAGATACAGTGGGACGTATGATAATAAACACTTAAATACCGTTGCTATATTGTTGTCAGGTGTAATAACTTGGCAAGTGTGCAATAACACTTGCCCGGTATTTAAACTAGTTAAAGCATGAGCGCTTAGTGCCTAGTACATTTATCGCACTCAGTCCTCGGGCTGGGACCTGTGCCTATGATAATAAACACTCATAGGTACATAGATTCCTTTGACTGGCAAAGTCTTAGTAGGAGAGCTTTCTACAGCCATGAAGATCATGCAGGCAAAAGAGAGAGGTGGCTTACTGGCATCTTCTCCATTGTACCTGCGATTTCGAACATTTAGAATCACGTTCACCATTTTATCAGAGCTCCTAGGGTGATATCTGGATTTGAAAGGATCCATCTTGCAGTGGGACCTGTGCCTATGATAATAAACACTCTAATCATCTCTGTTTAGTGAATGTTCAGCTTGCCCTCCTGTTGTTTTGGTACTAACTTTAAAATGAAAATACCTGGAGAGGAAACATTTTAAGAAGAGTTCCAGCAAAGATCATGATTCTGAATATGAATTCAAATTAAACTTAACTTAACCAAAACTTGGTGTTATTAAATGCCGAAGAAATGTACCTTAGCTAACTAATGCCAAAAAAAAAATTCTTGTTTTCGTGGCAACTTGCGCACGCAATGATTGTAGCTATAATATAGCATCGATAAATACTCTTGTACCAATGATTATAGCTACTCACTGGGTATAAATCTTAGGGTTACTTAGGAAAAAACTGGACTCTTCAACCGGTTGAGCAACCAGTCTCCATTCAGTGACAAGCAATGGCAAAGGCAAGTCACGGCAAAGATATTGATGAAATTATTAAATTTTGGGAAGACCCTAACAATTTCGATTTAATAAGTAAAGCTGTACCGTTGGAAAGCTTGACTTTTGAACAACTCGTTAGGGATCACGTTGATCAAAAGAAAGAATGGACTCTTTCTTCAAGTGCTAGTGCTATGGCGTCAAAAATTTGGAAAATCCTTAAAGGTGATTGTGCCAAGCCTGAGTATGATGTTGATAAATCTGCAGTGGAAGCCACTAAGCCATTTAAAGAAGAATCGTTTGAGTCCGCAACACCGGAATCATCGCAGCAGCAAATTAAATCCCAGTCAAGAGTTGTTAAACCTACCTGTACTTCGCTTTCTGAAGCTAACATAAATGATTTTCTTACCCCTAAATTTTTTAAAGTCGTAGACTCCGATAATATAGACCAGGATCCCTACAAATGTGTAGGAAAATTGCTTTTTGTTAGACCTGACAGCCATGAAGTCCTACCTTACTACTCTACTGCTTTTTATGTTGGTAACAAGAAAATCATTACTGCAGCTCATGCTTTCGATACGGATAGTCGTAAATGTTTAAGTGATGATGGTGTTCCCTTGACTGATGAACGCATTGCTATATTTGTTCCAGGCATGTTTCTCGAGTATGATTATAAAGGTAATCGCTTTGGGTATTATTGTGTAGAGAATATTAAGAAACTTGATGGTTACCTTGGTGCAGAAAATTATTCTTGCAATGACGTACAGTATGATATCTGCTCTGCCGAAATCTCTCGTGGAAGATGTGATATCAGATACCAGAGAATCAAATATAAGTATGGTAAAGATAAAGATGGTGACACCAGCTCTTCTGAATCTGAGAATGAGGAAGATATATATGATATCAACTTTCCTGATTATTATCGCAAAATTTATAATATGATTGATGCTGATATAGATGATAAACTAGGCCACAGTTGTATTATATTATCTTCAAGGCACCCATGGGTCAGACATAGTCCATTGGAACAACTAGATAAAATCATTGGATATGGATATTGCCCACCAAATTTTGATGGAAGGATTGTGTGAATTGTACGTACATACAAATATTATGACAAATTATTACCAAGCTGAAGACGGTGCTCCTATGGGAATGAGTGGAGGACCTTGGATATTACAGGGGAACACAGCTTTTGGAATCCAAGCAGCATCAGAATTTGTCAATATAGGAGAAAAAATAAGTTTTCTTTCCGCGTATTCTCCAAAAATTACTGCGAAAATTGCAACAGCTTTGTCATTTACTCTTCCTTGAAAACAATCAAATAATTTATAAACAAATTGACTATTTCATTTGTACTAGAACTTAATTTGTTTGTTATTCTTTGTTGAAAACTAGCAATTATAAACAAGTTCATATTTTTTATTTGTACTAGAATTAGACAGAACAATTTGCAATGAAGAAATATTATTTGCAAAACTTATGCTGGGAAAGGCTGCTGGTCCTGAAAAATAACATTGATGTCGGTTTCAGGCTAGCATTACTCACCAGTGAGGTGGCCTTTCAAGTTTAACTCATAGGCCAGACCCTTTACCTTGGTTGGACAAAAGATCTGGCTACGCGAGACTACCACGAGACTAGTCTCAGCTCATCAAAGAATAAAATAGCAAAGGCAACACTCTTCTTTTTTATACTCAAATGTTTGTTTATGTGAATCATTATACATGCAAACCACAAATCAAGCTATATATGACCTCGAATAATATTTGAAGACTTGTTCTGTACCCTGGATTGCTTATTGAATAAATAAGGAACCAGGACACAGAAGCAAAAACTATAGATTAATTTATTGTTAAGCAGTTAAACATTAAATATTTCAGGCAGCAAAAACAACAACAACAACAAAAATTAAAAAAAACATGGAAACATGTAGCTAGCTATAGCCTATCAAAAAGTCAATTTTTGAGGGTTTATATACCCCAATTTTAAAGTCACTAGTATGTACTTTAAATGATGTGTATGTTAAAGATAAATGCTAATAGTCAAAAATGTGGTGTCGAACTTTGAACTCCTCATAGACAATAATGGTTGGTAAAGGGTCTGATAATGTGAAACTATATAAGTAATGGTGTGGTTGCACAAGACCGCGTGTTCAAATGTTAGACTGAAGTATAGAAAATGAGCTTTGCTCCTCAAATGTGAGATATGATGCACGTATTAATTAAACACTAAGTTAAATGTTTAATTGTTTACCTTAGGATCGGCAATGGACACTGATCATTTCTCTATTCTGACAAAAATAAGTTCATGAAAACAGGGAAATGAAATTACGGGAATAGTGTGCAAAACTGATATTCTGGCAAAATGTCATCTTAACTCTTCTGATATTATTGAGAAGTGCTGAACACAACTACTGTGTGCAATTATTTGGAAGAGCTTTTAATATAATATTCTAGGACTTATGTTATCCACACAATATAGCCAATATCTTTGATTATAACTACAACAGTGGTTGTAAATGTTTGAGAAGTTTAACAAAAATAGAATAAACATGTGCAGTGGTGTAGGAAGGTGATTTGGTATAGATGGGCTCCAAGGGCATTGTGTTTTGTGTTTTAAAAGTGGTCACGTGAGAAATTAACTTTTTGATTGCGCCTCAATTAAGGGGAGTGGGTGGGGTGCTCCAACTTGCAAAGCTACCCTTTCTTTATGCTACTGTAGTGAAGATGATCTACTTCAGAACAGCTCCTTTCTATGGGCATAATTAGCATCAAACCCTTGTTTCACCACAATGACAGATTACTGAATTAAATTACATCAACACAAATAGCTAGACACATACTTTTAGTTCATAATAGAGATTAATTTGAAGTTCAATATTTGATAATGTTACTGCACATAAATTTCCACAATCTCCAGTAAGATGCGTTCGTCACTCTGAGCCTCATCAGTGCACACCCTCATCTCTATATTCTCAGCAGTAGCATTGGCCAGTTGCCTGTAGAACACATTTCTGTTGTTAGTAGGTGAGCCACGGCATTCTGCCCGTCCCACAGAGTCGAACTACTACCACTTGAGACAATATAAGTAGATAAGTGCTGACCAACGAAGGATGGGACTCGAGAGTTGCAAGTTTCGCAAGGTGTGTTACCTGAAGCCCCAAAGGACCAGATGTGAATCCTTGAAGCATTGCCGTAGGTGAGACTCACGCCATCAACGTAGTTTTCATCAATGGTTCTACTTGTATTGGAGCCGGCACTAGCTCTTATTCTACCACAAACATGACTAAAAGGATGACCATCACTGAAATAGTAAGAAGAATCACACGTGCCTGACCTTGGTCGAGCACAAGACCGAGGATCGCTTCTCGGATAAAAGCCAGGTGGGCACTGTAAGTTCTGATTTGATGAAGCATCAGTATAAGCTATTCTCCTCCAACCTCCGGTAAATCCACCACATGTGAGGGAATTGTGGCAATACATGTGTATGACTGAAGTATTCGGTAACCTGACGAGGTAGTGACCCGCAGGAGAACTAGGAAGGCGTTGATATACCTCTGCGCATGAAGCAAATACTATGTATCCAATGTCATTATTCACTTTTAATAGCTGATTACTTAACCTAGCAACCTCTGCAGCAGTGGCATTTACAATACTGTTCATTTCAAGCAATTGAGAATTCAGTTTATTGACTTCAGTGGCAGTTAAATTAACTGAGGTATCTACATAATCTGTCAGCGTTAGTGATATATTGGAAGTTATCCTCTCACTTAGAGTTGAAATTTCATTATTACTGACAGGAACGGCTTGTGTGTTGGCTGTATTATTAACAACAGAATTCATCTCCAAATCCTGGATCTGTGAACGAAGATCAGATATTTCTAGGAGGGCAAATGCTACAACTGCAGAAATTGCTATAATGACAACCATTGTTATCACAAATGAAACAAACAGGATAGGGCAACCACTCCTCTAAGCAAAGCTCTGATGATGTTTCACACTGTTGCTGGCCATGATGCCTCTTAGCTACTCAAATGTGCTCATCACTGTGTTCAACTAGATGATTTTATATCTATTTCAATGCTCAGTTGTATAGTTACTTTGAATATTATCCTTTTTTGGAAGTACTTTCGATTGTAACATTCTGTCAGGCAAATCAGTTTATATTACTACTGTCAAAGAAAGCCAGCCAATTATTTTAGATGTGAGGGAATCAGGACACAGGATACTACCATAAGTATAATTAATGAGTAATAAATGTGCATGTACTTAAAATTTAAATTTTTATGTTTATGATGTACATACTATTCTGATGTCATTTGAGGAGATTAGCACTGCCTGAGTTCTGAAACCATTCAAAGAGTAGCTACATATATACATAATCTTGTCTTGGCTTTGAGAAATATATTTTATTGATAACAGCGATTTGCTAGCTGTTTGTGATATATCTGCTACTGTGGAAATAGGAGACAAAAATAATGAACAAGAATATGATCTTTAAAGCATGAATTTTATATTGTTGTCATTTTTTTATCTCATCAAATATACAGTGTCCATTTGTAAGGTGTGAAACACACACTACATTAAATGTTCGGCTGACATTTATAAATTCTGTATTTTAAAAAACAACAACAACAACTGTGTTTGTGTGAGAGAATTTAATATCTATAGAGTAAAAGAAGGCTGAGGCTATAGGTATATCAACCAGCTATAGCTAATTAAGCTGATTCTTTTTGTTGCTTAAATAAATCATGTGGCTATGTCCCAAATACTGCATATGAATTGGCCAATAGTAATTTATAAAAAAAAAAAAGTATTTCATAAGCATAAATTGTCACTTTTTCCCAGTTTAAACACAGTGAGTAGATTTTGTGCATTACTGTATTCATTCTGAGTAAACGGCAGATGTACTTTGCAACATTAATCTATAATGAAACCACACCCACTCATTGTGTAGTACTTTTATCCTCCCAAACTTGGAAGAAATAATAGACTGTAATCATACCCATGACACAAAATTCATTTTCAAAATATACACCAATTAATAGCAACATATATTTATAACAAACCAATAAAAAATATTAAAAAAGAAAAAAGAAAACGAGTTGATCATGTTTCTGTACTAGGTCTAAACGGATACCGCACAGTTACAATTTCAAACAATTCCTGTTCCGTCCAAGGTCGGACTAGCACCTCGTGAGGCCTGACACGCCCCAAGTAGTGGATGAAAGTCACCAGCCTATGAGCAATCATCGTAAAGAACTGGATGACAATGATGAGCCCGTAAACAGCCAGAAACAGCAGCTGGAAGGCACGCGGGCCGAAGCTGTAATCTTGAAGCTCGTAGAAAGTGAAGGAGAAGAGCAAGACAATCCACATGAGATTCATCAGTAGTAAGACAAACAGTATCAAGTTTCCGAGGCTTTCTAGTGACTTCTGCACGTCTTTGACTTGTGTGAATTTCTGGGACACAGGTTTCAGCTTCTCCTTGATCAGAAGCTTCCAGAATTTATACTCGTTGCGATCCCAGTCGACAAGGTTGTAGGTGTGAAGATTGTTTATGGCATTCTTTGTGTTGCATTTATTGAGGTCTTCACTACAACACAAGGACAAAGTACCTGCCAAATTTTAGAGCAACTCTGGAGGAAATATCGGGGTTTGGTTATAAACTTTGTAGCACTTTTTTTGATCGGTGTGCAAGTTGGAGCTCCGCAATTCAGTGTACTACTAGCCAAGCCGATACTCTACTGCCAGACAACGAGTTCTTATTCATTTCAATATTACTTTATGATTTATTCGCATTTTTCTTTCATAAGATATTGAAAAATTCAAGTTGTGGTGCAGTTCAATATTTTTAAGGTCTACCTATGTATAGAAAAATTGTCCTCATTATTAGATTCCAAGAAAAACTGATACAAAATTTGCATGGAACTTCTATTCCACTCGCAATTCTTATGAAATAACCCCACCTCAATTTCTTGTACTCTACTATGCGAGCAATTTTTTTCAGTTACGTGTGTATCGGTTCTAAAACGAGCCCACCTATATCAAGAGTAAACGAACATCAATGCAACAACAACAAGAAAGTCAGAATAGAGAGCAGTTTCTTGGACATAGCCCGAGGTGAAGGTCTTAGAGCTGTGCATCAGCTTGGGAAGTCTTCGCTCCTCAGAAATCGAGCCTATGCTGGATCCATCCACTCAGCTCAGATACGCAGAGTCTGGTGAACGGCTACAGTAAGAGAGGCAGCCTGGTGCACCTTGCCACGTGAGCTCAGATGAGGACTACATACGGAGTGTTGCTGTAAACGGCTATGAGACAACCTGAAGCTAAAGACACCACAACTTCGCGAAGTATACACTTCTGCTAATACTGTGCGATTGTTTCTGCTCGCGTATTATCGAATGGTGGGATATTGGCCGGGAATAAATTAATGTCCGGATCTACGGGCGGTTCGCGTTGCTGTGTGCAGCCACCCTTAATTTTCTCTCACACACAGATCATGTATAACCTCATCACAAGCCCTTACCTCACACGACATGTCAGCCAAGAAGTAATTAGTGGTGTATCCATGCTCTTCAAAATTTGTCAAGTAAATCTAAAACAACAAAAGAAGTGTGAAATCGATTAATTAATATAGCTAATTAGTTACTATAAACATGTAATTAAAATGATCACCCTCTCATTAAGATTTCATGTAACTGGTGAACTTTCAGGCCAGCAAATGTGCAAGTCGAGTAAAAAAAAAGTTTATTTGTGTAAAAACCGGCTGTATGCAATGTACAGCAAATGTACCTTTTACAGAATGTCAGTGCATCAGTTGTTTTCTATCACACCTAACTCTAGCTAAAATATCCCACACTTACACATACAATCTACACAACAGGCAAACCAGCATTTGTAAATTTTCCTAATTTGATAAAAAATCCCTCTAAGAAGTCCCGTGTTTTAAACTAGTCTAGTAGTAATCACTACAGCAAATCACTGCATCCTCTAAAACTAATTTTTACTATAAAGTGGTTGGACTTTAAACCCTCATAAACACGAGCTTAGTGTATGTACGTAGCTGGTAGGGGAGAGGGTGAAAAATGGCCATCTGCCCGGTGTAGTAAATCTGACCTCAAGCACAACTCAGAAGAACTCTGATTCCTACCAGTGATGGAGTGACATAGTAGTCTCAAAGTTGTAAGTCAATAAAAACCAGTCATGTGACCACAGAGTAGATCTATTGCCACAACACGTCATACTCAAATAGCAGTAGCCACAGCAGGTGGTGTGCTCACCAGTTCAGTATATGTATGTATGTGCAAATATTGTCATATACCCAGCCATTATACTGTACAAGGCAGAAATCATCGTGCAGTTTGTAATAGGTTAAGCTGATCACGTTAATTATATGTACATATGATTTCATACTTTTTGGGTTTGTTTTATCATCCACTTGTAGTATTCTTAGGAGCCAGACTGGGCCCCATTGTGTTGTACCTACATTGTTTAACTGGAGCAAACTCTTAACAAAATTGAGAAGGAAGCTTGCTGGACTGACTCTGGAGCCAGTATACTCACCAACAAGAAGACTCAGGACCACTCGAACCTCTGTAGCTTCCCCCACACTTGACTCTCTTTAATGTATTTGTGACAGCATTAGGGGTATGGGGAGGGGAAATCTGGATGTTCCCCACTTTACTGTATATAGTTTATATCACAATGCTTGCATGAAAAATCAACCACAGGAATGGTTTCCAGCAGATTTAAAAGACACACACACACACACACACACACACCCATTAGAAAATGTAGCTACTTTCTATGGCCTGAAATTTGCACATTCATGATAGTCTGGTTTTTGCTTGCTTGATGAAATGGATTATGTATCAGGGAGATAACAATTCATGACAACATCAGCCCCCTTTCACTCTCCATCTACTTCCCCCCCCCCCCCTCCCCTCCCCCAACTACTTGGACATGGTGCTGATTGTGGGTATGTCAGATAATTTCTTTTGCACTTATTCATAGGGGTTTTAAAAAAGTGCTTGTAATTTTGTTGGTGGGCATTTTCAAAATTATACAAGGTGTTTGATAATCTGAAAATGAGTAAGATATAAGGGCCCTTGTAATAGTCTTCATGTACCATGTCAAGTTGAGAGACTATAAGGACAGCATTTCAGGTGGTAAAGTGGTCAAAAAATACAATTGTATTAGCAAATATGGGGTGCGGAAAGCCAGTATTTGTCCACAGGCAATTTTGAGGGTGATAGTATTTATTGGGTGCTACCAACTTCATCACATGGCAGTTACTAAGCAACTATACATGTAGTGATATATAATTTTTGCAACAAAAAAAAAGTTAGCTGACTATAGTTAGGTTAAGTTCTTTAATCATGTCTGAAGTAATTAATGGTGAAAATGAATGGTCTTCTTTTCGACCAAAATAAAATTTGGTTGCTGATTGGATTCCAATAGCAAATTGAGGGCTATCTGACATATTCATCCAAGGTCCTCCACTCATTCCTGTTGGTATACCTTCACTGATTATTCTAACACAATAGTCTTGCATAGCATCAGTTAGCACAGGGCCGACTATGCACATCTTCTGGTTCTTATTCTGTCCGCAGCATGCATATCCAATGACCAATAAATAATCTGTATATGGGAAATTTGGATGTAAAATAATCCCTTCCTCAAGTTCATGATTTATTTCAACGTCTCTGCCTTGTTTTCTTCCTGAGTGGATATCAGCAGAGCAGATATCGTGCTGGCGATTATTTATAAGAGGAGTGTCCATCATGTAACCTTTAATTTTTTTAAGATTGCTAACTAAGTAAGAACCAAAGTTCTTCCCTAGATAATCATACTTGGTGCTCATGGCTGGAACAAAAATAGCTTCACGTTCTGGATATTGGGGATAACGAATACATTTTCTCTTTTTCAAATCAAATGCATGAGCAGCAGTAAGGATTTTGTTATTACCAACATAAAATGCAGTAGCCCAGTAAATTGCATCCCGAATTGTCATATCCCTAGGATCTGATGGATGTGTACCCAGTGGATTGAACCAGAACAATTTTCCTACACATCGGAAGGGAAAGCTATGTAGCTGCCCCTGGTCTTCTATAATTCTAAAACGATCAGAGGGTGTATAAACATAGCGATTTTCAAACTCGGACCACGAAGTCGGTATAACAACCTCCTCAGATTCAGATAGCTCGGGCACAATGTCAGACCGTGCAGTAGGCTCATCAATTTTCGATTCAGAATTAGTTGGCTCGGGTACTGCAGGCTCGAGAAGATCCGCTTCTAATGGCTCGATGTCAGACAGTGGAGTTGGCTCGATGTCAGACCGTGAAGTTGGCTCGATGTCAGACAGTGGAGTTGGCTCGATGTCAGATAGTGGAGTTGGCTCGATGTCAGACCGTGGAGTTGGCTCGATGTCAGACCGTGAAGTTGGCTCGATGTCAGACCGTGAAGTAGGTATATCAACTTTTGGTTCAGATTTAGTTGGCTCGGGTACTGCAGGCTTCAAAGATTTTGCTTCAAATGGCTTGATGGCTTCCATTGAAGGTTTATCAGAATCACTAGGCTTACTATTAAGGATTTCCCATATTTTCAGCTCTGTAGTACTGGGATCTGGAGGAAGAGTCGATACTTTCTTTGGATCAAAGTGGTCTCTAACTAGTTCGTCGAAAGTCAATATTTCCAATGGTACTGCATTAACTATTAGGTCCTTATTTTTCGGATCTTCCCAGAATTTAAATAAAATATCAGAATTTTTGTCGGATTTCGCCATTACGGTCCTCGATATTAGATTGAAATGCGACTGAGATCAAACTAGCATATTAGCTAATATATACTGTAGATGGCTACGCCAAACAACCGAACTTTCGCGCCTAAAATCACGTCTATTAATAGCAATATTCATGGCAGTTCCTATGGCATCAGAGCTGGGAAGATCTCAGATCTCAAGAAATTTTCAATTTTACCAAATATATAGCTACAAAAATAGCCAAGATTATTCCAGGCATAATAATAGATAGAAGAAGGCGTATAGCTTAAGTAATCATGATAGGTTCATTTTTCTAGCATAAAAAAGATTAATTTTTTAGAGGTATAGTTTGTAACAGATCATTTTTTGTCAGACTACCTTGGGCAATAGTAGCTAATGCTGCAATTATAACAATCAAATTGTGTGACAGTAATATTGTTTGTTTTGGATTCATATAATACTAATGTACATGCACCACAATTGAATTTAGGGCAAAATAGGTGCATATCAGTAAGTGCAGAAAAGCCTGGTAAGTGCTGTCAGCTCTCAAAAACAGCTACAATGGAGTATACTACTAAACAACACAAATGCACTCCTAGTATACTAGAAAAGTTCTTTTCTAGTATACTAGGAGTGCATCTGTGTTGTGTAACCGCCGATTGTGAAAGTAGCAGTGGTTTTCATTCAAGAATATTTTGTTGGGCTAAATTTAAAGTAAGTTCAATTTGTAAAAATTGAGTTGTTTTTTTTGCCAAAAATTTGGTCCTCATACCTATGCGCACATACACACACATATTTACACATATAAGCAGACAATTCAAACAGACGCAATTACTTACCCTGCAGCACTGGCATGTGCAGGAAAAAATCATATATCTATCAGTCCCATCAGCCAAACTAATACACATACCACTATATCATTATATTATTATTATATTATTGTAGTGCTAAATAACATACATACTGTCTATATTTTATACATACCAGAAGGCCAGTCCACTCCCTTTCCCCCCCCCCCCCCCCCCCCCCCCCCCCCCCGACTCTCTCCCTCCCCTTAGGAAAAATTATAATGCACAAGGTACAGGAAATTTGTGACAAAAATACTATTCTGTGTGCAATTTAATCTCTCTTTGTGGTAATAAATTACTTTTTTCCGCAGGCGATTGGAGGAGAATAAGGGGAATAACATTTTTAATACATGGCTGTTACCGTAGCAACTATGGTATACATATGAATAGGCTGTAAGGTGTGTGTGTGTGTGTGTGTGTGTGTGTGTGTGTGTGTGTGTGTGTGGTGGTGGTGGTTGTGTCCTTGGCTCAGTGCCTGAGGTCCTGAGTTAAAGCCCTACTCAAGAAATTTCCATCTATGTTTCCATCTGCCTCCCACCAGCCCCACCAGTCCACCCAGCTGTGATTGGGAACCTGGCATTTGCTGGGGTACAAATTCAAGGCCTTTTCTCATGAAACAGCAATGGTACAGGTGGGACTTCAGGTGCCCCCACACCACTTGCTGTGAGGAAAGGTCTGTTCTCCTGCAGAGCTGCCTAGCTGGCAACAAGATAATTTGCATTTGTATTTTTTGTGTTACTTCATTAGGAAAGATCAGATTTGACAAACATGGAATGAATAGTGTCAGTTCACACCCACTTGAGTGTGAATCTATTTATTACAAGTGGGCGAGACATACACCAGTCAGGTATTTTTCACCACTATGTGTAAATATTCCCTTATTCCCTCTTGGGTGTCCAGAGCATCCAGTAAGACTGAATAAGCTCTGAGGACTAATTCGTTAATAACCACTACATGCTCACCATCCGTAAAGTAACAATTTCACAGAGCCAGACAAATGACACTATATTCATGAAGTACAATTGCCAGGGATTATTGTCAATATTAATCCACTGGTATGTGTAGCTACTGACTATATTCATGCCTTGGTTTACAATGTTCCACCCACTACTCACTGCCTACTAACACACTTACATATGCACACTAACACACTTACATGTGCACCCTAACACACAAATTTAAACAAATAGACTCACCTACCCACACTAATACATCATCATTACATGAGCAGCAGTTTGACTGTTAGTCTTGAAGATTATTATGGTTAATACGAAGCGGTGCTACTGCCAGTGCCATGAAGAGATTTCTCAACCACCTATGAGCTATTTACAAGATTTTCTATTGAAGCAAACATTCAATTATTTTATCATCAGAACAGATGTCCTTACAAATTTGACAAGCTCATGGCTAGCATATGAGATGTATTAAATGTAACAAGTAATTATAGCATAAAAAATAATAATTGTAATGATAATAATAATAATAACATTGTAATAATAATAATATAAAAATAATAACAATAATAAATAAATGATAATAATACTTATTACATGAGTCAGAGTGTAATATATGGCAAAATATTTCAAGAGCAGGCTAATTAATTTTCAGAGCCAGATGGAGTGAATATAAAGCCAGAGTAAAAGGGTCTGACTATGCGAGACTACCACAAGACTAGTCTCAACTTATCAAAGAAATATCATAGCAAAGGCAACACTCTTATTTTTTATACTAAAACGTTTGTTTATGTGAATTATTGTACGTGCAAACCACAAATTAAGCTACTATGATCTGGAATAGTCATTGAGGACTGGTTCTGTACCCTGGATTGCTTATTGAAGAAATAAGAAATAAGAACACAGAAGCAAAACTATAGATTAATTTATTGTTAAGCTGTTAAACAAATATTTCAGACAGAAAACAAAACAAAAGAACAACAACAAAAAACAAGTTGAAATCATAGTGGAAATGTATGTAGCTATAACCTGATAATTAAATTAAAAGTTAATTATTAGGGGTTTATATAGCTACCCTAGTTAAAAAAAAAAACATCCTCAGAAATAGCTAGTATGTACTTTAAATGATGTGTTAAAGATATATGTTAGTAGTCAACAAATGTGGTGACGAACAGTGAACCCTCATACACAGTAAGGGTTGGTAAAGAGTCTGATAGTGTGAAACTATAATTAGTGGTGTGATTGCGTAAGACTGCCACGCACAAGTGTTCTAATGTTGGACTAAAGAACAGAAAATGGGCTTTACTCACTCAAATCGGGCAGTAAGTTAGAAATGATGCCTGTATTAATTAATTAGTAAACACTTTTCAAAGTTAATTGTTGTTGTTGTTTTTACTTTATGATCGAAAATGGACACTGATCATTTCTCTATTCTGAAAAAAAAAATGCTCATAAAGACAGGAGAATGAAATTACAGAATAATGTGCAAAACTGGTATTCTGGCAAAAAAAAGTCACTCTCGTTATCATTGAGAAGAGCTAAACATAACTACTATGCAATTATTTTGGAAGACCTTTTTTAATTTAATATTCTAGGACTTAATGTAATTCAAATAATATAGCCAATATCTTTTTGATAATTATAACTACAACGGTGATTGTGAATGTTTGAAGTTAAACAAAAATAGAATAAGCATGTGCAGTGATGTGGGAAGATGATTTGGTAGCTATAGGTGGGCTCCAAGGGCATGTGTTTTGTGCTCTAAAAATGGTCATGTGAGAAATTAACTTTTTGATTGTGCCTCAATTAAGGGGAGTGGGTGGGGTACTCCAGCGTACAAAGTTCCCCTTTCCTATGCCACTGCAGTGAAGATGATCTACTTCACAACAGTTCCTTCGAGTGTTGTGTATGCATTGAACTGTGAACTGAACTGTTAATCTGTGATTTGTGTTAGTCATTTGTGTCATTTGTGGCTGTTACATTCTGTATCATTGTGGTCATGACTTTCCTATCAGCAAGCTACTTTACCCCCATACTGTATAATTACAATTTTAGGGGGGAAAATAAATGCTGTCCTGTCAGTAAGTACCTACCCACTATTAGTGGGAACATTACACTATGGACTATGGAGAATTCTCTATATTTTGATTCTGTGTTGAATGTAAATTCCCAACTCACTCCAAACAGCTGGTATGGCATAACCCAGTCTTTCACAGATTTCAAACTTTGGTTGACCTTTGGGTTTTATAGTTTCATTTTGGTTTTTATAGTTTCATTTTGGTTTTTATGTCACCTCTTGGTTTTGGCCAGCCAGAGCTGGGCCCCATTGTATTGTACCTACATTGTTTCACTGGAGCCTACTTATAAGCTCTGAACATTTCATTCACCTTCAGTCATTCACACACAGCACTTGACACTTCATTAATTAAAGATAGGTTTAAAAACTCTAACAAAATTGAGAAGGAAACTTGCTGGACTGACTCTGGAGCCAGTATACTCACCCACAGGAAGACCCAGGACTACCCAAGCCTCTGTAGCTTCCCCCACACTTGAGTCTTTTTATCACTACCGGTATATAAAAATGTATTAGTGACTGCATTAGGGGATATGGAAAGGGGATTCCCCATTTGCTGTATATAGTTTATATCACAAAATTCTAGCATGAAAAGTCAACCATAGGAATGGTTTCCAGCAGATCCTGAAATTTGCACATCCCTGATAGTCTGGTATTTGCTTGCTTAGTGAAATGGGTTTTACTCAATCCATGATTATACATATAGGGAGATAATAACTCATAACAACATCAGCCCCCCTTCTCTCTCCCCCTCCCCCCACTTCTTGGTGCTGATTATGGGTATGTCAGATAATTTTATTCTGCACTTAGGGGTTGAAAAAACAACAACAGTACTCGTTATTTTGTTGGTGGCATTTTCAAAATTATCAAGGTGTTTGATATAATCTGAAAATGAGTAAGATGCAATTCTGTGCCGATAAGCTCCAGGTTGAGGCTTTTCTATTTTCTCTGCTCTTTTATGTTGTTTGAAACTTGGATCCCAAGCACTATGTTATAAGTTGTAATCAATTCGTAAGGAATCTCCAAAGGGAAATTTTAAAAGCTTTTTTTTAATCGATGAGAGATAAAAACTTCGAATTGAACCTATAAGTAAGGTTTTGTATTGTGTGTTCCTGCTCTACCACAGCTAATGTAACCCAATTATTGTCACCTATTCCCAGATTTTCATCCAGTAGCTGTTTGGTAAGCATCAAAATCAAGCAATTTTAAATTTTGATGGGCTTCCAAAATACTCTCAGTGGTCAAAATAATTGCAGAATATACTCTGACAAACCTATTCATTTCATTATATAGTTCACACGTTGTGTTCTCTGAAGATTTTTGAAAAAGCTGGTTGAAGCGGTCCATACAAGGGAGCACATAGACCAAAATGTTTTGTAGGTTTGAGAAAGGGGTTCTGTAGCCTATATGTGATGCTAATTACTTTTGCTGTTTGTTCACTGCAGGATAGAAAATAAGAAAGAAAGCTATCTATCTGTTGCAAGTCTCTACCTACCATTTCTTGACATGCCTGTGGTAAATGTGTGGAATGCATCTAATCTGTTTAGAGCTTTAAAAAATTCATTGACTCATCCATAGGACTGGGAAATGGATTGGAGAGGCTGCTAATAGCCTTTTTATGATAGTACACTGTTAAAAATGAAGCGTTATAATAACACTTTTGAAGTGTAAATCAAGAGTGTAAAACCTTGCAGTGTTATAGTAACACTGAGGCCAGTGTTAATTCTAAGTGTAAACACTGCAGCATTCCAGTAACACTGAAATAAGTGTAATTGTGAAAATTGGTGTATATGACCACATTTTTTTGTTTCTTTAGCATTTATTTACCTGATAACATTCAAGCCATTATCATTAACTGCATGGTTGTACTTTATTAAAATCAAGTTAAATTGTACAATGAGCTAAATATTTCATACTGTATTTTTATTTAATTGGCGAGCGAGCGTAGCGAGCGAGACACTTACAGGGGTAACACAATCGAAAATTGGGGATGTTTGTTTATTTATTGGCGAGCGAGCGTAGCGAGCGAGACACTTACAGGGGTAACACAATCGAAAATCGGGGATGTTAGTTTATTGGCGAGCGAGCGAAGCGAGCGAGACACTATCAGGGGTAACTCAATCGAGATTTCGCTATATTTATTTATCTGTTTATGGGGTACGTGAGACCTCTGTTTTCGCCCGCGCTTTTAATTACGTAAGTTAGGTAAAGCGTTCACAGTTCCAGTATTTTTCAATTAACGAGCTCTGAGAATCCTTAGTGGCGGTGGTAAGTCAATGCGCTCTTTGTCATGGCTATAAGCCTTGCTCAACAGTATTTACTTGAAAATACATTGTCCACTGGAATACTGCGAAAGTAAGTCTGTGTAGGTGCATGTCCAGTTGTGTCAAAGCATTGTGTGTTACAACCACTACTTAGCTAAAGAATATCACAAAGAAAACTTTAAAATAACGTATATTGTTTTGTTGTTGTTGTTTTCCTTCCAAGCAGTTGCAGAGAGTTGTTACTATGACACTGAAATCCCTTTACCCTGTATGCTAAATAAAAAAACTGGACCTTATTTTCAGTAGCTTCAGTGTTAGAAGTCAAAATCATTCATATAAAAATAGTATAGTCTTTAGGCTCGCTCGCCATTTGTGCTCAAGCACATCACTAGTATGTATGTATGTGGGATGGTACGTATGCCCCATAAACGCGCGCGCAGGGAACGTTTTTCTCCAAAAAACACGGCTTTTAAGGCTTGACCCCAGTTTATTCTGAAACTACAGGATACTTAAGCTCCAAAGTGTGAAAAAATTCTTGCGAAAATGCTTGCTTTTCAAGAAACAAAAAGTTGATTCGACCGGTTACTATGGCATTGAAGACCCTTTTCCAGACTTAATTTCAAAACTTCGCCGTTTTATGGGGGGGGATACGGAGTGCCGGTTGTTGGTTGCCAAGAGCTGTTGGTAGTCAGAATGCCGTAGTATTAATGCTAAGGAAGCTACTACTTCTCGAGGGAAGCTGAGGTAAGTACGTAATTCCATATTTGTTAGCTAAATATGCAAAATTAACTCTGGCCTTTCTTTTTTGTAGCTAAGAGCTTGTCAACAGTGACTGGTAAATTCAAATAGTCAGATTGGCTCAAAATTGGTACTACAAAAGTTACCACTGCTCAAGAAAATGAGGTAAGAAAATAATTTTGTATTTGTGTGCTAAAATTGATTGTTTTTGTTTTTGTAGGTGAGAGCTTGTTGTCAAGAATTCAAGGTAATTCAGATGGTCAAAGTAACTTCAATCAGAAGTTATCAATACTCAAGAATGATGTAAGTAGTAATTCCATATTTGTTGGCTAAAATTACAAATAATAACACTGGTTTATTTTTTTATCGTAGCTGAGAGCTTGTTCAAGAGTTGCTGGTGATTTACAGAATGGCAGATGGTGATGTTTGATACTACAAAAGTTACCATTAATCAGGTAAGAGAGTAATTTTGTATTTGTTTGCTGAAATAAAAGGTCATAACTGCTATTATAGTGTTTGCATGAACTAAGCTAAAACATAGTAACAATACTTAGTTTTATGTTACCTAACATCAGGCTTGCTCGCCATTTGTGCTCAAGCACACCACTAGTTTATTTATTTATTTGTATATATGTATGGACGTACGTAAGGCATTTTTGTACTTTGACCCTCGCGTTTTTGTGTTAGTTCGGTTGTCGACCCCGTCCCAAATTGCACTAAACAGAGTCCTCTGGTTATCGATCAGTACCCGTATCACCCTAGAAATTGAATTGTTTACCGTTTTGAATTCTTTTGCCGGTACAGTTAAAACTTGACAACTTAAGGGACTTCCATTTCTATTCGAGTTAGTGGCGGTGGTAAGTCAATGCGCTCTTTGTCATGGTTATAAGCCGTGCGCACAGTATTTACCTGAAAATACATTGTCCACTAGACTACTGCGAAGGTAAGTCTGTGTAGGTGCATGTCCAGCTGTGTCAAAGCATTGTGTGTTACAACCACTACTTAGCTAAAGAATATCACAAAGAAAACTTTTAAATAACGTGTATTGTTTTGTTGTTGTTGTTTTTTCCTTCAATTCAAGCAGTTGCAGAGAGTTGTTACTATGGCACTGAAATCCCTTTACCCTGTATGCTAAATTTAAAAACTGGACCTTATTTTCAGTAGCTTCAGTGTTAGAAGTCAATAAAAATAGTATAGTCTTTAGGCTCGCTCGCCATTTGTGCTCAAGCACACCACTAGTTTATTTATATATATGGACGTACGTATGTCATTTTGTACTTTGACCCTCGCGTTTTTGTGTTAGTTACGTGGTCGACCCCGTCCCAAATTGCACTAAACAGAATCCTCTGGTTTATCGATCTGTACCCGTATCACCCTAGAAATTGAATTGTTTACCCGTTTTGAATTCTTTTGCGGGTGCAGTTCAAACTTGAAAACTTAAGGGACTTCCATTTCTATTCGAGTTAGTGGCGGTGGTAAGTCAATGCGCTCTTTGTCATGGTTATAAGCCGTGCGGAACAGTATTTACTTGAAAATACATTGTCCACTAGACTACTGCGAAGGTAAGTCTGTGTAGGTGCATGTCCAGCTGTGTCAAAGCATTGTGTGTTATAACCACTACTTAGCTAAAGAATATCACAAAGAAAACTTTTAAATAACGTGTATTGTTTTGTTGTTGTTTTTTTCCTTCTAAGCAGTTGCAGAGAGTTGTTACTATGGCACTGAAATCCCTTTACCCTGTATGCTAAATTAAAAAACTGGACCTTATTTTCAGTAGCTTCAGTGTTAGAAGTCAAAATCATTCATATAAAAATAGTGTAGTCTTTAGGCTCGCTCGCCATTTGTGCTCAAGCACATCACTAGTTTTACTGATACATTTATAGATGTTTATAAATAACAAGCAGTAAGGGAACTTAGCTGCAATAGCTATCTATCTAAATTCTACAATTGACAGTAACTTTGTTGGCTACTTATTTGTATATAGCTAAGCTAGGGCAGGAAATAGAAGAAATCTAGCCATTGCTCTACGCAATGTCTAATTTAATGCATTATTTAAATCCCCGCAGAAGACCGTCTTGCTGTACAAACTTTGGCAAAAAATTCTGAGAATTTGTTTACTATTCGATCGAGTGCTTACTGAATGCGCGGTATGGTTTTTATTGCGATGCGCACAAGCACCCGCTTTTTACCGGAGAGCGTTTATTAGAATATTCCAGGCCCTCCTTATCCTGCAGAAGAGTTTTATGGATATGGTGTTTTTAAGTGCAGATCGTGCCTTGGATCTTTCGGAGAAATGGTAAGTTTAAATATATGTTTATTATTGGAAACAATAGAGTGTTTTGGCTAATGTAAGTGACGCATTTGAATAGAGTTAGCCGTTTAAGTTGAGTTTGAGCACGGAAGAGGTAATTTCTTCTTTATGATTAATGAATTTAGCAGGTAGCTAGTTCAGTACTTTTTCCGACTATATCTTAGAGTTATCTCAAAAATTATTTACTGCACTCTTTTTATTTATTTTTTTTCATATGTAATTTTAGGCTACAAAAAAGTGCTGCTGTGAAAATCTAGAGATGCTTTTGGAGACTAACAAAGTAAGAATATACAGGTTAACACAAAATTATTACAGTTGTTAGTTCAGCAGTTGATTATGAACCATTCATTTACCCTCAGTTTGCTCTTTTTTCTTCTTTCCCCAAATATTTCCCCCAAATTAAACATGCCACAAGATTAGTTCCTGTTATAGTTTGTGTTCTCATGCTGTCCAGGCTATTCAAAAGCATTATCATGCTATATAGAGTGATAATAGTAAAAAATGTATTTGTAGACACACATTTGTTTTGCTTCTTTTTCTATTTCTATGTATTTTTGTTTGTTTAGAATAGCGTGTTTAGTTGTGTTATGTTTGTGTATATGTGACCGTCTATGGGAAAATCGGGCACTAAGGCGTGGCAGCAATGATTCCGTATTCTACCGCACTCTCCGCATACTATAGGTTTTTACCGCGCGCATTGTGTAGAAACATCAACAAGGAGTTATTCTCTCAACAACACTGCTGGTGGAAAAAAGGTTAGCGAGCTTGTCTTTCTTGTTCTAAGAGGATAGTTAGTATCTTGCAATGCTGAAGACTGGGTGGTGATTTTTTAGCTAGCTAGTTTCCTATTCTCGTTGTAGTTGTAGGTAGCCCTTATAATACTTGTTCTTTTTTTTTTTTTCCCTCTCTTTCATTTTAGCTTTGATGATGCTAGTGCTGCAATATGCTATGACAACTGGGGATCTGGTGTTCCTGAAATGTGAAGAAAGGTAATTGTTAACTAGTTAGATTGTCTACTTTTTGTTGCTGTAGTTGCTAGTAACCTTTTTTTTTTCTTTTCATTTCCTAGATTTCATGGTGCTTGGGCTGCTGCTATCTGTACTGAGGTTCTGGTGTTCTTGATTGAAGAAGAGAATGGTGGTAAGTCTCTAGGCATGCACTACTGTTATCATTGTACATACACGTACTAATACTAACACTGCATTCACGAAGTAGTACTGCACACGAAATGCTAATACTGTGCACACATACATAGTACTAACACTGTGCACGCACGTAGTACTATTACTGTGCACGCACATAGTGCTAGCACTGTGCACATACATAGTACTAACACTGTGCATGCACGTATTACTGTGCACGCATATAGTGCTAACACTGTGCATGCACGTAGTACTATTACTGTGCACGCACATAGTGCTAGCACCGTGCACATACATAGTACTAACACTGTGCATGCATGTATTACTGTGCACGCACATAGTGCTAGCACTGTGCATGCACGTAGTACTATTTCTGTGCATGCACATAGTGCTAGCACCGTGCACACACATAGTACTAACACTGTGCACGCACATAGTGCTAACACTGCATGCACGTATTACTGTGCACGCACATAGTGCTAACACTGTGCACGCACGTAGTACTAACACTGTGCACGCACGTAGTACTAACACTGTGCACGCACGTAGTACTAACACTGTGCACGCACGTAGTACTAACACTGTGCACGCACGTAGTGCTAGCAATGTGCACGCACGTAGTGCTAGCACTGTGCACATACATAGTACTAACACTGCATGCACGTATTACTGTGCACGCACATAGTACTAACACTGCATGCACGTAGTACTAACACTGTGCACGCACATAGTGCTAACACTGTGCACGCACATAGTGCTAACACTGTGCATGCACGTCGTACTATTACTGTGCACGCACATAGTGCTAACACTGCACGTAGTACTATTACTGTGCACGCACATAGTGCTAACACTGCACGCACAGTGCTATTACTGTGCACACACATAGTGCTAACACCAAACACTGTGCACACACATAGTGCTAACACCATGCATGCACATAGTGATTACACTGTACTAGAGTCATCCTTATTAGTGTTATCACGTACTAGATTTATTCGTATTAGTGTCAGCACATGCTAGTGTCTGTCAGTTGTAGTATGTTTGATTAAGTTAGTTATTGCTAGTTTGATTGTAGTAGCTGTTGTTGTAAAGAAATTACGATACCCGATGAAATAATTTACTAATCAGGTGATCTTTGGAGGTACGGGCGAAGTCCTTGAGGCCAAATTATTTCTTCACTGGTGGGCGTGTCACGTGATGTCACTTCCAGTTTTACTTCCTGTCGTTAAATTTTGTCCTTCGAGGCTATCTGAGTGGTTCTGAGGTGGGCTTGTAGTTTTTCATTAGTGTGTACACGTACTAGAGTCATTCTTTTTAGTGCCCACATGTACTAGAGTTATTCTTTTTAGTGCTCGCATGTACTAGAGTCATTCTTATTAGTGCCCACATGCACTAGAGTCATTTTTATTGGTGTTTGCACTAATAGTTTTATTTATCTTGGTAATGTCTATTTTTACTATTGTCCACTAGAGTATTTTTTTTTGTGGTTTTAGCTGAGTTGGGATAATTATATTGCGTATTCAATGTAATTAGATAGATTTTGATAACACTGGACATAAGAACAAAGTAAAGGTGTGTATTACTTGTATAGATGATACATAATTTAAAAGAGATGACTAAAAATAAAAAAATAATATTTAATAATTGATGTCTGTACTTCTAATTCTTTTAGAAGGGCGGACGAAACTGGTGATGGTGAAGGAATTGGTGATGGTGAAGGAGTTGGTGACTGTGACGGGCTAAAAACTGGTCTAACTGCTCAGTTGAGGTAAGTCGTTTCGTCCTTGCTGGTGATGGCTTTCTTGACCTCTTCCTTTCCTTAACACAGATGATGCTGTTCCGTCGGCAGGCAATGGACACAGTATCGGAAGGGGAAAGAAAAGTGGGGTCGGAATGGGGTGGTGACAAGAAAACAGGTGAGTGGTCAGGATGCAATGATGAAGGCTCGATGTCTGGTACAGAGCAGTCCAAAGAATCCAGAGGATCATAGAGGTCATCTTCGTCTTCAAACAGTGGAGTAGCAGAGCCTGACTCTGCTGATGAGACATCCCTAGAAGCTTTATAAGAAGTTGTTTTGTTTTGTTTTTTTATCAAAAAAATTTTAAATTTAAATTTATTACCTTCATAATAGTTGGTAAAATGGCCATCAAATTCTTCATCACCTAAAAAAAAGGGAAAAAAAGATGATGAACTGATGAGGGTTATAGTTAACTGTAATAAGTGACTTACAGTCAGAAAGCGGGTCCTCACTTCCTGGAGCCATGGCTTCAGCGTCAGCTCCACCCATCATGTCCAGACCATCACAGTGGCTGAGGTTTAATGCTCTAGCAAGATTCTTGGCTTCACTCATGATAGCCACTGTACTTACTACTACACGGAGAGCTGTATTTTGACGGCGGCATTTACAGCGGATTGGGCCACTTGCCGCGTTGTGCCCGATTTTCCCGTAGAGGGTCACATATTTTGGATAGTGTGTTTAGTTGCATTTATGAGCGTGTTTAGAATTGAGTGTTTAGCTGAGTCTGGGTGTGTGTTTAGAATATGTGTTTACTAGCATTTATGAATGTGTTTGTATATTGCTTATTGATTTATGTTATATTTTTATGTGTCAATGCAGGTACATTTATCTTGAACATGATGGATCATAAATGGAGTGCATATCATATTTCATCTACTCATGTTGAAAGGACAGCTTTAAAACTGTTTAGCTACTTTATTCAATCTATTTTTATATATTCATTGTCAATCATTTATTTATCTAAAAATTTTGAGGTTATGTGAATGAGGTGTGGTCATTATTTATTAGCAGTGCCATTGAAACATGTTACTTAGTGTTGTAATAAGCTTGCAGAAGGTGTTAATACAACTCTGCTAAAGATGTTGTCCAAACACCTCTCAGAGTGTTATATTATAACCCTCTGTGCAGTGTTCAGGAAACATGGGTGGGGCATAAATTCCTCCCTCTCCTGGGAACGCTCCTTGCAGTGTTACTGGAACACTTCATTTTTAACAGTGTATGGGGATATGGCTTCCTTTATAATAGATGTGGCCTCAGTACGATCACAGGCAAACTTCTTAGCAATATCTGAATCAGGAAACATTTATTTGGATAGCTATTTTTTGCATGGTTACTAACTAAGAAGGCCAGATTGTGTTTTGCTATAAACATAGCCCACAAAGACTCAGCATTAATGGTGATGTTGCTACTGTACGGCCTAAGAAATGGTTTCACTGAGAAATAGAAACTTCCTTTCCTGCATGTTTGTGCTTCTTGGTGCTGGTGTGAGCAACAACATTATTCTTTCCTTCATGGCAACGCTGAAGTCAGAAGAGCAGAATGTGCACTTTGCATATAAATCACCTATTTTCAATGATTTTTTAAATCTAAATTGTAATTGTGTCTTATAACATGATTTCGTACTTTTTGGTTTTGTTTTATCATCCACTTGTAGTATTCTTAGGAGCCAGACTGGGCCCCATTGTGTTGTACCTACATTGTTTCACTGGAGCCTCTTTAAGCTCTGAACATTTTATTCACCTTTGAGTCATTCACACACAGCACTTGACACTTCACTAATTAAAGTTAGATTTAAAACTCTTAACAAAGTTGAGAAGGAAACTTGCAGGACTGACTCTGGAGCCAGTATACTCACCAACAAGATGACTCAGGACCATTCGAGCCTCTGTAGCTTCCCCCACACTCGACTCTCTTTAATGTATTCGTGACAGCATAGGGGTATGGGGAGGGGAAATCTGGAAGTTCCCCACTTTACTGTATATAGTTTATATCACACAATGCTTGCATGAAAAATCAACCACAGGAATGGTTTCCACAGATTAAAAGGCACACACACACACACACACACCCATTAGAATATGTAGCTACTTTCTATGGCCTGAAATTTGCACATTCATGATAGTCTGGTTTTTGCTTGCATGGTGAAATGGGTTTCACTCAATCCATGATTATGTATCAGGGAGACAACAATTCATGACAACATCAGTCCCCTTTCCCTCTCCATCTCCTTCCCCCCCCCCCCCCCCTTCCCCAACTACTTGGAAATGGTGCTGATTGTGGGTATGTCAGATAATTTCTTTTGCACTTATTCATAGGGGTTTTAAAAAAGTGCTTGTAATTTTGTTAGTGGGCATTTTCAAAATTATACAAGGTGTTTGATAATCTGAAAATGAGTAAGATTTAAGGGCCCTTGTAATAGTCTTCATGTACCATGTCAAGTTGAGAGACTATAAGGACAGCATTTCAGGTGGTAAAGTGGTCAAAAAATACAATTGTATAAGCAAATATGGGGTGCGGAAAGCCAGTATTTGTCCACAGGCAATTTTGAGGGTGATAGTATTTTTTGGGTGCTATCAACTTCAGTTACTAAGCATGATGAGGGTTAACGAGTAGGCGTTAACCCAGGTTAATAGGGACCATACGGTAAGGGGTGGACAGCCCTTGGAGAAGGGAGGTCCCACAGCGGGAGGCGTGGCCTAGCAGACAACCGCCACATGGTGAGCAGAAGGAAAGAACTGAGAACGATTGTGCTGTTATAAAGAGTAGAGAGAGAGTCACAAGTAGTGCAAAGCGATGTCGGACACGCAAGAGAGTGTTGGCCGTCCAGAGGAGAGTCCCAGTGGACCTGGAGATCACCCGCCTGCCACGCAGCCGTCAGTGGAAAGTATTCAGATATTGGCCAGAGCACTGAGTGGCGTCGATGGAGGGGTTCTGGACCAGGCTGGACGCCAGACTAGAGTCACTGAAACCATCGTCGCAGTGAGGGGTCAGGCGCCACTGGACCACCTAGAAGCCTGCCCAGCAGTGGAAGGGAAGGTGAAACCCTACCACCATCCAGTGGTACCCCAGGATCCGCTACGGCATCAGGTAATGGGGAGGTCCTCTCCCAGAGCCGCCTGGGATGACCACGACGACCCGCCGGGGAAGTCGTTTAAATGTGGGGTTGGGGGGGGGGGGGGGGGGGGGGGGGGGGGGATGGGGAAGGGGGTTGGGGGGTAGAACAGGAGATGGTGGCTGATAAATCAGGGACCAGCCAAGTAGTTTGCGGAGGCGTGGGTCCACAAGGATCACAAGCAGGTCCGGTGTGCGGACCATGAGTCCAGGGCTGACAATCTCCCATGTTCGGGGGTAGTTAAGGGGGATACGCCGGTGTCCAGGGCGGTGATATGAGACTGGTACTGAAGTATATACAGGCCTGGCCAGGCAGGACAGCTAGGCAGGAGACAGTCAGTCAGTATCGATGTATGGGGGTAGGGGAAGACGGTCATCCCCTCGGATCCATCGGGGTCAATTCGGTTGTCTATTCAGGATGAGGGGGCGGGCAGCTCAACAGAACCGTCATTCCTTTATATCCTCAAGGGTCAAACCGGTAGGCAGCTCGAGGGTGGTCGTGATAGGCAATTCAACGGGAACCGTCATCCTCTCGGATTCATCGGGATCAATTCGGTAAAACGGGGATCCTCAAGGGTCAAACCGGTAGGCAGCTCGAGGGTGGTCTTAATAGGCAATTCAACGGGGACCGTCATCCCTTCGGATCCATCGGGATCAAGCCGGTAGGCAAGGCGGGAGTTGGCATTAGTATACGATTCGACAGGGACTGTCATTCCCTCCAGATATATCGGGTTCAATGCGATAGTCAATTCGGGGTTGCTAGGATATGCAATTCATAAGGGACCGTCATCCCCTCTGATCCGCCGGGATCAAGTCGGAAATTGATGCGGGGTTGAGGTGGTAGGCGGCTCGGCAGGGATTGTCATCCCGTCGGATCCATCGGGTCAAGCCGGTAGGCAATTTGGGGGTGGCCTCAGTATACAATCCGACAAGAACCGTCATTCCCTCGGATCCATCGGGATCAACTCGGTAGACAAGTCAATGTTAGTCTCGGTGGACAGCTTGACAGAGACCGCATTCTCAGAGTTCTACCGTGGCTTACTCACAAGAATTGTAAGGGTGGGCCATGGGCAGTTAGAGAGAATGTTGTTGCCACCGGCAAGTCCACCGCGTCTACCGCTACGTAGACCCGTAGAAGCGAGTATCATGCAGATCCGGCGGGATCAGTTTAGGGAATGCGTGGTGATCGGCTGCAGAGGCCAGTAAACGGGAGACCGACATCCTTGCCGACGGTTGGGTAGGAAGCTGAGGGGTCGCTTCCCTCAGCGTCACCAAACCTGATCACAGAATTGAAATCAAGTAAGCCATCGTGGGTTACTCAGGTAGACCCATAGCTAGGGTCATCAGGATGCAAATAGGGTATCTACGATCGGAATCAAGTACCGGGTCAGCGGTCAGGTATTATGGATTGAGAGAGTAAGGTTTATAATGAAGAGAACAGGTGGGTGGGAGGGGGGGTGGAGGAGGGGGGGGTAGCAGGTTGGCCGACACTGCTGACTCACTGGGCATGGATCTCGGAGACTCCGTAGGGGCTGACGACCCCTCCATGCATGGAATCGTCTTCTGCACCTCCCCCTCCGGCATCACACCCAAACCTACAAGCAATGATCGCTGATGACATACTTACCTAATACCCGACATTTCTTCCTCAGCCAGCTCCTCACTGGCTCGTCCTTCAGTAGGGGTGTACATGGGGGAAGGGGTCCCTCCAGTGCCGGCAAAGTTAGCCAGCAGAATTCGTCGGGGTGAATTTGTTGACATGCTGCCGGAGTTTTGGTCAACTTCAAAGCAGGAGGGGGCAAAGGAAGCCAAGTCACGCCAGACACGCAAGGTAGACGACATCTTCACTTGGCTGCAAAGTTTTGCCTCCTATGTGGTGGTGAGAGGAGCAGCAGCTCCGGAGTTATTACCAGTCGACTATCGTGCGGGTGAGCCGGGATTTCACTGGCCTGGCATGGGTCCATTATGACCAGGCTTATCGGAGGCAGGCAGCACTGACAGGCCACACCACAATAATATGCAATGTGCTTTATGTGGCTTGTGTCGGCACAGCACAGGTGTGAGCTGTGTTTGGCTACGACACACACAGAGCAGGAGTGTGCCCAGGCAGGAGAGGAGGATCCAGGAATGAAAGACCGCCTAAAAGCTATTGAGTCGGCGATGGTGGCGTTGGCGAAGAAAGAGGAATCACCAAAGGCATCTATAACAACACGGCACAGAATGGAAACCTATCGGGAGTGGAATAGTTCAGGTTGCTCGTTCCCCCGGTGCAAGTACAGTCATAGATGCAGTAGCTGTGGGGGGGACTACCCAGCAAGTAGGTATCCAGCTAATTCTGCAGACAGGAGCCGGGGACCACAATGAGCGCTGGGAGCTGGCCGACCTTACTGAACAATCTTTGGGTGCTAGCCGACCTTACAGAGGCCCAAAAAACAAAAAAACAAAAAACAACAACAACAACATTTCAATTGAGTTCTCGATGTAGAAGTACATTACAAGTGTCAATAGTGAGTCGTGTATTGCATAGTTGCCAACTATCCCGGTTTTGCCGGGATTATCCCGGTTTGTTTAGCCTTTCCCGGATCCCGCCCGGTTTACTTACTTGCAATAGGATTTCCCGGAATTCTTACATAAGCCCACATAACTTTTTCCAGGAATTGTTACATAAGTTAGCCACACACCTGACCACCACCACAACAGAGAGCTGCACAGTCATGCACAGTCAGCAAGTCTGGATAGAGTTAACCGATTATCGGTCAAATACTCGAAATCGAGTACCCGTTATTAGGTCCACGTAACGCCAAATACTCGATTCCGCGTACAACAAAGGGGGTTAATAACTATTAGCCAACAGCTGCACACAATAGTCTGCAAGTTAGTCTGCTTGATATCAGTGGTTTGTGTAGTGGTATAGCTATCTGTACAGCATATCTACAAGGGTGGTTACTATAAAACATTTTTCATATAAACTTGGTTGAAAACACTGAAATAAAGAATAAAATAATTATTATTGTATGAAATAATAGCACAACAGCAAAAGTTCATCATTCGGTACAGGTGAGTGAATCAAGAATGGCTGAAGTCTTCTCAAGGAGGTTAGTGATTATTCAGTGATATTCAGGATCCAAAGTTGGAACACAAGTAGCTATAAATAGCCAGGCTATTTTGGTAGACTGTTGGACGTCAGTGGTGTTGTCAAGCGAAAAATAAACCTGGAAAGTATCAAAAATAGAACAAAGAAATGACACAGAACTTCACTTATTACTCCTTTCTGATCAAGATTATTAGCTAAATTCAGTTGTTTCTGTTGTTTACTTCCGCTTGTCAAAATATAGTGCATGTATGTCTATGGTCATCTCACCTCTATCAGTTGCTTCGTGTGTCCATTCCTGTTTGACTCACAACCATTACTGACATCTCTGTAGGTGTCTTTCACGGTAATACCATAGCTAGCTTTCTGAACCTAAGCAATGCGAAGTAGCGTGCCGAAGCTTAGCAACGACTTAGCAGATTTTCTCGTAGCCCAGGCATTATCTTCTATAATCACAGACGGGAACACTCGGGCTCTTAAATTCTTTCAGCAATATTCATGCTATCTTAATGATATTCATGATGGTTAATTAGTGGGCGTGGCCTATCCCAATTTTTCATTTTAGAAAGTTGGCAACTATGGTCTTGATTGCAATCGACGTGTCAAATAGTCGTGGAGTGGGGGGGGATATAGGGGGGGGCTGTAAAGGGGGACATGGGCAGGAAATAGGGGGAAGGCAATTTATCTTACAGGGAAAGGGGGTGGGGGGGGCTCTATGGGTGGACGTGGGAGAGTTGTTTGGGGGGGATGGGGTAGTATTAGTTGTGAAGTTTGTTCTTTTTTTACATGGCAAATGTCATTGGGGCAGACCCATATGTAGGTATGGAAGACCTGCTGGAGATAAACTCGTGTCGTCCATCCTGCCCAATCAGGTTATCCCAAGGGATGGAAGTAGTGATCTCACCGTTAAACTGGCAAGTGTGGGAAAGGGCGCTTGCAAGGCATCCGGACGATCGGTTCCGGAAATACATTGTGGAAGGAATTCGCAACGAATTCAGAGTTGGCTTCGATTACCGGGTAGGCGTACGTGACTCTCCAACGAATATGGCATCGGCCATGGAGCACCCGGAGGTGGTCAATGAGTACCTGGCAGAGGAGTGCAGCAGTGGCAGGGTGCTGGGTCCATTGAACCCGGAGGAGTGGCCATTCATCCATACAAGCCGATTTGGGGTAATTCCAAAAGGGAAACCAAAGGAGGGCAGGTGGCGCCTCATTGTGGATTTGTCGTCCCCAGAGGGGGCTAGCGTCAATGACGGCATACACAGTCGTCTAACATCGCTGTCGTATGTGGGAGTGAAGGAAGCAGTGGAAGAAGTTAGTAGGTTGGGCCCGGGAGCCTTGCTTGCAAAAGTAGATATCAAAAGGGCCTATAGAAACATTCCAGTTCACCCGGAAGATAGATGGATGCTGGGGATGAGATGGAAAGGGGGCCTGTTTATTGATACCGCCCTGCCGTTAGGTGTTCGCTTGGCCCCCAAAATCTTCACTGCAGTGGCAGACGCAGTACAATGGATAGTGGAGCAAGAGGGGGTGAAATTTGTCATTCACTACTTAGATGACTATCTGGTAGTAGGAAGTCCAGGGACAGCAAAATGTGCAACAGCTATGAGAAAGCTGGTGGGAGTGCTCGAGCAGCTAGGTTTTCGAATAGCTACAGAAAAGAAGGAAAGGCCTACAGTAGACCTGGAGTTCCTGAGATTGGAGGTAAATACAGCAGACATGGTGGTCAGGCTCCCAGAGAGAAAAGTGGTGGAGCTGAAAGGGCTTTTACAGCAGTGGCTAGATAAGAAGGCGATTCCTCGTCGGGAGCTGGATTCATTAGTGGGCAAGCTAGCCCATGCAGCACAGGTGGTGCAACCGGGGAAGACGTTTATGAGAAGGCTGTTTGAGCTTCAGAAGGGATGCAGGAAACCGTATCACATGGTAAGGCTCAGTCAGTCGATTCGGTTGAATCTTCAGTGGTGGGCGTTGTTTATGGAGGACTGGAATGGGATTCGGATAATCAAGGCGGGAGGTGGTAGTGTGTCGCAGATCCACGTGTGGACTGATACGTCCGGTAGCTATGGCTGTGGGGCAGACTTCCCATCACCCCAGGGATTTTGAAGCAGTTGAAGGTGGTATGGCAGAGCCATGCCAATTTGAGAGATGCCTCGATGTTGTGGGCGGCAGCCACCATGTTTTTTTTTGCTTCCTCAGAGCTGGAGAGGTGGTGATACCTAGTGACAATGGATTTGACCCCACAAGGCACCTGGCATACGGGGATGTCAGGATGGACAGCCAGATTCATCCAAGGTTGCTGGAAGTCAGGATCAAGGCATCCAAAACGGATCCATTCCGACGAGGGGTATCAATCTACATTGGGTGGACAGATGGGGCACTGTGTCCAGTTGCGGCGATATTGAGCTATCTGGTACGGCGTGGTTCGATGGAAGGCCCGCTGTTCTTGTTCGAGAATGGCAAGTACCTGACGAGAGATCGCTTTGTGGCAGCAGTCAGGGATGCGCTGCAACGGGCGTGCCTGGACTCATCTCTTTATGCCAGCCATAGCTTTCGGATTGGCGCGGCGACAACGGCGGCCAGACGGGGGGTCCCAGAGTCACTGATCAAGACACTGGGACATTGGGAGAGTGCAGCTTTTATGCTTTACATAAGGACAACTTGGGAGACCCTGGGGTGTGTGGCCAGGACATTGGTGGGCCAGGTGGCTAGGGATTCGAGTGCATAAAGATATAGGGTGTTGTTTTGTTTCTTTGCTTCAATTGTCACAACGAATTAATGTGAAAAATTTTTTTTTGTCTTCTAATACCGAAGAGGCTTGGGTGAGGGGTGTCAAATCCCCCATTGCCACCCCTTGGCTAAATGGGCGGTGCCCACCTCACCCAAGCGCAGGAACTAGCGGATGACCTCATCCTCATCGGCAAGGTGGGGCATCCGGCAAGGGGGTGTGGCCTCAGCGGTCCAGCTGGACAAGCTCACTGGCTAGGCACACCCTCCAAGCATAATCTGAGGTCAACCTATTAATAGTGATATAATTTTTGCAACAAAAAAAAAAAGTTATAGTTATAGGTATAGGTTAAGTTCTTTAATAATGTCTAAAGTAATTAATGGTGAATAAGAATATTCTTCTTCTCGACCCAAATAAAATTTGATTGCTGATTGGATTCCAACAGCAAATTGAGGGCTAGCATATTCATCCAAGGTCCTCCACTTATTCCTGTTGGTATACCTTCACTGAGTCTAACACAATTGTCTTGCTTAGCACAAGTTGGCACAGGGTTCATTATGCACATCTTCAGGTTCTTATTCTGTGGGCACGATGCATATCCAATGACTGATGATGAATAATATGAAAATGGGAAATATGGATGTAAAATAATCCCTTCCTCAAGTTCATGATCTATTTCAACGTCTCTGCCTTGTTTTTTTCCTGAGTGGATATCAACAGAGCAGATATCGTACTGGCGATTATTTATATTAGGGGTGTCCATCATGTAACCTACAATTTTTTTAAGATTGCTAACTAAGTAAGAACCAAAGTTCTTCCCTAGATAATCATACTTGGTGCTCATGGCTGGAACAAAAATAGCTTCACGTTCTGGATATTGGGGATAACGAATACATTTTCTCTTTTTCAAATCAAATGCATGAGCAGCAGTAAGGATTTTGTTATTACCAACATAAAATGCAGTAGCCCAGTAAATTGCATCCCGAATTGTCATATCCCTAGGATCTGATGGATGTGTACCCAGTGGATTGAACCAGAACAATTTTCCTACACATCGGAAGGGAAAGCTATGTAGCTGCCCCTGGTCTTCTATAATTCTAAAACGATCAGAGGGTGTATAAACATAGCGATTTTCAAACTCGGACCACGAATTCGGTATAACAACCTCCTCAGATTCAGATAGCTCGGGCACAATGTCAGACCGTGCAGTAGGCTTATCAATTTTCGATTCAGAATTAGTTGGCTCGGGTACTGCAGGCTCGAGAAGATCCGCTTCTAATGGCTCGATGTCAGACAGTGGAGTTGGCTCGATGTCAGACCGTGAAGTTGGCTCGATGTCAGACAGTGGAGTTGGCTCGATGTCAGACAGTGGAGTTGGCTCGATGTCAGACCGTGGAGTTGGCTCGATGTCAGACCGTGGAGTTGGCTCGATGTCAGACCGTGAAGTTGGCTCGATGTCAGACCGTGAAGTAGGTATATCAACTTTTGGTTCAGATTTAGTTGGCTCGGGTACTGCAGGCTTCAAAGATTTTGCTTCAAATGGCTTGATGGCTTCCATTGAAGGTTTATCAGAATCACTAGGCTTACTATTAAGGATTTCCCATATTTTCAGCTCTGTAGTACTGGGATCTGGAGGAAGAGTCGATACTTTCTTTGGATCAAAGTGGTCTCTAACTAGTTCGTCGAAAGTCAATATTTCCAATGGTACCGCATTAACTATTAGGTCCTTATTTTTCGGATCTTCCCAGAATTTAAATAAAATATCAGAATTTTTGTCGGATTTCGCCATTACGGTCCTCGATATTAGATTGAAATGCGACTGAGATCAAACTAGCATATTAGCTAATATATACTGTAGATGGCTACGCCAAACAACCGAACTTTCGCGCCTAAAATCACGTCTATTAATAGCAATATTCATGGCAGTTCCTATGGCATCAGAGCTGGGAAGATCTCAGATCTCAAGAAATTTTCAATTTTACCAAATATATAGCTACAAAAATAGCCAAGATTATTCCAGGCATAATAATAGATAGAAGAAGGCGTATAGCTTAAGTAATCATGATAGGTTCATTTTTCTAGCATAAAAAAGATTAATTTTTTAGAGGTATAGTTTGTAACAGATCATTTTTTGTCAGACTACCTTGGGCAATAGTAGCTAATGCTGCAATTATAACAATCAAATTGTGTGACAGTAATATTGTTTGTTTTGGATTCATATAATACTAATGTACATGCACCACAATTGAATTTAGGGCAAAATAGGTGCATATCAGTAAGTGCAGAAAAGCCTGGTAAGTGCTGTCAGCTCTCAAAAACAGCTACAATGGAGTATACTACTAAACAACACAAATGCACTCCTAGTATACTAGAAAAGTTCTTTTCTAGTATACTAGGAGTGCATTTGTGTTGTGTAACCGCCGATTGTGAAAGTAGCAGTGGTTTTCATTCAAGAAAAATGCATTACACAACTTATGGAAGTGACGTTTTAAGCTCCATGGTTGATGCTGACCTGACAAGCCTAGTTCCCTGCTCCCATGAAGAAGCAGACACTCGCTTGCTCTTACATGTGGCAGATGCAGTACACAGAAGGGGTTCAGAAAAGTATGTGTGCGTACTGTGGATACTGATGTTGTGGTATTGGCGGTTTCAATGTTTCATCGCATCAGTCCTGAAGAGTTGTGGATTGCATTTGGTACTGGATCTAATTTCCGCTATATACCAGTCCATGAAATAGCTGCTGCAATGGATCCCAGGGTCTGTGCTACTCTACATGTATTTCATGCATTTACAGGGTGTAATAATACATCTTCATTTGGAGGGAGAGGTAAGAAGACTTCCTGGAACACATGGAAGGTATTTCCTGAAGTTACCGCAGCGTTTGAGGACCTGCTACTCATGCAAGGCAACATCAGAAGCTCAACTATGTCAGTATTGGAACGGTTTGTGATTTTGATGTATGACCGCACAAGTGACATCACAGGTATTAATGAGGCAAGGACACAACTATTTACCCGCAAGTCGAGGAGCCTGGAAAACCTTCTACCAACTTTAGCAGCTCTGGAACAACATGTTCGGAGGGTCTGCTACCAGTCCAATTGCTGGAAACTAGGCTTTGATTCCTGACCCAGACCTTCCAAGCCCAGCAGATTGGGGATGGAAGAAAGTTGAAACTGGATGGCAACCATTGTGGACCACCCTTCCAGAAGCATCATAGTCATGTTCAAAACTGATTCGGTGTGGCTGCAAGAAAGGATGTACTGGGAGATGCAAGTGTTTCAAGGCAGCCCTCAAATGTACTGCACTTTGTTTATGTTCTGGTGATTGTCAGTAATTTACTATCATGGAGTTTACTTGTTTTGTCAATTCATCTCCAGACATCAAATTCCTTGCCTATGCTGCATGGATAATTGTTAAACCTGCTTTAACTGAATGTGCCCAAATAGGGAACACATGATTTGCAAACCCTGGAAAACATCAAAATTCCTAAATTCTTTATGTTAGAGCAACTACCAACTTGCTAAACATGTAACTGCACTAAAAAAAAAACATTTATGCCATATATGGAAATTTTTGACGTCTAGAGGTCACTAAAGGTCAAATCGGAGGTGGCTCCATTTCTTAAAATAATTACTATGATATGAAGAAACTGTATACCAAGTTTCATGCTTTTATCACAAAATGCACAATTATATACCAAATCTGCTCTACTAATAGGGGTTTTAAAAAAGTGCTTGTAATTTTGTTGGTGGGCATTTTCAAAATAATTATACAAGGTGTTTGATAATCTGAAAATGAGTAAGATATAAGACCCTTTGTGGGCCCTTGTAATAGTCTTCATGTACCATGTCAAGTTAGAGAGACTATATGGACAGCATTTCAGGTGGCAAAGTGGTCAAAAAAATTGTATAAGCAAATATGGGGTGTCCACAGGCAATTTTGAGGGTGACAGTATTTTTTGGGTGCTACAAACTTCATCACATGGCAGTTACTAAGCAACTATACATGTAGTGATATATAATTTTTGGGGAAAAAAAAAAAAGTTAGCTGACTTTAGTTATCGGTTAAGTTCTTCAATCATGTCTAAAGTAATTAATGGTGAATATGAATATTCAGCATTTACTTCTTGACCTACAGACCTTAGTTTGGTTGCTGATTGGATTCCAAAAGCAAATTGAGGGTGAGTTGACATACTCATCCAAGGTCCTCCACTCATTCCTTTTGGTATACCTTCACAGAGTCTAACACAATTGTCTGGCATAGCAGAAGTTCGCAGAGGGCCGATTATGCACATCTTCTGGTTCCTATTCTCTAGGCATGATGCATACCCAATGACTGATGAATCTATAAGTGGGAAATATGGACGTAAACTAATCCCTTCCTCAAGTTCATGATCTATTTCAACGTCTCTGCCTTGTTTTATTCCCGAGTGGATATCAGCAGAGCAGATATCGTACTGGCGATTATTTATATTAGGGGTGTCCATCATGTAACCTTCAATTTTTGTAAGATTTCTAATTAAGTAAGAGCCAAATTTCTCCCCTAGATAATCATGATTGTTGCTCATGGCAGGAACAAAAATAGCTTCACGTTCTGGATATTGGGGATAACGAATAAGTTTTCTCTTTTTCAAATCAAATGCATGAGCAGCAGTAAGGATTTTTTTATTACCAACGTAAAATGCAGTAGCCCAGTAAATTACCCTCTGAAAATATGGTGGTGGTTTGAACCAGAACAATTTTCCTACACATTTGAAGGGAAGGGAATTTAGCCTCTCCCTGTTTTCTATAATTTCAAAACTTTCAGAGGGTGTATAAATATAGTCATCTTCAAACTCGGACCACGAAGTCGGTACAACAACTTCAGATTCAGATAGCTCGGGTACCCCAGGGCTGGGAGGTCCTGTTGCCTGCTCAACGTCAGACCATGCAGTAGTCTTATCAATTTTCGATTCAGAATTAGTTGGCTCGGGTACTGCAGGCTCGAGAGGATCTGCTTCTAATGGCTCGATGTCAGACCGTGGAGTTGGCTCGATGTCAGACCGTGAAGTTGGCTCGATGTCAGACCGTGGAGTTGGCTCGATGCCAGACCGTGGAGTTGGCTCGATGTCAGATCGTGGAGTTGGCTCGATGCCAGACCTTGGAGTTGGCTCGATGTCAGACCGTGGAGTTGGCTGGATGTATGACCTTGGAGTAGGTAGCTATATCAACTTCCGGTTCAGATTTAGTTGGCTCGGGTACTGCAGGCTTCAAAGATTTTGCTTCAAATGGCTTGATGGCTTCCATTGCAGGTTTATCAGAATCACTAGGCTTACTATTAAGGATTTCCCATATTTTCAGCTCTGTAGGACTGGGATTTGGAGGAAGAGTCGATACTTTCTTTGGATCAAAGTGGTCTCTAACGAGTTCGTCGAAAGTCAATAATTCCAATGGTACCGCATTAACTATTAGGTCCTTATTTTTCGGATCTTCCCAGAATTTAAATATCAGATTTTTTTCGGATTTCGCCATTATGGTCCTCGATATTAGATTGAAATGCGACTGAGTTAGCTAATATATACTGTAGAAGGCTACGCCAAACAACCGAACTTTCGCGCCTATAATCACGTCTATTAATAGCAATATTCATGGCAGTTCCTACCCGGGAAGATCTCACATAAAAATTTTATTGTGATCTCAAGAAAATTTTACCAAATATATAGCTACAAAAATAGCCAAGATTATTCCAGGCATAATAGAAGAAGGCATAAAAAAGATTAATTTTTTAGAGGTATAGTTAATAGTTTGTAACAGATCATTTTTTGTCAGACTACCTTGGGCAATAGTAGCTAATGCTGCAAAACAATAAAATTGTGTGACAGTAATATTGTTTGCTTTGGATTCATAATAATACTAATGTACATGCACCACATATTGAATTTAGGGCAAAATAGATGCATTTCAGTAAGTGCAGAAAAGCCTGCTAAGTGTTGTCAGCTCTCAAAAACAGCTACAATGGAGTATACTACTAAACAACACAATGCACTCCTAGTATACTAGAAAAGTTCAGGAATGCATTTGTCTTGTGTAACCCGCCGATTGTAAAAGTAGCAGTGGTTTTCATTCAAGAATATGTTATTGGGCTAAATTTAAAGTAAGTTCAATTTGTAAAAATTGAGTTGTTTTTTTTGCTAAAAATTTGGTCCTCATACCTATGCGCACATACACACACATATTTACACATATAAGCAGACAATTCAAACAGACGCAATTGCTTACCCTGCAGCACTGGCATGTGCAGGCAAAAATCATATATCTATCAATCCCATCAGCCAAACTAATACACATACCACTATATCCTTTTATTAGGTACTGAACAGAGCCTGATAACTGTTGCCACATAGAAAATGCATTAAAGTAAACAGGATGTGGCTTAGGGCAATATTTTTCCATATCACCTGTGTTCATAGTTATTACGTTGGGTTATTACGTCCCCCTAGGTTATAGAATGTTACCAAGGTATTCGCGCATGAGCAGTACCTAATAAATTTATTATCCATTGGATACCCGAGAATATCACTCGTCTGATTGGCGGTATTTATGCTCGTGCCTGCGGCACTCGCGTAAATACTAAGCCAACAGACTCGTGATATTCTCCTGTATCAAATGAATAATATATATATATTATTATATTATTGTAGTGCTAAATAACATACATACTGTCTATAATTAAATTTATATATACCAGAAGGCCAGTCCACTCCCTTCCCCCCCCCCTCCCCCCCTTAGGAAAAATTATAACACACAAGGGTACAGGAATTTGTGACAAAAATATTATTCTGTGTGCAATTTAATCTCTCTTTGTGGTAATAAATTACTTTTTTCCGCAGGCGATTGGAGGAGAATAAGGGGAATAACATTTTTAATACATGGCTGTTACCATAGCAACTATGGTATACATATTAATAAGCCATATGGTGTGTGTGTGTGTGTTTGTGTGTGTGTGTGTATGTGTGTGTGTGTATGTGTGTGTGTGTGTAGGTGTGTGTGTGTTGTGTGGTGGTGGTTGTGTCCTTGGCTCAGGGCCTGAGGTCCTGAGTTCAAGCCCCACTCAGGCAATTTCCATCTATTTTTCCATCTGCCTCCCACCAGCCCCACCAGTCCACCCAGCTGTGATTGGGGACCTGGCATTTGCTGGGGTACAAATTCAAGGTCTTTTCTCATGAAACAGCAATGGTCCAGGTGGGACTTCAGGTGCCCACACCACTTGCTGTGAGGAAAGGTCTGTTCTCCTGCAGAGCTGCCTAGCTGGCAACAAGATAATTTTTTTTGTGTTACTTCATTAGGAAAGATCAGATTTGACAAACATGGAATGAATAGTTTCAGTTCACACCCACTTGAGTGTGAATCTATTTATTATAAGTGGGCGAGACATACCAGTCAGGTATTTTTCACCACTGTGTAAATATTCCCTTATTCCCTCTTGGGTGTCCAGAGCATCCAGTAAGACTGAATAAGCTCTGAGGACTAATTCGTTAATAACCACTACATGCTCACCATCAGTAAAGTAATAATTTCACAGAGCCAGACAAATGACACTATCTATGAAGTACAATTGCCCGGGATTATTGTCAATCTTAATATTATTGATCAATCAGGCTGCAACTGAACCAAATAATGAATTAGTATTCCACTGGTGTGGGTAGCTACTGACTATATTCATGCCTTGGTTTACAATGTTCCACCCACTACTCACTGCCTACTAACACACTTACGTATGCACCCTAACACACAAATTTAAACAAATAGACTCACCTACCCACACTACTACATCATCATTACATGAGCAGCAGAACATTCTAATCTTACTTTTTCAAATTTCAAACAATGATTCTTCAATAGTACAATTGACAGTTTAACATTCCTTCTGCATGACTTGACATAAGAGATTTCTTGCAATACTTTGTCGCAGCATAGTAGCTGCAGAGTTATACTCATCCTCTGTAAAAGGGAATCAAGTAAGGCTAGGGCATATAGCTATTTATCAGGTTGACAGATTCCAAAACTCAACAAGTGTATCCCAGTTTAGATTATCCCGCTTGGCCATTCTGGCTCTGTCTAAAAATAGTAAATTTTTATGCATTCACAATTTTATGCTTACAGAAGCACTAGAACACTGACCTATAGTAGTTCAGTTATCAGAACTTTAATTATCCAAACACTCTAGTTTAACCAAGCACCCAAAATCTAATAGTAGTAGTAGCACATGCAGAGACAAAGAATTGTTGAACCACGCCCCTTCATTAGTACTTATGAACACCTCTGGGTTACACCATGTTGAAGACCTTATATTTCTATGGCTAACCAGTAGCTACTGAACCACTATAAACCACTTACCTGTAACAACTGATGGTTTCTTTACAGGCTAGCTTCCTGTGGCTTCTACACATTTTTGACTAATGAATCAGTTCAATATAATTAATATCAGTTTATTGTAACAGCTCTAACCTCAATGGATACAAGGATAGTTTTTGCTTCTTGATTACAACTGGTACTTGATCATGATTAGTGCTAACACTATAACCACTATAATCCCCCCCCCCCCCCCCCCCCCCCCCCGCCAGTGGCACATAGTTAATTGTTTTGGGGGTATTAGGCTCATTGCCGACCACCCAGGACATAAGTCACAACCTCAAGTGGAAGAAATAGATTGTGTTATGTACTCAAGGGGTAGGGTAATGGGCGGGGTAAAAGCTTCTCAATGACTCTGTTGGCTGCCACCACGAGGCTATTTGTGTATGCTATCGTAGAAGACTTACATTATCCATCCCACCAGACCAATATCCTTTACTGGGTACCCTACCTTACCAGTTGGTCATTAATAATATTACCTTTATCGCCCTCTGTACCGGCTTTACCAAGTCATCCTCCCCTTGCCTCTCCCAGCTTACCTCCCTGGCTGCAAGGGGGTCCTACAAGTTGTCTCTGGAAATTATCCTGCATCCTCAGCCGGCTATAGTTGAGCTCTGTACTTCCCTTCTATTAACTCCATTTAATGTCGAGCATTAATTCCATTGAACCGACACTAAATAGAAATAGAGGTCAGGCATTGTGGTTTAATGGTGTTCACCTCTTTAGATTGTGCTGAAAAATTTTCAGAAAACGGTTAAGTGGGTAGGAGGATGAGGTTAGGGGGGGGGGGGGAAGAGGAGACATATTAGTACTTGGAGTCTGACTCCTCCGTTTCCTGTATACCTATTTGCATGGGTAAGTTTTAATATGAATGAATGAGATAATTATAATATTATAAGCCCAAATATCAAATGCATACATTTGTGTATTGATTTTGGCCTATAATGACCGTTGAATGTGTGTGTTTACAGCAAATGGGACATTTGAATGCATGAATGTTGCCAGTTGGCTCATGTTTCTATTTATTCAGTGGGCGAGACATTCCAGTCCATACTCTCACCACCAATGAGTAAATATTCCCTAATGGGTGTCCAGAGCATCAAATAGACTAAAAATAGCTCTGAATAGTTAACACCCTGCAACAGTCCACATAATAGCTACTCTGGCACGCCCGGACTTGTACAGAATGAGACTATTACAACTCATGTAGCAATAGAGGTCAAAGGGCAAGCTGAAGGTTCTCTTTTATATCACCTCCAGAAGGTGTTCAGAATTGGCAAACGAGGCCATCACAGATTTCCCATTCAGAAAATAGCATTCAATTATAAGGTAACCATATGTCCATTCTACATGTAGCTCAATGAGCAACGTTGTGCTAATCAACTGAAGATTTATTTTAAAAATTATGATATTCCCATCCTCGACCACCATCATCTAATTAGTGTATCAGCTCTGATTCACCTCATACAAAGACAGCAGCCTTCCCGTAAGCACTACTGCCAGTACACATTACATCAGCTTCTGTGTCAACATGCTAGGGGCAATTGATATATATTTCTCAACCCTAATCTCATCGATTGAAGAAGTTTTCCCATTGGCTTCCTCTGACAAAATCAGATAAAGAGTGTGGTCCAGAATACTACCAATTGTTTCCAGATTGCTAAGGATCTTTGCTACTATGACACTTAATTCATTGTTCCTGTCTGGGCTCAACCAGACAAAGGGAGCCTAAAACATGCTCAAACAAGCCTCTGAAACAATTTAACTTGTGAACCACATCTTAATCATATTCATACACAATCCACAAGTATCAACAACACACTATCTCATACATAGTCTTTCAGGATCAATTTATAGTAACTCTATCTGTACCTACAGCCTTAGTATAGTAGTGTTTGTTCCTTGGAAAGCGGCATTTCTAGCTGCAATCTGTGGTGGTCCTTTGCACATCAAGCTACCACTCTTACAAGTGGTACCTCTTCAGTTCCTGTGAGAGGTCAGCACCTGCTCTGAAGAGGTTGAACAATTATCTCAGATAAACACAAACAGAAGAGCATTTAACGGCATTGGCACTAATACACATGAACTACGATACAGATACAAGACAGCAAGTACCTGAGGAGAATACATAAATCTAATCCAATACATATACATATAAGTTATGGACACAAATCTGTATTCTATTATTATTCATCACAATTTTCGAAGCATGTGACAAACAGACAGAATGACTACCAAAACCCTCTCATACATGTTTATTATCATAGGTACAGTGGGACCTATGATAATAAACACTCATAGGTACAGTCCTGTGCCTATGATAATAAACACTCTATTATCTCTGTTTAGTGAATGTTCAGCTTGCCCCCCTTAATTAAAAATGTGCTGCTTTTGTGAACTGAAAGCCCTAGTCCCAAATTATTATCAGTTTGGAGGTTCTACTGTACAGGATTTTAATAAGATCAACAGGATGTTTTACAACATAGGCCGTCTTGATACAACTTGTGCCCTCCTGTTTATTTGGTACTAACTTTAAAATGAAAATACCTGAAGAGGAAACATTTTAAGAAGAGTTCCAGCAAAGATCATGATTCTGAATATGAACTCAAATTAAACTTAACTTAACCAAAACTTGGTGTTATTAAATGCCGAAGAAATGTACCTTAGCTAACTAGCTAATGCCAAAAAAAAAATTCATGGTTTTCGTGGCAACTTGCGCACGCAATGGTTATAGCTATAATATATAGCATCGATAAAATACTCTTGTACCAATGATTATAGCTACTCACTGGGTAGAAATGTCTGGGTTACTTCGGAAAAAACTGGACTCTTCAACCCATTGAGCAACCAGTCTCCATTCAGTGCCAAGCAATGGCAAAGGCAAGTCACGGCAAAGATATTGATGAAATTATTAAATTTTGGGAAGACCCTAACAATTTCGATTTAATAAGTAAAGCTGTACCGTTGGAAAGCTTGACTTTTGAACAACTCGTTAGGGATCACGTTGATCAAAAGAAAGAATGGACTCTTTCTTCAAGTGCTAGTGCTATGGCGTCTAAAATTTGGAAAATCCTTAATGGTGATTGTGCCAAGCCTGAGTATGATGCTGATAAACCTGCAAGTCGTAGACTCCAATAATATAGACCAGGATCCCTACAAAATGTGTAGGAAAATTGCTTTTGTTAGACCTAACAGCCAAGGTATTAAATTTGAAGACCTAGATATTAAAGACCTACCTTACTACTCTACTGCTTTTTATGTTGGTAACAAGAAAATCATTACTGCAGCTCATGCTTTCGATACGGATAGTCGTGAATGTTTAAGTAATGATGGTGTTCCCTTGACTGGTGAACGCATTGTTATATTTGTTCCAGGCATGTTTCTCAAATATGATTATAAAGGTAATCGCTTTGGGTATTATTACATAAAGAAATCTAGTATTAAGAAACTTAAAGGTTACCTTGGTGGGAAAAATTATTCTTGCAATGATATACAGTATGATATCTGCTCTGCCGAAATCTCTCGTGGAAGAATATGTGAGAAGGTAGATGTAGATACAACAAAGCAAAGTTATATCAGCTCCCTGAGAATCAAATGTAAGTATGGTAAAGATAAAGATGGTGACACCAGCGCTTCTGAATCTGAGCATGATGAAGATATAGATGATATCAACTCTCCTGATTATTGTCGTGAAAGTAATAATATGATTGATGGTGACACCAGCTCTTCTGAATCTGAGCATAATGAAGGTATAGATGATATCAACTCTCCTGATTATTGTCGCGAAAATAATAATATGATTGATGGTGACGACACCAGCTCTTCTGAATCTGAGCATAATGAAGATATAGATTATATCAACTCTCCTGATTATTATCGCGAAACTGATGATATTATGATTGATGCTGATATAGATGATAAACTAGGCCACAGTCGTATTACATTATCTTCAAGGTACCCAAGGGCCAGATATAGTGCATTGAAAAAGCCAGATAAAATCATTGGATATGGATATTGCCCACCAAATTTTGAGGGAAGGATGTGTGAATTGTACGTACGTACAAATATTTTTCCAGATTATTACCAAGCTGAGGACGGTGCTCCTATTGGAATGAGTGGAGGACCTTGGATATTACAGGGGAACACAGCTTTTGGAATCCAAGCAGCATCAGACTTTGTCAATATAGGAGAAAAAATAAGTTCTTATTTCGCGAATTCTCCAAAAATTACTGAAAACATTGCAACAGCTTTGTCATTTACTCTTCATTGAAAACTATCAAATAATTTATAAACAAATTGACTATTTCATTTGTACTAGAACTTAATTTGTTCGTTATTCTTTGTTGATAACTAGCAATTATAAACAAGTTCATATTTTTTATTTGTACTAGAATTAGACAGAACAATTTGCTATGAATAAACATATTATGCAAAACTTATGCTGGGAGAGGCTGCTGGTCCTGAAATATGACACTGATGTCAATTTAACGCTAGCATTACTCACCAGTGAAGTGACCTTTCAACTTTAGCTCATAGCCAGACCCTTTACCTCAGTTGGGTAAAAGGTCTAGCTATGCGAGACTACTACGAGACTAGTCTCAGCTCATCAAAGAAATAAAATGCAACACTCTTCTTTTTTATACTAAAATGTTTGTTTATGTGAATCATTGTACGTGCAAACCACAAATCAAGCTATATATGATCTCGAATAATAATTGAAAACTTGTTCTGTACCAAAACTATAGATTAATTTTATTGTTAAGCAGTTAAACAATAAATAGTTCAGGCAGCAAAAAAGACAAAAACAAAAAAAACAAAACATGGAATACATGTAGCTAGTTATAACCTAACAATCAAAAAGTCAATTTTTGAGGGTTTATATACCCCAATTTTAAAGAAGTCATCCCCAGAAATAGCTAGTATGTACTTTTAATGATGAGTATGTTAAACATAAATGCTAGTAGTCAAAAATGTGGTGTCGAACTTTGAACTCCTCATACACAATAAGGGTTGGTAAAGGGTCTGATAATGTGAAACTATAATTAGTGGTGTGGTTGTGCACAAGACTGCCACAGAGTGTATGAATGTTAGACTGAAGTACAGAAAATGGGCTTTGCTCCTCAAATGTGAGATATGATGCACGTATTAATTAAACACTAAGTTAATTGTTTAATTGTTTACCTTAGGATCGGCAATGGACACTGATCATTTCTCTATTCTGACAAAAATAAGTTCATGAAAACAGGGAAATGAAATTACAGGAATAGTGTGCAAAACTGATATTCTGGCAAAATGTCATCTTAACTCTTCTGATATTATTGAGAAGTACTGAACACAACTACTGTGTGCAATTATTTGGAAGAGCTTTTAATATAATATTCTAGGACTTATGTTATCCACCACACAATATAGCCAATATCTTTGATTATAACTACAACAGTGATTGTAAATGCTTGAGAAGTTTAACAAAAATTAAACATGTGCAGTGATGTGGGAAGATGATTTGGTATAGGTGGGCTCCAAGGGCATGTGTTTTGTGTTTTAAAAGTGGTCATGTGAGAAATTAAGTTTTTGATTGTGCCGCCTCAATTAAGGGGAGTGGGTGGGGTGCTCCAATTTGCAAAGCTACCCTTTCTTTATGCTACTGTAGTGAAGATGATCTACTTCAGAACAGCTCCTTTCTATGGGCATAATTAGCATCAAACCTTTGTTTCACTACAATGACAGATTACTGAATTAAATTACATCAACACAAATAGCTAGACACATACTTTTAGTTCATAACAGAGATTAATTTGAAGTTCAATATTTGATAATGTTACTGCACATAAATTTCCACAATCTCCAGTAAGATGCGTTCGTCACTCTGAGCCTCATCAGTGCACACCCTCATCTCTATATTCTCAGCAGTAGCATTGGTCAGTTGCCTGTAGAACACATTTCTGTTGTTAGTAGGTGAGCCACGGCATTCTGCCCGTCCCACAGAGTCGAACTACTACCACTTGAGACAATATCAGTAGAGAAGTGCTGACCAACGAAGGATGGGACTCGAGAGTTGCAAGTTTCGCAAGGTGTGTTACCTGAAGCCCCAAAGGACCAGATGTGAATCCTTGAAGCATTGCCATAGGTGAGACTCACGCCATCAACATAGTTTTCATCAATGGTTCTACTTGTGCCCAGAAAGCAGTCTGGATTTCCGGTATTGGAGCCGGCACTGGCTCTTATTCTACCACAAACATGACTAAAAGGATGACCATCACTGAAATAGTAAGAAGAATCACACGTGCCTGACCTTGGTCGAGCACAAGACCGAGGATCGCTTCTCGGATAAAAGCCAGGTGGGCACTGTAAGTTCTGATTTGATGAAGCATCAGTGTAAGCTATTCTCCTCCAACCTCCGGTAATTCCACCACATGTGAGGGAATTGTGGCAATACATGTGTATGACTGAAGTATTCGGTAACCTGACGAGGTAGTGACCCGCAGGAGAACTAGGAAGGCGTTGATATACCTCTGCGCATGAAGCAAATACTATGTATCCAATGTCATTATTCACTTTTAATAGCTGATTACTTAATCTAGCAACCTCTGCAGCAGTGGCATTGACAATACTGTTCATTTCAAGCAATTGAGAATTCAGTTTATTGACTTCAGTGGCAGTTAAATTAACTGAGGTATCTACATAATCTGTCAGCGTTACTGATACATTGGAAGTTATCCTCTCACTTAGAGTTGAAATTTCATTATTACTGACAGGAACAGCTTGTGTGTTGGCTGTATTATTAACAACAGAATTCATCTCCAAATCCTGGATCTGTGAACGAAGATCAGATATTTCTAGGAGGGCAAATGCTACATCTGCAGAAATTGCTATAATGACAACCATTGCTATCACAAACAAAACAAACAAGATAAGGCAACCACTCCTCTGAGCAAAGCTCTGATGAGGTTTCACACTGCTGCTGCTGGCCATGATGCCTTAGCTACTCAAATGTGCTCATCACTGTTCAACTAGATGATTTTATATCTATTTCAATGCTCAGTTGTATAGTCACTTTGAATATTATCCTTTTTTGGAAGTACTTTCGATTGTAACATTCTGTCAGGCAAATCAGTTTATATTATTACTGTCAAATCAGGAAACAGGATACTACCCAATATAATTAATGAGTAATAAATGTGCATGTACTGAGTTCTGAAACCATTCAAAGAGTAGCTACATTAATCTTGTCTTAGCTTTGAGAAATATATTTTATTGATAACGATTTGCTAGCTGTTTGTGATATATCTGCTACTGTGGAAATAGGAGACAAAAATAATGAACAAGAATATGATCTTTAAAGCATGAATTTTATAATGTCATTTTTTTATCTCACCAAATATACAGTGTCCATTTGTAAGGTGTGAAACACACTACATTAAATGTTCGGCTGACATTTTTAAATTCTGTATTTAAAAAAACAACAACAGCAACTGTGTTTATGTGAGAGAATTTAATATCTATAGAGTAAAAGAAGGCTGAGGCTATAGGTATATCAACCAGCTATAGCTAATTAAGCTGATTCTTTTTGTTGCTTAAATAAATCATGTGGCTATGTCCCAAATACTGCATATGAATTGGCCAATAGTAATTTATAAAAAAAATAAAGTATTTCATAAGCAGTTTAAACACAGTGAGTAGATTTTGTGCATTACTGTATTCATTCTGAGTAAACGGCAGATGTACTTTGCAACATTAATCTATAATGAAACCACACCCACTCATTGTGTAGTACTTTTATCCTCCCAAACTTGGAAGAAATAATAGACTGTAATCATACCCATGACACAAAATTCATTTTCAAAATATACACCAATTAATAGCAACATATATTTATAACAAACCAATAAAAAATATTGAAAAAGAAAAAGAAAACGAGTTGATCATGTTTCTGTACTAGGTCTAAACGGATACCGCACAGTTACAATTTCAAACAATTCCTGTTCCGTCCAAGGTCGGACTAGCACCTCGCGAGGCCTGACACGCCCCAAGTAGTGGATGAAAGTCACCAGCCTATGAGCAATCATCGTAAAGAACTGGATGACAATGATGAGCCCGTAAACAGCCAGAAACAGCAGCTGGAAGGCACGCGGGTCGAAGCTGTAATCTTGAAGCTCGTAGAAAGTGAAGGAGGAGAGCAAGACAATCCACATGAGATTCATCAGTAGTAAGACAGACAGTATCAAGTTTCGGAGGCTTTCTAGTGACTTCTGCACGTCTTTGACTTGTGTGAATTTCTGGGACACAGGTTTCAGCTTCTCCTTGATCAGAAGCTTCCAGAATTTATACTCGTTGCGATCCCAGTCGACGAGGTTGTAGGTGCGAAGTTTGTTTATGGCATTCTTTGTGTTGCGTTTATTGAGGTCCACTAAAAGACAATAATAGTGTAGCTTTACCACGTGTTGTAATGGATTAAGTACATGTGACTGTACACAGGAAAATCAGGCACAACGCGGCACTTTTAATGGTTGGTAAAATGTTGATTTACTTCTAAAAATGCATCAAAGAAGCCTATATATTGAAATGGTAAGGTGGCGTACATCAGCAACAGTTGAAGCTAACAGTATAAAGAAAGCTTGGAGAGCTCACTATCTGGATGCCAGCAAACATGTAAGTGTAAAAAATTATTTTGATGGGGTTGGGCCACGTTGTGCCAGTTTTCTTGTAAACGGTCACACATGCAAGCATACGTGCACGCATACATATATATATACGAAACACTTGCTGTTCAATGGAATGAGGAAATGATAATTATAGAACCAGATGTAGCTGTTAATTAAAACTATAGGTTAACTATTAATGAACACAATCATTTGTAAAATTGCACTTTATAAGTTAGTCAACAATGCTACAGGTAAGCCAAGCCAGTCAACATATTCAAATATCCTCACAAACTCTCCCTCCCTCCCTCCTCCTCCCAAATTTAGTGGTGTATATCTCACCTAGTGATGGCTTTGCCAAGTACTTCAGTGCAACATGCAATCTGCGCAGATGTGCTGAAACCAAACACAAAACAGTAAATTTTAATTAGATACAATTACTGTTTTGAATATATGCTTTGATTCAATTAGAATACACACTTTCATTCAATTAGAATACACTTTCATTCAATTAGAATACACACTTTAATTACACTTTCATTCAAATAGAATAAACTTTTATTCAATTAGAATACACAGTTCCATTTAATTAGAATACACATTTTCATTTAATTAGAATACACTTTCATTCAATTAGAATAATACAGTCTCATTTAATTAGAATACACACTTTCAGTCGCACACAACACCTATACTACATCCAAGCTGAGTTGGTGCAACAAATAACAGAATCTACTCATACGCACAGGGAAGCCCATTAAAGTCACATGGTTGAAGCTATGATGTATGTAAACATTGATAGGTTAAAAAAAAAGGGTGGAACTAAACCATGTACTATTAGCTTTTCTACCTGTTTTCTTTATCCCCATAGCCTTGAGCTGGTCTATGGTGAGCTCTTTCAAGTTCTCCATGTCTTCTGAAGACTTGTAACCCTCACTGTGAAAAATTGCTGCATATTCCTTCAGCTCCAAACTGGCCAGCCACGCCTCCACACTTCCCTGCATCATTAAACAGAGCATAACTTATTGTACATAGCCACGCCCCCACACTTCCATGCATCGTGAAACAGATCTGAACTTATTGTACATAGCCACACACCCAATTTTGTTGTATCATGGAACAGATCCAAACTTAGTAGACATAGTCACGCCTCCATACTTCTTGCATCTGAAACTGATCCTGATTGTACACAGCCACGCCCCCACTTGCCTGCATCATACAAACTTATACACAGCCACGCCCCTACACCATGAACTGGACTGAACTTATACATACTCCCCTGTATCACCAGAACATGTTACAAAGCAAAACCCCACACTTCTCTGCACCATTAAACAGCTGATTATACACAACCACACCTCCACACTTCTCTCAATCAATACACAAAACCACACCCAATGCTCCTTTGCAAAGCTATACATGTAGTGTCATAGACACAAAAAATGACACTAACTTGGCACACAAGTAATGCAAATGCTGGTACTTTATTAATTGTTCTAATATCAAAAGGAGTTCTCCTTGATGTACAGTAGGCACCAAAAAACAACAACAACAAACAAAAACAACAACAACAAAAAAAGCTTCCAGATTCCGTTCCATAGAACAACCGTCACACGATAAAAAAGCAGGGGGAAAATGGTACACTGTTTGGTAAAATACGGCCGTTCAGTTTGTTTAGGACTCCACCTGAACCAGCAAGCGCCAGCAAGCTCCTTCCCGCATGCAGTTTGACTGCGTTACCATTTTAATCTTTCTTGTTTACGGTGAGTCTCGCTCTTAAATATTAAAAAAAAACTTTATCCAATAAAATGTTCCAATTTTTTACAGGTTCATGAAGCAGAACTTTTTAGTTAAACAAAAGAAAAAAAAAAAGAAGCCGTCCAATTCTAAGGTGTTATGCGAAGAAGTGTTAGTTCAATCACCGTATAATATTGATGTTTCTTCGACGTTAGGACCCTCACGGGCTTAGATTTTTTTTACTGGTGGAGCTCCAACGGTAGCTAGCAGAAGACCTATGAAGTGTGGACCTTGTTAATGCAGTGTGCCCATCGGAACTTTGGTCGGCAAGCTAGTTAGAGTATTGTATGAGTTGTTTGGAACATCTCCGTAAGTGTTTACCAGGTGATACAAGGCTTCAGTGTGCTGATATAGCCATGGAAGAGTTCTTAGCAAGAAAATACCAGTGAATCGATGGAAAGCTTAACCATTTTTTTGTTTTGTTTTTTTTGTTTACCATTTTGGTAAACATTGTCAGCCGTTTAGTTAGATGGTACAAAACACAACAGTAAAGTGGTTAAAAACAACAACAACAACTACCATTTTAAGGCTGTACTATAGAAAGAATCCGGAAGACTGACATTCAACACTGGTCACCATGCATTTCCTCTTACATACTGACTTCTTTATGGTTAAAGATTTTAAAGTTTAAATATAAACTTCCTAGAATTGACTTTTTGATAGGCTATAGCTAGCTACATGTATTCCATGTTTTTTTTGTTTTTTTTTGTTGTTGTTGTATTTGCTGCCTGAAATATTTAATGTTTAACTGCTTAACAATAAATTAATCTATAGTTTTTGCTTCTGTGTCCTGGTTCCTTATTTATTTAATAAGCAATCCAGGGTACAGAACAAGTCTTCAAATATTATTCGAGATCATATATAGCTTGATTTGTGGTTTGCACGTATAATGATTCACATAAACAAACATTTTAGTATAAAAAAGAAGAGTGTTGCCTTTGCTATTTTATTTCTTTGATGAGCTGAGACTAGTCTCGTGGTAGTCTCGCGTAGCCAGATCTTTAGTCCAACCAAGGTAAAGGGTCTGGCCTATGAGTTAAATGCTAGCCTGAAACCGACATCAGTGTCATTTTTCAGGACCAGCAGCCTTTCCCAGCATAAGTTTTGCAAATATATTTCTTCATTGCAAACTGTTCTGTCTAATTCTAGTACAAATAACAAATATGAACTTGTTTATAATTGCTAGTTTTCAACAAAGAATAACAAACAAATTAAGTTCTAGTACAAATGAAATATCAACCACGAAAATCTACCACCCTCACCTGGCTTCGCACGCATCTCGCATACATAACCACCGCTTGATATATTAGTGCGCCGGGCAAAAATCTCGAGAGTCCCTAACCTCAGTAGCCTACTGTGGGTTAGCTTTGACCACTTTGTTGTTACAACCAGCTTCAACAGCAAACTATAATCATGCCTTCCAGGAAGAGGAAGAGAGATATTAGTGCAGCCACAGAAATGAGGAAAATGAAATGTGCTTTGAGAAGAAGATAAGTAAATTAATATAGTATTAAAAAATATATACATATATAAATAAAATAATCGTGTATAGACATAGGATTGGAGCAAGTCCCAGCAATAGGTGGGGCTTCCACTGATACTCTTGATGATCCTTCCTTTACTGGTCATGATGTCACACCCTCTCTTCGGCAGGAGTCATCATCAGCAGTGCTCCCTGATTCACCTTTTCAAGATTTAGTGTCCACTCCTACTGCTCCATCATGTGAATCACACCCTCCAGCATTTTTTAATCCATCTCAAGTTCTAAACGATCTCACTACCAAGTCACATGATGACCACAATCCTGTCTCTTCTCATCCAGTTGTGAGTTCCACTGAAGTTTCCCCAGCTCCGCAGGAAGCAGTTCAAGAGTTAGTTGAGAAGCTTTCAGCTATCGCTCAACAGAATGGTTTGGTGTTTGATGTGTCCAGTCTCCCTCAGTTTGTGAATAATTCAGCCATACGACTCCAGACTTCTGGACCAGGGTTGGATTGAGCTATGGTTGGAACTGCTCAAATCTGAATGCAAGAACCGAGAAGAATTTGTACGAATTCTGAAGGATAGAGGAATTAACAGCAAACCCCTCCAGGAGAAGCTGTCCAAGCACTTCAAATACAGCCAAAGAAAATGAGTCCTTTTTTTCCAACCCGGCTCTACCTCACAGAAGGTTTCACCTAAAATGTTCGCACACATAATCAGTGGGCTATTTCTTCAAATCCTTACACTACTAGCTAATTCGCTTACCTGTGCGTCGGTAAGGCAGACGTGCTAGTATCGCCTGAACGGGGTACTGTATAAATCCACTGCAGGACCCCTCCCAGCTTAGTATTGAAATCTAACAAGCTGGGTGCTTCTTCACCAGCACCGTAGGTGATTCTTCAACAGCACCGTAGCCATAGGTGATTCTTCTCACTAAAAAGCAGCTGAAGCGGAGCGCACCTTTGGTGGGCGGGGCTCAAAATGCAACATCCGGGCCGAGGGGGGGGGGGACGTTATAGTTTCACGCGCACTTCGTTTTGACCCAGCCGCAGTTCGCGGCCGCCTGCAAAGAGGGTGAATTTGCGACAAGTATTTTTGAGCTATAAGGGGTCACGGGATGCAGTCTAAACTTGGAACAGTAATTCGGTGACGTAAGGTGAACAGGCCTACGTTTAGATTTTCTTGATAGCGTGCAGGAAGCAAAGTTGACCTTAGTGGTTGGATATTTAGAAAAGTAAAGTTGCTATAGCTAAAAACTAAACGTAGGAAGTGGGAACATAATGGGAGGAGGCCGTAGAGTCTTGAATCGGCAGAAAAGCTTGGACGGTTGCGGAGAAGCAACACGAAATGTCCGCAGAAGTAAATCGCTCCTAACTGGGCTTACGAAGATGCAAATGGTCTGAATTTTGGTGTGCAGAGAGACCTTATCACCCTAAATAATTTCAGCATGTTAAAGAATTGCCACCACTGCTTGAAGTTGTTTTTTTTCAGCATCAATTTTTAAGGAAAAAGCGTGGGCCGGATGGGTTTCCACCCTTAAAATGGGTAAAAAAAACAAAAAAAAACAACAACAAATAAACAAAAACCAACAAACTATATAGATAGGTTAGTTGCAAGATGCAACCCAAAATTTATGCGAGTTGCAATTAAACATTAAGCTTCTTCTCTATTTACGTAGAAGTGGAAGAAAAGAAGGGAAAAAAATTGAACACAAAAGAACTTAAGGTAACCACTAATTGACACATTGAATGAACATTCTTGCTCAACCACAAACAGCTGCTGCAGCAACACAATATATATTATATTATATATATACGTATATAAACAGCTAACAGGTTTATTGGCAAGCGAGACACTTACAGGCGTAACACAATTGAAAATCGGGGATGTTTCTTTACGTTTGGACGTACGTATGTCATTTTGTATTTTGATCCTCGCATTATTGTGCTTGCCAGAAGGTCGATACTGTCCCATTTTCTACTAAACAGAATCCTTTGATTTTTATTATTTACCAGTATCATTCAAATAATTTGTTGAATAGTTTACCGCTTTAAATGCTTTCACGGGTGCAGTTAAAAGTTGACAAATTTACCAGAGTTCATATTTTATGGGAATTAGTGGCGGTGGTAAGTGTATGTGCTATTTGTCATAGTTACATGCCCCATGCAACAGTGTTGTTCCTTAACTGAATATCCATTGTCCAATAGTCTAAGCACGAAGGTAAGTCCTGTGTTGGTATGTCCAGTAAACATGTCTGTGTGAAAGTGTTGAGCATTACAGCTACTGCTTAGCTAAAGAACAGCACAACTAAATGTTTTAGTAGCAAATAAATATATTAGCTACCTAATACACAGCTTTTCCGTCTACTACAGCAGTAAGCATGTCTTAGTAGGTTAGGTTCAAACCTGTGCGGTAACTTCTAAGAAATGCTTGTTGTTTTTATTTTGTATTGTTTTTAAGTCAAACAGTTGCAGTGAGTGGTTACTATGGCATTGAAACCCTTTACCATATGTATGTAATTTAAAAACTCAACCGTTTTTAGTCGCTTGAGTGTTAAAAGTTAAAAATAATCACAATACTGTAGCCTAACTAGGGAGGCTCGCTCACCATTTGTGCTCAAGCAAACCACTAGTTTAATTTAGGAATACAAAACATTTTACACACATATATATTCTCTCACCTTGTCCTTGATTCCAGAGCGAAAGTGTTTGGTGGTGTAGCCGTGTCTGGTAAACTGATCTTCATAGTCCTGCCATACATACACACTACCATGAATGAGTGTATATAAGTATGTGTATTTGTGTATGTACATGTGTATGTATGCATGTGTGTATGTATGTATAAATGTATGTACCCATATAGATTAATCATAGAATACCGCAGAATATCATGAGTCTGTTGTCTAGCATTTACACGAGTGCCGCAGGCATAAGTGTAAATGCCACCGACGGACGAGTGATATTCCCGCGGTATCCAATGATTAATCAATTTATTGTGTACTGGTCATGCGCAAATGGCATAGAAACCGAGTGGCTAATGTAATGGATGCTGCCAAGAAGTCTTTCGATTTTTTTTATTCTGATGAAGTCATTGAAAAATCTTTTCTCTAATACTCGAGGTGGAGTAGAAAGGGAAAGTGAAAGGCAAGAAGTACCGCCATCTTGTAGCATTGAGAGTGAACAATCAGTTTTGACGATAAGGAATTACGGAAGTCTTTAGAAGAGAAAAAAAAAACACTGTAATACTCAAAAAAGAAAACATTATCGGACTTGACAACGTGGTACTGTTTGTGTACAGGGATAAATGAAAAGCGAAAAATTGAGAATATTCCACCCAAAGAATTAGACAGACTTCTCGGTCATTTCTATTGTAAGTGCGGAGTGCAAGTGGTAGTCTGTATAAACCAGCTCTCTTACTTTCATTCAAAGAAGTTTGGACAGACATCTGACAAAAGACCATCACAACCATATAGCATCATATGAGATTGTGTGTTTAGCTCATCTCAACAGCTACTCATAGCTAGTAATAAAAAGTCTCACGATACTTTCCAATTCAATACATTTTCTACGTAAAGGCACTCAATAGGCTGATATGTGTGTGTGTATGTATGAATGTATGTATGTATGTAACACAATACAGAGGCAGAATGGCACAATAAGCTGTACAGGCACACCAGCAGACTCTTTGCTCACTCACCCCACATTCTTGAGCCCTCAGCCACTGGCGGGCATCTTCATTCATCTCAGCATCAACAACTACACACACAAATAGAACATCTTAGCCGCCAAATTAAGTCCTCGTTAACACCCACACTTGGTTGATGTCTGTCTTGTGGCTGAATAATTATAGTAGGCATTTAAAATGGACCGATCAGCCGAGCCCAATTAGGTACCACACAACCACATTCAATATCAAGAATCTAAACCATAGTATTCTATTACCAAGATACTTCAGCACAAATGGCGAGCAAACTCCTAAAAACAAGAACTACATATTTCTGTCACAAATTGAACGAGCCTGTTCATACTAACAGCAATGTGATTAAAGAAGGGAGGCAGCTTACATGAGCTACGAATAAAATACTACACCAGGACCATAGTCGTTTAATCTGAATAGGTAAGGCCAGGAAGTAGATGTGGTTGATAAAATCAATTGGAAGTGGGTGTGGCTTAGCAAAATGAAATAATTGTCTATACGATTTACGTTACGGATAGAACACTAGGGAACATTTCATGACTACGAGACCAACGTTCTTGTTTTCCCACTATTTTGAAGCTTTTAATGCTCCCTTACAGTAACTGTAGCCTCTAAACAACTAAAAATGTAACTTTTAAGTTTTCTTTTAAACAAATGCAGCCATCTTCTGGAGCAAGACTTCACTTTAGAGCGCTAGAGGGACCTAAAAATGGCAGTTCACGTCAGCTGTGCAGTGTCTAACTGATTTAGAACGTAGCGACTGCTCCCAACAATGCAATTGGAGGGACACTAAACGCAATCAAAGGGACACTGAGTTAATAGTGTCCCTCTCTGAAGGACCTAACGAGTTTAAAGTTCCTCTGTCACAATACAAAAATTACATATCAGCTAAGTTCTTAAAGCACTACATTAACCTCCTGGTACTTTCACACTCCGTCTCACTAACCTGGGGGCCTGGAAAGATGCTTGACAGCTTCACACAGTCTCTGCAGATGAGCTATACACATACATACATACACACATACATAAATACATACACATGTACACACATACATACATACACATGTACACACATACATACACACATACATACATGCACTTGCAATAAACAGATAATGTACTGCTACATTTACTAAATTAACAAAGTAATAATTAAAACACAAAAAGCCACCCCCAATTTATACATGCTAGCCAATATAATTTTGATATATATCGCTAAAGAATGTAATATCTTTTCGATCATACATGCGAGTGCATTCAATGAGTTAAGGTATACTCACTACTTTAGTACTTGTACTTACAGGAATAATCTTGATTGAAATCATTATGGGCACGTGTCACTCAGTGTTGAAATTATTTATGCGCAGAAAATAATAAAAACTTAACAGTATCAACTAGTTAACTTCTTACTACAGTAGAAACATTCCTTATAGACAAGGATAAAACAACAACAACAACAGCAACAACAACAACAACTTATATAGTTGTGACTCAACTAGTTATCACTAATATACAAAGTTTTGCAACTATAAGAGTCAGTTTAATGATACCTTACCCATTAAATATACTTTGCTATGCATCGATAGGCAACTGACCTCTCCTTGTGACTCCCAAATTGCGAATCTCTTGCTCGTCAAGCAGAGCCAAAGCCGTCATGTCTTTCCTTGTCCTGTATCCTTCATTATGGAACAAGTCGCGATATTCACCCAGCTCTAACTGACTAAGCCATGCTTCTACTGTACCCTACACACACACACACACACACACACACACACACACTCATCATCGTCGTCATCTGAAGTTTCATATTTCCTAGGTGAAATATCAAACAGATTCCTGTTGGCCTCATGTATATGGAAAATATTTATCAATCAAAACACACACACATAACATAAATGCACACACACACACATACATACATGCATACACTCACTCAAAAAGCTTACACCGCACTCATGCACACACACGCACACACACACACACACACACACACACACACCACTAACCGCATCGTTATCCTTGGGTATTTCATATCTATGAGCTGGGAGTGTTTGTAAGTTCTTAATTTCTCTCATCAGTCTGTGTCGGTAGCCAGCTTTGTCAATAGAAATGGCCTCCAAATCCTACACACAAAGTATATATTAAAAAAAATAAATAAATAAATAAATAAATAAATAAAAATAAAAATAAAAAACTCAATAACAAACAAGTTAAATTGTGTACAGCATTTTCCTTAAAGAAATGTGATAATGGGTAAACTCTGTGTAATTTTCAGTACCACCTCATAAGGGGTAAAACACATGTCTGTCTATTCACACACAAAAAAAAATCTCAAAAGGAAATTCTAGCAGTAACCATAGAGATAAAAGAGCATGGAGTAAAATATGTACACCACGTGCAGTGTACATATTGCAAAAATTCTCTCTTGCTGCCGCTAGGCGGTCATGCGCACCTGGCAGAGCCAGGATGCCTGTGCACTAAGCAGGCACTGTGAGCTGTGCAAGCAAAGCTCTAGTTCACACACGATTTAATTTGAATATTTAGGAACTAATTTATGATGTATTCTTGTTTACCTACTTAATCAACTGCAGCTAACTTTATTAAGTTACTGTTCAGCAAGGTCTAGTTAGCTAGCTAGTGTAATGCCAGTGCTGAGAGCTGGAGTGTTTGTAAGCTCTTAATTTCTCTCGTCAGTCTGTGTCGGTAGCCAGCTTTGTCAATAGAAATGGCCTCCAAATCCTACACACAAAGTATATAAAAAAAAATAAAAATTAAAAAAAAATTTAAAAAATTAAAAAATAAATAAATTAAAAAAACCAACAAAAAAACAAAAAACAACAACAACTCGATAACAAACAAGTTAAATTGTGTACAGCATTTTCCTTAAAGAAATGTGATAATGGGTAAACTCCGTGTAATTTTCAGTACCACCTCATAAGGGGTAAAACACATGTCTGTCTATTCACAAAAAAAAATCTCAAAAGGAAATTCTAGCAGCAACAATGAAGCACTGAAGGTTCAAACCCATAGATATGAAATACCCAAGAATAACAATGGGGTTAGTGGTGTGTGTGTGTGTGTGTGTGTGTATGTGTGTGTGTGTGTGTGTGTGTGTGTGTATGTGTGTGTGTGTGTGTGTGTGTGCATGAGTGCATGCACACAAAAAAAAATAAAACAAATTTTTTTTTGTGTGTGTGTGTTGTGTGGTGTAGTGGTTGTGTCCTGGGCTCAGGGCCCGTGGTCATGAGTTCAACAGGCAATTTTTCCATCTGATTTCCATCTGCCTCCCACCAGCCCCACCAGTCCACCCAGCTGTGATTGGGTAACTGGCATTTTCTGGGGTGCAAATTCAAGGCCTTTTCTCATGAAGCAGCAATGGTCCAGGTGGGACTTCGGGTGCCCACACCACTTGCTGTAAGGAAAGGTCTGTTCTCCTGTGAGTTCCTAGCCCGGCTCCATCTCCTGCAGCATTATGGACACAAATCTGTACTCTATTATTATTCATCACAATTTTCAAAGCATGTGACAAACAGACAGAATGACTACTAAAACCCTCTCATACATGTTTATTATCATATGATAATAAACACTCATAGGTACAGTGGGACCTATGATAATAAACACTCATAGGTACAGTGATACCTATGATAATCACTCATAGGTACAGTGGGACCTATGATAATAAACACTCATAGATACAGTGGGACCTATGATAATAAACACTCATAGGCACAGTGGGACCTGTGATAATAAACACTCATAGATACAGTGGGACCTATGATAATAAACACTCATAGGTACAGTGGGACCTGTGATAATAAACACTCATAGATACAGTGGGACCTATGATAATAATCACTCATAGGTACAGTGGGACCTAGTACAGTGGGACCTATGATAATAAACACTCATAGGTACAGTGGGACCTATGATAATCACTCATAGGTACAGTGGGACCTATGATAATAAACACTCATAGGCACAGTGGGACCTATGATAATAAACACTCACAGGTACAGTGGGACCTATGATAATAAACACTCACAGGTACAGTGGGACCTATGATAATAAACACTCATAAGTACAGTGGGACCTATGATAATAATCACTCATAGATACAGTGGGACCTATGATAATAAACACTCATAGGTACAGTGGGACCTATGATAATAAACACTCATAGGTACAAGTGGGACCTAGTACAGTGGGACCTATGATAATAAACACTCATAGGTACAGTGGGACCTGTGCCTATGATAATAAATACTCATAGGTACATAGATTCCTTTGACTGGCAAAGTCTTAGTAGGAGAGCTTTCTACAGCCATGAAGATTATGCAGGCAAAAGAGAGAGGTGGCTTACTGGCATCTTCTCCATTGTACCTGCGATTTCGAACATTTAGAATCACGTTCACCATTTTATCAGAGCTCCTAGGGTGATATCTGGATTTGAAAGGATCCATCTTGCAGTGGGACCTGTGCCTATGATAATAAACACTCTAATCATCTCTGTTTAGTGAATGTTCAGCTTGCCCTCCTGTTGTTTTGGTACTAACTTTAAAATGAAAATACCTGGAGAGGAAACATTTTAAGAAGAGTTCCAGCAAAGATCATGATTCTGAATATGAATTCAAATTAAACTTAACTTAACCAAAACTTGGTGTTATTAAATGCCGAAGAAATGTACCTTAGCTAATTAATGCCAAAAAAAAATTCTTGTTTTCGTGGCAACTTGCGCACGCAATGATTATTAGCTTAATATATAGCATCGATAAAATACTCTTGTACCAATGATTATAGCTACTCACTGGGTATAAATCTCAGGGTTACTTAGGAAAAAACTGGACTCTTCAACCCGTTGAGCAACCAGTCTCCATTCAGTGCCAAGTAATGGCAAAGGAAAGTCACGGCAAAGATATTGATGAAATTATTAAATTTTGGGAAGACCCTAACAATTTCGATTTAATAAGTAAAGCTGTACCGTTGCAAAGCTTGACTTTTGAACAACTCTTTAGGGATCACGTTGATCAAAAGAAAGAATGGACTCTTTCTTCAAGTGCTAGTGCTATGGCGTCTAAAATTTGGAAAATCCTTAAAGGTGATTGTGCCAAGCCTGAGTATGATGCTGATAAATCTGCAATGGAAGCCACTAAGCCATTTAAAGAAGAATCGTTTGAGTCTGCAACACCGGAATCATCGCAGCCAATTCAATCCAAATCAAGAGTTGTTAAACCTACTTCGCTTTCTGAAGCTGACTTAAATGATTTTCTTACCCCTGAATGTTTTGAAGTCGTAGACTCCAATATGATGAACTGGAAACCATACAAATGTGTAGGAAAATTGCTTTTTGTTAGACCTGACAGCCATGAAGTCCTACCTTACTACTCTACTGCTTTTTATGTTGGTAACAAGAAAATCATTACTGTAGCTCATGCTTTCGATAGGGATAGTCGTGAATGTTTAAGTGATGATGGTGTTCCCTTGACTGATGAACGCATTGCTATATTTGTTCCAGGCATGTTTCTCAAGTATGATTATAAAGGTAATCGCTTTGGGTATTATTGCGTAGAGAATATTAAGAAACTTGATGGTTACCCTGGTGCAGAAAATTATTCTTGCAATGATGTACAGTATGATATCTGCTCTGCCGAAATCTCTCGTGGAAGATGTGATACCATCAGATACCGGATAAACAAATATAAGTATGGTATATATAAAGATAGTGACACCAGCTCTTCTGAATCTGAGCCCGAGGAAGATGATTATTATCGCGAAATTTATATTATGAAAGATGCTAATATAGATGATAAACTAGGCCGCAGTTGTATTATATTATCTTCAAGGCACCCAAGGGCCAGACATAGTGCATTGAAAAAGCCAGATAAAATCATTGGATATGGATATTGCCCACCAAATTTTGAGGGAAGGATGTGTGAATTGTACGTACGTACAAATGTTATGCCAGATTATTACCAAGCTAAGGATGGTGCTCCTATGGGAATGAGTGGAGGACCTTGGATATTACAGGGGAGCAGCACAGCTTTTGGAATCCAAGCAGCATCAGAATTTGTCAATATAGGAGAAAAAATAAGTTGTCGTTCCGCGTATTCTCCAAAAATTACTGAGAACATTACAACAGCTTTGTCATTAACTCTTCCTTGAAAACTATCAAATAATTTATAAACAAATTGACTATTTCATTTGTACTAGAACTTAATTTGTTTGTTATTCTTTGTTGAAAACTAGCAATTATAAACAAGTTCATATTTGTTATTTGTACTAGAATTAGACAGAACAATTTGCAATGAAGAAATATATTTGCAAAACTTACACTGGGAAAGGCTGCTGGTCCTGAAAAATAACACTGATGTCGGTTTCAGGCTAGCATTACTCACCAGTGAGGTGGCCTTTCAAGTTTAACTCATAGGCCAGACCCTTTACCTTGGTTGGACAAAAGATCTGGCTACGCGAGACTACCACGAGACTAGTCTCAGCTCATCAAAGAAATAAATAGCAAAGGCAACACTCTTCTTTTTTATACTAAAATGTTTGTTTATGTGAATCATTATACGTGCAAACCACAAATCAAGCTATATATGATCTCGAATAATATTTGAAGACTTGTTCTGTACCCTGGATTGCTTATTGAATAAATAAGGAACCAGGACACAGAAGCAAAAACTATAGATTAATTTATTGTTAAGCAGTTAAACATTAAATATTTCAGGCAGCAAAAACAACAACAACAAAAAAAAACAAAAAAAACATGGAAACATGTAGCTAGCTATAGCCTATCAAAAAGTCAATTTTTGAGGGTTTATATACCCCAATTTTAAAGTCACTAGTATGTACTTTAAATGATGAGTATGTTAAAGATAAATGCTAGTAGTCAAAAATGTGGTGTCGAACTTTGAACTCCTCATAGACAATAATGGTTGGTAAAGGGTTTGATAATGTGAAACTATATAAGTAATGGTGTGGTTGCGCAAGACCGTGTGTTCGAATGTTAGACTGAAGTATAGAAAATGGGCTTTGCTCCTCAAATGTGAGATATGATGCACGTATTAATTAAACACTGAGTTAATTGTTTAATTGTTTACCTTAGGATCGGCAATGGACACTGATCATTTCTCTATTCTGACAAAAATAAGTTCATGAAAACAGGGAAATGAAATTACGGGAATAGTGTGCAAAACTGATATTCTGGCAAAATGTCATCTTAAGTATTTCATGAGCATAAATTGTCACTTTTTCCCAGTTTAAACACAGTGAGTAGATTTTGTGCATTACTGTATTCATTCTGAGTAAACGGCAGACGTACTTTGCGACATTAATCTATAATGAAACCACACCCACTCCTTGTGTAGTACTTTTATCCTCCCAAACTTGGAAGAAATAATAGACTGTAATCATACCCATGACACAAAATTCATTTTCAAAATATACACCAATTAATAGCAACATATATTTATAACAAACCAATAAAAAATATTAAAAAAGAAAAAAGAAAACGAGTTGATCATGTTTCTGTACTAGGTCTAAACGGATACCGCACAGTTACAATTTCAAACAATTCCTGTTCCGTCCAAGGTCGGACTAGCACCTCGCGAGGCCTGACACGCCCCAAGTAGTGGATGAAAGTCACCAGCCTATGAGCAATCATCGTAAAGAACTGGATGACAATGATGAGCCCGTAAACAGCCAGAAACAGCAGCTGGAAGGCACGCGGGTCGAAGTCGTAGTCTTGAAGCTCGTAGAAAGTGAAGGAGAAGAGCAAGACAATCCACATGAGATTCATCAGTAGTAAGACAGACAGTATCAAGTTTCGGAGGCTTTCTAGTGACTTCTGCACGTCTTTGACTTGCGTGAATTTCTGGGACACAGGTTTCAGCTTCTCCTTGATCAGAAGCTTCCAGAATTTATACTCGTTGCGATCCCAGTCGACGAGGTTGTAGGTGCGAAGTTTGTTTATGGCATTCTTTGTGTTGCGTTTATTGAGGTCCACTAAAAGACAATAACAGTCTAACTTTACCACGTGTTGTAATGGATTAAGTACATGTGACTGTACACAGGAAAATCAGGCACAACGCAGCACTTTTAATGGTTGGTAAAATGTTGATTTACTTCTAAAAATGCATCAAAGAAGCCTATATATTGAAATGGTAAGGTGGCGTACATCAGCAACAGTTGAAGCTAACAGTATAAAGAAAGCTTGGAGAGCTCACTATCTGGATGCCAGCAAACATGTAAGTGAAATTTTTTTTATTTTGATGGGGTTGGGCCACGTTGTGCCAGTTTTCTTGTAAACGGTCACACATGCACGCATACATATGTATATATGTACGGAACACTTGCTGTTCAATGGAATGAGGAAATGATAATTATAGAACCAGATGTAGCTGTTAATTAAAAGTATAGGTTTACCATTAATGAACACAATCATCTGTAAAATTGCACTTTATAAGTTAGTCAACAATGCTACAGGTAAGCCAAGCCAGTCAACATATTCAAATATCCTCACAATCTCCCCCTCCCTCCTCCTCCCAAATTTAGTGGTATATCTCACCTAGTGATGGCTTTGCCAAGTACTTCAGTGCAACATGCAATCTGCGCAGATGTGCTGAAACCAAACACAAAACAGTAAATTTTAATTAGATACAATTACGGTTTTGAATATTTGCTTTGATTCAATTAGAATACACACTTTCATTCAATTAGAATACACACTTTAATTACACTTTCATTCAAATAGAATAAACTTTTACTCAATTAGAATACACAGTTCCATTTAATTAGAATACACAGTTCCATTTAATTAGAATACACTTTCATTCAATTAGAATAATACAGTCTCATTTAATTAGAATACACACTTTCAGTCACACACAACACCTATACTACATTCAAGCTGAGTTGGTGCAACAAATAACAGAATTTACTCATACGCACAGGGAAGCCCATTAAAGTCACATGATGGTTGAAGCTATGATGTATGTAAACATTGATAGGTTTAAAAAAAAAGGGTGGAACTAAACAGTGTACTAAGCTTTTCTACCTGTTTTCTTTATCCCCATAGCCTTGAGCTGGTCTATGGTGAGCTCTTTCAAGTTCTCCATGTCTTCTGAAGACTTGTAACCCTCACTGTGAAAAATTGCTGCATATTCCTTCAGCTCCAAACTGTCCAGCCACGCCTCCACACTTCCCTGCATCATTTAAACAGAGCATAACTTATTGTACACAGCCACGCCCCCACACTTCCATGCATCGTGAAACAGATCTGAACCTATTGTACATAGCCACACCCCCAATTTTGTTGTATCATGGAACAGATCCAAACTTAGTAGACATAGCCACACCCCCATACTTCTTGCATGTGAAACTGATCCTGATTGTACACAGCCACGCCCCCACTTGCCTGCATCATACAAACTTATACACAGCCACGCCCCTACACTTCCCTGCACCATGAACTGGACTGAACTTATACATACTCCCCTGTATCACCAAAACATATGTTACAAAGCAAAGCCCCACACTTCTCTGCATCATTAAACAGCTGATTATACACAACCACACCTCCATACTTCTCTGAATCAATACACAAAACCACACCCAATGCTCCTTGCAAAGCTACACATGTAGTGTCATAGACACAAAAAATGACACTAACTTGGCACACAAGTAATGCAAATGCTGGTGCTTTATTAATTGTTCTAATATCAAAAGTCTCCTTGATGTACAGTAGGCACCAAAAAACAAAACAAAAAAACAACAAAAAAAAACAACAACAACAACAACAAAAAAAAAGCTTCCAGATTTCGTTCCATAGAACGACCGTCGCACGATAAAAAAGCAGGGGGAAAATGGTACACTGTTTAGTAAAATACGGCCGTTCAGTTTGTTCAGGACTCCACCTGAACCAGCAAGCTCCAGCAAGCTCCTTCCCGCATGCAGTTTGACTGCGTTACCATTTTAATCTTTCTTGTTTACGGTGAGTCTCGCTCTTAAATATTAAAAAAAAACTTTATCCAATAAAATGTTCCAATTTTTTACAGGTTCATGAAGCAGTACTTTTTAGTTAAAAAAAAGAAGAAAAAAAAGAAGCCGTCCAATTCTAAGGTGTTATGCGAAGAAGTGTTAGTTCGATCACCGTATAATATTGATGTTTCTTCGACGTTAGGACCCTCACGGGCTTAGATTTGTTTTACTGGTGGAGCTCCAACGGTAGCTAGCAGAAGACTTATGAAGTGTGGACCTTGTTAATGCAGTGTGCCCATCGGAACTTTGGTTGGCAAGCTTTACTGAAGCAAGTTAGAGTATTGTATGAGTTGTTTGGAACATCTCCGTAAGTGTTTACCAGGTGATACAAGGCCTCAGTGTGCTGATATAGCCATGGAAGAGTTCTTAGCAAGAAAATACCAGTGAATTGATGGAAAGCTTAACCGTTTTTTATTTTTATTTTTATTTTTATATCATATTAGTAAACATTGTCAGCCGTTTAGTTAGATGGTACAAAACACAACAGTAAAGTGGTTAAAAACAACAACAACATCTACCATTTTAAGGCTGTACTATAGAAAGAATCCGGAAGACTGACATTCAATGATCTGCTTTGGGGAATCTCCCCAAACACTGGTCACCATGCATTTCCTCTTACATACTGACTTCTTTATGGTTAAAGATTTTAAAGTTTAAATATAAACTTCCTAGAATATCATATCTAAATTGTACTAAAAAAAATAAATAAATAAATATAAAAATCATTTTCTTCAACTCCACAGCTAGGATTGTTGGTAATCCATGGACTGTAATTTTTTTCTCACCATATACAGTGCTTCCAACTTAAAGAGTGGATTTTTTGAAACTACTGTATAGACCCTCACTACAGTCATTTAACATACACATACCTTTTCTTCATCATCCCAATAATGTTTACAATAGTAAAACTGCCTGTTTAGAGAATGGAAAACGGAGAACAGAACTTTTCTCATTCACTCTAATACATTTTACGCCATTTTTTTTGACGTCAAGAATTTGCGGTAGTTCGTCATTAAACGTAACTAGTTAACGAGCTAAGGTCGAACGGTTATTTCCCTGAGCGGTAAGACGGGACTTTCCCTAACTGCAATCGGCTGTATGGATTCTCATCGTTCTACTAGCAGCAGTAAACGAAGTCTAAATCAGTCACAGAATTGTTGGCTGGTATATTACTAACTTGGAGCCAAGCCTATCCAAGAGGTCATCTTTTTCAAGAGCTGAAGAAAAGCTGAAGGAGTTTAATACTCCCAAGGCTCCCAGCATTCGGTATTCTGACAACATCAGGGCGATGCAGTTGGAGTCCTACGGGTTGTGCAGCTCCAGACGGAAGCTAAAACGCTGGCCGCGATAGGCAGTAACGCCGTAAAACTTGATACCTGCTAGGGCCTGAGATACAACCGTAGCTAAATCAGCCATACCCGTGCAACAATTAGCGGTAAACTGGCGCCCTTGCACAAATACGCATGCGCTGTTTTGTGACGTCGCGTTTACGTGTACTATAGGCCCACAATCCGCTGTAAACGTCATCATTTGATGACCCTTACCGTGCATAATTTTTTTTTTGTGAAAAACAGCCACAACTCACTTAATTTTCAAGGTATAGCTACCAAAGTTATACATAATAATTTTAAGGCAATTTTACATCATGTGTCAACATTTTAGAGATATAACTCAATAAATTCAAAAATCCTGGCTTAAACACTTTTTTTCTTAAAATTTTAAATATTTCGAGATTCAAATTTCATGTGCCCACAAAATTAGGCTCATATGAAACTTCAGGTACTAAAGTATCAGTATACCAAATTATAGAGATAAGGACAAATAATTTCTCTTTTTTCAGCTTAAACACTTCCAAATTCACTGTCTTGAAGCTCCCAGTTCCATCACCTATAACCACAAAAATAACCACAAACCCACAAAATTGTTTTGTCTGTATGTTAATATGACATTAATGTATAATAATACAAATTTTTTGCTTTCTATTACACATACTTGAGAAATTATAGCAGAACTAGCAACCTTAACCAAAAAGCTAAAAAATCCACTCTTTAAGCTGGAAGCACTGTACAGACTTTCATACAGAGGTGGTGGTGGTGGGGGGTGGGGGGGGGGGGTTGGTCCTGAAATCTTCCCACTCCCCTTGAGGATTTTTGAAAGTTAACATAGCTAAAGTTGATTTTTATAAGTAGTAAGATTATAGAATCACGCATGTGAGCAAACACTGATCACGTGAGCAAACACTGATCATGTGAGCAAACACTGATCAGTGTGAAGTATATACATTCTCATAAAGCATGTGCTCCAAAGTAGTGTGGGTAAAAATGAATGTGGCTAAGTACACACGGTGTGTCCCACTCCCAGCGTAAGAATCCTACTCTATATGATACTCTGACAGTACAATTTTGGATTTTTGCACAACAGGTCACACACATATACCAGTGCGATCTAACTTACTGGTACGTCCGTGTTAATGCACAACGAAGGAAGCTTCTGAGCTGCTTTCTGAAGACGAAGCCTCAAACCTCTCTTCTCCACACCTACTGCTTGTAGCTCCTAGGGAAACAACAATAAAACAACAACAACAACAACAATATATTAAAACTGCTGAACAACAGGAACTACAAGAGCACCAATGGTGCAAACACTCAGCGCCGTTTTCTTAAAATTGAAATGTTTGAAGATAGTGTAAGCAACATCATTGCAAAGACACAGAGTGTAAAGAAAGAGAGATGGGAAAAGGTCCAAAGAAAAAAAAAGGGAAAAAAAAAAAAAAGATGAAGATAATTAAGGGTGCCCGCACATAGCCTGTAGATCCGGACATTAATTTATTCCCCGCCAATACCCCACCATTCGATAATACGCGAGCAGAAACAATCGCGCATTAGTAGCAGACGTATACTTTGCGAAGTTGTGGTGTTTTAGTTTAGCTTCATGTTGTCTTTTATTCCTTTACAGCAACTCTCCATACGTCGTCTGAGCTCACGCAGGAAGTTGCACCAGGCTGCCTCTCCACCAGTAGCCGTTCTCCGGACTATGCGCTCCTGAACTCAAGTGGATGGATCCACCAGGCTCGATTTCTGCGAAGCGAAGACTTCCAAAGCTGCGCAAATCTAATACCTTCACCTTTGGCTATTTCCAATAAACTGCTCTCTCTTCGGACTCTCTTGTTATTGTTGTATTGATGTTTGTTTACTCTTGATATAGGCGGGCTCTTTTTAGAACCAATACAAACTAATTGAAAAAAAATTGCTCGCGTACTCGCATTACGAGATATGGGGGTGGGGCTATTTCTTAAGAATTGCGAGTGGAATTAAAGTTCCAAATTTTGGGTCAGTTTTTCTTGGAATCTAATAATGAGAACGACACAAAAATTTTATACACGGGTAAACCAAAAAAAAATGAACTGCACTACAGCGAGAATTTTTCAATATCTTATAAATAGAAAAAAATGCGAATATATCATAAAGTAATATTGAAATGGATAAGAACTCGCTGTCTTGCAGTAGAGTATCGGCTCGGCTAGTAGTGCACCAAATTGCGGAGCTCCAACTTACCGCACCGCTCCAAAAAAGTGCCCCAAAGTTTTATAACCAGGCCCCGATATTTCCTCCAGATTCGCTCTAAAATTAGTGAGCGGCTCCTTCGGCAGGTACTTTGTCCTTGTGTTGTAATGGAGAAGCCCCTGTAAGTATACAATAGTAGTAATCGTGCATAGCAACCATCAACAAAAAATTGCGTAGGCGGTGTGCGGGCACCCTTAAGATGGGTAAAAAAACAAAAACAAAAAAACAACAACAACAAATAAACAAAAAACCAACAAACTATATAGATAGGTTAGTTGCAAGATGCAACCCAAAATTTCCGCGTGTTGCAATTAAACATTAAGCTTCTTCTCTATTTACGTAAAAAGGGAAAGAAAAGAAGGAAAAAAATTGAACACAAAAGAACTTAAATCACAATATGTTACAGCTTTCTGAGGTAACCACTAATTGACACATTGAATGAACATTCTTGCTCACGGTAATAATAACAGTAGCAGAAACTATAACCACAAACAGCTGCAGCAGCAACATGATATATTATATTATTGGCGAGCGAGCGTAGCGAGCGAGACACTTACAGGGGTAACACAATCGAAAATCGGGGATGTCAGTTTATTTATTTATTTGTATATATGTATGGACGTACGTAAGGCATTTTTGTACTTTGACCCTCGCGTTTTTGTGTTAGTTCGGTTGTCGACCCCGTCCCAAACTTCACTAAACAGAATCCTCTGTTTATCGATCAGTACCGTATCACCCTAGAAATTGAATTGTTTACCTTTTTGAATTATTTTACTGGTGCAGTTAAAACGTGAAAACTTACAGGACTTCCATTTCTATTCGAGTTAGTGGCGGTGGTAAGTCAATGCGCTCTTTGTCATGGTTATGAGCCGTGCGCAACAGTATTTACTTGAAAATACATTGTCCACTAGACTACTGCGAAGGTAAGTCTGTGTAGGTGCATGTCCAGTTGTGTCAAAGCATTGTGTGTTACAACCACTACTTAGCTAAAGAATATCACAAAGAAAACTTTTAAATAACGTGTATTGTTTTGTTGTTGTTTTTTCCCTTCAATTCAAGCAGTTGCAGAGAGTTGTTACTATGGCACTGAAATCCCTTTACCGTGTATGCGAAATTTAAATACTGGACCTTATTTTCAGTAGCTTCAGTGGTAGAAGTCAAAATCATTCATATGAAAATAGTATAGTCTTTAGGCTCGCTCGCCATTTGTGCTCAAGCACAGCACTAGTATATATACGTATATAAACAGCTAACAGGTTTATTGGCAAGCGAGACACTTACAGGCGTAACACAATTGAAAATCGGGGATGTTTGTTTACGTTTGGACGTACGTATGTCATTTTGTACTTTGACCCTCGCGTTATTGTGCTTGCTAGAAGGTCGATACTGTCCCATTTTCCACTAAACAGAATCCTTTGATTTTCAATCTTTACCAGTATCATTCAAAGAATTTGTTGAATAGTTTACCGCTTTAAATGCTTTCACGGGTGCAGTTAATGACAAACTTACCAGAGTTCATTATTTTATGGGAATTAGTGGCGGTTGTAAGTGTATGTGCTATTTGTCATAGTTACATGCCCCATGCAACAGTGTTGTTCCTTACCTGAATATCCATTGTCCATAGTCTAAGCACGAAGGTAAGTCTTGTGTTGGTATGTCCAGTAAACATGTATGTGTGAAAGTGTTGTGCATAACAGCTACTGCTTAGCTAAAGAACAGCACAACTAAACGTTTTAGTAGCAAATAAATATATTAGCTAGCTGCCTTAATACACAGCTTTTTCGTCTACTACGGCAGTATATAAGGCATGTCTTAGTAGGTTAGGTTCAAACCTGTGCGGTAACTTCTAAGAAATGCCAGTTGTTTTTGTTTTGTATTGTTTTTAAGTCAAACAGTTGCAGTGATGGTTACTATGGCATTGAAACCCTTTACCATATGTATGTAATTTAAAAACTTAACCGTTTTTAGTCGCTTGAGTGTTAAAAGTTAAAAATAATCACAATACTGTAGCCTAACTAGGGAGGCTCGCTCACTATTTGTGCTCAAGCACACCACTAGTTTAATTTAATGGTTAATACAAAAAAATTTACACACATATATAATTCTCTCACCTTGTCCTTGATTCCAGAGAGGAAGTGTTTGGTGGTGTAGCCGTGTCTGGTAAACTGATCTTCATAGTCCTGCCATACATACACACTACCATGAATGAGTGTATATAAGTATGTGTATTTGTGTATGTATGTGTGTATGTATGCATACCCCTGCTGAGGCTTTGCAAACCTCTCAGGGTAGAAATCGTTTTGCACAAAGCATGAGAAGGCTTAAGCTTGGCACATGGAATGTGCGGTCCATGGTGGACACAGAAGGCTCGGTTGAGGTGGCCAGTGTCTATGACCACCAAGAGAGATACTGAGACCTTGACAGCAAAGATAGCTAGCCGGCGGTCTTGCTGTTCATCGGCGCACCCATAATCCCCAGCCGAGTTGAGGCCCTACTCATACCCTCCATTGGAGGGACGCGTGACCCGTTGTGGGCAGTATTGAGACAAGACAAGTATGTATGCATGTGTGTATGTATGTATAAATGTATGTATCCATATAGATTAATCATAGAATACTGCAGAATATCATGAGTCTGTTGGCTAGCATTTACACGAGTGCCGCAGGCATGAGTGTAAATGCCACTGACAGACGAGTGATATTCCCGTGGTATTCAATGATTAATCAATTTATTGTGTACTGGTCATGCGCGAATGGCATAGAAACCGAGTGGCTAATGTAATGGATGCTGCCAAGAAGTCTTTCGATTTTTTTTTATTCTGATGGAGTCATTGAAAATCTTTTCTCTAATACTCGAGGTGGAGTAGAAAGGGAAAGTGAAAGGCAAGAAGTACCGCCATCTTGTAGCATTGAGAGTGAACAATCAGTCTTGACGATAAGGAATTACGGAAGTCTTTAGAAGAGAAAAAAACTGTAATACTCAAAAAATAAAACATTATCGGACTTGACAACGTGGTACTGTTTGTGTACAGGGATAAATGAAAAGCGAAAAATTGAGAATATTCCACCCAAAGAATTAGACAGACTTCTCGGTCATTTCTATTGTAAGGTGCAGAGTGCAAGTGGTAGTCTGTATGAACCAGCTCTCTTACTTCCATTCAAACAAGTTTGGATAGACATCTGACAAAAGACCATCACAACCATATAGCATCATAAGAGATTGTGTGTTTAGCTCATCTCAACAGCTACTCATAGCTAGTAATAAAAAGTCTCTGCATTCATTTTATTTAATCGAATTGGCGCAGTATGGTATTATAGAATTAGCAGACACTCAGGGAACGCAATAAGCGTAAAAATGTAGCTTAGGGGGACGTAATAACCCAACGCAATAACTCCAGACTTCCCCTTTACTGCGGAATATTGCAGACACACGATACTTTCCAATTCAATACATTTTCTACGTAAAGGCACTCAATAGGCTGATTCAGTACACAATAAATGTATGTATATATGTATGCATGTATGTATGTATGTGTATGTATGTATGTATGAATGTATGTATGTATGTATGTATGTATGTAACATAATACAGAGTCAGAATGGCACAAGAAGCTGTACAGGCACACCAGCAGACTCTTTGCTAACTCACCCCACATTCTTGAGCCCTCAGCCACTGGCGGGTATCTTCATTCATCTCAGCATCAACAACTACACACACAAATAGAACATCTTAGCTGCCCAATTAAGTTATCGTTAACACCCACACTTCGTTGATGTCTGTCTTGTGGCAGAATAATTATAGTAGGCATTTAAAATGGACCGAACAGCCGAGCCCAATTAGGTACACATTCAATATCAAGGAACTAAACCATAGTATTCTATTACCAAGATACTTCAGCACAAATGGCGAGCAAGCTAGCCTAACAACAAGAACTACATATTTCTGTCACAAATTGAACGAGCCAGTTCATACTAACAGCAATGTGAGCAAAGAAGGGAGGCAGCTTACATGAGCTACAGAAGAACGAATAAAATACTACACTAGGGCCGTAGTCGTTTAATTTGAATAGGTAAGGCCAGGAAGTAGATGTGGTTGATAAAAGTAATTGGAAGTGGGTGTGGCTTAGCAAAATGAAATAATTGTCTATGTGATTTACGTTACAGATCAAACACTAGGTAACATTTCATAACTACGATCCCAACGTTCTTGCTTTTAATGCTCCCTTACAGTTCATGTAGCCTCTAAACAACTAAAAATGTAACTTCTAAGTTTTCTTTTAAGCAAATGCAGCCATCTTCTGGAGCAAAACTTCACTTTAGAGCGCTAGAGGGACCCTAAAAATGGCAGTTCACGACAGCTGTGCAGTGCCTAACTGATTTAGAACGTAGCGACTGCTCCCAACAATGCAATTGGAGGGACACTAAACGCAATCAAAGGGACACTGAGTTAATAGTGTCCCTCTCTGAAGGACCTAACCAGTTTAAAGTTCCTCTGTCACAATACAAAAATTACATATCAGCTACACTACATTAACCTCCTGGTACTTTCGCACTCCGTCTCACTAACCTCGGGGCCTGGAAAGATGTTTGACAGCTCTACATAGTCTCTGAAGATGAGCTATATACATTACATACATTCATTACATACATACATACATACATACATACACATGTACACACACATACATACACACATACATACATACATGCACTTGCAATAAACAGATATGTACTACTACATTTACTAAACTAGTGATGCGCTCTAATAGCACAAAATAGCGAAGCGAGCGATGCATGTTCCCTGTAATTGCAGCTATTCCATGCATGCTTGGTGTGGCTACAAAATACTGCCAAAGTGAGAAAACAATAGTGGTAGCTTTTTTCTATGATGAAGGCTCCTGGTACCGTAATCCTCAGGAATAGTCTAATAAATAAATTAGGAACATTTAATGGCTTTTCAAAAAGAAACATTCTTTACTTTGCTACCTGTTTCTGTTTAGTTTTAGCTCTCCTCCTCCTTGCCCTGTCTTTTTCATTTCTTATCTCTCTCCTTACTAATTTTTCTTCTGGAGTTTCTAACGCCCTCAAAGCTCTTGACCGAGCGTTTCTAACGTTTTGTCTCTCTTTCGCACAATTTGTTTCACTGGGCATCACTACTTCGTATGGCGGGTAAACAAAACAAAATGTTGCTAAGAAGGTTACCCGGGCCCGCGCAAGCGCGTAGGAGAAAATGTGCACACGTACGCCCACGCAAGAACAAAAACAATTTCTAGACCTAAATATATATATATATATCGCGAACTCATTAGAGAGTCAGCTCCGCTCGCTTCGCTGAATTAACAAAGTAATAATTAAAACACAAAAAGTCACCCCCAATTTACACATGCTAGCCAATATAATTTTAATATATATCGCTAAAGAATGTAATATCTTTTCGATCATACATGCAAGTGCATTCAATGAGCTAAGGTATACTCACTACTTTAGTACTTGTACTTACAGGAATAATCTTGATTGAAATCATTATGGGCACGTTCACTCAGTGTTGAAATTATTTATGCGCAGAAAATAATAAAAACTTAACAGTATCAACTAGTTAACTTCTTACTACAGTAGAAACATTCCTTATAGACAGGGATAAAACAACAACAACAACAACAACAACAACAACTTATATAGTTGTGACTCAACTAGTTATCACTAATATACAAAGTTTTGCAACTATAAGAGTCAGTTTAATGATACCTTACCCATTAAATATACTTTGCTATGCATCGATAAGATACTGACCTCTCCTTATGACTCCCAAATTGCGAATCTCTTGCTCGTCAAGCAGAGCCAAAGCCGTCATGTCTTTCCTTGTCCTGTATCCTTCATTATGGAACAAGTCACAATATTCACCCAGCTCTAACTGATTAAGCCACGCCTCTACTGCACCCTACACACACACACACACACACACACACACACACACACTCATCATCGTCGTCATCATCTGAAGTTTCATAATCAATCAAAACACACACACACAAAATGCACACACACAAAATGCACACACACACACACACACATACATACATGCATACACTCACTCAAAAAGCTTGCACCTACATGCATGCGCTCATGCACACACACACACACATGCACACACACATACACACAGTGCACATAGTAACTATTGGGATATGAAAGGACAGTTTGTCTGACCAAATCCAGAAATGGTCAGACATATTAAGATTTTGGTCGGACATAAATTATTATATATTTTTTGTACAGATAAATTCCTTGGAAAGATCCAAATGGAGTTAACTGACTTTAATTGATTTATTGTTGTTGTTTTTTGTAGACAAAAAATTGAGAACTGTGTTTACCAATGAGAATGTGTAATTAAGAAGAATATTTTAATAAAGGAGATATGAAATTGAGAACATTGTTTTTAACAAATGAGAATACAAAGTTGATGCAGTGTTTTAATATTGAGAATGATTAGCTAGCTGCATATATTAGTCATTATGACCTTCACTGTCACAGTCCGAGTTGTTGTTGCTGGAATCACTGTCTAGTAACTTTTCCCAGTCTGATGGACTCCAGCAGAACTCGGCATCATCATCCTCGTCGTCCGAATGTCTTGTTGCTGCTCTCTTCTTCCTGGGTCCAGTGTGATTACCAGAAACTCGTCTAATCTTCTCTCTCTGCCACAGGTTCACAGCGGTAGTAGCATCCCACTGTTCCAGAGGAGGCCCCTCAATTCGTATTTGAAGAAGGTGGTCCAAGTGATCTTCTCCTAGAGATGTTCGTCTGTTTGTTTTTGTAAGTTTCAGCTGTGAGAAGCAGCGCTCCACGTGAGCATTGGATAAAGGAATGGTAAAAGTGAGTTCAACTAAGGTAAGTATATTGTTCCACTTCTTAGCATCACATGAATTGAATAATTTCCACCAAACAACTGAAACTAAGTTAATATACTGCTTAGCATACCAAACCATATCATCCCATTCTTGCTGAAGTAGAGCAGAATTAACATCAGCCTTCTGGAGGGGAACAGCGAACCTCAACTGTAAGTTTTGAATTGCCTCATGCCCAAAAGATGCATCAGCCACCTTTTCCCACCCATGAGTAGCCAAAATTTTCAGCGCATCTGAAAGAGTTTCTGTGTCTGACCCTATGCGAGTTTTCAAACGATCACGTAGGCAGTATAAAATTGAGTCTATGAAGCCTTGGTAGTTGTTCCTTAAGAAATCCAAAGTTTGATCAAAATTAGTTATTTCAACATTTTGATATATTTTATTAGAAGTGCCACCATTTTGATCTTCCTTAATTCTGTATAACACTTTCTTTACAGATGGAAAGACAGTTAATTCTGTGCTTTTCAAACTGCAGTGTTTGTTCTAAGAATAGCTTCAATGGCATTAACAATGCACAACTGTTCTGACTGAAGGCATTTGCAGAGTATAGAAACAGGTTGCAAAATGTCATGGAAGGCTGCACAACCTAACAATATCCTACTGTTTCTCCATTTACGCAAGTACCCTATCAATTTTTGCTTGTCACTAGGTTTGGTAGATGGGCTTTCACTAAGAGTAATTAAATGATTCATATAAGCCCCAAACCTGTCAAGTATCCGCTGAAGAGCCTGAACTTTGTGACAAACAAATCTTGTACCACATGCACGTTTAGGTTTATTCCCATGACCAGCTGGAAAATCTGGTACATCCAGTAATGACTTTAGTTCACTAGTTACTTCCTCAAGTTCTCTACACTTTTTAGGCGCCTTAGAGTACACATAATATATTTGCATGAGAAATTCATCAATATTAGTAAATAGTGTTTGCTTTAAAGCATCTTTCAAAGACAGCTCAAGCCTGTGAGATAAACACCAAATAGTAATCAGCCATGGCCTACTAGAACAAAGCAATCCACACAATCCCCGCTCACCCATATTTACACTCGCACCATCACACCCGAAACCAATAAGTTTGCTAGTCTCACAATCCATTCCAATACATGACATTGCATCTTGCAGACACTCAAATAATCCTGATGCATCAACTGATTTAGGTTGTTTTACACACAAGTATTTGCTACGTATATGCACAACCCCATCATCTCCATGAGGGTCAAAGAATATAGCCATAAACATTTCCTGTTCCATATTGCCAGAGTCAGTACTGCCATCCATCTGTATGCTAAAAAATTTAGCATCATGCAATGCTTTAGTCAACTGACTACGAAAATCTTTTGCTATAAATTCTATAAATGTAGCACATGCTTGCTCATTCCTGTATGTCTCCCCTAAGTTTACTCCATGTCTCTGCTGTAGCTCACAGAGTGGCTTCATCTTACTAAAAGCTAGACCCTCCACAGCTATAAAATATGCAATATCAAACAATTTTCTAACCTTCTCTTCAGTCCCTTTCTCTAAGCCTGAAAGAGCCCTTGCAATAGGAGCATATTCAAAAACGCTGGCAGATTGTGCTTTCTTAAGCAGTCTCATAGCAACTTCATGCATAGTTGAACGTGCATGGTCCTTCAAACTTGAAGTGCGAAGATTAGCTGAGCCTTCAATAAAGGCAAGACTGAAGTTCCTGTAACCTCTAAGCTTGTCCACGAATCGTTCACACACCGAGCACTTCAAACAGGACACCCGCGATCGATCGGCTTTCTCGTAATTCAACCAAGTAGCTGTATTGAAGGCCTTGTCGTAGTCAGTTATCCATTTCTCCACCGTAGCTACTGATACTGCTCGTCTCTTTAGTTGCGAACCACTGCAACTGCTACTACTGCCGCCTTCACTTTCTGAAGCGATACGTTTGGTGGCCATTTTGTCGTTGAGTGATGATTCAGCACCTTAATCGCGCGTTTTTTATCACACATTTATACCGCATTTTAATAACCGCTCGCTTCTGTTAAACGGTCACGTTTTCCGATCAAGTTCAATTTGGACTGCTCAAGCTCTTATTTTGATCGGAAATTGTCCGGTGACCGACTGACACTATGTGCACTGTACACACACACACACACACACACCACTAACCGCATCGTTATCCTTGGGTATTTCATATCTATGAGCTGGGAGTGTTTGTAAGCTCTTAATTTCTCTCATCAGTCTGTGTCGGTAGCCAGCTTTGTCAATAGAAATGGCCTCCAAATCCTACACACAAAGTATAAATTAAAAAACAAAAACAAAAACAAAACAAAAAAACAACAACTCGATAACAAACAAGTTAAATTGTGTACAGCCATTTTCCTTAAAGAAATGTGATAATGGATAAACTCCGTGTAATTTTCAGTACCATCTCATAAGGGGTACAACACATGTCTGTCTATTCACACAAAAAAAAAATCTCAAAAGGAAATTATAGCAGCAACAATGAAGCACTGAAGGTTCAAACCCTCAGCACTGCCATTACACTAGCTAGCTAACTAGACCTTGCTGAACAGTAACTTAATAAAGTTAGCCACAGTTGATTAAGTAGGTAAACAAGAATACATCATATTAGTTCCTAAATATTCAAATTAAATCATGTGTGAACTAGTAACCATAGAGACAAAAGAGCATGGAGTAAAATATGTACACCACGTGCGGTGAAGCTAATATAGCTACATACATTACTACATGTTTAGTATCAATTATATAATTATATGTGCTACTAATTTAATACTACTATCTCCTGTCTTAAGGGTGGCCGCACACCACCCACGCATTTTTTGGTTGATGGTTGCTATGCACGATTACTACGATTATATACCTACAGCGGCTTCTCCACTACAACACAAGGACAAAGTACCTGCCAAATTTTAGAGCAACTCTGGAGGAAATATTGGGGCTTGGTGATAAACTTTGTAGCACTTTTTTGGATCGGTGTGCAAGTTGGAGCTCCGCAATTCAGTGCACTACTAGCCAAGCCGATACTCTACTGCCAGACAACGAGTTCTTATTCATTTCAATATTACTTTATGATTTATTCGCATTTTTCTTTTATAAGATATTGAAAAATTCAAGTTGTGGTGCAGTTCAATATTTTAAGGTCTACCTGTGTGTAGAAAAATTGTCCTTCTTATTATTAGATTCCAAGAAAAACTGATACAAAATTTGCATGGAACTTCTATTCCACTCGCAATAATTCTTATGAAACAACCCCACCTCAATTTCTTGTACTCTACTATGCGAGCCATTTTTTTCAGTTACGTGTGTATCGGTTCTAAAACGAGCCCACCTATATCAAGAGTAAACAAACATCAATGCAACAAAACAAGAGAGTCAGAATAGAGAGCAGTTTCTTGGAGATAGCCCGAGGTGAAGGTCTTAGAGCTGTGCATCTCAGCTTGGGAAGTCTTCACTCCTCAGAAATCGAGCCTATGCTGGATCCATCCACTCAGCTCAGACACGCAGAGCCTGGAGAATGGCTACAGTAAGAGAGGCAGCCTGGTGCACCTTGCCATGTGAGCTCAGATGAGGACTACTATATGGAGTGTTGCTGTAAACGGCTATGAGACAACCTGAAGCTAAAACCACAACTTCGCAAAGTATACTTCTGCTAATACTGTGCGATTGTTTCTGCTTGCGTATTATCGAATGGTGGGATATTGGCCGGGAATAAATTAATGTCCGGATCTACGGGCGGTGCGCGTTGCTGTGTGCAGCCACCCTTAATTTTCTCTCACACACAGATCATGTATAACCTCATCACAAGCCCTTACCTCACACGACATGTCAGCCAAGAAATAATTAGTGGTGTATCCATGCTCTTCAAAATTTGTCAAGTAAATCTAAGCAACAAAAGAAGTGTGAAATCGATTAATTAATATAATTAGTTACTATAAACATGTAATTAAAATGATCACCCTCTCATTAAGATTTCATGTAACTGGGGAACTTTGTGCAAGTCGAGTAAAAAAAGTTTAATTGTGTAAAAACCGACTGAATACAATGTACAGCAAATGTACCTTTTACAGAATGTCAGTGCATCAGTTGTTTTCTATCGCCCCAACCTCTAGCTAAAATATCCCACACATACACATACAATCTACACAACAGGCAAACCAGCATTTGTAAACTCTCCTAATTTGATTAAAAAAATCCCTCTAAGAAGTCCCGTGTTAAACTCATAGTCTGTAGTAATCACTACAGCAAATCACTGCATCCTCTAAAACTAATTTTTACTATATAGTGGTTGGACTTTAAACCCTCATAAACACGAGCTTAGTGTACGTACGTAGCTGGTAGGGGAGAGGGTGAAAAATGGCCATCTGCCTGGTGTAGTAAATCTGACCTCAAGCACAACTCAGAAGAACTCTGATGTCTACCAGTGATGGAGTGACATAGTAGTTTCAAAGTTGTAAGTCAATAAAAACCAGTCATGTGACCACAGAGTAGATCTATTGCCACAACACGCATACTCAAATAGCAGTAGCCACAGCAGGTGGTGTGCTCACCAGTTCAGTATATGTATGTGTGTGCAAATATTGTCATATGCCCAGCTATGATGCTGTACAAGGTAGAAATCACTGTGCAGTTTGTATAAGTTAAACTGATCACATTAATTATATGTACGTTCGTGAGCAAGAATGTAGTTCATCCTTTCGTGTAATCTACTATACCTCAGATAAATCTGGAACATTCCCTCCTATAAACGAATTAATGTACCCCTGTAGATTTAGGGCATTACATAGAGAACAATAACAACTCTCATCATTACCACCAAGTGAAGAATCAAACAATCCTAAAGCAGTTTGGTACTTGTAAAATTCATCAATTATCATGCACATATTATTATCGCAGTGTGTGGTATTCCAACATTGCACTTAGGATGGATGTTACTATGGCAACAAACCTCAAATGACACGAGTTACTATGGTAACAAACCTTGCACTCTCTCTCGCAGCTGGTCAGCCACTCCACCACATTAGTCTGTAGATGGCACGGACGCACACCAGCTGAAACAGACGGAGGTACGTAGTTAACCAAATTGAATGCAACCAACATAAATACAGTGCATTACACAGTTTGTCTAGTGACGGACATTGATCTGACTCTTTCCAATAATTCACACAAAATGAGCCATGAAAATTTTCTCTAATGAGCTACCAGCTAAAAAAATAGACATGCAATGAAGTTGACTGCCAGTTAAGTATGTATGTATGTATGTATGTATGTATGCATGACGTTAAAATAAGTTATTCTAATTCAAGTGATGCACATTCATTATCTCCCGCTTCACAGCATCTTCACAGCTGTTTAAACTCACCTGGACGACCATCTAGTTCATCACACCCTTCATCTCCTTCTCCAGCTAGTCTTCCTTTACTCTTAACTCCACCCTCTTTGACTCCTGCTCCTTTTTCTTCACTATCACTAGCACTTCCTTTATCTGTCCCTCCAGCCCCTTCTCCATCTTTACTTCCTCCAGCTTTTCCACCATCTTTACCCTCTTTAGCACTTCCTTCTTGTTTCCCACTTCCTCCACCCCCTTCTTCTTGTTTTCCGTTCCCCCTGCCCCCTCCTTTGTTATCACCCGATCCCCTAAAGCACAAGGTGCAGGAACAACAATTAACCATGAGATTCCAGCACTTGTACAAGTATTTCCTCCAGCCCCAGATCCCCTCGTCTTCTCCACTGCTCTGCTCTCGGGTGCCCCAGCTACGATCACACAGATTGGCTGCCGAGTAGATCAGTAGTAGCAGGTAACCTGCCAGGACAACAAACACAACAATAAACACAACAATAAACAAACACAACAACAATAAATAAACACAACAACAAACACAACAGTAAACAAACACTATTAAACACAATTAATATGTTGTTTTCAATTTTCGGATTTTTTTCCAAACATTTGTAGAAACTTGAAAATTTTAATTTAAAAATTCTCTAATTCAATTACTCGTTAAAACATTTGTAATAAAAGAGTATTCTAAAAACTTGTTAGTCAAATAAAAACAATGACAATTATGAAAATTAACTCCTGAAATCAGCTTCATCCGTCTATCCCCCTTCCATCCTCTCAATCTTCCCCTCACTGCACAACTTACAAGTGATCACTAATCTCCTCTTTCACAAGATTTTTGTAAAACAATACAGAAAATTGGCTGTCATGAGCAAATAGTGACAACTATCCCCCCCCCTCCCCCCCCCCCTTTAATTCTGTACTGTTTTAAAAACCCTGTGAAAGAGAACACAGCTAACCAATATTATAAGGAATCATATATCACATCTAGCTTGTAGGTTACCTGAAGGCATAGCGAGAAGAAACCACAGTGAGTGGAAGAGACAGGTGATCTCGTTCAGATGCATCAATCCAGCCAGGAAGAAGGTGGCGGCCAGACACCCGATATAAAGGACGGTGGGGGACACAGGCACGGTGATATGATGTCCAACAGTATTATTCAAATGCGAGGCGTAGGCCGCAGACTTGGAGCACTGACTGTAATCTTTGTCACTGTGATTGAAACCACTGCAGTCACCGGGGCCGATGAACTTCTGGTTAGGTGATCCAGCGAGGCTGTCTATAATGTCCTTGAAGATGCCGATTACCACCAAGGACATGATGATGGCAAATACAAATGTGAGAATCCTTGCCACGTCTAATTGAGCCTGCCAGGAATGTACAATTACACAGTAGTGTGATATATACTACACATGAATGCATATAAACACACACACATATATATATATAATATATATATATATAATATATCCATGCATATACATTACATACACACAACTATATTATTTACACCATAGTTGCTGCGGTAATAGCCACAAATGAAAATATTACTCCCAAGAAAGTTTTCAACTGGCGCTGATGTGGGATTAGGATGGTTATCAAGGCTAATTCTCGGAAATTTCACAATAGTAACTATGGTATATAATAGTAACCATGGCAACTTTATAAAATTATTGCTGGACAACTTCCCCACACTTGGGCTCCGTCTTCGGGATCGGGACAATTATCAGCGATAGTTCCTCAATGCAAAGTTCAATCAAATGTTGCAAAATAAATTTAGATAAGAGCTGAGCAATGAATAGGACTCATGTGCTGTGGAGTTATAAATACAGTGGAGCTAGCCAACAGTATATTGCAGTTCATTCATTACTGAGCTGACGGTACAGTAATCAACTTCAAGAATGAAAATTTGTGGGTGTAATGACAGATGCGACTAGCTGAAATCAGTACAAAATTTGCCAACAACAACAAAAACAAAAAACACAAACAAACTAAAACTGTTCACAGTAGCCAATTAATCCTCAGTGGCATCACTTTCAGAAACCAATCATTCTATTAAGTTTGTTAGATGATCAATAAAACTTTTGCCAAATATTTAGGACACACATACAGCAGGGTTTCATACAGACTATGGGAGCCCTGGGATTCCCCCCCCCCCCTAAATTTTTCCCCCCAACTGAATTTTTCAGAAAAATTAATGATTAGTATAAATAGCCGTACAGATTAGTTGCACTTCTTCAAAATCAACATTACTCTAGTTCTGGTCCTTCAATACCAATTCGTATTAAAGCATAAATGCTGTAGTTTTTGTATAGTGACAGAGGAACTTAATATTGCTTAGGTCCTCCAGAGAGGAATACTATAAACTTACTCTCCCCGCTTTGAGGGCAGGGTCAATTAGTGTCCCTCCCATTGCACACAGTCGCTACATTCTAAATCTTATTATATAATTTGTCAAGTTTTCATCTGAAATTGTTTCATAGTCTCACGGTCATGACTTCACCATGTTATATAGATAAATTGTTTTTGCAACTCGACATAATTCCCCCCCCCCCCCTCCCCCCTAGCGAAAAATCCTGTACGAATCCCTGTAAGGTCAATTAATACAAACATGATCACTTAACAATAAGCTGGAAGAGAACAACCAGCATATAAGTGAAACTGATAAACATAGCATCTAGTCAATTATGACAGGATGAGAGATCGTGGGGGCAAGAAGAACCGGACTGGGGGTGAAGGGTGTGTGAAGGGGAGAGATGGTGATGAATGTGTGTGTGTGTGTGTGTGTGTGTGTGTGTGTGTGTGTGTGTGTGTGTGAAGGGCAAGAGCTGGAGGTGAAAGAGCTGGAGGTGAAAGGAAGATGGTGATGAATGGGGTGTGTGTGTGGAGGGGAGGATTGGAGGTGAACAGTGTTAGTGAAGGGGAAAGACAGAGGGAGAAGTGTGGAGATGGGAGTGAGGTGATAACAATAGGACACATGAACCCTAGCTAGATTCTTGCTGTACTGCAAAACAATACCTAGAATTTAATTTTAACTCTGATATTCTATGAGAAAGTACAAATTTTTGCCTATTGGCTAAGCACAAAAAAAAAAATTAATCACATCAAAAAAAAAAAAAAAAAAAGAAGATATTTTCAATGTTCATGCGAACTCCAAATACAACTATGGCCATAATACAATACAGCAATACAGCACTCCTTACCTTTGGCGAGGCAAACAAGCAAACAAATCCATAAACCACGCCCACCAGGAAAAACACTGTCACGGATAAACCCAAGGGGATGTGAAACGGCTGCAACCCTGCCGCTATCACCAAGACAACCGTTGCCGGGGAGATAGCCGTGGAAAATATCATGACGCACTGAAAAATGATGTAGAGTATAGAGATGGAGTCGTTGCCGCGGGTGATCAGGTTGGACTCTGACACGAGCATGAATAGATTGGCAACAGTGGAGGGAATCCATCGCCTCCTCTGCTTGTAGAACTCATCAAACTCAATTGGGCAGTATGTATAGTCTTCAGATATGGCGCAATATTCGAGTCTGAGGCCTTTCTTGATGATGAGCGTGCACAGCCATCGATCTTCACCCATATCCTTCATCAGGAACTCTGTCGCATTAGTGGCTTCAGTGGCGTACTCTTCCATGACCAGTTCTATAGCACTGCAGCGGAACACACTGAAGCAACCTGGAGAGCAGAGCACAGAACCTAGGATGTGCTCTGCAGGTTTCTGGAACCAATGACCGATGGCGTAATCAAACAGCTGATACCAGTAAATGGGTCCGAAACCCTTCGGGTGAGTCCTGGCGCTAACCGCAGCCACGTTCTCATTAACGTCCATCATGTCTAAAAGAACGGTCGCGGAGTCTGCCGTAAAGTCGATGTCCGCGTCGGTGGTGAGGATGAACGTATTGCGAGGGTCTAATTTTTCTTTCTTGATACGGTAGTTCAAGACGTAGTTCATGTACATCACTTGGCTCCACCTCTTTTTCGGCTTCACTTTGGTACGGTCCTTGAAGTGAATCATGAAAGGCATCACTTGATTGGCAGTGTCCCCAATTTTCCAGGACAGCAAGTAGCCGTAGGGCGTCTCGATCTTGGTGCCGTCACTGAGTTCGACGTCAAGGGTTTCCTTCAACAGAGAAAGCAGCTGCAGGCCGAAATTTTCTATCTGGTTACCAGTGATGGCTCCATCGAAAAAAATGTGAGATTCAAATACGTCGTAGTTGTTTGCACCTCTGTGAGCTTCTCTGGCGTAGTACTTGGCTACTCGAGAGATGGACACAAGCATTTGCTTCATTTCTGTGTCATTCTCACGATACATGGTCGAGCAGATGAAGATCTTCCGCGGTTTTCTCTCTCTCCGAGTGACAATGGTGAGGTCTTGGCTTCCTCGAAACCTCTTCACCTGACGGTTCAAGATGATGTACTGATCGAGGAAGATGGAGTTGTAGCGTGGGGTGAGGAACATGTCTTCGTCCCTGGCTAGGATTATATTCGTTTTGGTGCAGATAAAGAAACCCATGGCTATTGTTCCTCCTATCCATAGCAACACGCCGCATACATAGGGCACGGCGAGATGCCCCCCGAAGATGTCATCGTTGGAGTTTTGGTAGAAAGGAAACATGAAAAGTTGCATCTTGTCATAGTGGTCGGCGATGAAGTATACTCCGAGGGTTGCAGGGGTGGAGAGGAGCAGGGGAATCCCCAGACTGACTTGGCTGAGGGTCATGATACAGGAAACCCAAGCGGTGCCGTAGGCGACGAAACTAGACACGATATGGACTATCATGACATCACGCGTCTTGCCCGATATGTCGATGTGGCAGGATGGATTCCGACACCACGGGTCAATATTCCGGTCAAATGGAGTGGCGTACCTGAAGATGATGTAGCTGACGAAAGGGTACAGAGCCAAGCGAATTGCAGATGTTATTAAACCTGTGACATGCACACAAATGCACATACATTGAATGAGATGGGGTCAGTAACCTGTTTTTATACCAAACACAGCTTTCAAAAGCTCCTTTCACCCCTGAAAGCCTCTCTAGTAATACAATAATGATAATAATTGCAATAATAACGAAGTAACAACAATAATATAATAAATGAAGATAATATAACAAATAATAATAATAGTAATAATCACAATAATAACAAAAACAACAACTATAACAATAATAATAATAATAATTATCATTATCATTATTATTACTGTATACTTTAATTCCGACAGCAGTGGGGTGCTGCACATTTTGGGTTTAATCTCCCATCACCCTGCCCCCCATTCCCACCCACCCACCCACTTCACTCACCAGATTTGTATCTTGCATTTTTCTTAGACGAATCATCACTGCCTCTACCTCCCTGTCGCTTAGTGGGCATGGCAATCCCTTCCTGATACAAGTTACTCCATAGAACAGACATGCACAGAACTACGACAGGCAGGCCAATTATAGCGCACATGTAGAAATCATCGTTGTGCATCACTTTCAGAGACCAAAACAGCAAAAAAACAAAAAACCCGACACACTGAAGTAAAAGGGCTACAGATTTGGTCACCCAATTCTCAAGAATGTAGTCCACAAATTTCAAAGCTTTATACAACCAAGTCCTGGGTTCCTCCTCATGCTCATCCAGCAGTGGATTCCCACTTTCATCCACATTGTTGTAACCAAACCGTCGTAATAAAGCCATGGGCGATTGGCAATTTTTGTGCACACATTTCTTGGTACTGTAAGTACGTTTGACATCAACAGCAATTTGGAACACAAACACCCCGTGGAGGAGGAGGATGGACACGCCTATGGGGAATATCACCAGGACAACGTAGACCAGCAAACACATGCCTACAACTTCCAGTACAGCTCCGATTGCACCCTAAGGAAATTTAAATATGTTACATCCATAAATAATAAGTGGATCATTATACTTTATACTATCTGAACTATGACTTAAGAAAAAACGGGGGGAAACAAAACAAAAACAAACTTGTATCATGATATGTGACCGTCTATGGGAAAATCGGGCACAACACGGCATGCGTAGACGTCGCAAAAAAATCGATCTAGTTCTTAAAATTGTATTAAATAAGCCTAACGAAGGGAACGGTTAGGTGATATATAGCGGGAATGGCTAAAGCTACGGCGATAAAACTTGGAGAGCTTAATATCTGCTTGCCGAGGAGTGTGTAAGTGCAAAAAAAAATTTTTCGTCGGGGCCGCGTTGTGCCCGATTTTCCTGTAGACGGTCACATATGTGCTATGAATTTGATATAAATACTTTGGTGGGATGGGATAGGAACCAGATATTGCCAACTCTCCCACGCAACCTTCAATACCGCAATCTGAACCCGAACAAGAAAATCGTGGCAGTTACAGACAGCTAAACACAAGAGAGTTTTTTCTTACAAGAACTTGACATGCTTGAACGAAGGTGAATATTTAACCAAACTTAATAAACAAATAAGGTAAAAACGTACTGCCAATACAGCTCCTTTGCAAGGCCACGGAAAATTCTTTCTTGTTTTGCCCAGGAATCCGAAGAACAGACACCTCAGGAAGGTGAAGAGACTAGGAACAACCAACACAATCAGCAGTTGCCAGTAGATAGTAATGGCATCGTTATCAGCCAGAAGACTGTCATCCAATAATCTATCATAGCCTTCACGAACAAAGCTGTAATTGTGACGCAAACTTCCGGTAAGGCTCAGCAGAGAGAGTTTACTAAATACACTCGATGCAAGGAATAGAATAAAGAATATGAAACCGATGAATCCTTTAAGAGCTAGGAGGACTGTTTTTGGTGGTCCTTTGTTTTCATCTTGGTCGTTATTCCCATTGTCTGCCACTAGAGTCTGTGACTCCTCCTGCTCCTCTATACCGCCATTGGGTATATCTCCATTCCTACAGTGAAATATTAGGTATTAAAAGTTTTTTTGTGTGTGGATAATTATATATATATATCAAGCAGCTTTGCAGTAAAATTGAATTAATATATTTCAAGCAAGCTTTTACCATACGAGATCTCCCAATGGGGTATTATAGCTGGTTGAGATTTACGCCACTAGACTATTCAATTGCTCACGACAGGCTTCACATTGTAATTAGCAATTTACATCAAAACTCAAATGACGTCTACCAACAAGTTAGAGAGACCACACTGCAATTATATCTTAACTAAACATAACATCTAAAATCCATTCCATTAAAAATTGCCTCTATTGTTTTTTTTTGTTTCACTAGTATGTTTAAGTTACGTACATATAACTATTAAAACAGGTGGTAAATAGTCCTTAAATATTTTGAAAGTTCCAATAGCTATGAGAAAGAAATCTTGTTCAGACTGCTTTCCATGAGCTCTCCTCAGGGTGACCTCACTACAGAAGTGACCATAACATTGGTGGGATCTTCCCAACCTTAGTGCTATGTTAACACCTTTGAGGTGGACAGTATGAATATAATTAGGAGACATACTTTGTATAGTGGGAAAGTTCAACTAATAACATTAGTCATACATACATAGGTAAGTCTACGAATCGGAAAAACATGAAAGACATACACGGTAATGTCTATCTCTACCGAGTAACTAAATTTATTGTTACATGTTACACATTATAAACAACGGTTGCAACTGGTAGAGTTATGAAATATATCCACAGTCTTTGATTGCATACTTTGGAAAGGGACAAAAAGATTCAGCAAGTTTGATATTAAGGATAGCCACTTAGCTGGAGCTCAGGTGAGCACGGACCCTAGCACACTACAGCACGGACCCTAGCACACTACAGCACGGACCCTAGCACACTACAGCACTTCAGCCAAAAAATAATAATAATAAAATTAAATAATAAAATAAAAAATGAAGTTACTATAGGAATCATCAAAGATCAGCAAAGCAGGTGCTACAATCAGCAAAAAGTCAAATTCACCAACAACAAAAAAAAAAAAAAAAAAAAAAAATAATAATAATTATAACAATAAATAAAAAATATATTATAAATAAAAAATATATATAATATAAATAAAGTGAATAGAAATTTCTGCTTCTTTAAAAAATATTTTAATTTTTTTCTTGGTTAGTATGTTCATGTATATGGATTTCCGTAGATAGCTACTGAGCAAAATTAGGAATTACCTATTGAAACTGTTACTGATAAGACACAGGAGCTAAATGGAGTTATATCCTATGCACTTAGGGCTTGGCTCTTTCTATACACACACTCAAAAACCCTCAAGTAATTAAATCAAAAAAATAAAAACACAGCTAACCCCAAACACAAGGAGTAGGTCATTCCAAGGCTATTATATAATTACTGAAAAGTAGACTCATGTAAGTTCTCTATAACATACACATCAAATCCGCATTATTATACCAATCAAAATAAACACCATAATTTCACTTGGTATAACAAAGGAAGCCCACCTGCTTTTTTAGTTCTGCTGCAAAAAACTAGCTAAGAATCAGTGCTGATATGTGATAAGTCTGCTGGCTAGAAATCAAACAATAGCAGCACTTACCCTCCGCCCACGCTGGCTAACTCCACGGTAATCGCTTTAGAAGCCATCGCTCTAGAAGCCATCGCTTTAGAAGCCATCGCTTTAGAAGCCTTTGCTTTAGCTGCGTCGTCTCCACCCCGCGGAGAAAACACCACAGCGACTTTGCAGAACTATCTCCATCAGAGTGGAGTATCACGCTTCTTAATTCACAATCAGATTCCGGGGCATTTTCAATCCCCTCTTCCCGCGCCCCAGTCCACAAAGCCCACTCCCCCCCCCCCCCCCCCCTCCCCCCACACCAACTCCGCGGGCCTCACGACCCCCGCGAAGCCACGCCCCCTTGTCGTTCGTTCCCATTACCGCCGCCACACAAAGTGCACCGTGTAACCGCGAATTCGTTTGGCGTAACATTGCGCTAGCGTAAACGTTCCGGAATTTCCAGATTTCAGCTGACACGTTCGACCTAAAGAAACACAGTTGGAGCTAATTATAAGCTTTCGGTAGCTCATTTCTTGCAGAATTGGTCTGGACTGTAGAAAGAGCTACCTATACATTAGCGAGGGATGCAATAATGGAAAGAATTATCAGGAGAGATGATAAGGCAAAAACACAACTAGAATACGTATTGTTAACAAGAATCCTTAAAAATTAGCTTTTGTTCAATTAGATTTGTTATGGAGGCAAGTAATAATATTACTTTTTGCAAGGAATAATCAATTTTGGAGGCAACAGAACTAAGATTTTACTGTCACTGTACATTTTTTTACTGGAAGCCTGCTTATTACTTTTGGTTTGACTCCTAAAACAGGTGGCAGGAAAAATTAGCCACAAGACAAAAACAACAACTAATTTTCAATTTTAAATAAAAACTAGAAGCTACACAAACTGATTTTATTGTCAGATATATCCTAAGCAACATCTACAGTATATGTAAATGTTGAAGGTTGAGTTCAACTACTTTCAAAGGAAAGGGGCGGTATAGTGCAAAGTCTTCCTTCTCATTCACTTGCTCAATGCTAAGCGAGCTAGCTAGCTATCATCAGTGATTTAGGATTCTCAAATATCAACACAAGTTAAGTGTTGCTTGTAGCTATAATTGAATGTCAGCCAGTGATATATTTTTGATTATTTTGTTGTCCCTTCTCTCTCTTCAAAATTGGCATCCTTCAACAAAGTCAATATGAATTGGCCTTCCTTATTTGGTGGTTGCAGCTTAAAATCCACATATTAACAGGCTCCATCTTAAGCTTTTTTTCTGCTTTGGGAGGTGATTAATCCTTTCTTAAAAAATGGCATCCTCCAACAAAGTTGATATGAATTGACTTCCCTATTTGGTGGTTGCAGGACCCCAAACCCCGCCACTCTTAGAAACTATTAATTAGTACTACTACATTTAGACTTAGTAACAGGAAATCAGCACAGTTCTGCATTTATTTCTAAGCATTGCAAGTGTCCTTTAAACATAACAGCCTCTGATTTTTACTCTCATTGCCCTTCCTAAAATCAGGAAAGTTATTTTTGTTCCATTTGGATTCGTTTTCTGTATGCTGCCCAGCTCATTCACATTCTATATAATAATATATATTGTTAGCTTGTATAACACATCAATGTAGCAAGGAGATATTGGACTATATTATAATATATAACAAGCTATGACTGAAATGATGATTAATTTCTGACTTCGTTTACAGCAAAAGAATAAGACATCTTTGATGACTATCCATCCATAGAAACCACCCAATCAAAGAATAGACATCAATCTTCACTTCTTTTAATCTGTATTTCACCAGTACCGGACTCGGTCCTAATTTCAGCTTCTTTAGTCTTATTTTCACTTCCTTCGGCCTCACTTTTGTCACTTTCAATTTTAATTTCAGTCTTTATTCCACCCCATTCCTTTCGTTCACAACAATTTTCTCTCTTGATTCTGCATTCTTCATATTCTTCAGTTTTGACGTCCTGTTCCTCATTCTTGATTCCACATTCATCAGTCTTGGCTCTGCTCTTCTCAATTTTGCTATCAATTTTAGTGATATCTTGATTCCCTGTTCTAATATTCTGGAGTGTATTGATTCCATTCTCTTTAGTCTTAGCTTCATTCCCTTCAGTCTTGACTTCATTCCCTTCAGTCTTGACTTCATTCCCTTCAGTCTTGACTTCAGTGACCCTACTCCCTCCAGTGTTCACACTTCTCACTTCAGCATCAATATCACTGCTGTTGTCACCTACATCAGACGTACTAGCCACAGTTAAGTCTACCATTGCCTTCTTGACTGAGCCAGTAGATTGAGACACGCTAGTGACTGGAGACAATATCTTGCGTGGAGGAATTACTGTATTGAATGCCTTTCTCCAGTCCTCGTGAGTGCAAAACTCTAGTAGTATTTCAAACACTAAAAACAAAACAACAATAACTAATCATTCCTATATTACTAGATCCTGGCTACTTGTAACAGCACTAATTTGAACCACTGACTTCAGCACACACCTGTAGCTATTACTACTCTATTTAAAACTGCAGACTACATAATGTACATATAAATCGAGAAAGTTAACAACTTGGGGTGGGTGGGTGGGGGAAATTTGGTAGCGTACACAATATGTAGTAACACAACAAACTCACTAACAGTACATATATATATATATATATATATATATATATATATATGTAGGTGGAAAAGGGGAAGCAGATAAAGAAAACTATCATTATACATAAATAAGGGGGTATTAAGGAAAGGGAAAAGACAAAAAAATGGTGGGGGGAAAGGGACAATGAGAATGAAAAAAGTAAAAAGAAACTAAAAGAAATAGGGAAATGAATTAAGCAAAGAGTGTGAAAAAAGCGATGGAGAAATTGAAAGAAAATGTGCTGAATATTTGGGAAATTATAGAAGGCTTAAGAAGAAAAAAAAGAAGCATATCCAACGGTACACGTATTACTCACAACCCATAGATCTGTATAGAAGATGTAAAAAAAAAAAGAGTTCCAAATTCCGTACCGCAAAACGGAGTAAATCAGTAATCTTGCTACCACTCTATTACCACTGCCTTCCGTACAGTTTTCACTAAACATCAAAACAAATCTAACTAGCCTCAATAATGGCTAACCAACTGAAGTTCAAACGAACACACCGCTTTAACGAGGTTCGCACTTAGTAAGCCTTCTTGGACTCTGACAGTAAATAATCTAAACCCATGTGGACTCCAACATCTACAAGACTTTGGTAACATGCCATGGCCAAACGTACATTCCCTGCGAAACAACTTAGAATAGAATGGCTTCAAACTTTAATAATCACAAAGCATCGTTTCAGAAGCATGTAAACAAAAAACACGGAATATTTTATAGGATAAACTTTTTTTTAATATTTCTTAGAAGCGAGGCAAGCAGTAAATTGGAAAGATTAAAATGGTAACGAAGTTAAACGAATGGCCGTACATACCAGTTTCCCCTCATTGTGTAAATTAGGTGATGGTAGTTTTGTGAAAGGATTTCGAAACAGTTTTATGGCACCTACTATAGATCTGTGATATACCTGGCCAGAGGCACAACAAAACAATTCAGTCATCCCCTCTCCCTCTCCCTCTCCCGAGAATGTTATGTAGACTTACCAGTGTGCAAAGTGTGTAAAATTTCAGCTTTCTCTAGAAAAAGGTTAAAAAAAAAAGAAAAAGAAAGTATTTTGTTTGTTTTTTTAAAGCGGGCTTAAATCATTAAGTACTGCAGTCTTATGCTGCTATCAAAGCCACTAATTCCAATATAACCAGAAGAGCATCTCATGAAGTGGGTCTAACCAGCAGCCTACGGTATACCTATAAACGCTAACCACATACCAACACACATACACACGCCATTTTTCTTTTACATGCCCATAGCCAGAAGTTTGCATTAGGGGATTCAGAATTCGAAGACACAAAAAGCCACACCCACTTTTGTTTCCTTCGCTTAAATAAATATAAAAAAACCGTACCAAAGCTAATAACTTGATCCGTGTCTTCTATTTAAAAACTATTAGTTCATTGAACACTGTCGATAATCGAGCGAAAAAGTGCTAGCGGTATATTACCCTTGCTTAACCGGGCTTCCAATACCTATGATGAGCTGCATATAAAACAGCGTACCATTAATACACCTTTCGTACTATAAGTTATTTAATAAGTGCATTACATTACACTTTATAAAGACTAGATTGATGTAACGGCGCAAGCTTTACTCATGCCATTATGAGAGCGAAGTTTTGTAGTCAAGCAGCTAAATGGACTCAGACTAGGCCATCTATATACAGAGTATGAAGAAATTAGTAGAGATTATATCTCAGGTGTGGTCACGATTAAACAGGGGTGTGGCTAAATTATTTACTTCCGGTCACTCAAAAGGGGGGTTTGACCAAACCCCCCTTGGCTACGGGTATGTTTTAAAAGCACAATTGACCGTAGAATCTCCATCTTGGTCATTAAGATTTCAATCATAAAAAAAATTCATTTAAATCTGATAGTGTAATGGATTGTGTTAGCACACTTACGTAGCTAGTTTTTGCTGGCGTTTCTGGGTTTATATGGCAATTATGACTTTATGAGACTTTATGAGACAAGATAGTCCACATAACCCAGACCAGACTACCATGCTCTCAAATAAAATAGTATTGTTGCAGTATAATTGTATTTGTTGAGCTGAGAATGACTGAGTCAATAATTTATTTATCTAAATAATTATTATTATGGTTGCTGTTCTGACACTTTGAATGTTAAACCAATAACTACAACAACAACAACAACAAAATAAATAAATAAATAAAATCCAGAACAGTAGGCACCTAATTACGTAACTAAAGTAACATTACCATGGTTGATGGTTAGAACTGTTCTGGAGTTTAGCTGAACAAACTGAGTGATTGGCAACTGGGCATGCTCAATGCCCATCTTCAAGGCCTGGTTGTAGCAGTAACCCTGAAGGAACAAAATAATGGAGTGTAAGAAACAAAGTAAAGAAAGTACCAGAGGAATAAAACCCTTAGCTCTAGCTAGGTCAGTGTAACTTCAATTATCCGAACACTTCAGCTAACCAAACATCCAAAATCTAATAGTAGCATGTGCAGCCACTAAGAATTATTTGACCACGCCTTTTATTAGAGTTTTATAATATACATTCTAAGGTGTTTAGTTATGAACATTTCAATTATCCAAACATCTCTCGGTCCGAACATGTTCAGATAACTGAAGTCCTACTATAATTAAAAACAAGAACTAGAACTGTAACATCCTATAGCGGGATATGACCTGATTAAAATAAAACGGTAAGCGATTAAGGATGCATTAAGTCCATAATTTAGTATTTATGGGGAAGGGGGAAGAGGGGGGGGGGGGGGGGGGAAAGTACCACTGGAGAGTGACAGACACGGGGGAGAGGTGACACGGGGGAAGAGTGACACGGGGAGAGTAACACGGTGTAGGTAACACGAGAGTAACACGGGGATAGTAACACGGGGTGAGTAACACGGGGGAAAGTAACAACGGGGGAGAGTAACACTGGGGAGGTACAACGGGGGAGATAACACGGGGGAGGGGAGAGTAACACGGGGGAGTAGTAACATGACTTTATTCTTAATCAATCTCCAGCACGCTTGAATGAAGGGCTTATAGTAGTCATTTTGTCTGTCATGCTCTGATTTCGGAGAATATAGATTATCAGAATAACATTTAATAATACCTTTTATTGTGCACTTAGTTTACATTATCCCTTGGGAAACGAGACCAGAATTGTACCAACTCTAAACAAAGACAATACAAATAAACTAAAATAAATAATTTTGCTATTTGTTTCAGAACCAAATCAGTCAAATATCTATTTTATGAGCTTTTCCACTCGTATGACAACCCTTTTCCTTTTAGACAAATACTGGAAGTCCTACCAAAATGTGGTGCTGTTCTACTCAATATAATTGTGTCAAACCTGTACCTATTGCACCTATTGCACGTACACGTTTACTGTTCGGTAGGTTAATTGGATGCCTGATATCACACCTCTGAGTAACTACTATATACACCGAACTCAACCTCTCTTATCCGTTTCGTCTAAGTTACGGACACCTCTGTCTACCGGACACCAACTAAAATTTATTGACTGGCGTACGGATCGTCAGTGTAGTCGGAAAGTCTACCAAAATTAAACGAATAAAACGGGAAAATATTTCGTCGTGTGGCACACTTCCGAGTGTATTTGATCGAGCGTTGTTTTGCGGATTGGAGCAGGGAATTTGACCGCAGTTAGTGCGTCTACCGCTAGTTCTTCGGAACTCGTTAACCGGCGGCGTCGCTGCAGTTCTTCGCAAACTCTTTGAAAGGCAGTGCGCTGCTTAGTTCTTCTAAGAACTCAACGACCAGCGTGGTGGAGGTAAGGGTCGCGGTAACTAAACCAAGCGTAGCGTTTTAACTCTAGAAAGAAAGCTGGAGATAATATCAGAAGTTAGAAAGGGAAGTTAGTGAGGCAGTTACCTGCTGGCGGGCGGGCGATGTGAAGTCACTGAAACCCTCCTATGATCAGCCGCTGTACATTGGTCGTGTGTGTGTGATAGTGTTGGCTCATGTTCACTCTTGTGTGTGTGCCGAAGGTTTGCAGTCGCGCGCGCGGGGCTGCACTCCTCTTTTGCAGCCCCGCCTCCGCTGGGTCCTGACTGGGGCTTTGCGAGCCTTTGACGCATGCGCCTTAGGCTCGCCCTTGAGCGGCCGCAGCTTCGCTTCTTGCTGCGGTCGCGCCTTTCCCCACCCCGTACGCAACCTCAAACCGGTCACGGGCAGTCTTATGCCAACCTAAGACTCCCGGAGAACCCTCCCCCTCCATCCAAACCTCTATACATAACTTATGCTAGCAACTCTCCCCTCTCACTCTTCTTCTTTTTTTTTTTTTGGGTAGAGGCGGGTGGGCGTCCTCGCGGTCCCGGGTCTCTCCCGTGGACCTGCCCGCTGGTCGATTGTTCCTTTCAGTCATCTTAAAATTACTTCTAAATGGTGATCACTGCACGTGGTCTCTATACCCGTGCCTTCGCCCGGTTACGCATGCCCGGGCTCCGCCCACTCTTACAGCTTCTCTCGTCCTGGCCGGTAACCTCGGTCCGCTTTGCTTCACCTGCCATTACCTGCTGGCGGGCGATGTGAAGTCACTGAAACCCTCCTATGATCAGCCGCTGTACATTGGTCGTGTGTGTGTGATAGTGTTGGCTCATGTTCACTCTTGTGTGTGTGCCGAAGGTTTGCAGTCGCGCGCGCGGGGCTGCACTCCTCTTTTGCAGCCCCGCCTCCGCTGGGTCCTGACTGGGGCTTTGCGAGCCTTTGACGCATGCGCCTTAGGCTCGCCCTTGAGCGGCCGCAGCTTCGCTTCTTGCTGCGGTCGCGCCTTTCCCACAACACCCCCCACTCTTGACCCTACGGAGAAGCTCGACTGCTCCGCCGCACACACCTACCAGGGTAAGCTCCCAACTTAGGACCCCCCAGTCTAGGCCCGACCCCTAGGTCATAGCACCCAACCCCTACGGCACACGGCTCAGCTTACCACCGGCCCGCTTCCCGAAGGCGGGCCCCCCCCCCCCCAACATATCACCTTGGTTCTAGACATAACAATAGCACAGACATGTGGGGTGACTGATCTGCTATGAATGACTGTTCAGGGCGCACTATCCCGGCTTTGCTCCTCCTTGAGCGACGTCGCCCACTTCTTGGCCGATGCAGCTTGAGCCCCCTCCTCTCTCCTGATGTACCCTTGGTACACTCGGCTCTTCCATCTGCCCAAGGCCTTCACATCTTCCTCGGATGCTCCGCCTTCCGCCGCGGCCGTCGCAGCCCCAATCCTGAAGCTGTGACCCGAGATGCCTTCCGCAGCCAGGCCTCCTTCCTTCAGTGCTGCCTTGACTTCGGCCACGAAGTTCTTTCTAGACAGGCCTTGTCCACCCTCGTCTGCGAAGAACGGGCCGGGACCCGGTCCTCGGGCAATCATGAACTGCAGCATAGCCTTCACTGGGCAGATGTCCCCGGTCGTCCGCTGCAGGGTCACCAACTCCCCAGTTCTCAAACGGTCCGTCTTGGACTCCTTTATTGCCAGCCTGATCCACCTGGGACTCGGTGAATCTTCCAGTTGCACGTCCTCCCAGGTCAGGTGAGCCTTGGCGTCGAACTGCACGCCTTCGGGCGTCAGCGCCTCCCCTGCCCTCAGGCAGCCGAAGAAGCAGGCACAAGCAGCTGCCCACAGCATCTTCCCCTTTCTCCCTGCGTCGCTCCATGCCGCCTTCATGGCTATCAGGTGGTGCCAGCGCACCGGCTCTCTTCGCAGGCGCTCCTTCCCATTCGTGGCCTCCATCCTGGCCAGGCCTTTCCTCACCTGAGCCAGTCTGTCCATGGCACTCCAGCATGGCGCCGCCATCCCTGCCTTGACCTGGGCCATCCGGATGCCTGCCAAGTGGTACTTGATCGCTCCGCTCTTCAGCCCGTCTCTGGCCAGCGTCACCACGTACGCCGTGGCCTTCTCCTCCGAGATCGGGAGCGGCGTCTCGTCCACCCTCTTGCACCAGGCCTCGTATCTCCTCCACACGGCGGCGTAACGCCTCCTCGTGGGCTCCGCTACTGACTGCTCGATAGCAGCGCCGACAGCTTCTTCCACTCCGGCCCTTGACAGAAGTGACTCCCTCCGCACAGCACCTCCAGGAGCTCCCGCGGGATGGCTGACGGCTCCTCCGCTGCACCCTGCATCAACACACAAGCACGTCCCGCATCATTCCTGGACAGGGCATCGGCCACCGTGTTGTCCACCCCCTTGATGTGCTCCGCCCTCACCGAGAGCGCGAGGGTCGCCTCGATCATGGCCAGGCACCTCAGCAGGTGCATGGACCGCTTCTCTCTACAATTGCCCGACCCTATGGCTGCAACCACCGACATGTTGTCGCATCTGGCTCTTACGAGCCCCGCTTTCCACTGACTTCCCCACACCACGGCCGCAACCACGATGGGCAGCAGTTCTTTGGGCATGATATTCCACTCGGCCGTGCCGGGCACGTCGTCCCATCTGACCTGGAACCACCTCCCGTTCCAGTACGCCCCGCAACCCCAGCCCCCAGATGCATCAGACACCAGCTCCTCCCGGGGCACGCCCTCTTCGGCTAGGGCTCTCAGCAGCGACGTGCCGTTCCAGTTCAGCCCGAACTGACACCACCACTCGATGTCAGCCCGGGCTTCGAGGTTCAGCCTCAGTCTTTGACCGCCCCTGTGCACAGACGTCATCAGGTCTTGCAGCCTTCGCTTGAAGGCCCTCCCTGGTTTTACCACCTTGCAAGCGTGATTGAGAGAGCCAACCAGGGACTCTAGCTCCCTCCTCCTGCAGCACTTCCTGCTCCTCCACTTGCTCAGGAGCGCCTTCAGTTCAGCCAACTTGTCTTGCGGGAGCCTGGCTTCGCCCTTCTCCGAGTCGATCTCAATGCCCAGGAAGGTGAGTACCTCGCTGGGTCCTTCCTCTTTGTTCGCATCGAGTGGCAACCCCAGTCTCTGGCAGGTCTCCTTGAACACTGCCATCGTCTTCTGGCACTCGTCGGTGCCCCCTTTTCCCACGGTCACGAAGTCATCAATATAGTGCCTTATCCAGCCCGTGCACCTCTTCATGACCGCCCACTCGATGGCGTCTCCCAACGCCGTGAATAGCAGTGGTGCCGATCTCAGTCCGAATGGGAGGGTACCATCCACGTAAATCTCGCCCTCCCATTCCATACCCAGCAACCATCTGTCCCTGGGGTGGACCGGCACATTTCTATATGCGGCCTTCACGTCGGCCTTTGCCAACAGTGCTCCTCTCCCCAGCTCGACTACTCTGCCGGCCACCTCGTCCACGGACGTATACGTCACTCTCGACAGCTCCTTGCTGACGCCGTCGTTTACACTGTGCCCGTCGGGGGCTGATAGGTTCACTATCAGCCTCCATCTCCCCGGCTTTCCCTTCTTGGGGATCACACCGAAAGGCGAGCACTGCACGCACTCCATGCCTTCCTCCACCCTCCAGATCCTCCTCTCACGCAACTCGTTCTGCAGGTAGTCACTGACTATCCCCTTATGTTGCGAGGTCTTGTACATGGAACCCCTCTGCACCTTCAGCACCGTCGTGCTCTGATCGTGCCCCACTCTGAATCCATGTCTCACTCCTCTGATTAGGAACTCCACCCACGCCCTGTCGGGGTGCTCCTCTAGTTCCTTCTCCCACTGCTGCCACAGCAGGGGGGTGACCACCCTCTCTGCCCCGCGCAGCACTCTACTTCTCGAGCCCTCCGACTTTTGCTCGAGTTCCAGCAATTGCTCGGTGAAGCGGTACCCTACAAAAGCATAACACTGCAGTCAGCTTTTGCCTCTTTCCACCGCAAACACCCCCCAGTCCTAGCTACGTGCGTGCATCCTAACTACGTGCGTGTGTCCTAACTACGCGTGTGCGTCCTAACTACGTGCGTGCGTCCTAACCACATCCCGACCGCCCACCAACCCGTGTGCCCCGCTTAGCTACCGGCCCACTAGTAAGCTATCCCCAGTACACTGCCACTCGCATTCGCCTCCACGTCTCGCCTGACCTGCCTATCGCCCTAACTGCCCTTTGGGAGCCCCGCACTAAGTCCCCGTCAACCGTCGGCCCGCATAGAGAATGCCCACGTAAAAAATTTTTTTTTTTTTTTTTATATCCTTTTTTAGCTCAAACATACAATATATGCCATACAAGTAATAGCCAGTTACAATGACAGGCGATCAGTTGGAGCTCGAACTCCCATGGCCCCTTCTGTCGGACGACTTGCACAATGTGGCCGGGTGGTCGCCTCCGCAGACGGAGCAGACGTGGTTGAACCTGCATTGCAGGCCGAATCCACATTTGCCGTCCCCTTTGTTGTACCTGAAGCAGGCACCTCGTCGTCTCAGCTCGCTCTTCCTCGGAGGGGCTCCCCCGCTGCCCCCTTGCTTCAGCTCGATCCTTGCCGGTTGGGATGAGTGTGTTACGTCTAGCATCAGAGGGAAGTTTTCCTCGTCCCACTTGACATCTTCTCTGCCCGCCGCTTCGCGTCGGAAGCGGCGGTCGTACCTGACCACTTGGGCCCATGGGTACCTCCGCGCCAGCCGGAAGATCACCTCCCGGTAGGCCGCCAGCGGGGCCCACATCTGGGGTTTGCCCAGCGCCCATGCCACCTGATACAGGGTGAAGCAGGTGCTCCACCCTGACAGGTCCGGAATCTCTTTGGTGGCTCTCCTTCGGCTGGACGACCCCCCTGTGCTCTCGTCACAGTCCCCATGATCCAGCTTCATTCCGCCCGACTCGCCTGGTCCGTCGTCGAAAACCGGGAAGGTGGCGAACTCCACGAACGCCCCTTCCCTGATCTTCTCCACCACTTTCTTCGCAAGGGGCGGCTGATTCTTCATCAGATGGACCACACCTCCATCCCCTCTGTCCTCCTTCCTGGGCTTGGGGGAACATAGGCTGTCCATCAGTTTCCTTACTAGGGACTCGTCGCCTCCAGTCGAGTCCTTCGGTGCCAACGCGGCACCCTTCTTCCTGGCGGCTTCCGCCAGTTCTTCCACACTGTCTGCATACACAGACCACATTACCGTGAACCTCATGGCGTCTTGCACACCGCACACATTCACCCCTTGCCGTAATGGCTACTAACACGCACTCACTCGCCCTCTGGTTTACCCCACTGCGGGCGCCCGGGCGTCACTGTGTGTGCCCCTCACCGCCCGTCTGCCCCCCTGCGAGACACAAGGCCCATGGCCTCGTCCCCTCGTCTCGACTACTCATGCGGCAGGCCAGACCCACTTGTTTCCCATCGAGACACAAGGCCCAGGACCTCGTCCCCTCGTCTCGACTACTCCTGTGACTGGCTGGTTCTTACCAGTCTATCTCTGTACAGCCCTCTAGCCACCCCATCAAGACACGAGGCCCATGGCCCCGTCCCCTCGTCTCGACCACCCTGTGGCTGGCTGACCCCCCACTGTGCACCCAAGGCCTTTACACACTAGAGGCACCCATCTGGGTTGTGCACACTGCTTCCGGACCACTGTCCCCCTCTATATCGGAACCACATGCGCTCCCGAGCCCTTTGAGAGTCCGCCCCCCCAGTCCCCCGCTGTTGACGCACAGAGGGGGCTGGGTCCAGGCCTCATCCCCATGGCCCCGCATGGAACTCGTTCCTTCCCTAACCTACTGGCTGCCTATCGCTCGTTGCGCGGAAGGCAGAACCCAGGACAGCTATCTTTCTCTAACCCTGATCTAACCTCCCTATCGTGCTCAATTCCTATTGCACCCAGTGTACTACTCCCTGAGGAACCTACTCTCTCGCCCACTGGATGCCACCACAAAGCCCATTGAGCTCGGTTGATCACGCACTGTTACCAGTGCGGAGGTGAGCGTCAGGAACGTTTGTCTCGGCTTACCAGTCCTCCCCAACCGCATCCCTGACTAACCCTCCCCGTTCACTTCACCTTACTTCGCCCGCTTCACTCCGGTATACCACCCTTCAGCTTACCCTCCTCTTCGGAGGATCTCTTCCCAATGGTCTTTCGCAGGTCATCGATCTGGTTGACCAGCGCCCGGATCAGCCGCGTGTTCGCGGCCACCCCCTCTTGCACCTCCAACTCCCTTGGTTCTGGCTCGGAGTCGCTGACCGCCTCCTCGTCAGCCCATGCGTTGCCTTTCTTCCGCTTTGGAGCCGGAGGGTCCTCGCGGTCCCGGGTCTCTCCCGTGGACCTGCCCGCTGGTCGATTGTTCCTTTCAGTCATCTTAAAATTACTTCTAAATGGTGATCACTGCACGTGGTCTCTATACCCGTGCCTTCGCCCGGTTACGCATGCCCGGGCTCCGCCCACTCTTACAGCTTCTCTCGTCCTGGCCGGTAACCTCGGTCCGCTTTGCTTCACCTGCCATGTCTGGACAGTTTGGTGTTCCAAAATCTACAGTGAATGATATTTGGACATGAACGATGAAGAAATTGTAGAAGATGTTTTGCAAGAGAGAGAAGAATCTGAGACCAAAAATGAAGATGAAGCTTCTTCAAATGCAGTTACTCCATTGCAAGCTTGTGCTGCTTTCGATACTGCTTTGGAGTGGTTGGAGTCCAAAGGCAACACACACCCTGCACATCTTATGCTGGTAAAAAGTTGGAGAGACGATGCAGCTCAGCCTAGCTTGAAGTCTATGAAGCAAACTAAAATCACTTCATATTTTAAATAAATTGATTCATGTATTATTTTTTAATTTTAAGTAATATACTAATTCAATTATCAAATAATTAATTGTATACACGGTTCACACCGAATAAATTAAGTATTTCTGAGTTACGGACATTTCTTAGTTACGGACACCCCTTGGTCCCAGACTGTCCGGATAAGAGAGGTTTGAGTGTACAATCCAACCGTTCACATACCTTTTGATGGTTGTGGTCCACTAATCCTCCGATCACATACACTTTATCTGTTACCAGGTCTAACAAATACAACAATAACAACAAAGGAATGCAACCACAATACAAATTACAAGATCTTGGAATGGTATAAGCATCAGAGAGAGAAAGGGAGAATACACAATCGTTGTCCATGAATGTATTTTGAACAAAACTGCACAATTTTCTTTCATAGAACTTGTAGGATAACAAAAAATATTACAGTGGAACGTTGATTATCCAAAGTAATCGTGGATTGCGTGTTTGTAAGTCAAATTGTTCGATTGAAATTAAATGAAAAATTTTGCCTCTAAATTTCAAAAGTCCTTTCCATTTTGGAGGCAAAATTTGTCAACTTTTTACCTCTCTTGATGTCAGTATTAACAGACTTTCCATTCTTCAGAAGGTACAGTAGCTGTGGCTCCTCCCTTCATCAATCTTGCAAACTTCGAGCTCAAGTTTAAAAAAAAAGAAAGAAAGAACATGTCTCTTCGTTCTTTGAGCCCTTTCAGCCCTTACATTCACACAAAAATCTGAAGGTAGCTGCTTTTGCAACAAAAAAGACCAAAAGAAATGCGCCCGCAGTCTTTTTCCTCGTTTGGTAAATAGATGCTTTGGTTGATTGACATTCAGATAATTGATGTTCCATTACATTAAAATTTATGTACAGCCTTCCATATCAAATGTGTAAAATGCCAATAAAAAGTTAACTTACCATTTAGAACATTCGGTGAGTCTGAGGTCAGGAAAATAATGTTTTCTTTACCAAAAAAATCCAAGAAACTCTCAGAATGACGAAATACCTAAGCATCACATTAAAAAAATAAAATAAAATAAAAAAAAATATCCGGACTATTATGCATTGTATTATGTACCTGTATGGATAAATGCATGTATATTATGCATGCATGTGTGCGCTGTACTTACATCCCAATTCTGGTAACTTGCATATTGGTTGTCCCATAATTCTTTGGTCTTTGAATCAAAGCTAGTCAGATGAAGCTAGAGACAAACAAAAACAACAACAAAAACAAAAAGTATGCCCACCTCACAAATATGTACACAAGAAACTTCACCATCCATTAGATACCGTATTAAGTCTTTCTACTTAGCCCGAGCGACTTTACCAATTTATCATCAATTTCAACATGTGCTACTAGTAAATAATTGAAGGCATTATGTACATACACACACACACACACATACACATAATTCTAAGCCTTGCCTGCTAACCTGTAAAGGATTTTCTGCTCTCCGATTGCGAGCATAGCATCTCTGGCATTGCATCATCACTTTCTTGTTGTCCTACACAGGAAAAGATAACAGCTCAGCAGTACACTCAACTGGGACAAGTACTCCACTTCTTGGCATCCGGCATCCTGGGGATCCCCCCCCCCCCCCCCCCCCCCATAGGCACGTGCATCAAAGAAGTGTGGGTTTCAAAAGTAGGTGTGGCTAAGAATTATGGTATTATTTTGGAAGTTTTATGCTGCAATAGCTAAAGTTGAATTCTATGAGTCACAAGATTATAGAATCATGCATGTGACCAAACACTGATCAGTGTGAAGTCTATACACTTCCATATAGACATGTGCATCAAATTAGTGTAGGTTATAAAACATGTGTGTGGCTATGTACAGCAGTGTTCCCATCCCCAGCAAGATCCTGTACAACACCCTGGCACATACAACAATATCCTCTAATGAATCGAATAAAGTGTTGGATAACCATTGCCAAAGTTTAGTTGATGATATTTACCTTACCAGATGGCATTAGCTAAGATACATGGATGATTATCTTATCACTGATCAGTGTTTGGTCACATGCATGATTCTATAACCTTATGACTCATAGAATTCAACTTTAGCTATTGCAGCATAAAACTTCCAAAATAATACCATAATACAGCCATAAAATGGGAGCAGCAATGACATTTTTTCACCATAGATATAGCCGTTACCCACACTTTATACCTACATAGCTGAAGGGTGGCGGACATATACAGCAATTTGAGGTTGAGGAGAACCATTCACGGTAATCTGCTTTCAGTAATTTTATAGCTGCATCACAAGTGCTGCAAAAAATTTTTTTTGGTGTGGCCATGTCCCCAGAGCCTTTCTCTACACAGTGGTTTGGTAAAGGGTTTCTCTATGCCAGACTACATGCAACCATGGTGGATCAGCAACAACTGTTCTATACATCTAAGTAAGGGACTAAATATTACCTGATATACAAGTATTCACAGCAGAATGTTTAAAAAAAATCTGCTATACAAGTATAGTAGAATTTTCATTGGCGAGCGAGTGAAGTGAGCGAGACACTTACAGGGGTAACAAAATTGAAAATCAGAAATGTTTGTAAGTGTATATATAATGTTTGGATGTACGTATGTTATTCTGTACTTTGACCCTCATGTTCTTGTGCTTGCTAGGAGATCGATCCCGTCCCATATTCCACTTTACAGAATCCTTTGATTTATCAGTCTTCACCCGCATCATTCGAAGAAGTTGAATTGATTACTGCTTTGAATTCTTTTGCGGGTGCAGTTAAAACTTAACAAACTTGCCAGAATTCATTCATTTTTCATTCAAATTAGTGGCGGTGGTAAGTTTAAGCGCCATTTGTCATAGTCGTACACCCTATGCAACAGGGTTGTTCCTTACCTGAAAATCCATTGTCCAATAGTCTAAGCACAAAGGTAAATCTTGTGTTGGTATGTATGTTCAGTAAACATGAATGTGTGAAAGTGTTGTGCGTAACAGCTACTGCTTAGCTAAAGAATAGCACAACATAGATGTTTTAGTAGCAGATAAATATATTAGCTGCCTTTACATAGCTTTTCGGTATACAGCAGTGAGCATAATGTATGAATAGGTTAGGTTCTAACCTGTGTGGTAACTCCTCAGAAATGCCTGTTGTTGTTTTTATTTGTTCTGTTTATTTGTTTGGTTTTTAAGTCGAACGGTTCCGGCGAGTGGTTACTATGGCATTGAAACCCCTTTACCATACGTACGTAATTAAAAACTCGACTGATTTTAATCACATAAGTGATTGAAGTTAAAAATAATCACAATACTGTAGTTTTATGTAACCTAACTAGGGAGGCTCACTTGCCATTTGTGCTCAAGCACACCACTAGTAATATCATTGTTACAAGCCACCGTCTGACGCTGAAGTATATGTCAAGCAATGGTAGTCTTCTAGCTACAATATCAGAGGCTAAAACAATATTAAGTGGTACTAACTTATGAAACTTAATTTAATGTACAGGATGTAATTATGAACTACCTTTACCTTTTCTGACATGAGGCTGTAATAACTGAGGTCAATGGCAACATGAATGCCACAAGAACTCTGATCCATACGCCTCTTTTTGGCTATACAAATAATACACAGTTTTGAGTAAAAAAGTTGTGTAATTATTTGTTGGTTGTTTAAGGTTTACTCTTCCTTGACCAACAATGGTTCTTTTGACTAATATGTAAATTTAAATTCACATTTAAGCAAATAATTACACATATTCACACACAACGCCCAGCTATCAATTGCAAATCTTAAAAGTACACATCATACACACATCAACAACTAAAACAACAATGGCAGGAAAAAAATGCACACACACCACACATATACTGACTTTTCGGAATTGCTGACACATCAGGTACTTCTTGAGCAGCTCTTTTTAGTCGCTTTTCCAACTTTTTCTTCTCTCTTTTCATCTTATCCTTCTCCTTACGGCGAAGACTATATAAAATATAATAATTCACACATGAGCAATTCAAACACATTCTATTTAAATAACTATAATATGGTAACAAAATTAAATCTAAAACTAACAAACCAAAAAGGGATTAATAATGACTTTTATTAGGTAAGGAGCGAACGTTTAATAAACAGAAATGGGAGTTTTAAAATAGCATCCGGGAAGTCACTGGAACGAAGTATGATGAAATTACTACCACTACAACAGCAAGAAAAAAATTTTTTTTTTATTGGCTTTCAAAAAGGCCAAGTGACTTTCCTTAGTTGAATGCAGTATAAGCATGATACAGCAACAGCTCAAAATATCTTTTTGTGAACTTACTCCCCAACTTGTTTGGAAATATTTTGGCACTGTTAAAATATTCCGAAATATTTCTGTGATTTACTACCAGCACTTCTCACAAAATTAAACTGTTGCAGTTGGCTTTTAATGTTTAAACAAACATGTTGATAAGACCTTGACTAATGGGATGCCTCCTCTGAAGGATAAATAGTGTGCAATAGTAAGAGAAGGACTCAAACAAATTAACCTACTTCGCTTCTTCCCTTCGAATAGCTTTCCTCATCTTTCTAAGATGGACTTTCCATTGATGTGGCGTCATTCCTTCTGGAATAACATCTGTAGTAGTAGTAGTAGTAGTAGTTGCAGTAGCCATAGCAACATCGCTGCTCTCAATTTCTTTCTCTACGGCCGCCCCGACACTAGTTGACGACTCCACACACGATTCTTTCGCCTCTTCATTTTCCTGTTCGGTGCGCTTCCTAGCCTCCGCAGATTCTGACTGGTTGACAATAATGACTCTCTCACTCTCTTCTTTATCCATAATCTTCTCTATATGAACCACACCACGCACACCCCGCGCGGCTAAAGGGCAATAGACCCTTTACCAGTTTCCAGGTAAAGTGTAGCCAAAATGTCCCCTCTTCAACTAAGCTGATTGGCAATACATTATGGGAATGTAATTTGAGAGAACTGCAATGCTTATGTTCTAATTAAAAATTGTGCCTCTTCCTGTTGTACTAGATCCATCCCTAGTATTTATTATACTTATGTGCATTGATGTATGAGAAATTGATATGCAATAGCCAAGTAAATTTTGCACATCTAATACAAATTTTATGCTCTGCTGAACAATGAGTATCTCAGATAGACACAGTTTTTTTGGAAATGTGGACTGTATTCTCCATCTGTCATACCAGTTTGTTCACAAGTGTTCAGCAAAGCACCTCAAAAAATTGTTCAGGGGTGTGGTTCTGACGTTTCTGTTTCTGTGTCACCCAAACCCACACAACTCCAGTTGAAAGGCTGTGGTCCAGCTAAGGGTAGCTGAGGCTTGGAGCTCTGGTGGCAGCAATCACAAAAGGAGTTGAGAATTGACACAAGTATTGTATGGAAGGCCGAAAATGGTGTATGGGGATGTTCTGATGAGGATCCCCACTGGCCCAGCTAGCTACTAGCTAAAATAAACTCAAGTAGGAAACAATTATCATTCACAAGCTAGCACGTGTAATTGAACAAGTGGTAAGGGATGACAAAATGTAATAAAACGCAAAAATGAAAATGAGTTTATACGAATGTTCATAGTTCACTTGACCTCTACAGGTTATTGACATCCCCCAAATTTAATCTTGGGGCATTGCATAAATATTTATTTAAGATAGGTACATACTTTGTGCAGAAAAGTAATAAAACTTGATTACTTTATTAGTGATTTAACTGAAATCAACATTATATAGCTTGAGGGGTCATCCTATAGTTGAGATTCACATGAGTTGCATTAACTCATTAGCTATTTGTCACTTATGTGGGTTTTTTTGCTTTGAATCTGTTTAAAGTTCTTACGTGGTCTTCAGTCGTGTTGTGTGGAATGTGAGTGTGAACTGCCAGAGTGCCATGTGCTCACTTATCGGGCATGCTTACACTGGTTTTTATCTCACACTGGTGCCGGACATTTTGGCTGGTGTGCGGAACGAGTGACACAAAAAAATTATACTTACTTTCATGAAATTAGGTGTAAAGCGGTAGGACTCGGCGGTTTTGTAGAGGATAACTGGACGAAAAAAAGTCACAGTAAGGTATACTTGGTAAGTGATCGTTAGACATATAAGTGTAGTGGCATGTTTCAGTTGTATACCACCATGATGTTATCATCAATTGCTTGCACACATTTTTTTATATGGTGACTGTATGCAAGACATGTTTATAATAACTAGTCTATTTCACGGAATGTTAGATTCTCAATGGCTCATTTACTTTTCCTACAAACACATTTTGATGAAGTTGATTAATCAGTCAAGTTACAATTCTATTTTCTGAAAGTAACAACAGTTATTGTTGTAAGTGCTTTATTTTTTTAATTTTTACTCGTTTTATGGGATTGTATAAACAAAGTTTTTGTTCTTAATTCAGTCTGACTGCTTGACTACTCTATGGATATGAGTGCAGCTGTCAACTCCACGTCAGAAAATCATCAGCGAACTTATTCTCTGCCAGAAGTATCACATGATCACAAGTTAAGAAGAGCGGCTGTCATTAAGGCACATGAAGTCAAACAGAGGCGAGAATTGATTCACGAAAATTACTCCTCAGTTGGTTCTTTGTATCGCAACAGAGGCTCTTCAGAAAGGGAAGAACACATGAGAATGGCGCAACTGAATCCTAGCAGTATGTCTGCAGTATACTCAAGACAGCCCCATTCCACCAGCTCTTTAACAAGAGTGAGAACCCCATGTGAAATAATCAGGGAATACTCAAGCATGGAAGACGTTTTCTATGAGAAATCTTATACCAATCGCAACAGATTGCCAGCTTTCAGTCAGAATGGTATGCCACCTAAAGTGCATCCCATAAGGCAGTCTACAAGTTCTCTAACAAGAAATACTCCTAATGAGTTGCCCTTAGCACCTCCTGAGAAGAGACCAAGTGTGGACTTGATCACATCGACTACTGGAGAAAAAAGGATGCGAAAGTTATTCATCTGCTTGGTAATTGCACTAGTAGTAACTATGCTGGTAGCAGTGTGGCTAGCTGTAGGTATGCTTTTCTCACAGACAGCTAAACTGGAGTATGAAGTGGTACAGTTACGAAGACAACTGTTCAGTTTAAATTCATCACTAGTGAGGTCAGGCAGAAGTTTGAATAAATTACCCACAGAGCCTTTTGCATCTATTGCCATGCTTCTGTTCAATATTTCACAGATGAAAATTCAGCTGGAATCTCGTAATAACTCTTTACATACTGATATATCTGGTGTAATTAAGAACAGTTGCAACTATAGCAACTTCAGTCTTTTGAATTCACATAATGCTACTGTTAAGAACCATTTAGATACACAAGCAGTTAATAACATCTTTAAATCTTTCATGCTTAAAAATTATTTATCAGAAAAAAAACTTAATAATTTTGCAACTTTCCTGGAAATTGCCAGCCATTTAAAAATACCTTTAGGAAATACATGTGCTGACATTTTGATTAATTTCCCTTGTGCTTCATCTGGTTATTACTATATCAACAATACTGAAAAGTCAGTTATTAAAGTATTCTGTGATATGTCACTATCTTGTAATGGCATGGCAGGAGGATGGATGAGAATAGCTCAACTAAATGCTTCCAGCTTGGATTACCAGTGTCCTTCTGGTTTCAATATTTCGGAAAATTCTGGAATATTCAGTTGCACCATGAATAGTGAGATCCCAGGATGTTCCTCTATCGTTTTTTCATCAAAAAAATTAAGGTCATCAAAAGTGTGTGGAACAGTTCGGGCTTACAGTAAGAAATCTCAGAATGAGCCTCAAACTTCATTCTCAGCATCTCATTCACGATCTCTTTCAGGATCTCGTGCTTCACTCCCAATATCTCATGCACAAACTCCAGTAAAAGGCTCTCTCTCAAAATCGCTATCAGGATTTCATTCTTCAGTCCACAGTCTGAATGAAAACTACCTTGATGGCATTAGTATTACTTCTGGAATGCCAAGAAGACATATTTGGAGTTACGTAGCTGGTCAATGTCCATGTACAGAGGGTAAACCATCGTATGTTAGAAATCACTACTCCTGTGGCTTTCGTGCTGATGATTGCCCCATTAGTGGCATCTGTACACTTCCAATATGGGGCAGGACTGGTAAATGTCTGTCATACAATCTGCCATGGTTTTATAGAGAAACTGAGTTTTCTGTCCTAGATGATGTAGAAGTACGTGTTTGTGGAAATCCTCATGTGGGCAATGAACAAATCTTAATTGGAGTGGTGCAAGTGTTTGTGCAATAAATAAAGAACTATTAAAACTTTACTTTAACAGTTACATCTACATTCTAGACATTTTAGATGTCAATTATGCACTCTTGTAATACAAATGCATGTATTGTTTTTAGTTGAGGAATTATTGGAACAAATTATGAATATGAATTAGTGTCAATAAAAGTTTATTTATGGATCACTGTCTAAGCATATCAATACAGCCTCATTTCCTTATTCTCAAGGCAAGTGCTAACTAATGTAGCCTATCTGGACAATCTTTGATAGCAAATGATCCTTTACCATGACCGTTACCTCAATCCATAAACAAACAGGAAATATGGACACTATCGAGCATTGCCTCAGATTCAGTAAGTTCAGTTGTCAACTGCTCAAATGTCAGAGCACGGGAACCAAGAACCTTCTTCAAGTGCAACTTCACGGCTCGAACTCCTGATTCCCAGAGTCCACCCATGTGTGGTGTGCGAGGAGGAAGGAATTTCCACTCAACTGCCTGTGTTGAAGTAAAATTGATAAGATGTGTACAAATACTTGCTGTAGTAATAAAATTGTAAGCATATATTTCAGAGCTCGGTTTGCTCCTAAAAAGTTCCTGCCATTGTCACTGTAGACAGTGGTAGGATAGCCACGTCGTGCACAAAACCTTTTGAAGGTTGCAAGTAAAGCTTCCAAAGACAATTCTGAGCAAATTACTATATGGTCTTCCTTGGCTACTAAACACACAAACAAACATGCATACGATTTCACCTCTTCAGCATACAGGGATTTCCTCTACCAGTCATTAAGGGTCCCGCGAAGTCCTTGCTGAAAGGTGGTGCTGGGTTGACTCAATCTTGCGGCAGATCTCCCATGCGTTGGTGAGAGACTTTGGCATAAGCTCATTGACATGACACAATTACGTGAGATGCTTTTCACCAGACTTCTAGCTCCAATGATGTAGTACTAGTTTGACAATAAAGTCAATAGTGTGGCGGGTCCTGGGTGAAACTTCGAGTAGTGTACGTGCCTCACAACAAGTTTCGTAATCCAAGACTTCTGGTGAAGTATGATTAGATGAAGTGTCACTGAGCTGACTGAACAGTGAGAAATTCGGCCTCCAACTAGCAATACTCCCTCTGTGTCCAAGAATGGAGTGAGTTTTTTTAGGGGCCCTTTCAGTTTATTGCTCTTTTGTAACATAGTGAGTTCTCTTTTGAAGGTCTCAAGCTGTGATGCTTTAAGGAGTAACCGTTGAGTGGCCAAAATTTCTTGTGATGTCAGATTTGGCGATGAGCCTGACGGTGGTAGCACATTTTGATGTGGGAACCTTAGAGCCCAGGAAAAGACCCTGGACAACCGATTCCAACTGGAGAATCTGAGCCAAAAGGGAGGATCATCTAGTGACTGATGGTCTCAGCTCTGATGGGTCACCAGCATTTTGAGTGGGATGAGTGGGCCAGAAGCAGCATCTTGATGCAGCCATGGTGGTCCATGCCACCTGCTTGGTCAGTTCCACTGGAGTAGTACCTCTGGACGCAACATCGGCAGGATTCATGCTGGTTGGAACATATTGCCGCTGCTGAGGTGGTACAAGGTCTTGGGCTTGACTAATACGATTACTCACATAGATTTTGAACTTAGTCAAATCTTGCTTCAGCCATCCCAAGGCAACCATGGAGTCAGTCCATGCATGAAGATAGTCCTTCGCAATGTGGAGATCTTAAGCAACTGTGTCAAGGAGACGAGCAGTAAGAAGAGCTGCACATAACTCAAGTCGAGGGATTGTGGTTGCTTTGATAGGAGCTACTCGTTTCTTTGCCATGACCAGGGTTACATAACAGATGTGTCCTCATGAAACATTCTTAGAAAAAATGACTCCCCCATAGCCCTTGAGACTGGCATCAGCAAACCCATGTAGTTGCTGGAATACGACTGGTGAGTCAGAATTGGAATACCGTCGTGGAATGGGGAACTTATGAAGCAAATGAAGAGAGTGTTTTCACTTCTCCCACTGAACGATGATAGGTTGAGGGGCTGTCTCATCCCAACCAAGTTTTAGTTTCCATAGAGTTTGGAGCCAATATTTGATGGTTAAGGTGATTGGGGCAAACCAAAGATGCAAGGGACCGCTTGGTGGGCATAAAAGAGTCATTCACCTGCGGGACTACTAAGAAGAACTGGTCTTCAGTTGTGTTCCAGCGAATACCAGGAGTGGTGTTACTGTCAGACGGATCTTTGATGGTGAGTGGCAGTTCACTTGAATCTCGAAGATCTGGAGGAATGGCAGCCATCGCCAGCCACAGATGATGCACGAGGGAGCTCATCTTGATTGTTGTAGAACCTGACTTGCAAGGTAAGGTGATGCTGAGACACCAAAATGTGACTCTCAACATGCGACAATCCTTGATTTTTCCATCTGAATCTCGTAAGAGAAATCAATGATACTCTTGGTCCTGAGGGTGTAGGGCAACTTCCCGATACAATTTAGAAATGTCATTCGTCAACGCAATAGTGTGTAATCTAAAGGAATTAATTAAAGATGTAATTGGTGGCAATAAGGAAGGTGTTGGCAGAAGTAGATCATTTAAGGATTTTCCAGATAGGCTAGGAGCTGAAGCATCAAAAACACATCATATTTTGGTTGTGGTCGAACTCTCCTTGAACACACAGTGAACTGGTAAGTAGTAATGGTCAGCTGATGGTTTAGAGAGTTCTGCATTGGAGGTGCTGGAGGAGCATTGGCTTTTATGTAAATATTAGCGTGGGTGCAAGAAATTTAGGGGAAAAGACTTCGAAATGATGCCAGAAAAAATAAAGACAAAGAACTTAAGTCTTACAAACTTAGCTGAGTTTATTTTCTATTCTATTAGTGGCGGTGGTAAGTTACCTCAGTTAATGCGCTGTTTGTCATAGATATACACTTAGCATAATAGATGTTCTTACTTGAAAATCCATTTTCCAATAGCCAAGTCACTAAGAGAATATAATACAATGCTTTATCTACTAGAACTCTGGGACAATAGAGCATTTTCAATGAAGTTTACTTTGGAAAGGCAGCTTGATAAGCAGAATCCTTTTATTTAGCTATCCTTACCCATCTCAGAAATTGAATTGCTTACCCCTAGAAATCAATTGCCATCATGAAGAGAATACGATGCAAGTCTTGTGCTGGTATATTCAGCGATCAAGTGTATATAGGTGTGTGCAAGTGTTGTGTGTTGCTAAAGAATAGCACAATAAATTAAACATAAACATTCAACTAACAAAGAAGTATTATAACCGCTAGAATGATTCAAATTTGAATTTCAGTCAGACCAGCTCACTCGCCATTTGTGCTGTAGCAAATCACTAGTCACTTGTGTCTCTCTATCTCTCCCCATTGCCTCATTGAGTACAGTACAGAGCATACAATAAAACCAAAGCTCAGAATATCCATGCCAAAATATTTCAGCACTTAGTAGCATTAAACTTAGTAGCATTAAACTTAGTAGCATTAAACTTTTTCTCAAGCTGCTGTTACGCTCCCCAAACTCTGTTGCTCTTTTGATGAGATCCCAAGAAGATACTCTCTCCAGTGTTCATCTTCCGTAATAGAGCAGCAGTAGACTTAGCATAACATTGCTTTTTCTTGTCCACCACCGCAAAACTACTCGACACGATTCCTATCAAATGCATTCGGCTGACTAACTCTCCATCGAATCCCAACCACTGAGATAAAACACGCTAGAAGAGGGCCACAACTTACTGCATGCACTGTGGTACGGCCATGCCAGTCTGTACGCATTTCGCACGAACCCTTTACCAGCCATTTGATAGGTAAAGTGTAGTCATTTGTTCGCATTCTGAAGATTCTGGTAGTATACATGTAGTTCATGCGAGTTGACCAAATAATTGTTAACAAAGGATTGCAATAAAAATAATAATTTAGCTAAGTTATGAGCTCTTTAATTTACTGTTGCATTTCTTCTGTCCTTCACGAATTTGCACAGCTGCTTCTTCATCCTGATACTTCTTTGCCAGAGGTTCAGCCTTGTTATATGCTTCCAATGCTAAAGAATACTGACCTACATTATAACAAATCAAAACACCATATTATGTTTCGTAATAATTTCACCCATTCTATTGTGAAAAAAGGCAAGTTAGTTAAAAAAAAAAAAAGAAGTAATAATTATAAAGTAAAAAAAAAAACTATTTTTTTTTTTGCAAATTTGATTCTAATAACAACAACAACAATAATTATAATAAAATAGTCAAGCAAAATAAATAAATAAATAATAAACAGATAAATAAATAATAAGGATTGGGTGGTGATTATAAATAATAAAATGAAATAAAACAACAACAACAATAATAATAATAATAATAATAATAATAATAATAAAATAGTAAAGTTGATTGTTACGTGCAACAACTAATTTCAAAATTGTAACTGCTCTGGTACAAAATATCTTATTACATGAGGTCTCAAACTAGCTGTCAAGGTAAAATGGATGTTAGAGTTAGTCTGTAAACACTTAGATATACATGGCTCTAATGATTTAGTCATAGCTGCCACATGTATACATACATCGATTATAATTATTGCACCAGTCAGAGTACAGTATGGGGACATATTCCAATAACAAATGTCTGTATTTTCATGAGCTGAAGGCGACTGAAAATACAAGTGCAAGAGTGAAAAGTCATTCCCATATTGTACGACGAGTGTAATCATTATTTACGGTATATTGGATATTTTATTCAAAACTATAAAACGGTTCATTCAGTGATAACTCTGCTATATATCTAAACTTAAGTTGTCCACAACTATGCACATGTGCATTGAATATGCACGTTCAGTCAGTATGGGATTTACACTATCCTCGGGCCGTCAGCCCTCGGTTGTGTTAATCCCATAACAACTTTCACGTCGTGGTGTAACCTATACTAGTAGGCACAAAGACTAATAAGAACAAAAAATAAATAAATTTGACTATCAATAATTGCGGGATAAACCTGGGGTTAAAGAAAACAATAGGTGCACACATACATACTGATGAACACAATTTTATTCTCAAATTCAGTTAAAAATATTAGAACAAATAAACAAAAAGATAAAAAAAAACACCCCCTGGGGAATGTCCATACACCACGATAATTGACTAAGGGAGCCTGTAGGACTAGCAGAACAATTATCATCTGGAGACACACGTGTGTGTGTGTGTGTGTATGTGTGTACGTGTGTATCCGTGAATGTATGAGCCATGTGGACAGAGTTGTTTATTGGTGTGTATGTGTCAATTTTGTGGTTAGTTGGCCAATTATTAACCCTCAGTGCGCGTGCGCGAGAGGATTAAAAGTACCCAGTTTGTCAGTCAGTCATTCTGTCACACGAATCTCGAAGATGGCAGCCCTCCCAAAAATTGAAAAAAGCATCAAAATGTTGCACTGGACATTTTAAGTGCCAGAATATTTTGTTTCAAATTATTTATTCAGAAAAAAATATTTATTTTTAGACCGTACGATCATAAGCGATTGTTGGTAGCGCCCCCTATAGTCACACTGTACTCACGTGAGCAAATAATATTTTCGGTGCCTGCGATACTTTTGCATTCTCAGCGGTTTACTGGAGTGCTTGGAGTTCCCATTGAAATTACTGGTGAGATAAGTGTGGCTTGTATGTTAAGCTTCTCTTATGAAGACAGCATTAACGTCTACAGTTTCATTGCACAAGTTGCATATTAACTTGCTCAATCTTTATATATCAACACACGCGAACTTGGCATATTCATATTGATACTACTCCAAATAAATCATTCTTTTGGTCTTTGTATTAGTGTATAGTAACGCTGAGGGTTCACATCCTTGGTGCTTCATCTTCAACGGTACTTAAAGGTATGGTAGTCTTGGGCCAACAATGCTTGGGCTCACAGTTCTAATATATAAGTTCTGTTATGTGAGGGGATAATTAATTAGTCTTGTGAATGCAAGACGTATGGGCAGGATTGGGGTCGTCTTAACCTGAGATAAGACAAGTGGGCTGGATACTGCATATACTAGTGACAGCAGGCATATTAAATGACTGGAACTCACCACCCATATCATCCCCCGCCCCTCTTCCACTCCTCTGCCTTATCTGCGTATTTTCTTCCCACTGTATCTCGTTCTTACCTTTATTGCATTGGATAGTGGCCAAATTGATGTAGAAGGAGGCCATGTAGGACTCTATCTTCTCCCTGTCTTCAGAAGTAGTGCAATCTCTCAACAGTGCCTCTGTTTTCACTAGGCTAGTTTGGATCAGTTCAAGAGCTCTGTCAGAGTTACTGGATGCATCTACAGCAAAAGCAAGGTTGCTATACGCCACTGCAACCTAATGGAAACCAAACAGAATAATAATGGTAATAATAATAGAAATAATAAAATAATAATAATAATAATAACTAGTGGCGTGTTTGAGCACAAATGGCGAGTGAGCCTCCTTAGTTTAGTTACATAAAACACAGTATTGTTAAACGATTAACTTTATTTCTAACACACCAACTACTAAAAAACAGTCGAGTTATTATAATACGCATATATACAGTAAAGGGGTTTCAATGCCATAGTAACCACTTGGCCAGCTACTGCAAAAAACAAAAACAACAACAAAAAAACAACAAAAAAACAACAACAAGAACAGGCATTCATAAGGAATTACGGCACAGATTTGAACTTAACGTTGTAGTAGTGGAAAAAGTTGTATAAAAGCAGCCAATATATTTATTTAGTAGTTAAAAAGTTACTTGGTGCTATTCTTTAGCTAAGCAGAGCTGTAACACATAACACTGTCACACACACTTGTTCACTGGACATACCAACACAAAACTTACCTTCATGGTTAGATTATTGGACAATGGATTTTCAAGTAAAGAACAACACTGTTGTGTAGGGTGTAACTATGACAAATAGTGCATTGCTTACAACCATTACTGATATGAATAGAAAATTAACTCCAGTAAGTTTGTAAGTTTTAGATGCACTCACAAAATAATTCAAAGCAGTAAATGATACGTGTGAAGATTGATAAACCAAAGAATTCTGTGGAGTATGGGGCGAGGTTGACCACCAAGCGAACACAAAAACGCGAGGGTCAAAGTACATAATGACATACGTATGTCCACACATATTTAATCAAGCAAATATTCCCAGTTCTCAATTTGTTACCCCTGTATAGTGTCTCGCTCGCTTTGCTCGTTCACCAATTAATAATAACCTGATAAAGACAGCAATACTGTCGAAACGTCATTCACTATCATTACATAATGTTAATATAAGAGATCAATAATCAGTCATTATTTATAATTAAATATTATTACTTATTAAAACAACAATGACGCACTAAAGGTACACATGAACCCTCAGCGCTATACTAGCTAGTTATTACAAAATCATCTTGGACCAAAAGAATAATATATTGGCTATTGATTCAGGCATCAATACAGTTCGAGCATTGAAAACGTGTAGACGTAAACACAGTCTTCATGAGAAGCTAAACAAGCCACAGAGGCACTCACTGGTATATAGTGTCAACTCCAAACTCCACTTCCAGCATAAAGCAAAACTACCGTGGGCAGCAAAAAAAAAATTTGCTCACGTGATTATGACGTGAAGATAGGGGACGTTACCCACACAAGCTAGTACCTACGCAGAGCTGACAGCTTCGCTTTTTCTCAAAAATCAGCCCAAATTTAAAGAAGTAGCACAATTCTTAAAGTAGTCGTTCTGAATAAGCTCATACCTAAATCAACGGTTAATTGTCAGCAATCTCCAAAATCAGACAGGACGACTACTATAACTCTCTCGCACATGCGCGCTAAGGGTTAATAATAATAATTATTATATTGAATATTAATCAGTTTATTACCACATTATCACCCTCATAAAATACATAGCTATACGGACGAATGTACTAGTAGATTAAAAAACAATATGACATAAAGGACATGTGTGTGCTAGCTTACGTACCTCAAGGCTGTCTTTGCCATGTAGAGTCTCTGAAATATTCACCTGCTCTGTATAGTCAGCAATGGCTTCTCTGTGTCGCTCCACGAAGCTGTAGAAAGTGGCTCGACTTAAGAGACTCATGGCCAACATAGCCAATCTAACAAACAGGTTACAGGGTGGGAGGAAATGGATAAGACACCAGGTGTGGTTTGATCCTCCTGTAATCACATCTAATGCTTCTCAAGTTCATTAGCTTTCCCTTTACCGTTCGTCTGTCTTCTCTTCAGTACACTTCTCCCTCATAGTGGAAACACACCAGTCAAACCCAGCCTCAGCCACTTTGGATCTACCCAACACACACACACACACACACACACAAAAAAAAAAAAACCCAAAAAATAAATGTATAAAAAAACGAAATAAAAAAAGAACATCAAATCTATACTTTAAAAAGAACAATTATGATAAACTTAAAGCACGTTGTGGTGAACTGAGCTGAGAGACCACAACAAGTAGTTTCACTTCTACCAGGGTTAGGCTCCCAGGTAATCACTACCAACTTGCTCTAATCTTCAGGGATATACAAGTTATAGCTACTACATACAAATAAGTCGAAATAACGATACAACAGATCACTCGTTTATAAAGTGACAATTGAATTTTTTTGTCTTTAATAATGATGGGCTAACAGAATAATGGCATACTGACAGCAAGCTGACATGACAAAAAAAACTATAAGTCTCTGATTAGGGGATGGTTAGGGGGAGAGGGGCATCTTACTTTACATGTGTGTTAAATACGAGTTATGCCTATCCCTTACCGTTTCTGGTTATGATATATTTTTGCCAGCTTCAGAGATATCTCCACCAGTGCATTGGAATCCTGTACCATACAATTAATATATCTGTTGACTAAGTATAAAGAACAGCACAACCTACATTATGTATCTAATTTATACTTACTGCCTTCGAATAAACAATTGCATTTTTTTTCAGTCAATTAAATCAATAATGCTTATTCATATTAATATTTTATGCTAAATTTTGTTTGTTTGTAAATAATGAGCACTAGAAGTGATAGTTGCTATGGCAGTTCTATTCAACGAATTTTGTTAGAAGTGTTTCCACTTAAAAGCTTATGGGGCTACGCCCATTCATTAATCTCCCAACTTCTCAGCTATGTATATACTGTCACAAAAAATGATTTTAGCTTTAGCGGAATAATTAGGAGATGCTACTACAGGACACACCCACATAAGTAGGTTGAGACGCAGGAATGCTCATGGACAATTGACATCAAATTGTGAGTCAAATGCCAAAACTCTGGTATATTATATGTGTGTTGTGTGTGTATATATATATATATATATATATATATATAATTATACATTGGATATTTTCTTATCACTATTCTGCATCATGCTAGCGTTCAATATTTTCCCACATTAAACGCCAGACAATGAACACTCCAAACACGCCTGATCATAGTTCTGGACAACTGGATTTTTAGAAGTATGGTAGAGCTATATCCCTCAACGTATACTACTCAGAAATAGTATCCTGTGTATAGTATACATTTTATTACACTTGTCGTACAATTATGGGGATGGACATTTCACTTTCACACTTGAATTTTCACTGAGCTGAAGACAAGTGAAATAATTTATGCGTGCTCATGAAATATCTCCCCGTATTGTACGGTGACTCATGTGTGGTGGACTGGCTTCCAGCCACTCCCCCACATAGTGTATCACCCTTGAACACCCACATTCATTATTATTTAGTTTGTTAGCATGCACGTACTTTAGTTGTTTTTGTATCTCCATTCAGACTATTCATTGCTCATGTTCATCCCCACACCACGCCGCATACATACATGTGACTGTATCATTTTTCATGCACTGGGCATGCCCGGGGAAGTTGTCTATATGGTTGGCTCCCCGAGTATGCCCCAATCAGTTGTTCTTCATGTGTAGCCTTAATCAAGTCAAATCTAAGTTACTTCTGTGAAAGGGGGAAACTACGATACTTGAGCTTTAGAAAGCCTGGCTGCGAATAACTCTGGTGGCAGCAATACCTCCGGCCCTTCTCAGCTACTCAGCCTTAGCCCTGTCTACCACATCATGCAATAAGTATTATATACACTATATATAATTTCTGCAGTGTTCTAAAGTACCTTTGCTGCTCCAGCACGTAGCATCTCTCTCATGAGTTCTCTGAATGTATTCTCAGCCTACACATGTAAGTGCCCAGGACATACAGATACAAGGGGGTGGGAGGGAGTCAATTACAAAGTTACACTTAAATTTTTTTTTAAAAACTTACTTCTACCCACTTCTTCTCTTCAAGATAAAGGTTAGCAAGCTAAAACAACATCAAATTGGAGGAAAATTTATGATTACATTAAACAAGCTAAAATTACCTTGCATATTATTCATTTATATCCTTAAAATAAAGCCTATATTTTCCTGTGCTTATGATCATAAGCACATCAAGAGAAAAAACACCAACACGATTCAGTCTGATTAAAAAAAAAATTGGTAATTAAAGAATAAACAAATGGTCCAGCCAACTTTAACATATTTCAATCATCAAAATCTTAGCTAATATATAATAGTTAGGTGCTGCCTCAGAGGGAACTACCATTTTAGGGCCTTCGGGACCCTAAAAATGGTACTTCACGACGGCTGTGCAGCATCTAAGAACGCAATCGGAGGGACACTAAGTGTCCCTGCCCTCAAAGCGGGGACACTGAGTTAATAGTGTCCCTCTCTGAAGGACCTAAGCAGTTTAAAGTTCCTCTGTCACAGTACAAAAACTACATCAGCTATTTTAATCTTTGATATTCATTATTTTTAAGTTAGACAAACATTGACACCATATTCAGTTAGTTCTAAAACATAGCAGCAAACTGTTATTCTATGCAATTTTACATTAAAAATATAATTACAGTAAATTTAAAAAAACCTACAAAATATTCAATTAAGCCTACCTAACTTGCATACCATATCCAAAGACGCTGCTCTAGCCTCCAGCACTTCCTGCTCATCAGCCACGACTGGGTTAGACACATGCTCCAGTGCTCTATGGTAATACTTCTCTGCCGTCAAGTAGTCTTGGCGATGTTGAGCCCTCTGCCCGTTGAGTAGCTCCTTCTTTACAGCAGTGATAGTGGATGCTACACTGTCTTCAGACTTGTTGGTGAAATACCAGACAAACGCGATAGGAGCCACTGAGTGACATCAACCAAAGCAAACCCAGTGCAACTAGAGCTCATTAAAGGTCCATTATATTGAATTATTATGTCAAATAATTGTAATTCTTACTTGTAGTAATGATTAACAATTCCTATACTTTGCTACATAGAGCTTTCCCCAGTGATTGATAAACTAAAATGGAAAACCCGCGTTAAAGTTCACTATAAGAAATTTAAAACCCAACTTAAACCTCAACATTATTAAGCTCATTTGACAAGAGTGACTATAAAAAATGTGAGACATTTAGTAAGCAAATTCAATATGAAGAATACATTATTTTCACGTCTTACAACTTGCATTTTGCAATATCTAAAACAGCATGTAAATACATATCTTACAGCCAAGAACAATGAGAAGAGGGAGCCTCTTCAATCCTCTGGGTAGAGATCTTAATGAGGATGAGTATCGTCTAGGACATGAGCGACAATATTGGACTGTGTGAGGAGACAGTGGCAAAGTTGGAGGATATCCTACATTCAGCAAAGACAGCAGCTTGCTAGTTAAACCAAGTATATAAGAAATGATATGCTCACACCCAAAATACAGTACTAAACTACAATTCTTCCAGTTGTGAAGTATCCTATACAGTTAAATTAAAAGCCACAAGTCTTTAACTTGTACTATTTGTAGAGAGCAGTTAAGACAACTGCTTAGTTCAAATTTGATTGGTCATGTAGTAGGGCTCCTATACAAGCATGTCAAAGGTGAACGTTATCTTAATGGGTAAATGTCATCAAATACTATTGATAGTTTATATAACTTAGAACCCGTTGCTATATTGTTACTAGGTGTACTAACTTGGTAAGTGTGCACTATTTTTTGCCTTTAGGTATATAAACTGTGCATACTAACCACCCTTGGGGTATTGCTATTTTTGAGTTTTAGTTTAATAGAATAGGCCGGATAAAGCTGTGTGAGGCCTGGATATGATATGTGAGGGTCTACTACCCTCTCGGCCAGCCCTAGTTCGGACAACTCTCCTGCTGACTCTCATACCCGCAGGAATTTACCATAGCTAGCTGCTTAACTGTTTACCACAGGGCAGAGCAGCCCAGCCCAGGGTAGAGTTAGATCTGGAGATAACAGCTGGCAGCTACTACAATGCTAAAGTAAACCTGCCAGGTATGCTTCAATTGAATTTTAATTGAATTTTAATTTTGGGCTGGAAATTCGCTGGAAATTCTCGCCATATTTGTGCGAAAATGCTGATAAACCAAGTTGCTAGTGGAAACTGGGCCGGCTTTGGGTAAACGGGTTCTAAAATAGTTAGAGCATGCGCTCAGGTACTGGTGGATTTAGTGCACAAAGCCCTCGGGCCTATGGCCCTTGGGCTTCAGTGCACTAAATCCACCAGTACCTAAGCGCATATGCTCTAACTATTACATAGTATCTACAGATACATGCACAGTTATATCCTAAGTGCCACCAAAGTAAGTAAAGCAATATTGTCTTTTCAGTTTGTTGCAAGAGAACATATTAAAAATAAAAGCTACAGTTGCTTCTGCCGACAAAAATACGACATGAGAAACGCGATTCATAGAGTGGGTGGAGTCATATTGTTAACGACGTTGAACAGCTCCAACACACCCAAGTAAATAATTGAAAAATAACTTAGTTGAACAGCTCCAACACACCCAAGTAAACAATTGAAAAATAACTTACTTTCACGGAGGCGTACGCCAATTGAAGCAGTAGAACTCAGTGACCTCCACGGCAGAGTAGACAATAAACGACTAGAACCAACGAAGTACCTGCTACAACCAAAAAGCGAGCAACAGTAAGTCATAATTGGTAAGTGGTCGTTAGATTTATTTGTGTAATAAAACTAAACGATACTTACCTTTTGCTATATTTTATTTCCTCTTCTTCGAGAGTGCCCAACTTTGGCTAGTCGTACATACATTATGTGATACCTATTCTTCACGAAGCTAGAGTAAAGATAATATTTTTGTCTGTTTTTGTACCGTGTCCATTCAGTGTGTATAGCTATTATTTGTTTGCTCATCACCTTGACCTTGATTGAGTGGTGCTACTTAATCCTGGCAGTATGTCTACAGTATACTCAATGCTGCTGTTATGATTTATATTCACAAGGAAAAAAAATATGAACCAGAAAAAAAAATCAGTCACTGCACTTATTAGCACTTGCCTTAAGAATGTGGAAAAGAAGCTGCATTGGTATGATTAGCCTGAGGTCCATTACATTTTTCATTGACTAAATATATTAAAATTTGATTCCCAATCTTTTGGAACAAAACATATATAGTTTCTTCTATTTACTGCATAAATACTTGCACCCTCGAATTAAGATTTCTTTATGGACTGTATCACGATGGTTAAGAGTTCTCTATGTAACCATAGCAGATTGTGTGAATAACATGTACCAATCCTGCCTCAAAGGGAAAAAATACATATGAATGTGTCTTCTTGACATCAAGTCACATCAATGTCATTATAGTATTTTCATTGTGACTTTGAGTGATATCCTGGTATTGAAGTGTGAGATTCTAAGTTAGATTTTAAGTGAAGCCCTGAGTTAGTCTGGCGTAGCCAGACCCTTTACCGAACCACTACGCTGGGAATGGGTGGGGACATGGCCATACCAAATTTGTTCTGCTGCACATATATTGTGGCAGTCAATTACTGTTGCAAATTACCGGGAATAGGCCTCCACAACCACAAATAGCAAGTCCCGTACCTGTCAGCCACTCTTTCAACGCTAGGTTTAGCAGTCATGGCTAATTTGCGGTAGAAATTCAGGTATAAAGGAGGTGGGGCACTCACCACTTCCACATTCCTCCAGAACAAATTTGGTATATCCATGTCCCCAGACCCTCCGCACGCTTTGCGCACTATGCGGGTCTGGCTCCGCCAGACTAGCCCTGAGTGGGTCCTCAGTGAAATCTTGATTGAGATCCTGAATGAGATACTGAATGAGATCCTGAGTGAGATCTTGAGTGAGATCCTGAGTGAGATACTGAATGAGATCCTGAGTAATAACTTGAGTGCAATGCGAGTGAGATCCTGAGTGAGATCCTGAGTGAGATATTGGGTGAGATCCTGAGTGAGATCTTGGACCACCTAGTTGGCTTCAAAAACAATCTTTACTTGCAATATGTCCAGTAAAGGGTTATTAAGTAATGCAGAATTCATTTTTATGCTATATACGTATTTGTATAAATATTTTTCTTGAGCCATTTTGTTTTCATGGTGGCCATTTTGAATTTTTGCAATTTCTCAAAGTTGACTAAAGTTCCACTTGGGCAACCTAGCAGAATAGGACCACTTGAGAATACCAATCACTAAAATATACTTCACAATACTCTAGAAGTTGACATATAGCTATTACATCTGTGGAACTATCAAAATGGACAAATAATAGGAAATTTAATTTTTGTCCTGTGATAAGTTTTCTCATAGAAAAACATTTTCCGTGCTTATCTGGATAGTCTTTGATGACAAATTATTTTCACCATGAAGTTTACCAAACAAGAAGAAGCTATCATTTTTCTTTTTTCTTTTTTTATTAAAGTACATGATATCATTGATCATAACAGCAAACTTTCTGTTATGATTACAAAAGGAATAATAGTCTGTATAAGCTATTTCTTAGTTGAGAATAAATAATTTTCATAGATATTTAAGATAGCTTTGGTTGTGCCACTTTTAGGCGGCAACATATTGGTTTTTCTAAAAAAAATTTATGCTAACTCAGAATAGAATTACTAAAGATCATAAAAGAAGGAACAAAGAAACCCTCGAGGATAAACAATTTTATTCAAATTTATAAAAACTTACACAATGTGCAACATGAAAGTATTCAAACAAATATAGCTACAGTACCAAAGAAAGGAACAATCTTTTGTCCTGTAAGTTTTCAGTATGGTTTTTATGGTATCGTTCTGCAATACAACACACATAAGTCACTGTTTCTTCAGCAAATCTATCAATACTTGCTATATAAGAGTAAAATCAGTAGCTGTTAGCTCCCTGAACAAACCACAGCTACAACGGGCATTCAAATCTTAGCCTGTGTGGTAATGTACTCGCAGGTAGTAAAAGATGGACCCATTAGTTCTACGTATGATATCTTGAGGACTTTGCCTGTCTCAGGAAGAATAACTCCTGAACCACAGCCAGCAGTTGGCAATAATGGCTTCAAAAGGAACATTACTGATTCAGATATCACAACGTCATCAAATATGTATGAATCTTTAGAATTGCAGCAAAGGAGCAGTACTCAAAATACTGAGCAGTCTAATGCTACCATATTGACAGAATCTGATTCTACAACTGTGGGTTCCACAAGTGCGCAATCCAGATTGATATTTCGTAAACTAACTTCGCACAAGGTTGCTTGCCCATGTTTTCTCATCATCGTTGGTGCTTTAATCGTAATGATTGTTGCTGTACTTATATGCACTCTGTTCATAGCTGTGGATAGGGGAAAACTAAGAAATGATGTAAATTCAGAGTCTCCCTTTATCAAGATGAACGCTACGAATGCCAACTTGTTGAATTTAGGGAAGAACATAGATAACCCAGCTCCATCGTGTGCTTTCGTCTTGGCCACTTCTCCAACTTCTCGATCCGGCCAGTATTGGGTAAAGTCATCATCTACCACACAACCAGTGTCCGTCTTTTGTAACATGGAATTGTTTTGTGGTGGACATCTTGGAGGATGGACAAGAATAGTTAAGTGGGACATGAGAGCAACTGATACTGAGTGCCCATCAAGTTTGGAAGTGTCACCGAGATTATCACAAACTTGTAGAATTCCAGGCGAAGAGCCCATGTGTAAATCCACCTTGTACACTTCAGGGATTCCTTACTCTGGTGTGTGTGGTCGTGTCACTGGCTTTATTGACAGAAACGGTTTTGGATTTCGCGAATATAGGCCGTCTTTAGATTCAGAATATGTGGATGGAGTTAGTTTGACTTACGGGCCTTCACCACGAAAACACATCTGGACATTTGCAGGTGGATTACCTAACACGTGTGTCAATAACTACAGCTTTATAGAAAATGACTATTTTTGCGAAAGCATTAATAATTGTTTAAATCCTGTGGCAGTAGGCAAGTGTCAGGGGAACCCCCTCTGGAATTCTGAAGGGTGCCGACCGGTACGAAGCAGTAACACCTGGTGCAGTGAGCCAGTGGGATCTCCTTGGTTTTATAAGCAGCTGGAAGAGGTTGTTTTTGACAGCATAGAAATGAGACTTTGCCGACAAATCAAGCGTGAATTTGGTGATATAGTTCTGCAAGCTGTTGAAATTTACGTTCGTTGAAAGCCATTTTCTTAAAAAATATGGCTTATTAATGCATTGGATGTTTTTAAAATGTTTTAAACTCACTTTAAAGTAGCTTTTTATACGTTATGAAGTATGCATATACATGATTACTAAAGAAATATCACTGAATTCATTCCAAATAATAAGTTTTACTTAATAATACAATAGAAAGCCTAAAGAGTATTATCTTCACTATAGTGAAAACTGGAATGACATAAAACTTAAAGACTCTCCAAGGATAATACTAAAAACACTGAGGCTATCAGTGGAAACACTATGCAATGAGCAAAAAACAACAACAACAATCTTGAATCAATCATAATCATCTGGGGTAAATCAATAATTATAATATTAATTACTTTATTATTGAACATATACTGGGTGGCTCAAACATGCCCATAACTTGATAGCTTTTAGCATAGCATCATTTTCTCTGTACATTTTATTTGCCATACAATTAGCTACATTATGAGCACATATACTAATATTACATGCATGTACGTAAATCATTGGCAAATATGTCATTCTCTTTCTAATCAGTTACAAAGTATCATGACAAAGGCCTTTTCTATGGCCAATCTCAATAATTCATTGGAATTGCAATATATATAGCTATGTGATGGTTTTGTAAGAAATTTACCTGTCAAAGCTCAAAGGCAAGTTCTTCACTTGAAACATGGTTCTTCTGTGGCAAACAAGCACGAGATGGAAAGTCTTTCAGCAAATGATAATTATAAACATCCAGAATTGATGTAAACATTTGACAGCTACCACCCTTGCATTGATACCACCAGTAGGCGTGGTCTGAAATAGTGTGATGTCATCATGCAATCCCCCTATTGAGTGCAGGAGATCTTATGGCACAAGATTCCATTGTATACAATAGACCAAGAGAAACAAAATCATCTGAAATAACTAGGCTGAAACAACTTGGACTCAAGTAGAAGGACACACCCACTCTATCAAGCTCCAAAATATTGAAATACTTTCCAGACATATAAGCTCATAAACAAGAGCTAGGGTTTCCAAATGCTGATGTTTAATCTGCTTTGAGAAAGGCACATGAGAATGATGCAGACAATGCTAATGATACTGCTCATCTAACTAATTCTGTACCAGTGCCTCTTTTGGAGCTAGTTGTGCACCGTTGACTCTATCAGAAGCTACCCAACCAGTCCTCATGACTGTACAGCAAGTGATGCACAATGGTTTCGTAAGATGTCAGGAGAGTCACAGACTGCCAGCACCACCAGACACAACATAATAGAATGCAAGAATGAACTTGTAGATGATTGGTATGAACTCCTTTTCTTAGTGAATGATTGGAATGAAAACATTTAGGGAGGCTGGGAAATGGACCATATTGTTTTTTTACCAAAATTCACTCAAGCCTGTAGAGAACTCATTATGTTGTGGCTGCAAAAAAGGCTGTAGCAGATTTGCAAGTGTAGGAAGGCTTCCCTGCATTGTACTGAGTTTGTACTGTAACAATAATCTTGTAACCACAATATGAATTCTGATAACACTTCAGTATTAAAATATTGTGAGGTCCAATGAATCAATATTGCTAATCCTTTGATGAACTTGATTTAATATAACCACAACATTATATCAAAAAATGGCGACTATTTGAAAAAGAGGTGAAATTTTAAATACAGGGTGAATATGCAATGCCCCTATAGCTAAAAACAACAACAACTGTGTATTCTAACAATGTATTAATTTTCATGCTTTAATCGCAAGCAAGCTGGACTAAAAGTTAGCTAACCACGTTATAATGATTGCGAAAAAAAAATTCAGCGCGCTCGCTTCAATAGCGGCTTCCAGCCCCGCCCTCACCCATTGCAGTCAGCAGTGGATTGTTTTTTTTTCCGCTGTAGCTGCGCAGCTATGTCGTCCCTCAGGGCGCTATATAGTTCCGTGCTAGTCGTTCTATTAACGTGGTCCTACTCTTCTGCACAAAGTAAGTACCACCGGCTTAAACAAATGTAGCATTGAATTGAATGAATAGCGAGCACTCGGTTGTTGTTGTTTTTTGTTTGTTTTTCCTGTTGACCTTACTTGCTAACACCAGGTAATGTAATCACAAAGAAAGTATTAATATAAATTTAGGTATTTCTGCAACTTTTCCATTTGTGGATTTTGGAGATGGCAGTTTCAACTCTCTCCCAGTTCAAAATGATGGAATTTCTAGTGCCATAACCATACCCAATGGACTGGAATTTGCCAATATGACCCAAACAACGATATATGTGAGTTCAATTCAACAAATAATAATAATTTAATAATAATAATATAAATTCTCTGTGAATTGGATGCTGATACACTATGCACTGAAATATTGTAGCTGTAGGGGCTAAGTATGAATACAATTTGGAGGATTGTCCGAATAACAAACAGACTTTGAATCTCTTTAAGGGTAATGATTAATGAGCACATTGATACCCTGAGCCTGTATGACTCCAGGTGGCAGGAATGGTTAGAATTGATGAGTCAGCAGTTTTCCCTATATGACAATATTTTGCTGTCATGTAGACCAGTTGTCTGCTGTAATAATGATGAGGCATCTTCATATAGCTTTGAATTTGAACTTGCTCTTCAAACTATATTGTACTTGTACCTTCTTGTGCATGTTGCAATTGTAGAATCATATAATACATCAAGAATGACCTCTGTTGTTACAGAAATTACTGAACAACAAAGCAAATTTGTGGTTATATTTTTATTAAATGAACTTTCTAGACATATTTGGCTAAGATTTGTGTTATAAACTATTGTAATATTTTTCTTTATTGTTTCAGATATCCACTGATGGGTATCTATCCTTTGGTAGAGCAGTAACTTGCTGTCCTTCACTAAATGCCAACACTAGCACATCCAACTACATTGTGGCTCCCTTTCTAGCCGATACAAACATAGCCAGTGGCACGGGCAGCGTCTCATACCAAATTCACACCAACTCCAGCAACCAGGCTCTGCTGAACAGTGTGAGCAAATTTATTCGCCAAAAAGAAAAGACTTCTTTTGCTGGAACGTGGATGTTGGTGGTGCAGTGGAAAAATGTTCCCCTATCTGGACAGTCTACATTACTAGTAAGTGATTAATTAATTCAATCAAAACAAACTAAAACATCAAACTATCTAACATGTTTTTTATTCAGACCAACACCTTCCAAGGCATTGTGGTGACTAACAGCTTTCAAACGTATGCTCTATTTACATACGAGTGCGGTAAGCTCCAGTGGTCAGGAAATGCTGCCATAGGATTCAAGGCCAACTCCAGATTCTATGGTATTCACAGTCTGAGTGGGTCCAATGCTAGCTCCATAGCTTGTGAAAACTCACCTGGTAGCATTTGGAGCAATTTAATCTATCAACTACGTAAGTATGAAATAAACATTCTTTAAGTTATGAACATAATATTTAGATGTAATGACTAATGTGTTATATTTTGTTTATTGTTGTTAGATTTAAAGGAGCTTCCTTTCATAAACTTGGACACCAGTAGAGTGCCTTTGTCTTCAATATCTGAAGATTCAGTTTCATCTCCAATTTCGACACAAATGGAAGGATTCCCATTCGGCAACTCTAGACAAACATCACTCTATGTAAGAGAGCTCTATTATTGAAACAACCCCTATAATTAATATTACTGATTAGGTATCAACTAATGGAATAATGTCGTTTGGACGGTCTTTCCCTTCTCATTCTCCAAACATATTCCCTGGAACAAGTTTCTATAACTACCTGGTGGCTCCATTTTGGTCTGATAATGATATCACCAATGGCGTGGGGCAGGTATCCTACCAAGTGTACAATGATAGCCAGTCTGAAGCACTCAGTTTTGTAAGCACATATGTGAAGCAGCAACAGCACGTGAACTTTACAGGGAAATGGATGGCTGTTGCAGAATGGAAAGGAGTTCCTGAATATCTGGGAGAAGTTACTACTGTAAGATAGTAGTCTATTGTCATAATTCTCTTATAATAATATTCAATTTTGTATCTGCACTGGTAGACAAACACATATCAAGGAATTGTGGTTACAGACGGGGAATTTTCTTATGCAGTATTCATATACAACTGCCGCCAGATGGAATGGTCTGGCAGGGCGGCCATTGGGGTTAATGCTGATGGAATGTTCTTTCAAAACCATAGGCTGAGTAGAATGAATAATGTTGTAAATGTGGCATGCCTTAACTCCCCCAGCAATGACTGGAGCAACATCATTTACTTACTTCGTGAGTCACAAAGTTTCTCTTCAGATGGACAGTTTAAATAATTGTAATTTTGTTCAGATGGCGATTACCTTGGGTTTCTTGATCTAACCAGCGACCAGACCACCTTGTCTTCTGACCTTGACTCACGATCAAGCATCGTCCCTGTACCTGGTGTCTTCTCATTTGGAATCCAGAATGCTACTTCTATATATGTATGTGAATTTTTTTTAATATCAATACAATTTCTATATATTTTCTTCACATTGGGTTATAGGTGTCAAGCAATGGGTTACTGTCTTTCAACAGGAGCGTCAATTTCTTTAATCCGGTGCTTTTCCCTAACTCAACATCCCATCAGTACATGGTAGCACCTTTCTGGGCAGATCATGATCCTCGTCCGTCTGGAAAAATATCCTATGACACCTTTACCAATAACTCTGAAACAGTCTCTATTGTAAGTCGTTTCATTCGCCAACAGACGGGGACTACCTTTGACGGTTCTTGGATGCTTCTTGTTAATTGGGAGGACATTGCAGAGTTTGGAGCGGATGACGATAAGGTAGATTTGTGTGGATATTCAACAGTTGGCTGTGGTTGATCTTACTCCCAACCCCTAACAGTGATAACAATATTCATAGTCATCATTGACTATTCATGCTTCTTTTAAGACTACTGGAACCTTATAGATGTAAACCATAAAACAATGTATGAATAACTCTTTTTAGAGACATTAAATATGTTTCAGTCATTCTCGGCTAAAATAATTATAATAATAGCAAATTTTCTCATTCTAACAGCCAATATTGTTAAGAGGACTTCTGCAAAAAGTCGAAACATCGGGAGTTTTAATTAACAATATTGGCTGTTAGAATGAGAAAAATTGCTATTATTAAATAAGTTTATGTAGCCACAAGCTTACCTGTAGAAGTGACATAATACTAATTTAGAATAAACTTAGCAAGTACCCCACCACACCATGGCACTTGATGTATACTAACTTTTGCAAATTAGGAATGCAGTAGCGCAATACATTTTTATAAGATTTCCCTCTCCTGCTCTCTTTCTTCCTTAGCTATAGCATAAAGTATTTTTGTTTATTCTGTGCATTTTCTTTCATTCTTCATAGAAGTAGTTACATCAGCCAGCATTTTCTCACCTGCTTTCTATTATTCTTGACCCTTTGTCCTTTTCTTTCAACAGAGCAGGTTTTTCCTATTTCCATGGATTATTTTGAGGGTCTTTCTGCCAAAATGCATAGATTCACTATACTAAATATACATAGCATTTTTATTACAGCAAAAGGTTGGACTATTGCATGAGCAAAAAAATAATTATTAACCATGCTGTGTTTTGTTTTGATCTACTGGAAATGCAATTACCAGGGAGGATCCAGGGAGGAAAGGGGGCGAGGAGGCCTGCCTTCCCCCCCCCCTCACAATCAACATACCAATACAGGCAATGCTAACTTATGCTCTTCAGTCATAAATTAATTAAAATCATTTTATAATTATTTTGATTAATTTCACAAATTTTGGCCTGAAAATATTTAGGCCCCTTCCTATAGTTAGTGCTGGAGCTGTCTGTGATGACGCTGCAAATAAATGTGATAAGTTTGTATGTCAGACACTTTTTTAATTACCAATACTTATAAGGATGAAATTGTTCTCAAATTCTAGTATTGTTATAATTGTACATGTTAAACATTATAATTTTGTTACTTGTTTATTTAGACTAATAGTTATCAAGGGTTGGTGATCACCAATGAGACAGACAGTTATGCAGTCTTCACATATCTCTGTGGATCTCAAAGTTGGCATGGCAATGCCACAATTGGGTTCAATGCTGGTGGCACTTGGTTTGAGAATCACCCAGAGAGTGGAACATCCTCAATCAATTCCATAGCATGTACAAACTATAGCAGAAGTGTATGGACTAATCTGGTATACAAGCTGACCCCAAAAGGTATATTAGCTTCATTATATTTGTAGTATTATTACTTTCCATTGAACTTTTATCAATATTCTACATAATTTACTAGTTATTATTATTATTATAATATTATTATTATTATTATTATTATGATGATGATGATGATGATGATGACGATGATGATTATTAATTTCTATTGTATTATTATTTATTGTTATCGTTATTATTTATTGTTGCTGCTATTGTTATTGTTGCTGTTATTATTATCATTATTTATTATTATCATCCCTATTATAATTGCTACTATTATTATTATATATGTTGGTACAGAACCAAAAAAATTAGTCTAATTAATATATGTGATTATTGACTTTTGCAAACAACAAGTATTTGTAGTAGACAACTTTTAGTTGATATGGGTCAACAATTCAAATGATAGCTTGAGTGCCTAAGAAGGGATATAATTATAATGTACACGTTTAGAGAGACAATTTAATATGCCATAAACATTTACACATTCATTAAAGTTTTTACAATCACTGCATACCTCAGTGTCATAAAAACACACAAACAAAAACTGACCTTTGATTACAATATTTTATTTTTGTCTATAGAATCTCCATATGTGCTGTTTGTGCGATACTCAAATCTTATTCAGAGGTACAACATTAATGGAAGTGACTACAGAACTGTTTATTCCGGAGGACTCCCTAGAGCCCTTGACTTTGACTACAGGTGATTATATTTTAATAATTGATCTTGGAATAGAACACTTTATTGAGTTCATCATACATTTAGAAATGGCTACATGCTATGGACTGACACATCAGCTGACCGAGTGTACAGAGCCTTTCTGAATGGCTCATCTGTGACTACTTACATTGGCCCTGGGCTCATGAGTTGTGCAGGTACGTATGTATGTATGTATGTATACTACTTCTTATCATGTAATTCATGCTGTCAACCTTTCTTTTTGTTTATTATTATTATTATTATTATTATTATTATTATTATTATTATTATAGAGGGCTTAGCTTGGGATTGGGTGACAGAGCAGCTGTACTGGAGTGACCCATGCACTGATATGATTGGTGTGTACGACCCAATCACAGCCAAGCACAAGTTTCTCATAGCAACCGGTTCTGGAAGTGATCCAAGAGACATTGTAGTAGACCCAACTACAAGGTAATTACTTAACTTACCAGAATACTCATTCATTTTTTATTCCAAGAATGAAAACTTTTTTTCTTTTCTTTTCTTTTTTTTGTACAAAGACAAATGTATTGGATTACAACTGGAACTGATAGAATTGAGCGAGCTTCAATGGATGGGACAGCAAGGACAGCCATCCACAGCACTAGCTTAACAAGTGCATATGGCCTAGCATTGGATATTGACACTCAAACTATCTATTGGACTGATCTCTCTCGCAATGTCATTGAGAAGTCCAACACAGATGGAACTAATCGTGTCATTGTAACCAACAGGATGCTCTCAGACCCATACTTCATCACTTACTACGATGGCATTCTCTATTGGGGCGATTTTGGCTACAATAGGCTGCTGAGTGTTCCTTTGAACTCCACAAACAGCGTAGGTTACTTTGGAAGGTCTGCTGGTGCTGATCCTTACGGAATTCAGATCATAACTCCGGACAAGCAGAGGCAAGGTTAGAGAAGTATAAACACAAGTAGATATAAAATATATTAGTATAACATTATTCACATATATATATATATATATGGTTATATCTATTATCATATAGTAACAAATCCATGTGGAAGCAATAACGGGAACTGCAGTCACTTTTGCCTACTAAGTACTACTTCAGCCTCAGGTTACAGCTGCCAGTGTCCAGATGACTTAGTTACTAATGACAACCAGAACATATGTGAATGTAAGATACACATTTATAAGTACTATTACACACGAACATTGAACCCTTTACTAAATCAATTTTGATTAAATTATTTATTCTATTTTGTTATGTAGTGCCTCCTTACCTGCTATTCTCTTACTACACATCCAGTTTTAATTACATTCAGAGGTCAAGACTTGATGGGCAGCAAAGAACCAACATTTACAGGGGTGGTCGCACTCGAGCACTGGCATTTGATTTCCAGTAAGAAACTAATATTGAAGTAATGTGTGTATGGTTTAACTTTACTAATCTGTATGGTTTAATTCTAGGAGAGACTATGTGTTTTGGATGGATATAAATGGTAACGACAGGATACTTAGAAGCAGATTTAATGGCAGTCAGGCCACTGTGCTTGTTAGTACTAACATTGGATGTTCAGGTATTTGTGTGTTTGTTAGCACTTTTACATGCTGTAGGGAAGCTTGAGGGTAATAATAGAACACCTTATTCACTTTTTTAATTGTTTAAATTGTGACAAAAGAAAATGATCAATTGCTGTTGTAAAAATTGAACGGACTTTCTATTCATTTTCACTTAGCTAATCCCTCTCCCTCTTTCCCCCATGCCAGTTTACTACATACACACACTTCCTTCCTTTAGCTTTGATACTCATTACAAGTGAATGGACTCATACTTGACCAAATGTTTCAAACTATACATAAGATCAGCTTTAACTTCCCATTACACCAATACTATGACTTATGTTTTATAAATAGAGGGACTTGCTTGGGACTGGATAAATGAAAAGCTTTACTGGACTGATGCTTGTAATGATGAGATAGAAGTGTATGATCCAGCTACTAGGTATAGAAGGAAGCTAACATCAACAGGAACTAACCCATTTGCTATCATTGTTGATCCAAATACTGGGTAAGCTACATATTAAAGCAGAAAAGGATCATTTATAATGTTAATATTCTCCATATAGTTGGCTATACTGGACAGATACTGGTTCAGACACAATAGAGAGGATATCCATGGATGGTACTAGTCGTACAGTCCTGCACTCTACCAACCTGCAGACAGTCTATGCCTTGGCTATAGACTATGACACACAGACTCTCTACTGGGCTGATTACAGCTTGAATAAGTTGGAGACATCAGGAGTTGATGGTTCCAATCGAAGACTACTCAGCTCTAGTCTCAGAGACCCTTATGGTATGGTCTTCTTTGAAGGAACTCTTTATTGGACAGATTGGTCCTACAATGGGATATATTCCACTCGGACCAGTTCACCTAGCACTATAACAGCTTTGCTATCACTGGGAGTAGATCCTTATGGAATTCATGTCTATGACAAAAGTGTTCAAGATATTAGTATGTTAAAACTTGTGTTGTGTGCTTTTTTCCAATAAATATTCACATATTATTAAACTTTGCAGTTGATAATCCATGCCAGGATTCTAATTGTAGCCAGCTCTGCCTCTTAAGCTCTACTTCCCCCTCAGGCTATAGATGCGCTTGTTCTGGAGATTACGTTCTCACTTCTAACTTGACACATTGCGAGCGTGAGTAAAAGCGCAGTCTTTCTCTTACAGTTGAACATCTTTATTTTGAGGTTGCTACATTTATTTATGTTTTTGTACTTCTATATAATTTGTACACTTAGCTCCACCTCGCCTGCTGTTCTCCATTTCCTCAAGCTATATTCAACGTGTCAACCTGGATGCCACAAACAATGTAAATCTCTACACAGTCACGTATCCTCGGGCCATGGACTTTGACTACAAGTAAAGAATTTCCATTTATTAAAGAGTATTATTACAATCATTTGGTGTGTACATATGTAGGAGAAACTATATATTTTGGGTGGACTTCAGTAATGATAACATCAGAAGAGCGACTGGAATTGAATCTGGTAACTCATCATCTGTGATTAACTTGGTAACTTCTGGAATACCTTCAGCTGGTAAGGAGATGGAGTGAACTAAAACGATGCATGTGTACTGAACATTTACAATACTAAATCCTACAGATTCAATCTAAAATGGTTTAATTGTAATTATTGGCTGTAAATTGTATATATCTAGATGGCCTTGCTTGGGATTGGATTAACGACAAAATTTACTGGACTGACAACTCTCGTGATGAAATAGTTGTGTATGATGTGAACAACAACTACAGAGCTATACTGTTTGAAACAGATCTGAGTACCCCTACAAAGATTGTTGTGGACCCAACCACAAGGTATGATGTGTCTTGATATGAGTTAATATTTAATGAGGCATTTACCATGTATTGCGAAATTGTTTCTGTTTACAATGTTTCTAAAATGAAATTCCTATACTGGTAAAATATTGTTACAGATATATGTATTGGAGTGATATTGGGAGAGATCGAATTGAAAGAGCATCCATGGATGGAACTGGACGTAGAGTTTTGCACAGCACTGGATTATCTTCAGTGTATGCACTGGCATTGGATTATGATACCCAGACTTTGTACTGGGCTGACTACTCAAACAACAGAATTGAAAAATCTTCCGTAACCGGAGCTAACAGAGTGTTAGTCACGTCATCTGGTATTCTAGATCCATTTGGAATGTCGTTCTATAATGGAAATTTGTACTGGGTGGATTCAACATACAGTCGCATATACAGATTGAATGTGAGTTCTCCCGTGGCAACTCGAATATTCAACACTCGTTCCTATCCACATGATATCAAAGTGGTGGCCAAAGAGAGGCAGCCAGATGGTGAGCATATTGTCATAGCATTTAAGTTTTTATGGACAATATATAACATTAAATCACTTGGTTTTGTTTATTTTTATTTTACTTTTCAATGACAGTATTATATCTTGTTTTTTTAGTAGGAATTTTTTTTTTTATTTCAGCAAATAACACTTGTCTTGGTAACAAGTGCAGTCACATTTGTGCACTGAGTGCCACACATGCACAAGGATACAGATGTCTCTGCCCATTTGGTTTGGAACTGGATTCCAATTCATTAAACTGCTCAGGTAAAAAGAAGTCAAGTATTAAAATCTTATGTTTGTGTTTATATCTATAATTCCATACTGCAGCTTCAGTTGGTTTGCTCTTTGCCGTGACGAGCATTATCCGGCGTGTCAATTTGGATGGCAGAACAAACTTTTTAACCTTGGGTTCAGCTTCTTCTACTCGCACAGTAGATTTTGATTACAGGTATGTATGAATAACTGAAATGTGTAATCACATGAGCCTCTTAATATGTTTAGTAGCTATTTTTAAATTCATATGTTTTACTCCTCCATGTACTTGTGATTAACTTACTTTCAAAGACAATTGGTCATATTTGTAAACTCTTACAAATTTTTGCGATATTTCTCAAATTGGTAAAGTATTGTTGAGGGTTTATTTAGGCTATAGATGCACACACTCTTGCTACAATGATTCTCCTATTCTATAGCCACAAGTCCAAGGACATTGGTTCTCATATACAATAAATTTTCATTCAAACAATAAAGTATTATTTATTATTGTCTGTAAACATAGCCTAAAAACAAATACAAACACATTGCATGTCTTTTGAACTATAATTGCATTTGATATTGTAGTGATGGTTAGTGTAACAAATAGATTGGTACACATAATCTCTAAAATTACCTGTCATGAAAATTTTAAATTCACGCCATTCTTATGCTGTAGTAGCTATGTGTGATGCTCATGTGTTAGCTAATGACTTGTGATTATTATTACAGGAAGGGATATTTATTTTGGTCCGACATTACCACAGATAGGATCTATAGATCGGAACTAGATGGATCTAATCTTGTATCTTTAATTACATCTGGTACTGCATGTGTGGGTAAGTTTTAAACACCTCTAATATTCATGACTGCACATCATAATCCATCACTACTTGTACTGACAGATGGAATGGCATGGGACTGGATAAACCAGAAGCTCTACTGGACTGACTATTGCAATGATGATATAGAAGTTTATGATCCTGAAAGTCGAGTTAGGAGAGTCCTGTTTGATGTCAACCTTTCAGAACCTCACGCCATTGTGGTGGATCCTACTACTGGGTGAGATGAAGAGAAACTTAATTGGTTGGGAGGGAGGAGAGAGGAGTGAAATTGTCATTGTTAAGTTATCAGCTAAGGTTTATGCTCCATAAATTATGAAGTTCTGACCCTTAATAAAAAAAAACAACTAGGTTGAACCTTTCTCACTTAAAGGGGTCTAAAGAAAAAGAAAATGTAAAATGTGAAAAAATCTTAGTTGTTGCCAGGGAGTCAAACCCAGGACCCCTGGTTTTAGTCACCAATGCTCTAGCCACTGAGCTACGATAGCCCATGACTTCCAAGACCTTCACATTTTACATTGTATAAATTGTAAGAAAAAGCAGCAACAAAGCATAAAGACACAGGTTGAGATATGTCTCACTAAACGTAATATTTTTTATAGATTTATAGCCTTAGTGATATGCTTTAATTTTCACTAGATTATATATTAATGTTAGTTTAATTATTATTTCAAGTTTTATCATTAACACAAAGTATAATGGCATAAAGATGCACTTTGAATGAAAGACTATCGTATTGTTGTGGTCGTCTAAAATTTTCTGAAGATTATAGTATAAACTAACATATTTCCTTTTTGAAAAACACCTGAAAGACTCAAGTTGGCCTCTTGGTTTGCTCAGTGCTGCTTTAATGCTCAATATAGCGAATCCTTATTCTTCATCCTAGCTAAATTATTTATAAATATCCTGAACACTGTTGTCAGGCTTGTTTTTTTATTGGAATATAGCTTGTTCTGGTCACCATAATTAATACTTATTTTTGGTGAATATCACGTATATTTGCAGGTGGATGTATTGGACTGATACAATACGAGACGTGATAGAAAAAGCCACTATGGATGGAAACTCGCGTACCATTTTGATCAACTCTGGACTAAGTAGTGCCATAGGCCTAACCTTGGATATTCAGAGTCAGACTCTCTACTGGTCTGATTACACTAACAACAGAATTGAAAGATCAGATGTGAATGGGCAAAATCGCCGTGTAATCGTTACTGGGCTGAGAGATCCTTGGGCACTGACATTCTCAGGAGGAATTCTATATTGGACTGACACTTACCATGATAGAATTTACTCCTACTCTGTGACATCTTCATCTGCATCAGTTCTTCAAGTTACGGGCTATCTCGGAAATAGTCCATATGGTCTTCGAGTGATTGACAAAGACTTGCAGCCATTAGGTAGTAAACATCACTCATTTACAATCATTAATTATCAAAATTTAGCCTATAGTAAAAGGAAAATATCATCATGAATATCATTATGAAAATTATCTATGATGATGCCGCCAGAGCTTTCTACATTTTAGTTAATTACAATGTCATAGATTTTCATTGCTACTTTTAGTAAATTCCTGGTTATAAATATTTAATAGCTTAGTAGCATTAATTAGATATAAAAATTCACAATACGTTTCGGCTAGTAAGCCTTCTTCAGTTGTGAGGTATGACCGTTTAAAAAATAAAAATAAAATGTTAACAAGAAAATGCACATCAAAAACGGTCATACCTCACAACTGAAGAAGGTTTATGAGCTGAAATGTATTGTGAATTTTTATATCTAATTTAATGCTACTAAGCTAATAAATACTTAATACCAGGTTGGTTTATTATGTTTATATTACATATTTATTTGCAGTGAACAACTCATGTGACGAGAAAAACTGCACCTCCATGTGCCTGCTCTCTGCTGTCAGTCCAACTGGCTCAAACTGTTCCTGTCCAGCTGGTTTCGTTATAGATGCTAATGGAACTGAATGCATAGGTATGTATACGTATTGTAATAAAGGAAGGGGAATTATTACTTGAACCTTTCACTGTATGTATTATAGTATCCACAAACCAATCACATTGTATTTTAATGTATTTTACTTAAAGGTGTTTTGGTGCAGGCCATACATGTATATTGCTCTTATTGTGTTTATTTGGTATTTTCATTAAATTGCATTGATTTTCTAATTATTTTGTGTACAGAGAAAGGCTTAAAAAGGAACAATTTATCAGCTAATCCCATAGCTATACTATTTCATATCTGTGATTTTTTACAGATTTATTAGCAGAATCTACTGGTATTGCTTTATCTATATATCATCATTTTATTAGCACCACCTCGCCTTCTGTTCACACTGGCTAATCCTTACATACGTCGTGTGGATTTGGATGGCTTAAGAGTACAGAACTTGTACACAGGAGGATACCCTCGAGCTATTGATTTCGATTATAGGTAAGAGACTAGTGACTTTGATAGTCATTATTATACATTTTAACATGTTTGCTCATTCATTTAAGTATTTTTAACACCTCATATATGTAAATGTGTATTATTTTTCTACAATGTTCAGGGGTTTAGTGGTAAGAAACTCAGCACAAAATCCTTATACTTATATAGACTATTTTGTCATTCTTGCCATTAGTTTGGCAAGTATGGGGGTGGGGTTTATATATATATATATATATATATATATATATATATATATATATACATATATACATATATATGTGACAGGCTCTGCGAAAAACAGGCATTTCGGGCAAAAATTGAAATTGAGAAATAGGCTCCAGAACTAAGTCATCCGCAAAAATTCTTTCTTTCTCCTATTTTTGTTTTTTGCAGAATTAGTCTTAGTGACCCTTACTCTAAGTCTATGCCAAATTTCAAATGTCAAAACAACTTAAAAGACCTCAAGCATGCTGTGGAAAGACAAGCTACTTTTTATTCTCTTTCGTTCTCGAGGTACAATAAACGGGGAATGGGTGGAGTTTCAAACAAGCAGCTAAAAAAACGGCATAGCTTTGAGACTATTGCATGCAATCTACAGCTTACCTCTGGCTGAAAGTTTACTACTACATCGAGTAGAGTAGCCAAGGATTCCGACAAGACAGGCTCCGAGACGCTCTGAAAGCTAAAAAGAACTCTACGCAAAACTTCGTTAGTTGCCGTTAAAAAGCGGCTGCACAATTTAATTGCGTATGCGGAGTACGCCGTTAAGTATACGGAAACGTTAATTATACCGGAAGTGGAAATTCAATTTATGTTTTCACGATTTCTAGTTCAATTGCTTTGCTGAATACAGCCCAGTTCAACTGCCAGTTTCTGTGCGAGTCAAAGGTTTTACCCTCCGGTATTTTAGCACTAAGTTGAGATAAATTGTAGCTTTTTATTAACATAAAAAACTCATTTTTTTTGGTTTGCCAGAAATGCCTGGTTTTCCCAGAGCCTGTCACATATATATAATATATATATCTTCAGCATTAGACAATGAATAGTTTTATACTAATCTTTGCTAATCATTTATCATTTCTGTTTATGTCATTTTGTAGGAGAGACAAGATGTATTGGACAGATAATAATGCTAACAGGATATATAGAGCTAATCTAAATGGCACTGGCAGCACTATCCTCATTAATACAGACCTTAATTGTCCAGGTAATTCACTATTTTGCCAAAAGCCATAAACTAGACATATTTTCTTTCATAGAGGATAATAATTTAATGGCTACCAACTAATCTTGACGTAGTTGCAGTGTGTAGCTGTTAGGTTTAAATACTAGGGGTAAGTTAGTTTTCAATTGTGTCATTCACTCAAGTAAATAATTGTGTGTGATGGATTCCAAGTCTCCTAATTTGCTTTTCCACTTATGTACTTGATCCATTTTGGTCAAAGTGTTTAGCTATCGTCTCCTAAAAATGAACCAAGTTTGGATTCTCAAGTGTCAAAATCTCATGGACCAAATTTATTACATATTGTGTACTTGCGGAGAGTATAACAGCGCTAAAATCAAATATTTTTCACAAAAATATGTCTTACTGTTTTTAAACAATTAAAGTTTTACACCATAATGTATAAATCAATCTTGGTTTGTTTTTTCTCTCAAATCATTTATGTTGTCAGCCTAGACTGAATTAATGGTAGTATGAGAATCAATAACTCTTAACTGCTTAAATTATTATTAACCAAGCATTACTTTTTAAAAGAGCTAGTTACTACAAGTGAATGTTAATGTGAGACATGAAATAATTAGAACACAAACAAACCTTCAAATTGACACTCCTTTGTCCAATTTTTTTAGATGGCATTGCTTGGGATTGGATAAATGAGAAACTATACTGGACGGATTATTGTAAGGACACTATTGAAGTGTTTGACCCATCATCTGGTAACCGTCGTGTCTTGCTCAACACCGGCACATCACAGAATAAGGACATTGTGGTGGACCCAACCACTGGGTGAGAAATTCAATGCTTATTTCAGTTCTAGTACTTATTTTGTTTGCTCAAACATGTATATCGAAATAAAAAAAACATGATTCACACTGAAAGGGCAATTCATTATCATTATAGGGTTTTCTTTAAGTTGGTTACTGTGTTTATTCTTAATTAAAAATGAATTGTACTCAAAGATAGCACAGACTGATAATGATGCCATACAAAACACACCAAACTATGAAGACTTAAGTAACTTAAGGCTTTATATTGTTTCCTGACATCATAAAAAAGATACCAATGCTTGTTAACCCTCAGCATGCATGCACAAGAGGGTTATAGAAGTCGTCCTGTCTGTCTATTTTTCTGCTTGTATGTGATGCTCTGATTTTGGAGATTACTGACAATCAACTATTGAGTATGAACTAAACTAGGGACATTTCTAGTTTTAGTACCATAATACTGATGATAGCCACTGTTTAGTGGTTGAAACGTCTATGTGTGTTTTATCATTTAGTACTAGTGAATTTAAAAGAGTATGAAAAAATATATAGTGAAGTTAGTCTAAATTAATTAATCGTAAATTCAGTGTAAATAAATTTAATTGTGAATTTAGTGTAAAATTAATCACATGTATAGTAATGTGATTATGTATGTACTAACAGGTGGCTATACTGGTCCGACTATGACAGCACTGTTCCCAAAATACAGAGGATATCAATGGATGGTACTGGACGGGAAATCATTCATGACACTGGCATTACACTGCCCTATGGGATCACTCTAGACTTTGAATCTCAAACATTATTCTGGGTAGATTATACTATAAATAGAATAGAGAGATCCAGTGTCAATGGCACTAATAGACAGATTGTCACCACCACCTTGGTTAACAATGGCTACTCTATAACTTACTTTAAGAACAGGCTCTATTGGACAGACTTGTCATATTCAAGAATATTGACAGCACCTTCTACACCATCTACATCAACTTACTACCTCACTTCATCGTTTGGATCCATGATTGGCATCAAATCAATTACCGAAGAGCGGCAACCCCTAGGTTAGTTTGAAATCAATTAATATTTAAAAACATCCCAGGGTATTAATGATATATACAAATTAACCTGGAATAAATGATAACTTATATAGAGGGAGGTTTGGTTATAAAATTGTTTCATTTGGTACAGTACGAAACCCATGCACCGGCAATCCAGGAAATTGCAGCCATTTTTGTTTGCTGAGTTCAACTACAACAGAAGGTTACAGATGTGCATGCCCTAATGGACTGATGCTATTAAACTCCTCCCACTGCGGACGTGAGTGTGTATAATAATGTGTATAGTATAATAGCTAGCTATAAAATTTATCATAGTTGTAATAGAGAATAGGAAATATTATATAATAGTAATAATTATATTACTATAATAAACTATAATAATAATAGCAATAGTACTTTTAATAGTTGTAGTAATAAAATTATTATTATTACTATTATTGTTATTGTTATTGTCATTTAGATGAACCTTATCTTCTTTTCACTCGATACTCAAATAGTATTCAGCGTGCTAATCTTGATGGGAGTATGTACAGAACAGTCTACACTATAGGCTATGTGAGAGGATTGGATTTTGATTTCAGGCAAGTGAAGTACATAAATACGAAGGTCCTTAGTCTTGGCTAAGACTGCAGAGGTGGCCACATAGTCTAAATTATTTCATTGTTTTTGTTAAGGTATGCAGCCAATAAGAGAGAGTTCAAAATATATATTTATTCCACGCTAGATATCTTCACAATGTTATCTTTAAGTATGTGAGATAACTCACATTATCACATAGTGCTATCTCACGGTTGTATTGCCAAGCGTATTACCCTAGTAGTTATAGCAACCACCTGGCTTACCAGTTTTCAGGGTTTTTACAGCTACCTTACTCTAGTGGAGCCTACCCAACCAGGTTAGAGCTGCTGCTAAAATATTGGCTGGGGGTGTGGGGAGCCCCTGGAGCCCCCGGAGAGTTATACTGCCAACTTTACACCAAGAGTTACCAACAAACTACTTCAGTGAAGATATCTAGCTTGGTATAAACCACTTATTACACTCGTCAGAGTGATATGGCTAGATATTTCACTCTCAGGCTTTATTTTCACTCGCCTCTGGCTCATGAAAATAAATTAGCCTGCTTGTGAAATATTTCACCATATCACACTCTGACTCATGTAATAAGTACTATATTGTATGAATAACATAAAGTGGATTTCACATAAATAATGTTCAAGTGTTCCAATTCTTCATATTGTGCAGAGTTAAATTTAATTCATATGTACTGGTGTAATGTTCATATTTGGTGTTTTCCATTTATAGGAAGGATTACATGTTCTGGTCTGACTACAACAGTGACAGAATATACAGGGCTTACTTGAATGGCACAGGCATCACCACTCTAATTAGCAGTGGACTGTCTAACACAGGTAAATTATGCAATGTAATTTTGGATTGTATTGAGTATTTAAGTATTATAAAATTCAAAGCCATCTAATAATATTTTTCATGCATGCTGCTAACAGTAGCATTTTTATGTGCATATTTATAAACTAATTCAGTGTTTCAGCACCCTGGCAAAGTTCCCTAAACTCATTTAAATTATATAATTAATAGTTATTTTTATCAGAATTCTAATGAAACTTGACACTAATGATGTCAATACTTGGCCTTGACAAGTATGTTTTTAATCTTCCTATTTTGCTATTCATTTTGTTCAGTAACACTATCACTAGACTTTGCTGTGTTTGTGTGCTGAAGTATATAATAGTAAAAGTCACTACTAGAAAAAATATGTTACAAGTATATAATAAATTTGTCTATGTTGAGAATTAATGCTGTGAACAACATTCACACTATTCTTTTGAAGCATTAACCAGTCATTTTTTATGTTATTGTTAATCAACTTTACTATTAACGTGTAAATTTAGAGGGACTAGCTTGGGACTGGATCCATGAGAACTTGTACTGGACTGATTCTGGTACCAACAAAATTGAAGTTTATAATCCTTCTTCTAGAATTCGCAGAACACTAATAAATACTGGATCTAGTTCGGACCCAGCGGACATTGTTCTTGATCCATACAATGGGTAAATAAAATTTGCATTAAGACTGGTATATAAATCCTTAATAGCAATTTTTCTCATTCTAACAGCCATGTTATGTTAATTAAAACTGACGTTTTGACTTCTTGCCAAAGTCCACTTCAGGGGTCAACTTCAGCAAGAAGTTGAAATGTTGGTTTAAGTTTTAATTAACATAATACTGGCTGTTAGAACGAGAAATTTTGCTGTTATTAAAATTATTTCGGCTAAGAATGACTGAATCGTATATATCCTTATGCTCAAAATAGTTATATATATCTTTAGAGAAAAAGTATCAGAATAAATTATTTTGTTATAATTATATTGAAATTAAAAAGTGTAGAGTGAATTTGAATGAACATCTATTTACTGTAGCTAGATATAATTGCACATGATTACTTGGATTTAGAATACGATATTTTTTTCTGATTGTTATCATAATTTAACAACATTTTATTTTTGCAATACAGCCTGTATATGTAGCAGTTAGGAAAATAACTTATACTTGAAGTTTTCTTTATGACCATGGAGGCTCCTTCAATAGCCGAGATTTTTCTGCTTGTGTGAACGGGAGCTAAAGAAAGTTGTGGTGTTTGAGGTTGTATGTCTGTCACTTGTTGATTATAAAGTTGTATTTATTTTTGAATGCTATATTATAAGTCATGACACTTTATCTGTTTAGTGTTGCTTAGACATAGCTATTTGTATTATAATATTTCAGGGTGCTGTATTGGACGGACTATGGGTCAGTTAACAGAATAGAACGTGCTTCTATGGATGGCACATCTCGGACAGTTTTACACAGTACTGGCCTTACTTTGCCATATGGAATAACATTGGACTATTCCTCTCAGACTTTGTTTTGGATTGACTACACCCTGGACAACTTGGAAGCATCTAACGTAGATGGAACGAACAGAAGAATACTGACAAGAGTGAATGTAGTCTGCCCTTATGGCCTAACATTCTTCAATAAAAAGCTATACTGGGGAGATTTATGCAACCATGTCATCTATAGTACTTCTATTGACTCCCCTAACAGTGTCAGCACAGTGGTTTTTGTTGGCAATGACCCTTACCGACTACGTGTCATTTCTGAAGACGCACAAATTATTAACAGTGCGTAATTTTATACTGTTTTGTACTTTTTGGTGATTGTATTGTTTCCCTATTTCTAGTTTCAAGTCCTTGTAAAGTGAACAATGGCAACTGCAGTCACCTTTGTCTTGCCAGCTCCTCCAACACCTCTGGGTATGCTTGTGCTTGTCCAGACAATCTAGTACTTGACAACAACCAGAGAGACTGTGTTGGTAAGTGGTGAAAGTTTAATATTTCAATTCTCATTATTTAACCAAAAATCGGCATAATATGCTAATATTCTTCATATTATATTTGCCCAATTAAATTATTTTAACTTTAACCAACAATTGATTTCTTGCCAAAGTCCTTAAGTTATAATCAACTATGGGAAAGATTTAATTAATATGATGTAATAATATGCATATAATGCAGTTCCTCCTTTTATCCTTGCAACGGACTATATCTACTTGAGAAGAAGTGACATTGATGGAACCAACAGCCGCATCTTACTAACATACTACTACAACTTTGGACTTGACTATGATTACAGGTTTGATAATGCTGCTGCTATTGCAGCTCCATCCAGTGAGATCAATTATTGATGTCTTTAATATATTATTTAGGAGAGATTATTTGTTTTGGTCTGATCAACCTCGTGATAGAATTGTCAGAAGTTACCTCAATGGAACAGGAAGTACTATAATTGCTTCTGGGGCAATGTCATGCGTTTGTAAGTTAAAAAAACAAACAAAAAAACAAAAACAAATAAAACAAAAAACAAAACAAAAAGAACTATACCCCCTGTATTTTTGTAATAAATGTATCATCAATCCACAAATTCTTTCTCAGCTTTTTTTATTCATTAGATGTATTTTTTAAAAACAATATAGATTTAGGCCTGATTTAGGAGATTACTGACAATTAGCTGATAACTTAGATATGAACTTACTTAGAACGATGATTCGAAACATTTTATTGTGCTACTTTTTTAAAGCTAATATTTTAGAAAACGTGAAGCTGTCAACTCCAAGAGATAATAGCTTTTGTGGGTAACGCCCCCAATTGTCACATCATAATCATGTGAGCAAATAATTTCTTGCTGCCCTTGGTAGTTTTGCTTTATGCTGAAAAGTTAACTAAGTGCTGGAATTGGAATACCAGCGAGTGAATCTCGTTGCATGTTTAGTTTCTTCTCTTATAATGACACCATTCAGATTCACCGTATTCATTGCTCGAGCTATATTGATACCTAATTAGGAATAACCAACTAAATTATTATTTTGGTCTGAGAAATGATTTTGTAATGGCTAGCTAGTGTATAGTAGCACTGAGTATTCACCTCTTTGGTGATTCATTTAATTCTGCGTTGTTCAAAAAAAAATTGTGAAAGGAAGAGAATACATCTAAAGAAACATTATTGTTTAGACAGGTTATCTAGTACTTGTCATGCACTTCATACTATTGCTGTACCATGCAGGGGGGATTTCCTGGGATTGGGTAAATCAGAAACTTTACTGGACTGATCCTTGTCAAGATGATATAGAAGTGTTTGACCCTAACACAAGCTTCCGAAAAGTCTTATTCAACAATAGCAATGGACTTCGTAATCCAGCAGAAATTATAGTTGACCCAACAACAAGGTTTGTATATGCAGCTAAAGATGAGCAGATGAACTATTATGTATTATTTATTATCCATTAGATATATGTACTGGACAGACTATGGAACTGATACTATAGAAAGAGCTTCACTCGATGGAAATTCGAAAACAATCATACATAATTCTGGTCTTTCAAATACATATGCTATAACTTTGGACTATGAGAACCAAGTCCTGTACTGGGCTGACTACAGTCTAAATAGGATAGAGAGCTCAAATGTTGATGGAACTAATCGAAGAGTGTTATCTTCTAGCCTACGAGACCCATACAGTATTACTCACTACAATGACTTTCTATACTGGACTGACACTTCCCACAACAGAATTCTAAGAGGGCCAGCGAATGCGCCTGGTTCTGGAACTTTTATTGGAGGTGGATTTTCCTATGATCCCTATGTAGTTCATATCATTTCAAGGGACCTGCAACCACAAGGTTTGTAGTAGTAGTTGTTGTTGCTGTTTTCAATTTCAGCAAGTACAAAACAGTATTTGCTCATTGACAGTGAATATCACTAAGTGTTTTTGTTTGTTTAGTGACTAATCCTTGCTCAGACAACAATGGAAATTGTTCTAGTACTTGTTTGTTGAGCTCCTACTATCCTGAAGGCTATGGTTGTGTGTGTCCAAATGGAATGGTTCTATCTGGAGATTTAAAATCATGTTCAAGTATGTTCATTATTTTGTATGAAGCTTGCTGTATTGATCTGTTTCCTACTATTCTCACATTACAGCATGCCCAGATGATTCTTTTGTATGTGATAATTCAAACTGCATCCCATCTTCCTGGGAGTGTGACAATGTGAACGATTGTGGAGACAACAGTGATGAAGATCATTGCTCTGGTGAGTTCAGATAATACTCGTCAGCAGGTTCAATCTAGGAGGTGAATAATTTTCCCCGTAACTTCCCATCTTCCCCCCAAACTAATCAGCTTTCCCCTCATAGTTGCTAGCTGTGTGCATTTTTATATTGAAATTGAACACCAAACTATAGCATTTAACTCTCAATAGTTTTATGCAAATTGCTCTCAATACAAACAAATTTTCCTCTTTCTTTAGTAAATTGTTGGTATATTAAGAATGGTGGACTTTCCCAACACTCCCCACAAAGAATAATTTTTAGATAGAGATGGAACTCTGGTCAATCAATTACTTTCCATTGCTTTTAATAGTTTCAGATGTGGACTTCATGGGATTTGTTAAGTTGGGAACTTATGATGCTGTAAGCAAGAAGACACTGGCACCAGCAGATGATTCCACTTCAGCCGCCATTAACATTTCAAATGGATTCGCTTTTGATGAGTCTTCCCAAATGACAGCACATGTAAGAGTCAAATCACTGCTATTATGTGATATTACTTGAATAATCTTATTTTATTTAGGTATCAACAAATGGATACTTTTCATTCGGTCAAAGAACTCTCCTGAAGACTCCTTCCTTGTTTGACAGTAACTCTAGTTCTGTAGAGTACATAGTGGCCCCATACTGGAGTGATACCAGTACCAGTGAAGTAGGGTCTGTTTCCTATGAGATTCACAGCAACACTACCTCCAGTAGCCTCTCTTTGCTAAACTCAGTCAGCAAGTTCATCAGACACAGGGAAAATAATCAGTTCTCTGGCACTTGGATGCTAGTAGCTGAGTGGAACAGCATGCCCAAACCAGGTGAGTCATGTTCTGTATTGCTTGGGATTATATAAGTGAAGTAGATCATGTCAACAGTAAAAAGTTAGTCTTAGTCAACAAATTAGTTCATTATACTTATTTAATTATAATTTATTTATTTCGTTGAACTGGCATAATTTTAGTTCATTAATTTTTTTAATATCTGAGAAAGAAAAATACTATTACATTTACTTAAATTTTAATCAGACCCAAAATACGGTGATTTGAGACTGGCCAGGGGAACTGTTGCTGACTCCACATACACATCAGGACGATTGGAAGTTTTCATTAATGGACAGTGGGGAACTGTTTGTGATGACTTGTTTGACTTTACTGAAGCCAATATTGCATGCCAGGAGCTTGGATTCACCAGAGCTACCAGTTACCGTACAGCTGCAAGCGCTGGGTAAGTAGCAAAATATTATTCATTAAATATGGTTGAATCATTAAATGATTCAACCATATTTTTATAAATTTGTAATTTTTTTATTATTATTAAATCCAATTTTAACTTAACAATATAATCACATTTATGTTGTTGTTGTTGCTGCTGTTGGTTTGGTTATCCAGCTATACATCAGGTAGTGGCCGTGTGTGGCTGGATGATCTTAGATGTACCACTTCCAACAAAAGACTGATATTCTGCAGTCAAACTACTATAGGTCGCTCTACATGCAGCCATTCTGAAGATATTGCCATCTTCTGCACAGGTAAGTAAATTAATTATCATTAAATTAATAAAAAACACTGATATTCAATCTTCTGAATTACAGGTGTAACCGATGACTTGAGAATAGTTCAGGTAAGGGAGGATTTTATATACATGTTAGCATGTGATAAAACGTTATAAAAAAACTGTAGAATAACACTTTTCAAGGACTAGTCATTGGTAATGGTTTCCAATCTTACTCGATGTTCACATATCGATGTGGAGATTTGGGTTGGTCTGGAAATGCAACCATTGGATATAAAGGCTCAGGAAGTTTTTATGAGAATCAGCATCTAAGTGGGCAGGATACCCGGCTAGTGGCTTGCATTAACTCTACTTCAAATTCCAGCTGGACAAACTTGGTATACAGTCTTAGTAAGTATATCCTACACTATTTTTAAATAGACTTTGATATATTATTATATTGTCTTATGCAGCCCCCAAATATATGGAGTTCTTGACCCTTGGAGCCACAACAGGCGCTTCCAGAGTAATTTTGCCATCACAAGTGAACAGGCTTTCTGACACCATTTTTATTCCTGGAGGATTCAAGTTTGGGCAGACAAACCATACTAGAGTTTATGTAAGGATATTATGAAACCACACTTTCTCATACAAATTCACTGTTGTATTACTCATGTAGGTATCATCAAATGGATACTTCTCATTTGGTACGGGAGCATCTTACAACAGTCCACAGTTATTCTCATCATCTTCTCCCACTTCGCACTTGGTGGCACCATATTGGGCTAACAATGACATCAGCAATAGAGTGGGTACTATAAGTTATGAGGTCCACAGCTCAGATACGCCACAGACTTACATTAACAAAGTCAGTACTTTCATTAGTCAGCAGCAGCAGATTAAATTTAGTGGGAGCTGGATGCTCTTGGCAGAGTGGGATGAAGTTCCTCAAAATGGAGGATCAGTTTCAGTAGTAAGTATATCCAACTAAAAATCATTTGCATACCTCACTAAGAATGTAGTACATGTAGTTATTTAGTCGTTAATATTGTGATTTGCAAATTGACCTTGCTCCAAATGCCCCCATGTCTTTTATTGTAAACTTTGTCTCTTAGCAAATAAGATTTTATTGCCTTCATAGTTTTTTTTTATACTTTAGCAATAATAAAAAAAAATTTCTGTTTAATATTGGCTGTTAAAACGGCATAAACTGCTACTTACAACTAAAATGTCTGGTTTTGATAGCAGTAGACTATTAGATAGGCAATTCAATAACAGTACACTCACTTGTTACCTGAACAAACTGTGCTAAGATTTTATGCCTCAACTGAATGACATCTTAAATAATTAGTGGTATGAGCTCTCTAATTATTGCTCACTAACTTCATTAAATTTGTGTAGACTAACACTTATCAAGGAATAGTGATCACCAACGGTAACCAGTCCTATGCAGTGTTCACCTACAACTGCAACCAAATGGGGTGGTCAGGCGATGCTACCGTAGGCTTCAGTGCAGCTGGAAATTTTTTTTATAATCACAACTTGAGTGGCACTCCATCCATAAGAAACATAGCATGTGAAAATTCACCTGACAGTAGCTGGACAAACATCATATTTCAGCTAAGTAAGTTCTTTCAAGAGAAGAAAAATTGACATTATTTAAAGCATGTTCTGTATTCCTTAAGGTGACAGCTATCTCACATTCCTTAAGCTTGGAGATACAAGAGGTGTAACCAGACTGTTTCTACCAAATGCTATAAATGCCTCATCTTCTGCTGTAAGCATACCTGGAGGATTTTCACTGGGAATCAACAATCAAACTTTGGTTTATGTAAGTTACATACATCAATTAATGAAGTTAAATACATTTTCTGTATTTCGATAGGTAACGTCTAACGGATATTTCTCATTCGGAAGAGAATCACATCTTCATAATCCTGTGCTGTTCCCAGAATCGGTATTTTATAACAACCTCGTTGCTCCGTTCTGGGCCAATTACGATCTTCGACAGTATGGAACGATATCTTATGAAGTCCACACTACAATGACTGGGTTAATGAGTATAGTGACAAACTACATCCAGAGTGAAGAAGATGATGAATTCATTGGAACTTGGATGACGGTTGCCACTTTTACAGAGCTACCTTTGCAAGACTCAACAATGAATGATGTATGTTAAATATTTTTCTTATTTGTTATAATTATGTATTTAGACCAATTGTTAAATTCTGTTATTGTAGACTAACTCATTTCAAGGAATAATAATTACCAATGGGAATCAATCTTATACTATATTCACATATATCTGTGGCTCACTTTCCAGCAGTGGTGTTACTTATAATGGCACAACCGGTTTCAATTCAGATGGTAGCTTCTTTAAGAACCATCAGTACAGTGGAACTTCAAAACTGAAAGAAGTGGCTTGCTTGAAACACCCTAATGTAGCCTGGAGCAATCTCATTTACTCATTAACACCGATTTCAGGTAATTTTTCAAGTTAAATTAAAGCATGCTCTATTACATCCATATAAACAAGCTGCTTTGAACCTTTGCAAGTTACTATACTTTTATTCAGGAGTATTTTCCTGCTTTTTTTAAATGTGACTATTAAAAATACATTATATGAAATAATAAAGAAACATTAGTAAATTATTACTCTTTTAAATTATGTTTCCTCATTTATATTATTAGAACTGACTGTGACATTGACCTCAACACCAACTGGACCAACATACCAGGCATCAACATGGATATCATTCCAGTGTTCTGCCACAAGTGGCTCAGGTCTGTACAGTTACAAATGGAAGGTGTACTGTGCTTCATCTGGAGTTCTCATGTATGAGTCTGCTGCTGGAACAAGCACTACATTTAGGATCAAGTCCACACCCACCATCTGTTATGACAAAGTAGAGTGTGTGGCTGAGGACCGAGTACTGGCACTAACGGGAACTGGATCTGTAACTGTTTCATCTGTCTCAGGTATACGCTACAAATTTGATGTCAGTTATTGCTTAATTTCATGACTTGTTGATGATGCTGTTGTTTAGGAGTTGGAATATTTGCTAGTGATAATTCTGCCTCAAATAACAGTGCTTTGCTAGCCAACAGACAAAACAGAATTGGTACCATCTACTGTAACTCTGGTTCTCGCACCAGGAACATTGGCCAGTGGTACACACCTAATGGAACTCTGATACAGTCCAGCAATACATTGTTCACTATAGTAAGGGGTGGAGGAAACTTTCCCTCTTATGCTGGACTACAATTGCGCTCAAATAGGATGTTCACAGAATATGATGAAGGAATTTACACTTGTGTTATACCAGATGAAAATGGAATGCAAAAGACAATTCATGTGGGAATATTTCTCTATGGCACAAAAGGTATGTCAAATTACAGCTAAAAGTACTAGCAAGAGACAATGCTGTATTGTTACACTAGAATATATAGTCAAGAGAGGCTACAATAATATTCATGTGGGTTAAGTTCTATCTCAAAAGTAATATTAAGACAATTAAATTATATGGTCCATTGATTACAAATTCATAATATAAGTACAATGTTGTATTCAAGTCTATTTTATTGTAGTTACACCTACAATACAAATATCAAGCTCTTCTGATCCTGCATTTTCTCTGAGATGTACCTCAGTGGGGGCTCCTGGAGCAGTTACCTGGTCTTATGTTGGCACAACTAGAATGTACACCAGTGATGGGACTCACGACATTACCCAAAGACTTGTTGATGGATATAACTCCACCATTGAATCCACGCTAGCATTCAACCGACATCCATACCTCATTGACACTGGCGAGAGAAGTTGCCAAGTTACCACAACATACATCAGCACTAATAACTCAGAAACCAACACTTCAACAAGTACAGGTAATGGAAAGCATACATTTGTCAAAAGGTCATGATAATTTTTGGCCAGCATTATTAATTAAACAGATATTGCTACAAATGGCTTGTATTTATAGGAGAGAGTAGGTATGGGATGTACTCCATTGGTGATTCTGTTACTCTAAACTGTGCGGACACATCTGGATCTACTAGTATGGTACAGTGGCTCAACTCGGCTGGAACTGTACTGAATTCGGCTACTACTACCACAGCTCTTACGTTTTCAACACTTACAGACCAGAATCACGAGACTACATACACTTGCCGAGTTCATTCATCTGGCACCATCACAGATTTGAGTTATACCATTATAATTCTCAGTGAGTTGGTAGCATTTTATGTCATTGACCAATATATATGCAGAAATTTATTCTTAAAGACAGACTTGATTAGTATGTACAGAGAAATTTGATTTGTTTTGTGGTTTAGTATTTATCTATATAATAATATCGTGTGTGTTAGTAACGATGACAACAATAACCGACGACAACGGTAACCAATGGTGTGTGTATTCGTGAATAATTCATTAGCGTTTAAGATTTGGTAAAGTATCACCATCTCATGATAGATAAAGTATCGCCATCTCATGATAGGTTAAAGTGTCGTGATATTCAGTAGAAAATGGTTAATTCTAAAAAGTGGGTGCAACAGATGATGGAAGGTGGCGTAAGTTTCAAAAAGGAAGGCAAAAGTACGAAAGAGAAGGTAAACGGTGATTAGTCGTAACTAAAAAGCGGGTGGAATCGGCGAGGTAAGGTGGCGTAGGTTTAAAATGGAACGAATGAGAAGGTAAAAAGACGAGCAATTAATTGTAACTAAAAAGTGGGTGGAATCGATGAGTATAGGTGGGGTTAGTTTCCAAAAGGAAGGCGAAAGTACGAAAAAGAAGACAAATTTTTTGCAAACCTTAAGTTCACAATCATGATAGTAGTACTTGCTGGTACGGAATATGCTTGCTCATTATTATGCACAAGTCAAATTAACTGTGCATGCTTTCTTGCTTTTGCTTTGCTTTGTTATCAGATTGTATGAAATATGAATTTATATTTTTTATGATTGAATCTGTAGCACCTCAACCTCCAATGATGGTATTAATCAGTCCATCAAGTACGGAAACACCCACTGCTGGAACTGCTTACACTTTAACATGTGTGGGACTAAAGAGTGCCAGTGGATTTAGCCAGTCTCCCCAGATTGTATGGAGCAATTCCAATGGAGATTCCTTGACTAGTGGTGGAAGCATCACTCTAGGAAATCCTATATCTAATTCCTTGAGGACTTCACAAACGCTCACCTTTAACACGCTTTCTACTGCTGAAGCAGGAATATATTCCTGTGCGGCTACACTCTCCTCAGCAGCCTTAGACTCACGTTTCCAAGCTAATCAGACTCAAACAGTGTCTGTTATTGGTAAGGAATGTCAATTAAATTAATGTATAAGTTACTTAATATCTAATTTATTTCTTCTAGTTCCTTCACCCAGAATATCAGTGGTGGCAAACACAGATCGATTTTTAACTGACACCACAGTAGTCTTCACATGCACAGTCACGCTAGCATCCACAGTGAACAGCGGAGAGACTGTGGCTACTACATGGTCTGGTCCAAACGGGCGATTGATCAACTCTGCCTCTGTCATGCTCTCAAATGTGAATTCCATTGCTAGTGGTGCCTATCAGAGCACCCTTACAATTACTAACTATGTGCCAACTTCTCACAATGGTGATTATACGTGCAATGGCACGGTAATGTCATCCTCACCTTATGTCACGGGAAACAGTGCCAGTGCTAGTACAAGTGTGATGATATCAGGTAAAGTGTGGAATAAAATATTAAATTGCATAAAATGAAAAAAATTCATTTGCTTGTTTTAATATTAGATATTGGGCTAATTGTCAGCATACAGCCTGCAACCGCTGAAGTTCTAGATGCTACCTCCTACAACAGCTTTAGCATAGTATGCACTGCCTCCCTGCCAAGCAATGTTTCTGCCACTAAACAATTCAGATGGACTCAGACCTCCTTGGGAACAACCATCAATATTACAGCTGGAGTGGGAGTGGCAATTACGATGCTGGATCTCAGTAACTCGACTAGCACTAGTGTACTTACTGTAAATGCCAGCAGAGCAGGGTCTTATCAGTACACATGCATAGCTTCTGCTTTGTCATCGCAATCTTCTGCCACATCCACAGTAACTGTAAATGGTATGCACAAAATATACATATAGAAATTGAAGTTTTATTGCTTCACTTATATTTTTAGGACCGAGAAGTCCACTTACTCCCACTGGAGTTCGCTTCACTAACACTTCCCAATCAAGTGCAACCATCGAATGGAGAGTTTCCTCCATTAATTACACCCCAGAAACCTACTATGTAGAATATGGAACCGTATCCTCCCAGCTGAGTGGACGAAGTGAACTGCTCCAAAGTGGTGCTGACCTGACTGTCACAAATAGACTGTATTCCACTACCATTACTGGACTGCTGTCCAATACTACATACTACTATCGCGTGGTGGCTTCAAACAGTTTTACATCTAGTGCCACTTCCCAGCAAAATTTTGTCACCATTGCTCTTTGTAAGTGTATTTTTTAAGTTTGCAAATATAGTCGATGAAAATTTGAATTCTATGTACTTATAGCTGTGGCAGTAGTAGTTCGTCCCCAAGGATTGGCTAACACAGGAGAAAATTATCGGTTAGAATGCACTGTTACTGAAATGGATTCTTCTTCCACACCAAGCATTACATGGATGAACTCAGATGGACTTCTAGCATCAAACTCTAGTGGTATTTTCATACATCCGACTGAGACCAGTACATCTGGAACCATGGCTACATTGTCATTTAGTCCTCTGTCATATTCGCATGAAGACAACTACACTTGCGCAGCTATGATTGGATCTCTAACGTACACTTACACTTATCCACTGTTCGTCAGCGCAAGTAAGAAAATTGATTTTTTTTGCTAAAATATTTAGCTGCTGATGGTATCCCTACCTATATTAATTTGTTTTATATTTTTCCACAGGGTCTCTTGCAGTTAGTGTCTCTGTATCTCCCATGGGAGTGGCAAAACAGGCATCTTCTTCGGTCAATTTGACATGCAGTGTGTCTGGATCATTCACTCCACCCCTAACTTATCAGTGGTCATCAAGTTGTACAGGGGATTGTTTCATCCTTCAAGGCACTGGATCTACTCGCATAGAGTCTGTACTACATTCAGTGGATGCTGGCAATCACACGTGTAAAGTGACTGATGCCTTGGGAGATAGTGGATCAGCAACAGTACAGATTGATATCAATGGTGAGTTTTTGTTGTTGTTTTTAATTTGAAATTGAGTCACATGATGGATTTCAATATAATATTGCTTAGGAAGTGGACTTGGTTTTGAAGGGACTGGGCTCATTGGAAACAACACGATCTTAATAGCAGGAGCTGGCGGCAACATAGAGAATATTCATTGTGCATCTGATTCAGCTTTACCTAATATAGGAAGCTGGACATCTCCTGGTGGTGTCGATGTCATCAATGACACTAGTGATCCATTTGGCATTACTGTAGGAGGAGTGAGTGACCCTGGGTCTATCGTTATTCGACAAAGAAGTGGTCACCTGATAACTAGGAGTTTCCAAGGAGTATATACCTGCCGAATTGAAGATGCTACACGAGTGTTAAATTACCTGCTCATTGGAATATATCCAAATGGATTTAATAGTAATACAATAATAATATGTTTTTTATGGCACTACCTACATAGAAGTGAGCATGCACATCTGAAAATAAAGATATTAATTTCAAGTCTCAATTATATACTGGTATTATAAAAAGGACATAGTTGAAACCATTACTAATGTCATAATATATTCTCGTTAAACTTCATTCATAGCATCAGTTTAGTTTAAAACCTTTAGACCTTATACGTGCTGCATTATGCTACTTTAGCTCCACCATCAATTTCATCTTTGGAGGTAACCAGAAGATCTGTGTTCACACTCAACTGCATCACAACTGGATCACCAGCAACCACTGTGACTTGGACTAAAGATGGAACAGTTCTTGCAGCAAGCAGCTCATACAGGATGTCTCAGTCTCTTCTGAATGGAGTGACAGCAACCTATTACAACTACTTGGAGGTTCTTTCTGGTCCTTATTCTGTTGTGGGAAGCTATTCTTGTGAGGTATCTAACACTATCGGAAGAGATAGACAGAATATGACATACAACGGTAATAGAAAATTAAAGTAATTTAGTTTTAAGATAATTTATTATTTGTGATCAATTTGTAGGACTGAGAATTCAAGGAGACACTATTTATACTGTGGGCCAGATTGGCACAATTTCATGTTCCTCTGACTTGTCCATTTCAAATATCCAGTGGATTTACAATCTCATCACTATTAACTCCTCCTCCAGTTCAGAAATCCAACTGCTGTTTAATCCAGTCAATGAGAGCATACATGGCAGAGAGTACACATGTAGGTCAACTAGTCCATATGGAACCCAAGAGAGAACATTCAGAATCACCACACAAAGTGAGTCATCTGTCACTCTCATTAAAATATGCAATATAAATGTATATATACATATGTATACATTATGTACTTTATTTCTTACAGTTTCTCCCGATGATGTGGTAATTTCTGCTACATCTGGTGGTAGCGCAGTAACTGGGCAGCGTTATGAAATTACCTGCACAGTACAATATCCAGAAGGATTATCCAGTCCTAGTATAAACTGGTATGGACCTGATGGTAGTGTATCAAGTGGTGAAGGGATATTGGTAGGAGCTACACTCTCTCAGCAAACCAATGCAACTTCAACTTTGACGTTTGCTCCCTTCCGCACTGTTCATAGTGGTCGCTATAGTTGCAGTGTAGACATTACGTCACAAAGTCTTCCATACAATATATCTAAAACAGCCAATGTTGACATCATTGCCACTGGTGAGGCAGATTGAATTATATCACATGTATCACCTCACAATTGTATATTTCCAGGTTTCATGGCACTAACTGTGAGCATTACTGCTACACCTTCAGTTCCTAACAATGGACTATACCCTGTGGGTTCTTCTCTCTCCCTGGCATGTCAAGCACAAGGTGGTTACTCTCCTTTGTCCTACAACTGGAACTCCACATGCTCTGGTATTTGTTTTGCACTGGGAGCAACTACAAGCACAATCACGAGAAGAGTCCTACATTCAGCTGATAGTGGTATCCATACCTGTACTGTGACAGATTACATTGGTCATACAGGTACTAGTATGATTCAAGTTGGACTAACAGGTTCGTCTTTGATTAACTAACTTCCCTAAAGTATTTATGTTATTCTAATCTTATTATCTTTAGGAGTTTCACTGTATTTTGATGGCATTGGCTCTATTCAGAATAATAGTATACTGCTATTACCATTATCAGGGAGCAATGTGCCATTGCAATGTATCTCAGCTTCTTTGTCAGCTAATATCGGTCAATTTACTGCTCCAAACGGAAATGACATCACTGGAGATTCCTCTCTGGTAACTGCTGGCGATGCAACAGATCCTGGATATCTTTCTCTAAACCTACAAAATTCAGGATCTAACAGCCAAGGTGTTCATAGATGCATCATTCCAGACGAAAATGGGATTCAAAACTATCTTTTTGTTGGAATTTACTTTGGCTCCTTCAATGGTAAATTTAGACATTGTTGTAATGATAATTGGCGAGCGAGCGTAGCGAGCGAGACACTTACAGGGGTAACACAATCGAAAATCGGGGATGTTTGTTTATTTATTTATTTATTTATTTGTATATATGTATGGACGTATGTATGTCATTTTGTACTTTGACCCTCGCGTTTTTGTGTTAGTTATGTGGTCAACCCCGTCCCAAATTGCACTAAACAGAATCCTCTGGTTTATCGGTCAGTACCCGTATCACCCTAGAAATTGAATTGTTTACCGTTTTGAATTCTTTTGCGGGTGCAGTTCAAACTTGAAAACTTAAGGGACTTCCATTTCTATTCGAGTTAGTGGCGGTGGTAAGTCAATGCGCTCTTTGTCATGGTTATAAGCGGTGCGCAACAGTATTTACTTGAAAATACACCACTGGACTCTGCGAAGGAAGTCTGTGTAGGTGCATGTCCAGTTGTGTCAAAGCATTGTGTGTTACAACCACTACTTAGCTAAAGAATATCACAAAGAAAACTTTTAAATAACGTGTATTGTTTTGTTGTTGTTGTTTTTCCTTCAATTCAAGCAGTTGCAGAGAGTTGTTACTATGGCACTGAAATCTCTTTACCCTGTATGCTAAATTTAAAAACTGGACCTTATTTTCAGTAGCTCCAGTGTTAGGAGTTAAAATCATTCATATAAAAATTGTATAGTCTTTAGGCTCGCTCGCCATTTGTGCTCAAGCACATCACTAGTTTATTAGTGATTTTATTTCTCTTGCAGTTCAACCTACCATAACATCTTTCCAGTTGGTGGTACCTAACAGTGCATCAACACTTTCTCTGAACTGTTCCTCCTCTGGGTCACCTGCAATGAATGTTATATGGCAAAAAGATGGAATACCTCTAGCTGGCAATAGTTCTTACACGTCTTTCAAAGTTCTCAGGGATGGTCTTTCAGCAACGTATGATAATATTCTGAATGTAGATGAGATGCTTACTGATTTGCCGGGAAGATATTCTTGTATTGTGCATGACTCACTTGGGCGAAACTCACAGGAGAGTGTTCTTGAAGTAAAAGGTTAGAATTATAATTGCTATCAATTAGCTTTCTGCAAATTTCACTAACAATTTTGTTTACATGCACATCAACAATACTCCAACATTGGCTTTCAGCTATAAAGACAAAAATAACAACTATTGAATTGATTGTTATAAAGCCTAAAGTACTGTGAACTAAAAGCATAATAAAACAAAATGTACTGATTAGCAATCATCTTTATTAAACAGTAATAATCCTTACCGTGAGATTTTTGGTGTTCCTTTTTAAAATATCTGATCAATTATGATACTTGGACATGAAAAAAAAATTTTTTTGCTGTACTGTTATACTATCTGTTTATTTCTAATAATAGGAATAGAAATATTAGGTTTCCCCACTATGGTGACTGCGGGAGAAGAAGTAACAGCTGCATGCTCCTATGACCTGAACTTGACATCTATAGAGTGGCTCTACAATGGCCAGGCAATACTGAGCTCAACAGATCCACAGCTGAACCTAACTTTCAGTCCAGTCAATGACACTGTAAATTATAGAGAATATGTATGCCGAGTTATCACAGCCTATGGAATGCTAGAGAGAAGTATTACTGTTCGAGTTCAAGGTAAAAAAATACATGTGGTTATACACACACAAATACATGTGTCTATAGTTTGTTATACATACTCTCTAACTTGCATTCATTTCTGTAATTATTTATCTTTGTTTGACTATATTTATAGCTCCATCTACCATCATTACAACTTCCATCACTCCGATCGGGCCTGCTGTGGCTGGTTACAACTATAGCATAACCTGCTCAGTGAATCTGACTAATGGATTCTCTGGCACACCTGTCATCTCCTGGACTGATCCGCAAGGGCAAGTTTTACTTTCCTCTGGGGATATAATGCTTCAAAGTACAGTCACTACTGATCAAGTGTCTTATTCCACTATTGCGTTTGATCCCGTAAGAACTTCAAATACAGGGTCTTATACGTGCTCTGCATCTTTTACATCAGCAGCACTATCTTTGAGAGCCAATTCTTCAGCTTCGTATGTAGTACAAGTGCAACAAAGTAAGTCTAAATGTATTAAATTTGACAAATATATCACATTTTGTTATTATTAGATTTCCAGATACCAGTGACGATAACAGATTCAATGGGAAACAGAGGAAGTGGCTACTTAGCAGGCACAAATGTTACCTTAACATGCACAGCCGATCCAAGATTTGGTCCTTTCACTACAACCTGGACATCAACATGCACAGGAAATTGCTTTGTTCTGGAACAGTCCTCACAAAATTCTGTGACAAAGGCTGTCTTGCATGCTGCTGACAGTGGGAATCACACGTGTACACTAACGGATGATGTTGGAAACTCTGGAAGTGCGACCCTTGACATGAGAGTTTCCGGTATTGTTACTGCCACACATTTATACCAATTTTTTACTTGTTGATTGTTTGCAGGCATTCAGCTGTATGTTTTTGATGAAAGTAACCCCAGGATATTGCTCAATAATTCAATCCTGTTAGCAGACAATTTTGGACGTCTTCCGAAGATTCAATGCATTTCAGGATCCCCAATAGCAAATGTTGGACAATGGTTTTCTCCCTCTGGCGAAGATATCACAACATTATCTACTGATGTTTTCGATGTTAATCTTGGAAGTCAAGATGATCCTGGAATACTCAATGTCTCTCTTGCCAGTGGTCTTTATTTTACATATCCAAATCAGGGTGTATATGGATGCCACATTCCAGATGAAATGGGACAGAACTCATCAGTATTTATTGGCATCTACTCACAGTCATTTGCAAGTGAGTTAATCATTGCACATACTAATAGTATGATAACTTTAGTAAACATTAAATTGCTATATTTTAAGCAATAGAAGTTTGCTATAAGCTTATTTCAAATTTCTTCAGCTCAATAGTAAAGAAAATCATTTTTTTTCAGAAAAACAATAAATTCCACATAAATATTCTTCTTCATTCTTTGTTTTTGTTTACTTATTATTATCTGCCAATACATCTGTAGGTCCTGTCAGAATTACTTCTCTTCAGCAAACTTTGAATACAATGTTTGGTCTAAACTGCTCAACTTCTCTTACTCCGGCAACCACCGTCACTTGGACGAAAGATGGTGAAGTTTTGAATTCCAGTGACACTTTTGTAACCAATCAATACATTAGAAATGGACAGCAGACTATATACGACAATACCTTGAACATAGACTTGCCTGCAGAAGATATATTAGGAATCTATTCTTGTGCCGTGACTAACATGATTAGTTCCACTGCTGAATCTTATATTACAATTGAAGGTAATGGTTTAACATTTATTGTTATCAGCTATATAATGAAATCATATTGTTCATGTATAGGAATCACATTTTCTGGGGAGACAAACCTCACTGTGGGTGAGAATAGCACTATCATATGCAATGCTGACATTACTGTGCAGAGCATTCAGTGGCTCTTTGGCAGTTCAGTGGTGGCTAGTTCCTCAGGCAGTCAGTCTCTTGAGCTTACATTCAGTCCTGTGGAAGAATTTCTTCACAACAGAGAGTATGTGTGCAGGGCTGTTACTGCATATGGTGCCATCGAGAATCGTATTACATTTTCGGTCACAAGTGAGTATGAATGTTACTGTAATATGATTTGGTAGTAATAACAGTCAAAATATATTAAATATTGGCCTTACCACTGGAATATCCAATTATATGGATTTCTTATCGCAAAATGGATAGAAAACTGGCCAACAAGCAATTGAAATGGCATAATGTAGTAACTAAATGATTACAAATTGTAGTTCCAATGATCAACTAAATCAATAGTTTTATTCCGACTGAGCTTTCCTGGTTGGGTGGATGGAAATATACACAGCAATATAATGTTGAAATTTGGGGTGCCAAAGGTTGCAATGAAACAAATTACACAAGATTACGTGTATGTCATGTATTTTGTACTGACTATAAATTAATGCATTAATTTCTCTATATCTCTTTTCTTTGTTTCAGTCCCACCTGGTGCAATATCCTTATCCATAATACCAGTAGGGAGAGCTGTAGCTGGAAACATGTACCAGCTAATCTGCAGTGCCACTATATTGTCCGGAGTCCGCAGTATTCCAGTCTTCACTTGGCTTGGCACTGACGGAAGTGCTCTTACGAGCAATGGTGACATTACCCTTGGGACACCATCTACTACATCTTTGCCACTGTTTTTCAGCCTTCTAAGGATTTCTGATAGTGGCGCATACACTTGTAATGCCACTTTGTATTCTCTGGCTCTTGCTCAGCCATTAGTCTTATCATCTAGTACAACTATCAGCATTCAATGTAAGCAATGAAATATTCTTGCTATTATACATAATTATACTATAGTGACACCAATTATATAAAGGAATTTTTATGATGTTATTTAGTCCATCACATAATTAAATTTAGAGTCTAAAGTATGTATTTAGAAAAGCATTGGTACTGTTTAAAATATTTAAATTACAGTCTTCGACATATCTTATTTTAATGGCTTACTGCAGATAACCCAATAACAGTGCAATTACTGAGCACTCCAGTAGGACCTGAAATAAATGCAGCTGAGGCTTTCACTCTCAGCTGCATGGCGAGTGGTGGTACTGGTGTTTACAGCTATCTGTGGAATTCCACTTGCACTGGAAATTGCTTCCTGACAATGGCCAATCAAGCATCATCCATTCTTGTGCGCGATGCTGCCAGGTCATCAGATTCTGGCACATACATGTGCTCAGTAACAGACAATGCTGAAAATGCAGGTGTTAACACCACTATATTGCAAGTCACAGGTAATTAGGCTATTACCACAGTCTTGTCATTTATATATTTTTACACATTGGATATTTTCCTTGAGCATTTCTGCATCATGCAAGAGTTGATGCAGAAATGCAAGTGTTGAGTAATGAACACTGTATATTAAATGCTCCAACAAGCAATTGAAATTTTATAGAAGTGTGGCAGAGTTATCTCTAACATTTCTAATATCCAATGTAAAATAAACAATTTACTACACTTGTCATACAATATGGGGATAACATTTCACTCTCATCCTTGTATTTTCACTCACATGCTCATCAAATGTCTCCCCACATAATGCTGACTCACTTTATATATCTGTTAGGTGTGGGAATATATGTGTCCGGTATTGGAAGAGTTGCCAACAATTCTATCATAGAGGCTGATAGCAATGGGCGTATTTCACAATTACTTTGCCTATCTGGATCAAACATGTCCACAGTAGGAGACTGGGTTGCTCCGGATGGATCTAATTTAGATGCTGTCTTGAATGACCCATTTGATGTCACTTTTGGAGGCAGTAGTGGTCCAGGAGAGCTGCGTATTACCACTCCAGAGACAAACCCCAGGCTCAC
>WLWD01000016.1_pt1 | contig 172166 bp, 196 predicted proteins | sample 6712731 | NCBI WGS metagenome assembly WLWD01 (sample SAMN12718690, study PRJNA576275) | sponge metagenome | isolation source: marine sponge | host: Mycale hentscheli | place: New Zealand: South Island, Marlborough, Capsize Point | collected 2014-11-01
GATGCAAATGTTACAACAGCAAAGATGGTGCAGTAACTACTGCAAAGATTGCCGATGATGCTGTAACTGCTGACAAAGTGGCGACCGATGCTGTAACGGCAGATGGTTTGGCTGACAACTCGGTTGATACAGCAGCTATTCAAGATGGTGCAGTAACGACTGCTAAGCTTGCAGATGCAAATGTTACAACAGCAAAGATTGCGGATGATGCTGTAACTGCTGACAAAGTGGCGACCGATGCGGTGACGACGGCTAAAATTGCTGATGCCAATGTAACGACTGCAAAGATTGCCGATGATGCTGTAACTGCTGACAAAGTGGCGACCGATGCTGTAACGGCAGATGGTTTGGCTGACAACTCGGTTGATACAGCAGCTATTCAAGATGGTGCAGTAACGACTGCTAAGCTTGCAGATGCAAATGTTACAACAGCAAAGATTGCGGATGATGCTGTAACTGCTGACAAAGTGGCGACCGATGCGGTGACGACGGCTAAAATTGCTGATGCCAATGTAACGACTGCAAAGATTGCCGATGATGCTGTAACTGCTGACAAAGTGGCGACCGATGCGGTGACGACGGCTAAAATTGCTGATGCCAATGTAACGACTGCAAAGATTGCGGATGATGCTGTAACTGCTGACAAAGTGGCGACCGATGCGGTGACGACGGCTAAAATTGCTGATGCCAATGTAACGACTGCAAAGATTGCCGATGATGCTGTAACTGCTGACAAAGTGGCGACCGATGCTGTAACGGCAGACGGTTTGGCAGACGATGCGGTGACGACGGCTAAAATTGCTGATGCCAATGTAACGACTGCAAAGATTGCCGATGCAAATGTTACAACAGCGAAGATTGCGGATGATGCTGTAACTGCTGACAAAGTGGCGACCGATGCTGTAACGGCAGATGGTTTGGCTGACAACTCGGTTGATACAGCAGCTATTCAAGATGGTGCAGTAACGACTGCTAAGCTTGCAGATCTAAATGTTACAACAGCGAAGATTGCGGATGATGCGGTGACTTCGGCCAAAATTGCAGACGGCACTGTTGCTAACGAAGATCTAAGCCTTGACCTACAAGAAACCCTTGAACAGGTCTCCAGAGCTGCCGGTAGTAATACCTCGGTTGTTGGTGATCAAGCGCTTGCGCTGGGTAATGATTCTTCTGTAGAAGGAGATCGAAGTATCGCGGTGGGTAACAACAACGTGATCGTCGGTGAAGAGGATCGTGTCTTTGGTCACTACAATACAGTGACGGCCGACAACAATGAGATTTATGGATCGCGCAACCAAGTTACCGGTGATGGTAACGAGGGTATATACGGTTCATCTAACGTTGTCTCTGGTAATGGTAATGGTGTCTACGGTGACCATAATACGGTTGATTCGAATGCCAATGTTGTGTTGGGTACAGACAATACGATGGCGGTAGGGGCTGATCAGAATATAGTGATTGGTACCTATCAATCGGTTTCGACGGATCAGAACACAATCGTAGGGCGGAACTCCTCAGTACAAGGCGGTAGTAACAATGCCGTTGTAGGTGATAACGCAACTGTGTCTGGTGCAAGTAACGTTGTTGTGGGTAACAACACAACCGTCTCCGGTAATCAGTCGGTAGCGTTAGGTGATCGATCCGTTGCGAACGAATCAAATGTGGTGTCAGTTGGCTCCTCTGCGTTCCAGCGTAGGATCACAAACGTTGCACCTGGGATTGCGGAGTCGGATGCAGCGACCTACGGCCAGTTGAGCGGTGTTGAGCGTCGTCTAGACCAGCAGATCGGAGAGGTCGACAACAATGCGTCGGCCGGCATCGCGGGTGTGGCTGCACTCAACGGTGCTTCGATGAATCCTTCAACCCCAGGTAAGACGACGGTCTCGCTGGGCTGGGGTACGCACCGAGGTGAGGATGCATATGCCGTGGGATTCTCTCACTGGCTGAGTACCCGCAATAAGGAGCGAAAAGTTGTTATCAAGACGGGTGTTTCTCATAACTCACGTAGTGATTTCACTGCATCTGTAGGTGTTGGCTTTGAGTTCTAGAAGTTAGCCAATGCGGCAGCAAAGGAGGGTTAGTTCCGAGAGGAGCTAACCCTTTCTTGCGAATGACGTCCGCTAAAGCGCTCAACTCGCGTTTTCTGAATGTTGGCGTCTATTTTCACAAGCCATCTTATATTTGGGAACCATCTTGTTTTTTGTGGTCGTTGTGATGAATTTCGGCCCACAATCACCTGGCCCGGTGATGTCGATAGTGCTTGGCGTCGGCGTGATCGCGGCGCAATGGTTGTCGCTAAATATCTGTGTATGTGGGCCTTTGGATTCTCCCCAATCCACCGCGTCCTCGATGATTGGATGGGTCGTTACTTAAAGTGAGTCAGAGCGAGCCAACGTTGACGAACCAATCCCTACAGCTACCAGCGGCGCTGTCTAACCTAATCGAGCCAGCGGCGGTTAGCATGTATCTCAATCGAGAGTGGCAGATCGATTGGGGCGCGGTGCTTGCGCGGCGACCGCGCATCCTTGAACACGAACAAGCGCTACCGCCCTACTTCGTGTTGCCGGAAATTCTCACACTGCTAGAGAAAGCGTTGCATTCGGTCGATCATTTAATGATCGACACGGTATGGCATACCGGTGCGCGCGTATCTGAATTGTTAGCCTTGACGCCCAGCAGTTTTCACATTGACATCGAGAACAACGATTCCTTCGTATCACTGCAAACACTTAAAAAGCCAAGGCGCGGACACCCAGCGATTAGCAAGCGACAAGCCGGGCCACCAAAACGCATGGTGCCGCTTCGCAACGGGGCATACCTTGACCGAGTGCAACGGCACTTAGAAACGTTCAAGACGAAACCCAATGAACGCATTTTCTCATTTACCAGACAGACGGCGAACAACCGGTTGAAGCGTATAGCCGCGCAATTGCCTAACCTACCGTTTGAACCTTCGGTACATACCTTAAGGCATTCGTTTGCAATTAATTGTGTGATTCATGGTGCGCCGATTCGGATTCTGCAAATGTGGATGGGGCATTCAAATATTGCATCAACAGAAATTTATACCAGGGTATTAGGCACAGAGACCGCGCACTTCATGGACGCTATTCAATTTCAATCGAAACAAACGAATGGTGTTTTGATATCTGACGCGAACAAGTCGCTTTTAGAATAGCTTCTTATGACCTTTGAAGACCTTACGCTACTCGTAATGGGGCTGACTTCTAACGTCATGCTTTTGGTAGGGTACTTAATGCTCTTGAGGAACCGAACGCCGAGCGCGCGCTTTTCTTTGATTACGGTTTGTGTCGGCTCGATAGCCACACTCGTGACGCTTTGGTACTACGGCGAGGACAACGTTGTATCTAGAATTTTCTTTATGCTGCCGTTTGTTGCGCTCATCTTTGTTGTTCAGGCAACCGCGCGCTCTAAACGCGCTTAACCTTGGGTGTCTTCAGTTTGCACCAATATGAATTAGCACAAAGTGTTCATTAGCCTACAAATGCCCTACAGCTATTGATTCACGCTTGCCTATACTTGTGGAATGGGTAAAGACACACCAATTCTTGAACTGGTTGAGGTTGCCACCGACGCAACGCAGACAGACAGCGAGATCGAAAGCATCGAGTTAGACGTTCTCCGTTTGATGGAATACGGCTTATACCCTTAGCTTTTTAGTGGCCGCTATGACGGTCTTCGCGTTCAATTCTTGCTCTCACTTCTTCACGATCAACGCGCATTTCTCTCGGCGCACTAACGCCGATCCTTACTTGATTTCCCTGAACACCAACAACCGCTACGGTGATCTCACCGCCAATCTTGATGGTCTGCCCAATGCTTCTAGTCAGTATCAACACACAATTTACTCACACCAAGATTGACGTTTGCCGCCTTGGTATGTCCTCCCTAATTTTGCAGCAATAAGCGCTGCGGCTAAATCGTCACCATCAACGTAGACCCGTGCGAGCCAACGCCCGTACTTGTCTGCCTTGGTGTCGATGTTTTTCAGTGTCACTTGTTGCGCATTTCGAATGCGTGACACAACGAATTGCTTTGCTTTTCGCGCGAGTGCGCGTTCCGCTTCACAATGAGGTCTGTTGATTTCTGGTGTGTCTACACCCAGAAACCGCACCCGTTGTTTTTGCTTGCCGTCCACCAGAATGGTGAACGTATCTCCGTCATAGATGTTAGCGACCACGACCGGCCTAACGGAATCGCTTTGCTGCGGTGTGTTGGACTGAACATACGCAAGCTTTGCAACGCCTAACAGCAAAACCAGCGTACCCAGGGCGCGCATTAAGCTACTCCGGCCTTTTCCACCGACACAGCGTTAGCTGGGGCGCGCGTGAATCCTAAAATGCCTGCGGCCAACATGGTGACGGCTAACGCGGTGATGATTTGATTCACCTCAAGCCATACCACGAAGTAAAACGAAGTCATGATGGTGCCAATCGCGCTGCCGAGAGTGGAAACGAAATACAACACGCCTGCCGTTTTGCCGCTGCTTTCCGCATTACTAACAGAAAGCCTAACGCAGTACGGGGAGACCATATCCATCACCACACTGGCAGGGAGGAAAAGTAGAAAAGAGGCCAGCAGAGCGCCGTAGCGCGGGTCTAGCTGTTGATCGAATACCCACTGCATAACAGGCGCAGCAATGACGGCAGCCAATCCTAGTAGTATCGACGCGCCGAAGAACAGCCAGCTCAATCGCTTTGTCGATGGATCGTGCGTTGACCATCTGCCGCCGAGTAGGTAACCGAAAGACAGCGCCAACATAAACACCGTTGCCGAAGAACGGAGACAGGATACGGCCACCAATGAGTTCTAGCGACATGATGCAAAAGCCGCTGATAAACGCGAGTACAGGTACGGTTGTATTCATAAGTTGTTGTAGTAATACCCAGTGAGTGAATCGATTAAGAAGCGGCCCGCGAAACAGAAGAAGGCCATGCGTAGGAAACGCCAGGCTATTTCTGGATCAATAAGCGCCGCATTGAAGTACGCCCATCCCCCGCCAATCAACAGCGAGATATGGAAGAACGTCAGGAAGGGCCGGATGAAGGTCGCGACCTACGCGGAATCAAGTACGACATCGTTTTACTAGACGCATTCAACGCTGAGTACATTCCAGAGCATTTGTTATCTAGTGATTTCTTCGATGAGATAAAAAGCATTCTCACACCCGATGGCGTTTTGGGTTCCAACACGTTCGCCTCTAGCGCGCTTTACGACCACGAATCTGTCACTTACCACGCTGTTTTTGGCGACTTCTTCAATGTGCAGATCGAAGGTAAAACCAGCAATCGCGTCGTGCTCGCTGGTGCGGAAGGAAAGCCGGACGTTGAATATATAAGGGCCAACGCATTGCGTTGGGCTAAGCACTTCTATGGTTCCTACACCTATCCCTACCCTCCTGGCCTTGCTCGCGATCTTGCTGGCCTTTATGTATCTCGTAACCAAGTTCTTTGATTTGCTCGTCTCACTGAGACGAAAACCCACACCCGACATGACGGAGTAACCCAATGCGAACCTATGTATTTGCAAACCAGAAAGGCGGCGTGGGTAAATCCACGGTTGCCGTACACAAAGCCATCTATCACGAAAGTTTAGGGCAGCGTGTCTTGTTCATTGATTTTGACGGTCAAGGGAACAGCACAACAACCTTACGCGCGCGTGCTCGCATTTCGGCCAATGCGATTGATCTTTTTGGTTCCGATCCGCTGCCGTCTTTGGAGTCGGCACCCGGCATCACGTTGCTGCAAGGCACGAAGGAGCTTAACGAGATTGAGCGGTTGCCGAACAATGTGATTTTGAATCCCAAAGAGGCGATAGCCAAGTACGTGGATCGCTTCGATGTCTGCATTATCGATACGCCGCCGACGATGGGGCTACGCCTATTAGCCGCGTTGACGATGAGCGATTTCGCGATAACACCGTTTGAACTGGCGGGCTATTCAATCCAAGGGATTGCGCAGATCATCGAGACAATCAAAGGTGTGCAGGGCAACCTCAATCCCGATCTCGTTTTCCTAGGCATGTTGCCCAACAAAGTGAATTCACGTTCTGGCTCACACCGGGAAGCCATGGCACAACTACTATCCCACTACAAGCAGTACATCATTCGAGCGCGCATTGTTAATCGCGTAGCGATTCAAGACGCAACCGACCAGGGCTTAGCGGTTTGGGAATTGAAATCAAGCTCGGCTAGGGAAGCCGCTGCCGAAATGAAACAAGCCTTGGAGAGCATCGATAAGCTCGTTGCAGAGAGAGCCGCAGCATGAGCAATCAATCTACGGTTTTGGCGAATTCGCTTGGGACATTGGACGATGCATTCAAGTTAAACGCAGACTCGCAAGAAAAGGTTATATCGGGCGAACCGCTGTTGATTCCACTGGATATGGTTTATCCCGATCCCGATCAGCCGCGTAAAGAGTTCGATGAAACAGCGCTAAAAGAGCTGTCTGATTCGATCAAGGAACAAGGCGTGTTGCAGCCGATTGCAGTTGGCCCGGCTGACGATGAAGGGCGACACATGATTAAGCAGGGTGAGCGACGATGGCGCGCTTCCTGTTTGGCAGATGGGGTGATTGAGATACCTGCTTTTATCGATGTAAAGAGCGACAGCTACGGGCAGATGATTGAGAACATTCAACGCGAAGACCTGCAACCGATGGAAATTGGTTTGTGGATTTGCGCGAAGATCGAGGCGGGTGCAAAAGCCAAAGAGGTAGGCGAAAAACTAGGTAAGGATGCGAGCTACATCAGCGTTCATAGAACCTTACCGAACTTACCCCCAGCGCTGCTGAGTTTGTACGGCGAAGGCAGTCTTCGTTCCGCTCGATTGCTGTACAGCCTAAAGACCGCTTATGACCTAAACGAGGACGAAACCAAAAAGTTTTGCGCCCGTACATCGGAAAAAGGTGGCACCACTAAACGCGAGATCGATGCTTTTTTGGCCGAGCTAAAGGGCGTAGAGAAAGGCACCAAAACTACCGGTAGCGACGGCGAAGACGATGGCATCGAGAATGAGCCAACGACCAAGGAACCGAAGCCAACGACTGATCCTCAGTTAAGCCCCATGGTGACGGTGCGGATCGGCCACAATGACAAGCTGGGTTTCCTGTTACTAGATAAGCCATCGGAGAAGGATCAGGTCTGGGTCAATTTTGATGATTCAGTGGCCTTGATGGACATGGATCAGCTCAACATTGTCGGGGTGAAACTAGTTTGACGCTTTAGGAGTGCGTGGCTGGCTGCGACTGCTACCCCAACGCCGGTCACGTACTCCGACCACTTTCAATCCCCTCTGTAGCAACCCTGCCGACTCAATGAATGCCCTTCTCCCCACGAAAAGTTTGAACGTTCAAACTTTTTGGCTTTGCGCTATTCCGCCTCCATAGGTAACTCACAACCTCCACAGACCAAATTAAGCGACGCTTTGCCCCAGGCATTTGCGCTACAGCCCGAACAGGTGAACTTTGTTCTGCTGGGTGAATTGCTGCCCCCTGTGTTCTCGTCGGGTTCTACTATGCCGAGGCGTTCCATTTGACCTTCGTCTAATCCGGGTTCGATGGTGCCGGAGACTTTTTCGGGGAATCGATCAAGCCAACTGAGACGAAAGGCATCCGAGATCAGACCATTGCAAGAATGATGGAATGGCCCGCCATCGATAAGATAATGCGTCATTTGATCGCCGGTTTCTTTTCCGCCTGGCTCCCCGGTATCTGAAGGATGCAGGCCAATGCTTTTCATTTTTTCGGCCCACTGCTTATTGTGGTATCGACCTCGACTGGGCTTTCCGAAGGTGAACTGCCACAGATGAACCATTTCGTGTACCAAAGTAGACATCACATCTTGGGGTGTCCGGCTAGCGAAGTACGACGGATTGAGCGCAATTTCATCTGCCCTTTTCCCGCCCCGATTGACAAATCTTTCTGGTGACAAATACCCGAAGGTATTTTTTTGCCGCTGCAAAGTAATCAGGCAAGCGGGTAATTCGCTATCGAATAATTCGAGGTTGAAGTGAGCGAACGCTATTTGGAGTTCGCTATAGGTCTCATTCGTTGGTTTGAGTTCTGCCATCTTTTCCATGCTGCGTAAGCGCAGCAACCGTGAAAATTTCTGTAATGAAAAAAGTTTGAACGTTCAAACTTTCTGAGAGGCCGCATGAGCAACAAAGAACGAATAGAGCTGCGTGCCCCAGGCAATCTCAAAGCGCGCTACCAGCGCCTTATGGATTCACGTGGAACAACAATTACAAGCGAGTTCCTGCGGTTCATGGCGTCAGAGCTGGAAGCAGCAGGCGAGTTTGTCGCACCGGAATCGGGAGACGAACCGGACGAGACTAAGCGGCGTTGGCGAGTTGCCAACACGCGATTAAGCGAAACTGAGTGGGATCAGATGATGGCGCTGATCGAGGATGAGCAGGGCAAGAACGTTTCGACTTGGCTGCTTCGCGCCGTGCGAGAACGGATCACCCAAGGGCCAATTTTGCGTGATGCCGAATTGTTGGCCGTTCAACAATCGACCTACCAGTTACGGAGCATTGGCCGGAACTTGAATCAGATGGTTCGAGCCGTGAATGAGGGCAAAGCAGATCGCGGCCATTTTTCAGAACACTACGCGGATCAGTTGAAACAGCGCATCGAAGCCGTGACCGGTTCAACGGAAGCGCTTCTTAGGGCGGCGACAGATAGAGGATTGCGAGCCGAGGTTCACGCTTCGACGGAGGATCAAGATGGCGGGTAATGACGGCTACGAAATGTTCGAGGAAGAGGTACGCGGACGCGAAGGCCCAGAAGGGTTGAGAAGTCGGCGCAGGCTGTCGAGGCAAGAAAGGGTTACCAAAACGGCAAAGGGTTTGCCAGAGGCCGTGGTGAAGTTTACGAGCTGGGGCAAGAGCCAAAGCAGGGCGGCGGCACATGCGAAATATATTTCGCGCGAGGGCAAGGAGAACGGCGACCTGCCCGTTGAACTGGAAGATGGCACCGTGCTCCGAGAGGCTAAGGAAGTCGAGATTGTCTTGGACAGTTGGTTTGCTCGGCAAGGCCAGCAGAAGAAGAACCAACGCCATACAGCCAATATCGTTCTCTCATCCCCAAAGGGGAGTGACCCAGAAACCGTGCGTAATGCTGCGCGAAGTTTCGCCGGAGATTATTTTGGGAACCACGAGTATATGTTCGTCCTGCATACGGACACGGAAAATCCGCACGTACACCTGACCGTCAAAGCCCGCGACTTTGACGGCAAGCAGCTCCACGTTAACAAGGCCGACCTAAAGGCGGCGCGTGAAGTCTATGAGGTTCATCTGGCGGAACAAGGCATAGAAACCAACGTGTCCTATCGGAGTGAGCGTGGCAAGCATATGCGGCCACTGAGCCGCGAATATGCGCAAATGGCAAAGCGGGGCGTCAAGCCAGACAACGAGATAGAGCGTGAACGCAAAGCGGCGACAAGCGCGTTGAGGCCAGAGCAACCCGAGCCGTGGAAAGACGCTATGGCGCGAACGGACGCCAAGACCGTCGCTGAATCCATAGCAGCGGCTAGGGCACTTGAGGCGCAGGAGACCTACCCAGGCGAACACGCCGAAGACATCGAACGTCTTAAGGTGTTTGCAGCGGGCATACATCGAGCAGAGATCACGACGCGCAATGACCTAGTGCGAGCCAAACCCGGTGCAGGCGAGTTTGACAAGCAAGACCGCGAGGATGAAATTGAACGATAGCCGATGAGCTACCCGCACTTTTAGCGAACGGTAAATTTAGCCTTTCAAGCCTTGAGTGAAGCGCGTAGAGCGTCAGCGCCCGTAGCAGGCGGAGATTGGTTCAAATACGCCGACGATAGCTGTACTTATTGACGGTGAATACGATAGCGCTTACTTGGATCGATCAAGGCCCGTGATACTTGGTGGCTGCACCCGTGTAGTCACTACGTTCCGGCCCGCGCCAGTTTGCCCCCAGCCTTGATAGAGCCGCGTTACAGCGCAGTACGTTACCCCGTTAAGTACGACGCTACGGAGGCGACATAAAATGACAATCTTCACTCAGACACTACTTAGGAAGCTGACAGCCAACGGCGAAGCCTCGGCTGCACGCCAGGCAGACGGTGAAAGCGAAATCGATCATCTACCGGTCATCAAAATCTTTAACCCGGCTGGCTCAGCAACATGGACTCTGACAGAGATTATCCCCGACAATCCCGACTTGCTGTTTGGTCTGTGCGACTTGGGTTTTGGCACGCCTGAGCTTGGCTACGTGTCGCGACAAGAGCTAGAAGAAGTCCAGGGCCACTATGGGCTACCACTAGAGCGAGATCGCCACTTCGAGGCTTACGGGCCGCGGGGTGTGAACAGCACACTTTGCGCTTCAACTAATTAATTTTAAACGCTTTTATTCGCTCGATATCGAACACCTCGTCATTCGCTGATGGCGGGACTGCGGCGCGTCTCTCAAAGGAATGATCGAAAAGTGCTGCAGTTTGATGCACGATGCTGCAGATATTGACCGAGGGGCAGTGCTTTGAAAAGAACAAAGGTAACCAGAGTGACAGTAAATCTGCGTGAGGATGAACACGCAGAACTGGTTCGCCTCGCTGAACAGCACGATGTTTCCATTTCTCGGATTACACGTCATGCCGTCACAGAATTTCTTGATCGGTACGGCAAAGGCGAATCACAGCTTGCGTTGAAATTCACCGAAGCCCCACGCAGCGCAAACGGATAGGAAGGCTCAATGCAGATGCAAACCGCCGTCGCTGAAACAACCGAATTTTACCGCGTTGACGCTGCGCTAAAACTCGACCCGAAAAAGCGGGCAGTGCTAGGTCAGTACATGACCCCTGCGCCGATTGGTCATTTCATGGCTAGTTTATTTTCTGATGCAAGTGACGAGATTCGGTTGCTCGATGCAGGGGCAGGCGTTGGTTCTTTAACCGCTGCCTTTATCGAAATGCTCTGCAGGCGTTCAAAAAAACCGCGATCAGCGTCACTCGTTTGTTACGAAATTGAACCGATGCTGCTTGATTACCTAGGTAGCACTTTGGTTGAGGCCGAAGCGCAATGTGCAGGCGCACAGATTGCCGCAAGCAGCGAAATAAGAAGCGATGATTTTATCCTAAGTCATTCAGACGATTATCAGGCAGACATTTTTCGCGGGGTGAAAGCCACAAAAGACGAATTTACCCACGTCATTATGAACCCGCCTTACAAGAAAATAAACGCGGGGTCAGGGCATCGCGTGGCCTTGCGTAAAGCAGGGATTGAAACCTCGAATCTGTATACAGGGTTTATGTTTCTTGCAGCGCAGCGTTTGCGAGAAGGTGGAGAGCTGGTTGCGATTGTGCCTCGTTCTTTCTGCAATGGCCCGTACTTCAAACCCTTTAGAGAGCAATTTTTCTCGATGATGGGACTGCAGCATATCCATATCTTTGAAAAACGAAATCACGCCTTCAAAGGCGATGAAGTGTTGCAGGAAAATATCATCATTCATGCGGTGAAGGGCGCGAAACCTTCAAACGTGAGAATCACTACTAGCAGAGGCGGAAATTTTCACTTTGACTTGAGGTCGCAGGAATGTACGGCGGCTGATATGACCCAACGGGTCGTTAATTACGCAGCCGTTCTCAACCCTAACGACCCCGATATGTTTTTGCACATTGCTGCGAACGAACTTGAGCAAGGCATTGTTGATCGCATGGCAAGCTTTACCACCACGCTTGCTGATCTTGGATTGGAGCTATCGACAGGGCCAGTAGTGGATTTTCGGCTTAAGGAAGATTTACGCGCCCAACCCAATAAACGCACAGCACCGCTCTTGTATGCCGCGCACTTCAAAGGTGGGACGCTCGAATGGCCTAAAGCCATGAAGAAGCCCAATGCGATTGAGATAAACGACAACACACGAAAATGGCTGTGGGACAACAAAGGCCATTTTGTCGTTACTAAACGCTTTACCTCGAAAGAGGAAGCGCGGCGCGTAGTTGCTTCGCTGTATCCATCGAGTTTGCAGGGCGAACTTGTTGGCTTCGAAAACCATTTGAATGTCTATCATGTCAATCAAAAAGGGTTTTCTAAATCGCTAGCAGCGGGCTTAAGCGTATATTTGAACAGCAGTCTTGTTGATCGTTTTTTCCGGCAATTCAACGGACACACTCAGGTCAACGCTACCGATTTACGATCACTAAATTATCCAGACAGGGAAACGCTTGAGCGCATAGGGAAATCTAGCCGTGGCGGAACACTCTCCCAACAGGAGACCGACAACCTAATAGAGGGGGAATTAGCACACATGGCAGATGATGAAAATCCACTACTGGCGCAACGTCGAATCGATGAAGCCTTAGAAATTGTTCGAGCTTTGGGGATGCCGCGCGGGCAGCAAAACGAGCGATCCGCTTTGACTTTGTTGGCTATTCTCGATCTCAAGCCGTCTGGTAGTTGGGACAGTTTAGAAAAGCCGCTCATGGGCATAACCCCGATCATGGATTATTGCCGCGAGCATTACGGGCGAGAATATGCACCGAATACCCGTGAAACTTTCCGCCGCCAAACAATGCACCAATTCGTTGAGGCAGGAATCGCGCTTTATAATCCAGACGAACCGACACGACCCGTCAACAGCCCGAAGGCTTGCTATCAAATCAGCCAAGAGGCGTTCGAGGTTATTCAAACATTCGGGGCAGATTCGTGGGAGGCGACGCTAGCCGAATACTTGGAAGGTCAGGAAACGCTTGCGGCAAAATGGGCGAAACATCGTGAAATGCAGATGATTCCGGTTCAAGTTGCAGAGGGTCAGGAGATCACGTTAACGCCCGGAGCGCACAGCGATCTAATCAAGCAAATCATTACGGAATTCGCACCACGCTTCGCGCCGAATTCAGAAGTGATTTATGTTGGAGATACAGGTTCGAAGATTGGTTATTTCGAGGAAAAGCGGCTTGCTTCCCTTGGGGTGACGGTGGACCAACACGGCAAAATGCCGGACGTGGTTTTGTACTTTGGTGATAAAGATTGGCTCTTACTGGTTGAATCTGTCACCAGTCATGGCCCTGTTGATGCCAAACGGCACAATGAACTTGCGGAGCTATTCGCGGGATCAAAAGCCGGACTGGTCTATGTAACTGCGTTTCCAGATCGAGCAATCATGGGGCGGTATCTCAGTGAAATTTCATGGGAAACCGAAGTGTGGTGTGCGGATGCGCCGAGCCATTTAATTCATTTCAACGGAGAGCGGTTTCTAGGGCCGTATGAAAGGGAATAGCTGTGGCGGAGGAACGAAAGCACAAGCATCTAGAACTGATTCAAGGCGTGATCAATCGTCTTTCGACGAATTCGTTTCTCTTGAAGGGTTGGAGTGTGGTTCTTGTTTCTGCTTTGTTTGCACTCTCGGCGGCAGATAGCCGCCAGCCTTTGTTTTCCTTGCCTACATCCCTGCAATCGTGTTTTGGGGGCTGGATGGATTTTTTCTTTGGCAAGAGCAACTGTATCGAAAACTCTATGACCATGTGCGTGTGTTGAAGGATGAGGATATCGACTTTTCGATGAACACAACGCCGTTCAAAGCAGATGGCGCAATCACATGGATAAAGGCCACTTTATCGAAAACACTTATTCCGTTTCACGGTGTTCTGATTTTCGCGATTATTGTCGTGATGTTCTTAGGACTATCGGCAACTAGAGGGTAGACACATGGCACGCAGAGCATTTTTCAGTTTCAAATATAAATCCGATGTTTCGCGGGCGATGGTTGTTCGGAATAGTTGGGTAACACAGGGGAAGGAAGCCGCAGGATTTGTAGATGCTGCTGACTTTGAGAAGCTCAAAAAACAAGGCGATGCGGCTATACAGAAGTGGATAGACGGTCAATTAAACGGCACGTCCGTTACCGTGGTGCTTGTGGGTGCGGAGACCTGTTCGAGCAGGTGGGTTAAATACGAAATCGAAAAAAGCATAGAAATAGGCAACGGTTTGTTGGGCATTGACGTGAGCAAAATAAAAGACCTTCAAGGGAATGAAAGTGACCGTTGTGGCAAAATTTCAAAAGGCTATTCTTTTTATCTTTGGAATAAGGATGATGGTTATAACAATATGGGCGACTGGATCGAGGCGGCAGCAAAAGCCGCTGGTCGGTAGTCGTTAATTTCTCCTTAAACCCATTCGTGTACGGTGTTTGTGCGACCAAGAGAAAGCAAAGGAATGCGATCAAGACAACGACGACTATTCAAGCGTAACGATGAATTTGAACTCAAAGAACTGAAAAACACCGCGACCGCCGACCGTGAGGGCGTGGCGCGACACCCTGTTTTGATCGAACTTTGCAACGAGCTTCAGCTATTGGGGTTCAGTCCCTTTGCGATTGCTGAGGGCTTGGCAATCAAAGCCAACACGTTGAGGGCGGAGGGACAAGCACAGCTAACCAGTGACGAATGACACAGGCCGTTTTCTTGCTAGCCGCCGCCGTGATTGTCTTGCTGTTTGGCCTGTATCTGGCTTACTCACAACCCCGACCATTAGAACCAGAGCGCAAGCACGGCACAGTCGCTTATGTTTTTGACGGTGACACGATCCGATTAAAAGGCCACAAGACCCGCATTCGGCTTTGGGGTGTAGATGCACCGGAGAAGAAGCAGAAGGGCTACCTGGGGTCTGGTCAGGATACGTGTAAAAAGTAGTAACTTCAGGTCGTTATCTTGAGTGAGCCAGGCATCAACGGCGGTGGCAGGTCATCCATGTCCAGCACGTACTGCCCAAACCTTCGAAGATGTTCCCGCATGTAAGGGCTTAGTCGCCCCAATAACTCTTTGCTCAGCTCCCAGCCCTGCACGGCCATTTCGTTCAATACTTGGGTTAGATCGCTGACATTGTGCAACATAATGGTATTGGCCACGAGATCCATATATTTAATCTGCTTGGCCTGTTCGACCGGGTCGCCACTTTTAACGATTGTTCCGCCAAAACCAATCCAATCAAGAAAATCGTTATAGGATTCTATTTTGGTAGTCTCTGCACGAATACTTTGCCGAAAGTCCGCTTCAGAGGTGTAGCGCAGCAAGAAAAGCGTTCGCTCAACCCGACCAAGTTCCCTGAATGCTTTGTTCAGTTTATTCTGCCGACTGTGGCTACCAAGCTTGCGCAGTAACGTCGAAGGCAGGATCTTTCCGGCCTGGATGGACAGGATCACTTGCATCATATCCTGCCAATGCGTTTCTATCAGCGACCAGTCGATCGTTTTTGTGAACAAGGAATCGATGTGCTGATATGGGTCCCAGGCAATATAGGGGCGTAAACAGCACACTTTTCCATCTAAGCTGCTGAATATTCTAACAATAATTCACCAGATCTGAATCTTTGCTATATAAGACGATGCTTTAGTGGACATCATCGTTTGAAAACGCATTCCGCCACCGAACATGTGGGTCGTCAAATTTGACTTTCCGTGGTTTAAAGTCATCCGGTTTGTATGGCCAGTAATTTTTCGCATGTCCCGTCAACCAATGCTTCATATCCTCATATTCTTCGTTAGATGGGTCGTCCAGGATTACCAACAACTGTTCATATCCCGTCACACCACCGCAGTCTTCAGGGGGGCAGGCACGCTCACCAGCAATGCACTTCGGGTATCGCACAGCATCATCCCGTAGGAATATGCCTTCGAGTATGAGTTCATGTGTCCAGCCGTCTCCAAAATCATACTCGTACACTGCCAGATCACCAGGCGTACGATAGAAGTCACCAATGCTGATTTCCCAGCCGGCCGAGGTCGGTGGCTCATCATACTCATCATCTGGAATTCCAATATTCAAACGCTTTTTTCGAGGGAGTTCAAAAACGAACAGATGCAAATGATAATCCAGCCACCCCATGGCATCCTGAATCGCGACGTGAAGATCCCAAAAGCTATAGTCCGCCGGTACTTGTATGGTTCTCCACACCGGCGGCGATACGCTGGTCAAAGTCACTTTGAACTGGTAGATCAGAGGTTTGTTCTTCATGATTCAGTTAGGTCTTTGCAGTGAATAACATCAGGGGAAAAAGGGATCATTGAGCCAACCTGTTATCACAGACAAATCCTGGTTTCCCAATGTGGAAGCGGCCTCAACCAACCCGAGACTCGAATCGTCGTTGCCAGCCCAAACACTGCGGAAGAACTGAACCATAAGTTGTTCTCCATGCGACATTACACCCATCGCCTGATCCAGTTCTGCTTCGAGGCAACAAGGTTTTTCAAAATCCCAATAGCAAGCCACCGTTGGGTATTTCAGAATCAAGTCCTGAAAACGCCGCTGCTCTGGTGTGAGCTTAAAGTATCCGGGTGTGGCACCCATGTCATTGTCCTCTCTGGTCCACGTTGAATCCCTTACTCAAAAACTTTCACCGGTTTCTTCTTCCCTGAATGATGCCGCTCACGTTGATCACTTTCAATATAACGATCAGTCGTTGCCATTGTGGCATGGCCCGCGTCGTCCCGCACATGTTCTCGAGGGCGAGTTTGCACATCCTCGGAGATGCCTGTATGCCGAAGCCAGTGCACAGTGGATTCTTTCAGTTCCAACGCGTCGTCTTTCAGTCCGTCCTCACACATGCGCGTGTAGGTTCGGTCGAAGCATTCCTGTACCAGCACTCTTAAGTGACGCGAGCTGGTGACTGGGCCCTTGCCACGAATCTTGGGAATCAATGGCACTTGGTCATTGGGTGGCGGCAGAGGGGAGAGGTTGCGCGATTGACGATACCGTTTTAGAGCATTCAGCATGGCATCGGATACGGTCACAGTACGCTGCTTATTGCCTTTGCCAGTGACATGAAACCACCAGTTACCGTCTCGATCCTTTCTAAAGTCTCCCATAACTGGCGCTGTTCGTTCATCGGCCACAAGCTCCGAAATGCGCAGATACATCGCAAACAAAGCCGTTGTGCAAAAGAGCGTGCGTTCATGCACATCCGGATCTTCAGTAGCCATCAATTCGGCGGTTTCCAATACATAGTCCCACTGCAAATCGCTAATACGCCTCACGAACGCCTGGTTATGATCTCGACGTAAGAACTTGCTTTTTTGCCGAATCAGCGCCACAGGATTGGCGACAACGAAGGACTCCTGCGCTAAATAGTCGTAGAACGACGAGAGCACGGCGAAGGTCGCACGAATAGCAGCCTGGGACGGAGTGTAGATTGACTTGTCTGGCTGAGCACCGGACCGAAAGTCAGCTTTGGAGACACTGGCAACAAACGGTCGCCAATCTGGATTGGCGACACGCTGGCCATCGCGTTGAACGAACCGAGCGACATTCTTTGTACCGATCCACGCCCGCGGTGGATCGAGCGTGAAGCGGATGAAATCAACGATGTCCTCGCCCCTAGTCTGCAGCGCCAGCAACTAATAACTTTAATAATACAAGGAGTCTCCCCATGACCCAATTAACGATCCTCAGTGAGTCTGAACGAAGACTGTTTGATCTTCCTCCAATATTCAGCAATGAAGAACAACGCCTCTATTTCACTGTAACGCCAGAGGTGCGAACTACCCTAGCTCGGATTGAAACACCGGCCTATAAAGTCGGTTTCTTGCTTCAACTCGGCTACTTCAAAGCGAATGCTCGATTTTATCAAGCAGCGCAGTTTCGGCGCCGCGATGTGGATTACGTCAAGCGCCTTCTCAAAACGGATGCAGTCGACTTGTCTGCCTACGTCGGTAGAATCGACCATAACAGCACTGCCTCTAAGTGACAAAGCCACGGATTACTACGCCACTTGGTTAGCGTTGGCAGATCATCAACAATTATCCCAATTCCCGAATCGCCACAAAGCGTACTTGCACTTGCTGGCCTTCATCAAACATCAGTTCTATCAACGCCAGGATGCTGCGATCGACGTCTTGCTTAAAACCGTATCGCTCGCTTGCAACACGGCAAAAAAACAACTGAATCAACAGAATCAAACGCAAAAGGAACAACGAGATCTGGCCATTCAAGCGTTGCGCCAGGCGCAACTCTCTGCCTCTGAATTTGCCAGCGGTGTCGTCTCGATTACCCAGGTACCTGAGGTTACCCCTCATGAAAAGTACTATAAGATCGAAACGCTGGTGGAAGACTACCTTGCCAGCATTGATGACGATAGCCTGGCACGTATCGATACCTTGGCGCTCGACGTCACCAATGATCTCAAGCATCTCCCCTACTACCGGTTGTTGGCCTCGCTGTCGGTAAAATCGCAACTCCGTATAGCCGATGTCGTGAGGACAGTCACGTTTGATGCGGCATCCTCAAGCGAGGATCTCATCACGGCCATCGATCATTTCAAAAGAACCAATGGTCGCTTGGGATCCAGCCCACCTGACCAATTTCTCACACCAGAAGAGTTCAAGGCCGTTTACGAGGACGATGCACTCAACACCCCACTGTACAAAATGCTGTTGTTCATTCACATGGCCAGCGCTATCCGGTCAGGACACCTGAATGTGCGACATTCCTATCGCTATCGGGCTATTCAAGACTATCTGATCAGCCCGGCCAAATGGTCGGCTAATAAAGCGATGATCCTCAAAGAGACCGATCTGACCGAGTTTGCCAACTGTGAACAGACGCTAGAGGCGCTAAAGACCAGACTGCATGAACGTTATCGTTCAGCGAACGAGACCTTCCTGCAGGGAGAGAATCCCTACATGCGGATTCGGGAAGATGGTCGCTATACTGTCCGTACGCCGAAAACTGATTACGATACCCACTCTTTTATATCAACGACGTTGCTGGGGCAAGGTATTGTGCCAATTTTGCAGTTGTTGAAAAGTGCCGACAAAGCCTGCGACTTTACCAGTACCTTCAAACACTTCAGTACCAAGCACAGCAAAATGAAACCGTCGGCTGAGACATTGGTGGCCGGCCTCATAGCGCAAGGCTGTAATATCGGACTCAGCAAGCTCGCTAATATTTCCACCGGACTGGACAGCGACGGACTCCGAAATACCGTCAACTGGTATTTTGATCATGATAACCTTCGAGCGGCCAATCGAAAAATCACTGGCGTGATTAGTGAATTAGCACTGGCGAATAACTATCTTCATCAACCGCCATCGCTTCATTCCAGCAGCGACGGCCGTAAGGTCAATGTGGCCGTGGACTGCTTGCACGCAAACTATTCCTTCAAGTACTTTGGTAAAGGGATGGGCGTTACTGACTACACCTTTATTGATGAGCGCCAAGTGCTATTCCATAATACCTTATTCAGTGCGTCCGATCGTGAGGCGCCCTATGTGATTGATGGGTTGCTTGATAACCAGGTACCAGAAGGCCACGTCCACTCTACGGATACACACGGCTTTTCTGAGCAGATTTTTTGTATAACGCATTTCATGGGTGTCGCCTTTGCGCCCCGTCTTGCCAATCTCGCTAAACAACGACTGTATGCGTTTTCTGCACGAAAGAGCTTCCAGAAGAAAGGTTACGCGCTGCTGCCCAGTCGAACGATAAACCGGAAATTAATCGTAAGCCAATGGGATGATGTACTTCGTTTCATGGCTACAATCAAGACTCGCCACACGACGGCTTCGCAGTTATTCAAACGTCTGAGTTCGTACGCGAAAGACCACCCACTCTATCGAGCACTGAAAGAATTTGGGCGTATTATTAAAAGCCAATTCATTCTGTCGTACTACGAAAGTGTTGAGCTTCGACAGCAAATTCAGATGCAGCTAAATCGCGTTGAACAAGCCAACAAGTTTTCATCGACAATGATCACGCTTTCCAGGACGATACCCTCAACCAGCAAGAAACGGCCATCATGTGTAAACTGATTTTGCAGAATGCCATTATTTTATGGAACTACCTGTCACTGTCTGAGCACGTTATTAATACGCCAGACGTTGAGGAGCAACAAGAAATCATTGACGCTATTCGAAAAGGGAGTGTGATTACATGGGCTCATGTGAATTTACACGGAGAGTACACGTTCACCCCGCCATCAGCGAATGACGAAGTGTTCGATATCGAGCGAATAAAAGCGTTTAAAATTAATTAGTTGAAGCCCAAAGTGTGCCGTTTACACCCCTATATTGCCTGGGACCCTAAGTAGTGCGCCATCTATCGAGTAATGTCCTCCGCCAGGGATTGCGTTCAATTTGACATAACATACATTATGCGCAGTACAATGTAATCGTTAGATTCGTTTACTTGTTATACAACTGTTGTGTAATTTTGAGCAAAACAATAGCCGTTTTAGCTGAAATAGCATGTCCGACCGCCGTAAAACCATGCCCAGCAATGAAAATCTCGTAGTAAAACTAGGTCCATAAGGGTTTCTGGGTAGCAAACCTAAGTCCATTGAATTGCGAAACGAGTAAGTAAAAATGGGTCCACCGATTAGATTTGGTAGCAAAAGTCAGTCCATGGATTTTTGCTGATTGCTATCCAGCGTAAGGCTGTTCACTATTTAGTGAATCACTATTGTATGAATCACTAAATAGTGAACAGGACAAAGTTCGAATTCGGATGCCTATACCGTGACCGCCACAGTTAAGGGTAATTTCAAAAGCATATGATTCACGGGACACTTGTAGCACCGTCCGCACCTTCCCTACCGACTTAGAGGTTGATCATGAAGAATTCTAGAAAGTCGATTCAAAGGCTCCAGTCCCAATAGTTCGAGGTGGGACATTCTCAGCATAATTTCCATGCTGGTGATGCCGCACATTGGCCTAAGCATGTTCACTCCGGTCTTTGAGATTGATTACGACGAGCGTTTCTCAAAATCTTACGCAGCGCATGCCAAAGTTTTTATTCGAACAAGCGGCACCATAAGCTCGCTTTTTGCAGATACGTGAGCTATGCGCGCATAGCCTCTATCAAGCCCTTCGTCCCCATGAATGTCTATCGTACGTTTCATGTTGTATGCCAACACATGCAGGCGAATATCAGTGCTCACATGCCGTTTTGTCAACATTAGGATTTCGACCGAACAGGAGCCTCGCGATTAATCCAATGCCGAGACCGACCCCGCCACCAAACCAGAGTCCGACTACCGTCGCGGTGAAAAACTTCCCTGACGCAAATTAGTGTGATCAATATTCATCTTCGAATACTATCGAAGGAATTGATAGTTAAGCAACTCTTATTAGACAACGGGTAGCCTAGACATCGTTTCGCATCACTGGTTGGTCAATAGCTACTTATCCGAATTACCATCGACCCACTGCCTTTTTGTGCGACTCAATACTCATTTGTTAAGCTACATCGATGGCAAACAACTCAATATGGCGGGATGGCTAAAGCCCTGCTTAGTGATCCTTCCCTCGAAACATCGCTGAATGTTTCTAGGGGCTATTTGTGGAAATTGGGGAAGGTCTACTTAGTTGATTGAAAGCGGACCTAGTGTTGTGACGAATGAGGCTTGTGAGTAGGCTCTCTTTCGGCCAGAAGTGGATACTAGAACTCGGTTAGAGTTTTTCGCTTGCTTGCTACTTTGTAACGCGCCACTTTCCAGAGAAAATCATTAGACAAACGCCAACGGTAATTATACCAAGCAGCACCCCGATGACTGGTGCTGAACTATAGACAAAAGCTGACATACCAAGCGAAGCACCCGAGCAAAAAGCCCCGGCAGTCTGCGCTCTATTGAGCTTGTTTTGAAATTTCATGTTAATCCTTCACAGTAGGGCGGCTACTTAGAGCGCCATAGAGAGCCAAGGGGGTTGATGCCTGAAATGACCATATACCAGGCTAGTGCTAGACCACAAATTAGGCCCACGTTGGGCATTTCAATTCGACCTTCTAAGATTCCTAACACTGAGGTGTAGCCATAAACAAGAGTCAGCGGTAGAGCTATCATCGCAATCAATGCTCGAATGTTTGCTCTCAGTTTCAAGACGGCACCACTTAGCTACTTGCTAACGGTAAATAGTAGCGGAGCTACATCCATTTATCGAGTGCGCGACTAGCCTTCTCGTCGTGACTTGCTGGCATAGCCAATTACGTGCTTGGGTCGGCTTCCGAAATTTGCGCGCGCAAAATCGGCCAGTTTTTGGACTCAGGTCGCACGTTACCAAAGCGTTAGAGGATCAAGGAAGGAAATAGATCTCAAGACGACAATTAGCGCTTCCGGCCAATTTCTATTAGATGACTAGATTCTCCGGGCATCCATTTTAGCTAACTTATCACGACGTAAAGACCTGGCTCTTCGTTTCGCGAGCAAACGCTCAATGGGGCGTTCAGGTTCTTGTCTATCAGAAGCAAAGCTATAGCTAAAAAGAACACCAACTGCCAATCCGATGGACAATCCCAGTACTAGGAAGAGAGGTTGACCCGTTAGCGCGAAGAGAATTGCACTTAGGCATAGGCCAATTGCTATTCCCAGCGCCAAACCTTCCTCACCGGCCGATTCGTTTTGATCAGATTGTAGTTGTTTAGTGCGCATCACTTAGTAACTCTATCACATCTCCTGAATTTCCGGTTCGGGTCGATATAGGAAATTGGCGCTCTTTCAGTTCGCATAGGGATGCTTCTCCAATATTCTGGAGATTTCATCTTCTTTTCGGTTCGCCCATTTATCACTGACCCTCTTGAGCAGCTCTACCTCTTTTCCGAAAATGCGTCGTCTAGAGTCCTGACCTGGTTCGCGGTTTTTTAGCTCCCAGTTCCCGGCGACCATGAAAACATAGGACGATACAAACCAGTAAATGATCTCATCGTCGTGTTCAGTAGCATGCCTCTCGAATTCTTCGCCTCTCTCAGTAAACACGTAGTGGTATTCGGTTCCCACAATTTCCACGTGAGGTTCGCCAGTATGGGTTGGGGTAGTCGCGACAGAAAATACTTTATGAGATGAGCGCTCCTCACCTATCACAGCCACGGCCTCAGCAACTGCCTTTTGTATCTCTTTGGTTGTCAGCATTTAGGCACCACTCTTGTTGCAACAATAGAACTCTATTCTCGTTCGATAGATCCCAGCGTCAATTTCCTTAACCGACCCATTCAAGTAGTTGGGATGTTTATTTCTTCCGCTTCTTTTCTCGCTGATGCATAAATACACCTACTATAAGTCCTATCAACACCCCTTGGCTGATACCCAGTTCGAGATCATTATTAATCAAATACCCCACCGTAGCCCCGAATCCAAGCCCAACCCCGGGACCGATAGCAAGCCATTCGTGCGAAACCGGAAGGTTTGAATGTTCCTTCTCGCTCCCATCAGCGCTGCGTTTTAGAAATTTATCTTCAATGTTTGCGATATGATCGTCCCAGCTATACGACGTCTCGACCATCGCATCCAGCGCTGAGCTCATGGTCGCATAGACGCCTATTTCAGAAATGTTAGGTCCCGAAGTTCTAGATTCCGCATGTTCTTTTACCGAAAAGCCCGTGCAGTGGGTATGCACGGATAGAAACACATGAGGTTCTGCATTGTAGGACTTGTAAATCTCTATTATGCAATTCGAATTGGTTGCACCCTCCAGGCGATCCCAACCAATTGGAGCGCTAAAACTTTCGAGTGATGTCATAGGTTGAGGTACTCAAATATCTGCCTCGAGTTTAACCTCTCGGACTGGTTTGTTGAATCTCGGCTCAACCAGCCTGATTTCCAAAATTGGCCGATTTGAGCGGCATTGACGTTTTCCCGTCGCGGCTGCTTACTCGCAATTAGCCCATGAATTGTGATTTAGTTTGCATCGCTGGGTAAAGCAGCCGCTCGTTTAGGTTCGAAATGGCGCTGAGTTCTAGTCTTGCTCCGGTTTGATGGACCATTTAAAAAGATCCGGCTGACTGCGCTTCGTAGTCAGCCGGACTCATATTGCCACAGTATCCGTGACGTCGTTTTCTGTTGTAAAACACCTCGATGTATCTGAACAGATCACTCTGTGCTTCCTCTCGAGTTCGATAGCGAACGCGGTTGACGCGTTCACGTTTTAAGACACCGAAGAAGCTTTCAACAACAGTATTGTCGTAGCAGTTTCCAGTACTGCTCATGCTGCATTTGATCCCGTGTTTTGCCAGTTCGTTTCTAAAGTTATCGCTCGTGTACTGCCCACCACGATCGGAGTGATGGATCAGTCCAGGTTCTGTCTGTCTTGCATTAACCGCCATCTTCAATGAGTTGATCACGATCCCCCGACTCATCCACTTGTTCATTGACCAACCAACGATTCGACGTGAGTAGAGATCCATGGTGACCGCAAGATACAACCAGCCTTTGGCCGTCGAGATATACGTAATATCGCTCACCCAAAGTTCGTTCGGCGCCTTAGCGTCGAACTTCTGTTTGAGTAAATTCTTCGCCACTGGATGCAGTGGATCTCGTTGAGTTGTGACCTTAAAGCGCCGTTTCGGACATCCCTTAAGCCGTGCAGAACGCATTAATCGAGCCACTCGGCGTCTTCCTACATTGACGCCTTCGTCATTGAGTTCTGCTTTTACTCTGGGGCTACCATAAGTGCCGTGGCTGGCTTCGTGAATACGATGGATTTTAGGCAACAACTGACGATCTTCTTTAGTGTGATCACTTTCTGGGCGACTCCGCCATGCATAGAAACCACTCTTAGACACCTTCAACAATCGACACATCATGCGAACTGGAAAGTAGGTCTTGCGACGCTCTATATACTCATACTTCACTTCGAGTTTTTGGCAAAGAACGTCGCCGCTTCCTTTAAAAAGTCGCGTTCCTTCTTCACTTGGGCTAACTCACGCTTCAGATCAGCAAGTTCCTGATCCCTTGTTCGACCTTGACCTGGGAAAGCTTCCGTTCCCAACAACTCTAGTTCGCCTCGCCAACGACGAAACTGTCGTTCACTGATCCCGAGCTCTGCACAAATCACTCTGTCAGTCATGCCTTCTTCAGTCGACCTAAGTATCGCTTCTCTCTTGAACTCTGCCCTGTAGCGTTTGTATCGCTTTGGCTTTGTCATCTGAACACCTCCTGGTGCTTGCGCACCTCATTCTAGGTGTCCACCATTCCGGAGCAAGACCATTCGACCAACTGCGGTCATCCGGCACCAGCCGAAACTTCGATCGTGCGCCCGACAACTTCAGCATAGGCATCTCGCGCCTTGGGCGACATGAATGGACCGCCGCGTTCAAGCGTATGGCGAACCAACGTTACGTATCGTGCAGCCATTGGCCTATCTAAGTGGCGTTGTTCTATGAAGTTAGCAGCCTCAATTTCGATAAGGTCTTTGATGACAGTGGGCTTGACCGGACAGAGTTTGTTTTCTACGCAATTCCATAGCGAGGGAGATTTGCTACCGGCTTCATAAATGAACCCATTCCGATCAGTAACGCAGAATAAGTACGCCAACTCCTCGGCTTCCTCACCGATTATATCTGCGATCTTCGACCGGCTATTAAGTCCGGTTGAGCTGGTTCGGTAGTACTGTGTGCCGTAGATACTGTGGAAAAGACCACCAAGGGCAACTGATACAGGATTGTCCCAGTCGGACAGAAGGTTGTAGGTTCCGACTAGATGGTCGCGCAGCGTTCCCTTTTCGTGCTCGTGCTCAGAAGGACTAAACTCATCCAGCAGTGCTAAGTATTCAGGTTTCATCAACTAAACTCCGGTGAGCAAGATCCATCAATCCTATCCGACCCGGGTGGGACACGCGACCGTCAGCAACGGGTCGACAAGAGCCGCTTTCATTTCTTGAAAAAGCGACTGTCTCGTAGAAGTCCCCGCTGATACACACAAATCCGCAACGAATATCCTTCAGTTCACTAGATATTGGGTGTTTTATCCGCCAATGAACAGCCGAAGCTAACTACCTAAACTCGCCGAAACTCCGTTCTGTTGGGTCTGGTTCTAGGCTGATTGGGCGTCCGCAATGCTGTGGCAAAGTCCATTCTGTTCTCTACAATATCCGACGTGTCCAGGATATACAGGCAGCTTGTTTTCGCAATCCCGCAAATAAAACGAATGACTGTTTCGGGGTCGATTGCGGCCTCCGCCATGTGCAAACAGCCAAAAAACGGTATGGTAAGGTGTGAAAATTCTCCAAAAACGCCTCACGCTTCAATTAGTCGCAAGAAGCGAGATTTAGCACCACGTGTTCAAATTCGATAGGTCTGAGCGTTCTGCGTGAATTAATTGAAAACCTGGCTTTTGTGAGGGCATCGCAACCCGAATATTACGCGTTTATGCTTGGTATGTGACGTGGTTCAAAAATTTCCACGACTCAGCTTCACTCGCTTTTAAGAGGAGTCACACATGGATATATGTCTGATGATAGCTAACGTTACAACCGATTAGATTGTGACCAAACACGTTGTTTGCGGGTGTTAAATCAGCAACCAGGTTTGAGTTGGGAACCAATATTGGTTCGAATATGGCAGCAGCCCTCGTATCGCAACGTGCGGCCCTCGCCCTGAGCCTGACTGCTGTGTGATTCGCGTTACGGACAGTCCGATTGGGCGCAGACTTGTCCGCTTAGCTCGGCAACTTTGAATAGAGCCATTTTTTTAACGACCAACCACTTAGAGAACGATGCCACAGTGTTGGGATTCACAGTAGTGCTGTGATCCTCTCTTTCTACTTTGGCTTTATGCCGATGCTTGCCTGCACATTTCTCACAGAACGACCCTCCGGCCACGTATCTCGTACTTCGTTCGAATAGATGACCGTTTTCGCATTGCCAGATGGCGTGTTTTGTACCAATTTCTAAGGATACGAGACGACATTTCTTTCTGATCGCAAGTTCCTCGTTTTCCTGGTCGTATGATTGTTGTGGTTTCTCCGGGAACTTCGTACCGCATCGTCTGCACCCGTAACCTTCGCGCAAGGAGGGCCACTTCTTTTCGAAAGCCCCATGGATATGACACGTTAATCTGATCTTCCCATCAGGGATAATCGACTCTGGTTCTACCTGATAGCCCATTGCGGAGGCCATCTGTTTAACGCGTGAGTCTAATCGGCTAGTTTGGGCGCATTGTGGACACCACTTGCCACGATTTACTCTGTCAATGTAGGTTTCCCAGGTGTGCTCATACTTGCAAGCGAGCCTAACCATCGCCGTTGTTGGATCCTTACCTGTTGAATCTACTTCGACGACGCGGCCGAGTCGTGCATTCACTGTTTCCATGAATCTGACCAGTTTGATCGAGTCATCAGAAGAGAGATTTCGTAGTATCTGTAGAGTTTCTTCTCTTTGATCTCTCTCGTCTTCTAGTTCATTAGTGGCATCGTTGTTTGCTTCGTTTTGTGTTTTTTCTAACTCACACAATCTACAAAGCTCACCTCTTTCAACGCTCTCTAGAGATCGTTCGAAAATATGACCGTTGTGGCATTGCCATATCCGGTGATTGTTCGTCTGACCCTTAGATATACATACGAACCGCTGTAACCCTCTGTGGAAGAGTCTGGTTAGGAAGTGGGACTTTGCTTGATGTCGGTCAGAGCAGCCGCTACACCCGATGCCCAGTTTGAACTCATCGTCCCATGTCCGCCGCGTTAGTCCGTGAACATCGCATCGAAGCACAATGTCGATCCAACCCTGGCTTGCTGAAATCTCTTCTATCGTAAGATCTTTTACTAACGCAACGGCTGAAATCCGTTTGCGGATTGGGCTATCTGGTTCTTTATGCCGCAGCTTACGGCGCGGTAGATTTGGGTGCGAAACCTCAACTGGATTACACGTTGGGCAGCTTTTACTGTTGAGATCTTTCATCCGGCACGCGAATCGATGGTGTTTGGCGCAACGCCACAAAAGAATGGAATTGTACTGCTTTACAAACGTCATGCCATATTCAGCTGCAATGATCACTTTTTCTTCTAGTGATTTTTCCCTTCTTGCGTTTAAGTCGCACTGACGGCACCACGTGTCGTTGTAGAGGAGGTTTGAAGCTTCTGGAGACCATATATGACCTTCTGTGCACTGGACTGTAATTGTTTGATGCACGGTCGAAGGCGCTTCCGAGACTAGGGTGCCGCCTCGTTCCTGGATGATTGAGGCGAGCCGATTCATCTTAGACTCACGAGCTTTGCGCTTTGGGGAGAGGCGTCGGGTTTTGGTCTCGCAGATTTGGCAGAAGTGCCCTCTAAGCACACTCTTAAGAGGACGTTCGAATACATGGCCGTCTGAGCATTGCCACACCATGTGGTCTTGGTTCGTTGTGTCTGGTGGTGATACCAGTATTCCTTGAAACGAATGCGCTAGCCGATTGAGCTCGTTGCTCTCAGACGAGCTTTTCATCGTTGACCGCGCGTTTCCGCATCCCGGGCAGCCGTATCCCATCTTTAGGCTTGACCAATTGTTCTCGAATTCTCCGTGCTCCGGACATCTGAGTAGTACTCGTGCTTTGTGACTTAGCGGTGTGGCCGACAGGACTTCTAACTCAAGATGCTTCGCAAATGCCTTTATGCGGGATAGGGTTGTGGTAGTTCTAACACATACTTTGCACCAAGACTGGCGTTGGGTAATAGACCTAATAATGGAGGTCCATGTATGTCCTAGGGAACATCGCACAGTAACGCGGGCTTCGTGCGATGCGAACAAACTTGGATTGTCTAGCTCGAGGATTGTGCCTCGCTCTCCTTCCACCAAGTCATAGAGTTTGGCGAGCGCCGACAGAGGTTTTGCTGGGAACGGGCGGGTGCGGCTGGTGGTTGCGCTCGTTTGCCGCTGATGTTTCAACAGCGCCATTTGTTTTGAGGTCGGTACGGTTGCTGTAACGCCGTTCATTTTTAGGCTCTCGTGCTTTACACGGTTACGTAGAGTATAACGACCACAGATTTCTTTTTACGCCTCATGAAAATTTCTAAACACCATACGATATATTTAATACTCTAACGAGATGTGACTTTGACGAATCATCGGTGCGTTCGACGTGCGACCTATTTGGTTCAACCCTTCGTGCTGGAGCTATTGCGTTGCACGTTGTTTTGTTCTTTTCCTGAAGAGCAAACGAAGCAGTTAGGATGCCTCCAATGACTTGGTAACGTGTTACAACTGCGCTAGATTGAGATCTTAAAACGGAGGGTCTAATCATGGGAGTAACTGAACTAGAGGAAGCGATCCAAGTTCTTAAATCGTCTGGTATCAATAGTTTTGAGCAAGCAGAGCTGTTTTTGAGCATCGCTCGCGAACCTGGACGGAGCATGCAGGAAATTTCTGGCAATGCGGCGGGAACTAAGGAGTATGGCCTGGTTCACAATCGTCTGCGATCACTAGAAATGGGACGCCGGCGATCGCTTGCGAACGGACCTGGTTTAGTGAGGTTTGAGACACGGGGATCGCTCTACAAAGTCATCAAGCTATCGCGTAAAGGTATGGCTTGTATTCGTAAGTTAAAACGCATCTGATAGCGCCTAGGGCTTGCGACATTACTTCAATGCTGGAACTGCCCACGCTTTAGCTCTGTTTAAGTGCGACTCTGGAAGAAGCCCAATAAAGACCAGGATGTTACCAATGGTCAGTAGCCAGAGTATTTCCACATTTGACCATAGTCTTTTTCTGTTCAGTTGCTTTCTGGCCTTCTGAAATTCTAATTCATGTCGCAGGAGCATCTGTTCAGTGGATTCATCGTTTGGAATCTTTCCCATTTGGTATTCCATTCTCTCTGCGGGTTACAAGCTTAAGTGAGGACAGAATATCAGATTCGTTTTCATATTCTCATGTCCCTGATAGTGTTCAGCTTCATTCCGTTATTAAATTGCATACATAGCATCACTGTTGGTTGCCTCCATCCCTGTTCTTTAGCACGTCTCGGATGAACGGCGTTTTTTCTTCACTGTAGATCCTGGTGTCAGTGTGTTTGGCTGCCAAAGCCAGCTTCAGCTTGGCATATTCGTTTTTCGCTTGCTCGTTCGTTCTAAGGTAGTCGCGGAAATAGAGTTGATCGATACACCTACTACTGTTGTGTATAACTAGGTGCACCTGGTGGATACCAACGTCCTCATTGTCCCTTAACTGTACTGTGATTCGATCTGACGCACTATGCCAGGGCACGTACCCTATTTGATCTAGCACACTTAGAACATCGGGTAGCGCCGCGAAAGACCTAAGCCCGATAGCTATGTCGACTATAGGCTTCGCATAGAGCCCCTCTACGGCTGTACTACCGACGTGTTGGATATCGACAATAGAAGCATTCTGGGTCAGCGAAACGATTTTTGCCTTCATGGACTCGAAGAGGCATTCCCACTCAGCGCGATGCTCAACTAGGACAATGCTCATGTGATAATACTCGCTTGGACGCCGTGATTCCTGGAAAGTGGCGTTAGGCAGCAGACTTTCGATAGTTTGAGCTTGCCCCCATTGCTTCGCGTGAGGCGATCTTTGGATCGATTGAGAGATGATACGATTTTGAATTCCATAGTCACTATAACTAACCTTGTAAGAGTGTGGCTAAGGATTACACTTAATCAACATCCGACAACCCTGTTATGGCGAGCTGCACGATACTTGGGATTCACTCTAGTTTCTCTAGCTTTTACTAAAGAATACTGAGCGCATCGTGCGCTAGTGACTATTTCGAGCTATTGGTGGTGATCAGAAGAAGTTGATCGTGTCCTATTTGTAGATTTTGATTGAAGGCCTCTTCCGAAACTCCAAGTTCTATACCTAGTTCATCGGCCCCTTGTTTCGGGGACTTAATCCAACCTTTAAGGCGGCCAAATTCGACGTTCAACCTGCACAAAAAGTCTTGGTTTAGTTTGATGTGTAGATTGCCGTTTTTGAAAGCCTTAACCTGCATTAGGTCTGAGGTTTCTAGGCTTCGAGGGTCTCTATAGGTAAAGCTGTTGCCCTTGTTTGAGACCCACTCGAAATCGTGAGATGTTTGGTGAGACCTGAACCCCAGATTGTTGGCAACAGTTGCGACATCGCTTATCAAGCTATACGCACGCTCTTGTAGTCCGTTGAATCTCTCCTGATCATAGCCAAAGTCAGAAACGCAGAGTCCGCCGACTCGATGCAAAACTACCCGCAGATCTAGTGCATAGTGTGAGAGACCTTCGGGCTTGCGACAATACAGCCAATCTTCATCTCCGAAGGTTCGTTGGTTTGATCGATATAATGCGATACAACCTTTTTATGTCATGCGTTCTACTAGCGCGACCAGTTGATCATCGAAATACCTGTTTGCGTTCTTTAGTACTCAGCCCAGTACTGCTTGGGCATTCGCTTTCGTGAAGTCCACATCTGTATGCGTAGTAAGTCGTTCTAACATTTTAGTTCTTGAGTCTTGTGTTAAGCGCTGCGTAATCTTGTCCAGGTGATCGAAAAGTTCTTGCCAATACTTGTGTTTCAATCCCTCTATGCGTTGCTTCAGTGCCTGCTGAAGTCCAGCTACGCTGACCCCAAGCTCGGACAACAGGTCTGGATCTAGCTGGCTCAAAGCATGATAGTTTCTGCTCACGGTATCCATATCATCCTGGTAGAGCTCCACTAGAGACGTGAGAAGGTCACCACCTTCGACCAGCGATTGTTTTAGCCTTGTGTTGAACTCTTCTTTCGTTCCCGTTTTTTCGCCCGGCATCTCGGAAGATGGCTTTTCAAGGTTGAATTGAAAGACGTCTTCGAACCAGATGGTAAATGGATCGACTCTTACATTGCTTCTCTGCTCATAGCCTAATTCGACTCGCACAGTGTTGACGACAGCTCTCGCCTGTCGTTCCGCATCCAAAAAGTTATGTGTTCCTAGTATTTCGTATTTGGCTCTTCGTCGCGCAAGTGCGTCCTGGATTCGAGTGTCGTTGATCCAGCGTTGCGGGAGTACTAGGTAGACAATCGGAGCGTTCGCCTGAGTGATAATCTTTTCTGCCCAATCAACGTATTCGGAGTACGGGGGATTGCTGAAGACAACACCGACCTTTTTGTCGATCAGTGTTTGTTCACGAAACTCGGTCCCCACCACGTAGATGGACCGGTCTAGTGAGTCTAGAAGCGGACGACTTTTTTCGATGCCATATCGACTCCCTTCTGTTAGCGCGCTCAAGACCCGCCCGTCGCCACACCCGCAATCTAATACTCTTGGGTGGCCATGCGTAAAACGATCTTCCATGTTTGTCCGAATCTCATCGATTATGGCTTTGGTCGTGGGATACCACTCGAAATCCTCGTCTACCGATTTCATGTGGTCCACTAACCTTGATGTAGAAACGAAATTGTTCATATTTCTGGCACCATCTATAAAAACCCAGAATCGCATGGCTATCGGATTCGACAAGCGTTGCTCTCTTCGGCTTTGGAATGATTCGATTGAAGATGTGATATAAGCTTGATGTCGTTCTATAAGTGGATTTCGCCATGGCTGTTTATGAAATCAATAATGGCAACCTTTTGCGGGTATCCAGAATGGTTGGTGGCAAGTCGAGACAAACATACTTTTCGCTGGTTAATCTAAATAGGAAAGAATCGGCACATGCTCGACGAGAAGCCAAGGCACTCGATGATAAGTGGGCAGAAAGCGCAACGTAGAATGCGAGATAGCAAGGCCCTTGCCCCGAAAGGACATCCCACTGGTGTACAGGGGATAAACGGGCCCCGTTGCAAATAGCGAACCGATCTAGATTTGGGTCATTTATCATTACCGCCATTCAATAATCTATCAATGCGTTAGTGATCAGGCGGATCTCTCCTACAGTGCCCTGATTGTACTGCCAGATCTTAAATTATCCCTTCTTGAACATGCGCATTACTTCAAATCCCTTGATTGTGGCATAGGCAGTCTTCATCGACTGAAACCCCAACACCGGATGAATCAATCGTTTCAGCTTGCCATGATCGGCTTCAACGGCGTTGTTCAGGTATTTGACTTGCCGATGATCAACCCATTCGGGGCAGCGGCCGGTTTGTTTCAGTTCCTTGATTGCCACTCCGTAGGCAGGTGCTTTATCAGTATTGATCGTCGACGGTACCTCCCACTCTTTGAGTCCACGCAACGCCTTGCCGAGAAATCGCTTCGCCGCTTTCCGATTGCGTGTGGCTGACAAGTAAAAGTCAACGGTGGATCAGGCGCGTCTCTATTTTTTACAATAAGTTGAACGAAATCCTCGTTACCCGTACTTACATAGATCGATTTTCCGTCGTTTTGTATGGATGCCTGTGTGTCTTCTCCTAAAAAGGTCAGTATGGATGGAGATGCAAACGGCACGATTAGTTCATTTACCATTTGTGCAGAAACGTTTATCACCAGCAGTTTCCCTGGTGTGACCTCTTTTTTAGCCAGCTGGTCAGCTGACGCTAGACCAGTGAGGGCGATCGAGAATATCAGTAGAGTTGTTTTCATTATCATTGTCGTGCCACCTGCCTGTTACGATTTTTCAGCTGCCAATCTTCTGTGTGTGCCTGCCCCGCATATCTTGAATACCTCTCAACTCTCGGGATGCCCTCAGCAATCGATATCTGAAATTCGTAAGAAATCAGTTTCTCAGTAACGCTGCCGACTGCCGATATGACCTCCTGCTTGCCCGTCACGAATGTTCGTCCAGAAGATTCTTCATAAATGATTTTGTCGGCGTAGAAACGAGTCGAGCGACTGTCCATCCTCATTTGTTCCGCATCTTCTGTTATAGAAACCTGAATCTCATTGTAGAGAGCCGATGAAAAGGCGTGAGAAAGTGCTTCCTTCGTGAACGCAGCATTGTCCGGGTTTACATTTCCGAGTAGTCCAGATACGTAAAGCGCGTAATGCTTGTGGTAATCCTTGTTTGCCGAGTTGTAATCAATCTGATACTGGCCGTTCATCATGGGGAACGTAACGATGACCCGTTCTCGAGTCGAAAAGTTGAAAAAGCTCAACAAGACTACAGCCGTTGCAAGGGCCGCTACGGTGTAACGAGTAATTTGGAGCCGCTGTTGCGTCTCTTTGTAACCAAACTTGAATCTATTTCCTTCCATTTACCTCATCCAACAAATAGTCGAGCAGCCCCATTTTTGTTTCTACCACCTGGATCGTAGAGACCATAAAAATAGAGAAAGTGTAGTAGCGCTCCGCGGCGCGCCGTCGTTTTATATCGTTGATAGACCTTTATCACGACATACATTAGTGGCCACATATAGGTGAGTGTCCCGGTCAATATCCCCAGGAACAACAACGCCATTACCGGGATAACTTCATCGATCTCCCAAAAGGCGAACTGCATTGGGTCATCGATGTGCTTCGGTACTTTTACGTATTTCATCTAGCCCTCTCTACACAATAAGCACCGGCCTTCGCGATTTTGCATAAATACTGATCCTCGCAAGCTTCCTCCGAACCTTCATCACCGCACATTTCGACTCTGCCGATTTCGGATGAAATGTCACCGTCGTCGCTAAGAAGTGGCCAAGTGTCACCGGAATAATTCACGTCCGATCTATGGCGGGGGGGCTTGGTTCACGCGGCAAATTTGGTTCGATGAGCCCTTCATCGGCGGTCTCGAAGGTCAAAATTGGGTTTGGCGCAGTCCAAATAACATGTTGATCACTCTCAGGTATCGTCACGACATCGCTGTGATTCAACACGTTTTCAATGGTGACTACCCCATGCTCGACGACGTCCTGCCCAACCGAATCAAGAATTGGCTCAAACGACTTAAAGTCTTCTCGAATGTTGTTAGGTGCTTGGCGGTCATCTACAACAGCACAACCCGTGAGCGCGAGCAGAGCCAACGCTCCGCAATAGATCTTCATTCTGCACCCACCATTACTATTCTCCTGTTTACGTGGGCACTAGGACGCAATGAGCGCATTAGCGCTTGGTATTGTGTTAATTGCCCACACTCTCCATCAGCCAGCCCAGTCTCATATTCATGAACAGAGTACTGAACGCATGAATCTCCCACATCAAACGGACGTCCCCACTTTCGTGCGAGTTCAACAACACCGAGCGCGTAATCCTTACCCTCAGCATCCAGGTCTCCGCTGTAGTAGCAGCTCAACACTCCTTCAGTAGTTTTGTAACGAGTGCCGCAGTCCCTCAGAACTTCACTAGCCGTTACCAGGTTCGTTTCCGGGTCTACTAGCTCAATTGGGTGGTTCACCAAATGAGAGTTATACCGCAGGTGTATTTGGTACATTCCTACAGCCACGTTTTTGTTCCCAGCTTCAACCTCCGCTTTGAGCGCTCTGATCATTTCTCCCTTGGAATCATAGAAGTGTGCTTTGTGATCTATATTCATGGTCCAAGGGTAGGGGCGATACGGTCTTGTTTGGTTAAAGCTCGTACCACTCTCGCGCAACGCAATCGCGTACAGCAGTGACGAATCGATCGACGCATGTTTCATTGCGCTAAACCATGCATCTGCAGATATGACATCCTTTGCTGTCGTCGCATACGCAGAGCTCGCGAGAAATAGAATTGTTGTGGCAATTGTTGTCTTCATAGTTCTAATAGAATAACGAGCGCACGGCGGCCTAAAGCAAGCAGCGCGAGCAGTGACAAGACCCCGCCCATAAACAGGCCAACCGAATGTGATGTTTGCCCCATGTTTATCATCTGCAACCGAACAACTTCCGGTACCACGTATGGGTCATGCACGCTCACCTCTCTCACGCCAGCCCCCAACCTGCATGTTGTGCACGAACCAAATGAGACTCCATTTAGAAATCCAGCAAGCCACGGTCGTTCCACAGTCCAATCTCTGCTCGAAGCATCGGCACCATTCGAAAAGAGCACTAGCGCTATAAATGCGGCGGATCTCACTCTCCCGCCGTAGCCAACTGATCGACCTTCGCCACAGTTATCGCTTGGATAATCGCCTCTTTAGAGAGAGGCTCACGATGAATTTTCACCTCTCCATTTACTCTACTGACAATCGAAGGGACTGCGCTAAACCCAAACTCTCTAAAAAGCGCGACGTTTCGTTCATGTTGTTGATCCCCAAGAGCCGCCGTTGGCGCGGAAAACTGATGCCCTTCTCTTCTCGCCATTTTCCTGATGAGCTCTAGACCCATAACATCGTCACTTCCCAAAATTTCTTTCGAGAGGTTTTGGGATTCCAGACCTAATATTCCAACAGGAACATAATGAACTCGGACGTCATGCTCCTCTGCAATTGTGGCTAGGAACATGTTGTATGCCTTGTGGCAATATGGGCACTTAGGGTCTATGAAAACAAAGAACTCGTTCGTTGAGCTCTCTTTCCCTTCGCTAACGAAGTGGCTTTCTTTGAGTTTGTTGTAAACTGGGGATAGGTCAGGTTTCGGCAGCATCGCGACATGTTTCGCAGCCAAATTATCGCCAGTCGCGATTTCAATTGCGACTCCTGTTAAAACCACACTTCCATCAGGAACAGCATAAGCCACCATCTGCTGACCAGATTGACGACTGGTCAATCCAATCCCAATCAGGTCATGAGGCCCATCAAAATAGTGTATTTCAGCGCCCTGTTTCGTTAAAACAGTTTCGAGTTTCGCCTTTACCTCATCGCTGACCTCAAAAGCAAAAGCTTGCGCGAATATTAGGAAGCTTGAGATGCCGCCCAGCGTAAACTGCCCAAACCTAGTCAATATTGTTTTCATATAGCTGTCCCTCGTTTAATTCAAATAATTGTTCGAAAACATCCGGGTTAATCGTTCCAATATCACTCTCCCCGGCGAGATAGATATTGAGCACATGTGCCAGTCGCTTCCCTTGTGGGATTTCGCCCTTTATCCAAGAGTGAGATCCATCTGGTCCCGCAGGTAGGCGACGTATTACCCCAGAGTCTGTCAATTCCGATAGGACACGCCTTAGGTAAATTCCGTGATTGTGATCCATCCCTTGCCGATGGATCAGTTCTGACGTTGTCAGTGGAACCTCGCTAGACAAGATCATAGTAATTGCGCTCTCAACCTTTCCCTGTTCCTTCATCGCGCCTCGAACCCCTTTGCTTGCATGTCTTGGCTAAGGAGGCCGTTCAACAGGCTTAGCGTCAGTTGTTTGTCGTTACCCACGCGTGCGGGTGCTGTCGCAAAACGATTAGCAACGACGAGTGAAGGCACCTCATTCACGCTATATATTTTGGTAAGTTCAGCTGCGCGCTCTACATATCTCCGAGTCTTATCGCCAACAACAACGCGACTAAAGTGATCTGCTGTAATCCCTACGCTTGCGGCAGCGTTCAAGTAAGCATGCTTGTCGCCAGTGGCCCTACCAGTGTCTTGTAGTTGTGCATACATGGCATCGATGAATTGCGGCATCTTCTCAGGCGCGATTTGTAGTGCTGCATAGAAGGCCGATGCCATCGGTACATGTTCCTTAAGGCCCACGGCTGGCACTATCTCAAAGCGGTAAGGCCGTGGGAGACCATCTCCCCAATCACCCAGGTAGCCATGAGCTTGTCTACAGTACGGGCATGTGAAGTGAGCAAAGAACAGGACTCGTGAATCAACAGACTTCCCTAGCTCGGATTCCGAATGTACGTCTTTATAAGGTAAAAATTCACCCTGCTCTGCAATGGCGATCGCAGATAGAAAAACTAGAACAGCGGTTGCTGTTAATGTGCTAAAGCTCTTGAACATTTCTAAAACTCACCCAAAGCGCCGCCGGTATACATAAACCCCACGTCAGCCAAACGACTGGGTGAACGCTTACTGGCCATAAAAGTATGAATATCGGTAGAAGCGCGAGTAGGAGAAACGCACGCTTTGCCGCATGGTAATAAACTGGTACTGAATGCTCTTTCTTAGCGATAGCTGCTCCGCGCCTGCTAATGCCATCTACGACCGCACCGATTATGGCTATCATGAAGATGAGAATTATCTGGACAATCGTGTAGACCCGCGTGTATGCACCTTCAATCATCATCCACCATCCGTCGAAGCGTCTCTTTGCTGCCTCAAAAAAGGTTGGGACAAAATTCTCTAGGTTTGCTCGTTCCTTCTTGTTTTGTGTGGGAATAAACACGTCGTAAGACAGATCGCGGATATCGGTATCCAAGAAGTGGGCTTTAAAATACTTTTTTGAAAAACGCGCAGCGTCATTGGCGCCAACATCACCGAGCAACCAAACTAGACCTTCACGCTCTGATTTTTTAGATTCGGCAATAAACGAAGGCGTAGCAACGATCAACACCACCAACGCTTCTACAAGAACGATGGCCAATATATACAGTGTGATTGGACGTTGTTCTTGCATATTTTCTAATCTACGATCATCTCAACGATGCTACCGAACCAGCTCGCTAAGAATCCCATTACATCCGTAACAACCGGTACACTGACCGTTATCATTCCGCCTATAAATAGACCTAGAAAGAACAAACCGCCCTTCGCGCCGAATAGGAAAGCAAGTATCGATGTCGCTATTTGCCAGTTCACACAGGATTCCGACTTGGATCCTCATCTATGATCTGAACCAAAAGCTCAAGCATTGCATCTTTCGCATCCGACCCTTTGGTATCGATTGAACTCAGCCGTTTATCTACTTTGGCGCTTAGCCTGCTATAGCATGAGGTAGGCCTGATCAAAATTTGCCGAATGTGTTCTAAAATCTCACGTTTCTTGTCTTCGTCTAGCTTGCTTAGAATTTCTGCGCAGTACACGTGGTCGACCACCTCGTCGGCAGCTTTGTATAGTTCAATATATTGATGTGCCGCATTGTTAGGAACTTCTGCGTCGTGGCGAATTACATCGGTGATCGTCTGCTGTACTTCACCCTCGGCGTCTTCAATATGTGCGGCTAACAACTTTTTGGTTTCTTCCAAATCCTTACGCGCTTCGGTGATTACACCGGTGATGAAATCTTTGACTACATCCGTGCTCCTTGAAACATCAGCACGGCCAAGTGCGACCGTTACGCTGACGAATGATTGTAGGTAGTAGTGGTAATTACGCTCAAAAGATGTGGAGGTTAGGTGATGCCTAAGCTCCAGTTTGACCAGTAGTTTAGGGAAGCTTCGTAGCCGTTGCGCGTTTCCGCCTTTATTTGATCGAGGTTTGTTCCTAGCTTTCTTTACAGGCTTGGACTTATCCGTTTGACTGATAGACTGCTCCGACATTTCGAAGACTCCATTACGATTGAGTACCAATAGAATAAGGAGCGCATGACTCACTCTTCGGCTGAAAATAGAAGCAGCGAATATCCGGATTCTCATACAGTCTATTCGTCCTCTGCGGCACTCTGCGTGCAGTATTCAAAAACGGTATCTAAAGCAGATACGGTAATTATGGAGTTCGCTGAAAGGAATCCCGACCGCAAAGGCTACGATTGGAAGCACAAACGGCTGTTCCAGCTATCGAAAAACGATCTCTCAACGGTAACTGCATTTTTTCTTTGGCCATGGACTACCCATGAGTTATTTCATAAAAACGTCAGCCAGGGTACTAAGAGAGTTGTACTAACGTCCCAGCAATCAAACGTTCTAATTTCATACCAGTGTCGGACGGATCGTGTGCGTTTGCCCATTGTTCCAGAGGGTCAGTACTACCTTCGAAATCTGTTGATGAGCAGGCTATTCCATTCGCAACCAGAATTGCCTCACAGTACACACCTTCAGTCGTTACATCGGCTCTCTCAGGATCTTTCGAAAACCTAGCCGCTGCGCTCCTTAATCTAGTAGCGACGGAGGTATTAATGTTGTACGTGAACGAGGATGTCGTGCTTACGTTTGAGGACGGCACGAAAGTAAAGAGATCTTGGCTTGGCGAGGAAAATGGGCAAGCTATTCTCGCCAAGAGGACACACCTAGCGGTCCTGTGTCGATGCACTTCTGCAGGTGTCCCGATGCATGTGGTTACTCGTGGTACCACACATCACATTTCGAGTAACCCAAACTATGCCCACTGCCATGCCCTTTCCTGTCCAAGCTATGTGGAAGAGGCGACCACAACACGACTTTCTCTTTACGCGGACGCGGCAATAAAGAGGTTTAACCATAGACAACATGTAGTTGTCGAAAACGAACCTTCTCACACCCGGCCCATGTCGCATATGACGCCTTCTGCCCTACTCGACTATCTCTGGGAGCTCTCTGGGTTAACCGTTTGCACACCAAAAACCGTAAGGAGCCGTACTAACTTTCTCGTTTCCGAATCTTTGCGCGGAGCATCGGAGTTCTTAACTATAAATGGAAGCCCGCTAGTCGCACATATCCCGATGACCAGAAATCGCCCCGGTTTCACAGATGGTAACTGGGTAATTGGACAAATCTCCAAAGCAAAAAGAGGTAAGTACGACAATCGGATCACTCTTACCGGAGAACGAACCCCGCTTTGGGTTTCCCAGTCTGCTTGGAACCAGGCTGGATTATCCTCTTACCTTGGCGAGTACAATCAGCCTATCTTAGATAAGCACTTGTGGTTGATAGGTAAACTCACTCAAACAGCTTCTTCTAACTATCACGTTCACTCAATCGGGCTTCGTGAGATGAATGCATATTTTCTGCCGTGCTACGAACACGTTCTCAATATCTCCGATATGATCGAAAACAACCAAAGTTTTAAGGTGTGCCCCAGGTTCGATAGTCTTAGTACCGACTTTCCCGATGCTTTGTTGTTTGAAGAGGATGCCCCAAAGCACCTGTTTTTCGATTAAGTCACTGAACTACCGATCCGCTAAGCAGATCAAGCGTTTGGTCAGTGTGACGCAGTAGCTTATCTGATAGCTCCGCTCCATTCGTTTTGAGCCTCTCAACAATTGAGATGACAGTCGGGCATGCCTCGTCCACCGATTCGAGTGGACCTAAAACAAATAAGTCTTTTTCACGGTGCGACAATTTTTGGTATCTATCTGAGATGATGATCGAAAAGGTGATCGGCATTCGCTCCGTGTTCTCCAAACCTTTTGTTTCGTCGACAAGATGCCAGGTTAGATCATAATCTTGAGGTTCAAACGATCTGTGACGCATGAAACGTTCTAGTACTAGCAGTCGTTCGTCGGTCATAGGCTGAATACCGTTGTAAAACTCCCTAAAGCAACGCCTTGCGAAGCTGAATGCGTTGTTTGGTCGTTTCTCGGAATCTTCTAGCAGAGAGACGAACAGGGCTAGGGTGTCTGCAGAGATCCCGTAGTCTGTGATAAATTGACCGATCTCTGTCGTCGCACTGGACTGCAATACGTCATCTACAATGTATCCGCCCCAGTTAGCCATACGAACTACAAAAATATCAGTCCATTCACGTCCGCATAGCGACAACGTCCCATCCAAAGCGAAAAGAAACTCACGAAGCGATTTTTGTTTGTAGTTGGTCTCGTTAAACCTTAGAAGAGTACGGAGCGCATCATTCGAACTCATTGTCCCAGCTCTAACGGCTTCGAGCATCGTTTGTTGGGAGGTATTTAACATTGAGATCGCTCTATCAATTGATCAATGTCCCACTCCAAAGACGCTCCTGCCCGCCCAACCATCCCAATCGTTTCCAATTGAAAACGTGAAATGACTGCTGCCAACACGATGTTTCCAGCTAGCGGCGTGAATTCTATTAGGTGGCTAGTGTTGTCCTGCGTATGCACCCTTATTGAACATTCACCCGGGAGACGGCAAAAATCTGAATCGCTAACGTCATCTAGAGCATGCTTATCCCATACTGCAACGAAGATCTTGTGTGACGCTGAACAATTAGTGATAACTAAGTGTTCGCGTCTATGTTTAACCCTGCCGATCTCGGTCGATTGATGCGCGAGGTGCGCAAACGGCCAGCTGAGACGGCTCCCCACATTTTCATGGCATATCAATTGTCTATCGCCATTATCAGCTATACACAATGCACCTAAATCCAAGTTCAAAGGTAGTTTCCAATCCAGGTTGATTGTGATTGCCGGCGTTATTGGGTTGCAGACTCTGCTCAAAAGCTAGCTCCTGAAAAATCCAGTTCTCTACTCACTTTATCCGCCTCTTTATGGGGAAATTTGTCTACTAGAATTGTTTCCTGCTGAGCTGTGGCTGGATCCGATGTTGTGTTGACAGAATCACACGGCTCTCCGTTTACCAAAGAGAGGAAGTAGTCCGTTACGCCAACGATTTTACCTCTGGGGGTCTTGGGCAAACATTCTAGCTGGGACAGCAAAAGACGATGTTCAGGGACATCGTCAAACAGTTCCACAGTGAACCTACGCCCACGTTGCTTACGCACTGCTGGCGACCTTCTCGGTTTCGTTAGATCTCGCTAAGTAGGTGTAGTAGCCCTCGACGATGTTCATGAAGGGCTCGCAACTGTCGAGAACTACCGCATGCGGGTAAGTTATACTCAGGCTCTTTGCGAAGAACGAACTACCACCGCCGCCGACCACGATCCTTAAATTCCCGGAATCACGCCACGAATCACTAAGATGTTCCACAAGTCGTTCCGTACCTTTCATGGTCCCAATACGAATGACACCTGAAAGATCAATATCGTGGTCGAAATGACGGTATTTCCCAGCATTGATGCTGTTTAGAAGATCCTGTGTACCCGGCGTTGCTCCGAGTTGTTCATGTAGAAACGCCTTAACTTCATTGACGATCGTCCATACGCCAACCGCAGCCCCACCATTCGCAAATTCACGTACCTTTAGGTTCTCGACAATCGTCCAATCCGAGGTATAGCTTCCGATATCCAAGACGCCAACCAGTTGGTCCGACCATTCACTGCGTTCTATGACGGCGGAGACGTATAAACCGTAGGGCTGGGGCATTACTACCGTTGATCTCTGGCGAAGCAGAATGTCGTATTCGATCCCGTTCGCAACGAAATGATGTTTCCTGTTCAGTATCTTCTCGAGTTTAGTTCGGTGCTTCTTGAAGTCATTTACCGGTAGACCTGTACAAAGACGCAGCGGTTTGCAGTATCCATCAGGGAACGCGGCTGCGATAGCCGAGTAAAGCAACATTCGGTATCCCTCTTCCGAAAACCAAGTCATTTTCTGAGTGTCTACATGGTTCTCAGGCTTAACACTCATTACCGCTTTTTCACTCTGTAACGAACACTCTTTTTCCGTCGGAAATCGTCCATCCATCCGCCTCGGTCATTTCAAACGCTGAATCTTCCGGAACACCAACAATCGACCGAAAATAGGATCGGTGACTTGATGTCACAACTTTCGTCATCCCAGACCCTACATCTATTGCTATCGATTCCATCGCCTCGCCTTTTTTACGAATGTTCGCTTATAGAATACGGAGCGCTTTGCGCTCCTTATTCTTAGTGTGAAATAGACGAGGAAAACCGTTTGAGACTTGCACTTCTTATCGGGTTGGCTGTGATGACTGGATGCAGCGACCAAAAGATCGAATTCCCGGACAACGACCAGACTCGACTGTCGTACGAGGCAATCGAGTCAGAGAAGCAGGAGTACCACAAAGCAGAGCTGCGAGTATCCACCCCTATTCAGAATGGAACTTTGCATCTTTACCATCTACTAAACGGTGAGACTAAGCACATTGAATCAAAAGTATTTAGCTTTGAGAAACCAGTACTATATGTTTCGTTTCTTGCACCACTTTCCTCCGAACGAAGCACGCTACTGATTCATGTAGTCAATTCAGGCTCGCTCGACGATGGGATACAAGAATACGTTTGTTTCTCAGATCTAGACCTTCGATCGTTCCGTCACGATAGCGACACTAACTGTGGTTACTGGGAGACGTCCGCCTACTACCTGTCCGCCTTAGAGGTAGGTCGGCCTGACGCACATGCATTTCACGATATCGCACTGCGTCTCCCACTTTGGCGAGCGATTTCTGTCGCCACAGACGATAACCTTCACGGATTCTATGCCTCTGTTATCGGTACTCTTCAAAACGCACTAGTTGGAATGGGAGAAACAAGGTTTCATCCCGACAGACACTCTCTCCGGCCGGTCATGGAAACTATCGTTTATCAATTCAAAGAGGAATTCCAGCGTCGAGGATCAATTCGTGCCGGCGATCTAATCAGGATAGCAAATCAGGTTACTGATCACTCTATGCCGCTTGAGCGACTATTTCGTTTCGCCAAGGTATTTAGAGACCACGAATATGTAGAGCAAATCGAACTAGAAAACACCGGGGGTAGTTTTACCAGGTTAGGAGACAACCTTGAGTTGCTTACAATGAATAACGAGGTAAGGCGATTCTATCTAGCAGGTTCCCCTTTCGAGATGTCGGATTACCGCACCCAGGTTGTACAAAGGATTACCGAAACCAGGAGTGACGCTGGGCTTGTCATAGCATGGGTTCCAATATCACACATGTATGGCTATAACATTTACCTAAACGGCCAAGACGTTGGTTTCTCGAAAACGCCTAGCTATCGTCTACCAGCTGATTCTGCCGGTACCGTCGTTATTAAAGCTGTTGGCTATGCCGGTGAATTTGACGGCGTTTCATACGAGATTCAACCTCCTTCTTTTCTCGCCTCGCAATGAGCTACTTGGACGCAGAATTAAGAAGGTTTGCCTCAACGATTATTTCTGATGATCGAGTAACTGATACCAACCATCTGATAATCATCCATGAAGATCTCCACACTCAATTTCGGCTAGCACTCGAAAGTCTTACGGGTAAAAAGCGTGCGGCACGTTACACGTTGGAGTCTGTTGATAGCCTGTTTGGGAATCAGCGGCCGAAGCATCTAGTCGCTAACATACACACGCAGGCTGCCGCCGTATATTCCGAAGCAGGTTACGAGCTTCCCAAAGTGCCTATCGCTAAGGTGCTAACTGAAGAACCTGCTCACCCGCTCTCGCGCCTGGTTTGCGCGGCGTATAAACAGCACGGTCTGGGTTGTCCAGCAAGCTCGCTGCTAGGAAAAATCGGAATGTTCGTTACGCAAATATTCCTATTTGATTCTGGGAGTATATCGACAGCCACGAAGACGGCTATCGCATCCCACGTAGAAAGATTCATGCCGATAAAACTAAACCTCCCCACCCGATACGCAGAGTTACGCTCCACCCCGTTAGAACTCCCAGCACTGATCGCAAGCTTAAACCGTAGTCGCTCTCAGATTCTCGTTTCATCATGGAAGGCTTTAAAAGGTCTTGAGGAGGCACTTCTTCGTGAAGGGGTCAGATCTCTCACGCATGATCGAGAATCCATTCAGGTTGACCCTTCAATCCCTCAGCTCGCTAGCCTATCTAGCTATTTAGAAACCAGAGAGCCGCGATACATCACCGACCTTTACAAACAGCTATTCAGGAAGAGCCTCCACCTAAGTCAGAGAGGAGTTCTTTGGACGCTGACAGCGATCGACTCCTTGGAGGCCAATCAACTTGCGGAATTTCTAATTACCTGTGAGTTCTCGGACGATCCTCTGAGGTCGTTCATGTATTGGCGTCACGAGAACCTAAAAATAGAAGGAGCGTTGTTCGAGTACATTGATAAAAACCGTCGAACGGATTTGGGAGACCTTCTACCAATTCTGTTGAGTGGGGAACCAGCATTAGTCGAACTCATCCTACCAACATTCGACCGATCACTTCCCGCAGATCATCTGATTAGTATCACACATGACGGGGTGCCCGAGGACGCATGGGGTCGATATACAAACATTACTAGAGTGAACTTAACGGATGGCTAAGACAAAAAAAGTAATCGATCGGATCAAAGAGTTTAGAACGCTCGATAGAGCCGGTCGTGCCCTCGAAACGAATAAACATCTGAGCACGGATGCTATGCGCCGTATGACTGAAACGGCGAAGGAATCCGGACTATCGACCCATCTTGTCGATGAAGAATTGCTTCCGTTACTTACTCCATTGGTTATTTGTATCGGGCCCGAACTCGCTGCAAGCCGACATCGGGGTGTCCTAGAAACAAGTGCATGCGTTCCTCATATTGAGATATCGACATATATCGCGCTGCGCGCCGTTGCCCACCTTGATTCGTCTACCCAATGGCGAGACTGGTCAGGTATGCAGCAAGTTCTTGCGAATGAAAAGCTAAAAACTGACGACGAAAAAAACGACGAACAAGAACGTGTGCGATTGCATTGGCTTAAGACAATGATGGCACTTGTTTTGTCACTTCCTATCGGCTACATGCACTCACATACATACGCACGCGCGGCAGGAAAGAACGATAGCTGGTCTCCAGCCGTAAAGAACCTAGACGAATACACTTCAGAGCCGTTGACTCTGCGCTTCTATCCAACCAATAGAGAACTTGCGCCAAAACAGATATCTCAACGAGTACACAGTCGACTATATGGTCAACCTCCGTCCATCGGAGGACTGTTGAATGCAGAGATGGACTTTTGGTCGCCAGCGCCTTACAGAGATAACCCCTTTTTTACGTCGCTGAAGGCGTCACTGAAGGAATCGTTAGACCACTACTACGCCACCTCAATTCAAAATTTGCCGTTTTGGTGGGTAGGTCTCTACAACCACGCGTTCTTCAAAGATCCAGGCTATGCACCTCTCACCTATCGGGTGTTTGTAGATTCCAAAATCAGCAACGCGTCAGAAGGCAAATCGGTGGATGATGTAGAACCAACTGGCAAGGTAGAGCCATTAGTTCAGGCAGCCGCAATAGTGCCCGACTTACCATCGAGACTAACTACACTTCTTTCATGGGTGAGGAGCGGTTTGCAAACCCAAGATATAAAAGTGAATTGCCGGGGTGCGCTCTTCCATCAACATATGAACAAACCTTCTATCGTCCACACCGCATTTTACAAGCACTGTGTCGGGCATCGCCCAGAACTTTATGACAGTTACGAAGAACTGGCTACTGAGATGCTTGAGCATGGGATTGTCCGTGACGAGATAAATCACTTCGAGTTTAGAGTCGAAAACAAACGCAGAGGCACTGTTAACCTCCAGCCTTTGAGTGAACATGGTATCCAGACCCTATTCGGATCCAACGTTCTTGAAGACAACACATCTCTCAATGAACGAATAAAACCAAGTCGAAGAGCGTCAGACCTAGTACCAGAGCGAAACAGCGCTTAGGTCTTGCGCACGATAGCTGAATCACTTACTGTGGTTGTCGACTCCACTCTCCTTGGGTCCCAAATTTCATAAGAACGTTGTTTCCAATGTTCTTCGAAAGCCGATCTGAAGGTTAAATCAGAAACCCTCACTGACTCTGTCAGTTTTCCCTTAAACGCCGTCTAGGCACCGTTGTGCCTATTTGGTGCATTCGTGTGTCTTTCCGCGGCTTTCCCACGGAGATTCAATAATGAATGCCAAAACAGAAATCCCAACCCAATTTGGGTTGTATGTTCCTTTATCCCAAAGACTTCCAGTGTTCGATGAAACATTTCCCCCAGATGAGGGATGGCGAATCGAGATCGAAGTTAAGGATGCATTTGCAATGAGACCAGAGCTTTCTGAGCTCCTCAAAGAATGCATCCGCAACAACGTTGCGCTGAGCGAAATTGGGTTAGAACTTCCAAATCAAAAAAGCTATGTGTTTATCGCAAAGCTCGTTAATTCGGAAGATAAAGTTGTTCGATCAGCGTCTACGCATCAAGTTATCGACTACCTAAAAGACTACGAACGTGCTGAAACGCGTTCACGACAGCGCCTCGTCGCTGCCTGTGGTTTCGATGGTGGTGTTCTTGATGTAGACGAACAAATACCTTTAGAGGTATAGGAAAGTAGTTTGGATGGTGACATCCCTCTGCAATCGTCCGAACAACCCAAGCAACAGGAAATTGAACAACTATCTGATGAATTAACCACAGATAGCGACTCGATACTTGAACTCCCCACGGCTGTACTCAATCAGCTAAAAAACGTGCGACAACAAATGTCTGACCGTGGCCACGAGCTGCCGGTTATGCCCACTACTGTGGATGATGCTCTTAAGCAAGTTCGCGATATTCGCGAGGAGCTTAAAAAATGAGGATCAGTTGTTCACGCGTTCAAACCTATTCCAGCTGCGGTAGGCAGTATAAATACCGTTATATCGACAGACTGGAACCTATCGTTACACCGTTCGCTTTGGCCTTTGGCCGAGTGATCGATGAAACGTTGTCCGAGTACCTTGTGCAATTTGCATACGGGAACTCCTTTGACTTAGTCACTGACTTTAAATCTCGATTTGAAGCGATGTTCTCATCGCGCGCTATCAAGTATCCGCAACACTGGGATTCTGATGACGCACTCAAAACCGGGTTGTCGTTGATTGAGTCTTTCCCCGAAAAGTGGGCAAGCACCAATTTGATACCAGTCATCGATAATGATGGGCGGCCAATGGTGCAAAAGGAAATTATAGCTCCGATACCCAATTCACCACACGAGCTCCACATGGTCCTCGATCTGGTGGTGATGAACTCTATGAACGGCCAAGTTGCAGTACTTGATCTCAAGACCGCTGCACAAAAACTTGATCCGGAGAGTCACTTTGGTCACAACACCTTCCAACTAACGACCTACCAATATGGTGTAGAGAGAACGTTGGCACATCTCCTTGAAGATGGGCGTGTTTCTAATGTGGGATATATGGAGTTGATTAAGAGGAAAATACCGAAGACTAAAGGTCAAGGCCCTACGGTCGAAACCCCTTTGTTCTTTCCTCGCCGTTCGAGAGAGCTGGTCGCAGATATGCTAAACACCTATCTACGCACCATTCGCGAACTCGAGCAGAATCGATTTCTACGCCCTCCAAATCTCGCGTTTAACAGTCCCTGCCAGATGTGCGACTACGCACAGCTGTGTGTCTTCAATGACAAACAAGGTCTAAGAGAACGCGAACCCTATATTGCGAAAGTCGCTTAACCGCTGGGTTAGAGCTTCGCTACTACAAACTCCAGGAGAAAATCATGGATACACAAACCATACAGCTCAACACACTACCAGGCTTGGAATCTCTTCCAGACGAAGTCGTTTACGAAGAATCAATGCCTGGGCACCCAAACGTCCCAGAAAAGGACCCCGACTATGTATTTCGCATAGATGACGTCCGCGTGATATACGGCTTCCTAAATCACGATGGTTCGGAAGGACTACTTTTCAAAGGGCCAACGGGGAGTGGCAAGAGCTCGGTTATTTGGCAAATGCATGCCTACCTAGGACGACCACTTTTTTACATTAACGGATCAGTAGACCTCGAGTACACTGATTTGGTTGGTACAAAGGAGGTCATCGAAGGCAACACGATGACGCTAGACGGACCTTTGGTTCGTGCTGCAGGTACACCACACGCATCCTTTCTTTTCGAAGAGATGGATCGTGCTCCCGCAGAAGTATCAGTTGCTCTAAACCCCCTTCTTGATGGCTACGGCATTAGTTCCGTCTTGGACCAGCAGGTCTATACGACGGAACATGGGTTTAAACTCATTGCCACTGCTAACACCGGAGGAGGCGGAGACATAACCGGAGACTACAACACCGCAAACATCCTCGATAAGTCGTTCTTAGATCGATTTTGGACACACGATGTGTGGTATTCCGGAGAAGATATCGAATTTAAGATTCTTCGAAAACGTGTCTCCCCAAGCATAGAGGACGAGCACATTCGCCAGTCGATTCGATTGGCAAATGACATTCGCTACCTCTACACAGGCAAAGATGAATCAGCATCATCTTCAGCACAGTCCTTTGCGGGACATATCGACGCAACATTCAGCACTCGCACTCTCGCGAGTTTCTGGAGCGTTATGGAGCTATTCCAAGTCGATAAACCTGTTGAATATGCGTTGAATCTAGTGATTGCCAATCAGTGCTCTGACCCCTGCAAAGAAGCAATTCAGCAGATCGCAGAAGCACACTTCTCGGGTTTTTAGCGATGCTACGTTATGCGTTGTATCACGGACCTGGCGATAGATTGGTTGCTATCTCGAAAGAGCCTTCGACGAAAGGATGGATAGTACGGACTGGGCAGCGAGGAAAGAGGCTACGCGTTAACACGCTTCCTCATGACCGCCGCTACGATGACCTCATTATTGAGTTTGTTGGACCGGACTATAAATTCATCTCGGAGGGAACCGTCGATACCCGTGGGAATCCCATTATGGATGTGTCTCAAGGAGACCTTTATTGGGAAGCGAGTAATGTCAGTATCAGCTCATTCAGAGACGATCTAACATACTTTGCCGAGCATCTCACCGGGAAGAACGTCGAGTTCATCGAGGACATTGACGGATGCCGTTTGAAGCAGGATCGAGTTGTGTTTGGCATTGGAAACAAAGCCGGACTAATCAACTACGATGGCATCGGTGCAGGTTATGCATCGTTCCAGCAGGCTGATATATGTTGTGCTATCGCGTACCACGCGAATGCTCACAATATTAGCCTAACAGCTGCTGACGATCGTGTTCTTTCGCCTGTGCAAGCAATCAGCTTGAGCATGCAGTATGCCTCTAGCTCGATGCTCGAGGTCATGCACAAACTCGGATATGTGTCACTACGACACACCCTCACTTCCTTGTCTAATAAACAAGTCACCTTCTAAACCAATAATCGTATAGACACATGCCTAACGACTTTAGTCGTCGGTTGCGTGTGCTTGCGTATACGGAGAAAACAATGAACTACTACATTGTAAACACGCGGATCTCTTCTATATCAGGACGCCACAGCATTAGCGAGGCAGATCTTGGTTTGGCAGCAGGCACGCTACCCCCCAGAAGACCTAGCAACTCTAGGATCGCTTATCGTCGTGGACAAAAAGTGTCTGCGACCCTTCGAGCGAATCCGAACCGCTGCAAAGCGAACCCTCGAAAACAGAGGTGTAGGAGTTGGACTGGGTACCGTGGTGATGTCTACTGACTACGCCGCCCTAAAAGCAGATTTAAATTTGCTTCAGTCGGAGTTTTATGCCGAAAAGCAGAAACTCATTGATACGTTTGACGGTATGTTAGTTGGTCGGCTCACGGCCCATCCTGACTACGCCAAACTGATCAAACAGTACGCGCCTTCAACCCGATATGTTGAAAATCGGCTCTCGTTTGAGATCGATACAATAAAATTGGACGCAGGTGCGAATGATGCGAATGCTCGTGATCTATCCGATACTTTGTCGCGCGACAGCAACAACGTTCGTATTAGGCTCATTGAGGAAATTGCATCGTTTATTGACGACACTTTAGAGGGGTCTATCGAAAAAGAGCAGCGTGTGGTGAAAGCCAATCTGAACCCTATTTCGAAAACACTCCTACCTAAGATAAAGAGTTTCGCTCTTCTTCATGCCGAGTTTCAAAGGGTGCATATGCACATCGAGAAACACGTCACTAACGCCCGCAATATTCTAGATACGCGACCATCCGGTGCTGTGTTTTTAGAGCTGGAGTTGTATGACGAGTTCGTTGCAGCACTATCAAAAGTGCGAACGATACAAGGCGTGCAGGCATTCTTAGACCAACAGTCCGTGACGCCTATGTTCACGAAGCAAATCGAGCGACCTATTGACGTTCCCACTGAGGAAGTGCTCCCAGAGCGCCCCTCATCGGTCATCAATACAAAGTCGCGCGTTTACTTCTAAGGAGGAAGAAGGTGTATAACCCTAACTCACTAGGCGCGGCCCCACTCGTAGCTGCAGCACTAGGTCGATCTCTTGGCGTTGAAATACACGTTAGCGAGAAGGCCTCAACTGCTTTTACGGACGGTACCTCGCGGATAACTCTACCTGCACTACCCGTTGATGTTGATGAACAAACAGAGCGCATGCTTTGGGGCTTTATCCATCATGAAGCAGGTCATTGTCGGCATTCAGATCTCGCATACCAGGATGACCCAATTGTAGACGACGAATTCATTCGTAAGATCGTTGGAATTCTTGAGGATGCGCGTATGGAGGCCGCACATATCGCTCTCTACCCAGGTGCGGAGAAAATACTAAAGAAACTAATGGAAACGTTAGTGGATATAGAATTTTGGACCAAACCGAGTGATGAACATAAACCGAGCGAAGCTTTTATAGCATTCGTGCTGTATTACTTGCGATCGACCTTTCTGGATCAGTCAGCGTTAATCCCCTTTCGGGATCGCGCACGGCGGCTCTTAGAGGACGAGCTCGGTAGCGCTTTGGTTTCGCGAATTGTCAGCATTCTACAGACTGTCCGACAAGCCAACGAAACATATGACTGCGTAGACATCGCTATAAACCTCAGATCGCTTCTGCGTGACGAGCAAGAAAGCGCAAAGAGCGAACCGCCACAAGAAAGCCCCTCCGTGCCAAACGATGATTCCTCATCCGAAGATTCAACCGAAGGCACACATCACCACCAGAGCGATGCTCTAGCGGAGATACTTGGCGGGGAAGTTAACGAAGATCTAAACCTGGGTGATTTGGGTGACTGCTTAGGCAGCGCAATCTCAGATCAGTTAGACAACAACGCCACCAGTAGAGCTTTGTCTCTACCGAATGGTGTTATTGAGATCGACGGGCGCTTAGACGAGACAGCTATTCGCCTAGCGAAAAGCCACACCTCGAAACTTTCATCGCAGCTTAAGCGTGTACTCGAAAGCACTAAACGAATGCCCTCATCCCGACATAAAAGAGGGAAGAGAATCGGCAGACGTGACGTGCATCGAATCGCTTTAGATGATCCTCGGATATTTCGTCGAAAGGTAAGACAGCCCGCAGTTAACACCGCGGTCGTTGAACTCAAAGACGTTAGTTCGAGCATGCGCGACCGAATCTTAATCGCCAATGACGCAACGCTAGCAACCTCGCTAGCACTTTCCGAAGTCAAAAACGTTGAGCATTCAGTAGCGGCATTTCCTGCGAAAGAACGTGGTGAGAGCATTGAAGTCGTTAAAGATTTTGATGAGAGCACCAGTCGAGTTAGCAGCCGATTCAATACATCCGCCCACGGCGGAACACCTATGGCAGAGGCTCTGCTGTGGGCTGGTTGGCAGCTTAGTAAAAGAAGGGAGCATCGAAAGATCATTGTCGTCTCTACCGACGGCCATCCTGACGATGCTGATTCATCGACTGGAGAATGTCCGGTAACGAAATCTGTTATCGAACATTTAAGAACATCCGGAATAGAGATTCATGGACTCATGATCGATACGACGGACAAATACAACCTATTCGATAGTTCTAGAACTATCACCCACATAAGTGAGCTTACTAGCGCGTACGTCGAACTCTTCGAACGCGTTCTGAAAGTCGCTTAATCCACACTGTCCTCCGGGGCGACAGGCCCCAATCGAGGGGTCCGTCGGTCTGATGGGCAACCCTTCAGGAGAATAGCTATGAAAACATGTTTTTTAGAGCAAATAGAGTTACCCGAACTAACCAACGATCAAATGGATGCATTCGCAGATTGGTTCTTCGTACGCTGCATGAAGCAGTTATTCGGAGCCCACTCTTCGATAGAGCTCAGATGGGATGTTTCCCACTGGGTATTCCACAATCCATTCGTGACAAAGAAGTTCGGCGGAACGAAAATTTGGACCTCCCTTCAACACTTGATTGATATCGCTTCTAAATACATTCCTCGTGATGATCTCATTGATACAGCTTGTTTCTATGTCGATGAGCCACTTGCGGGAATACGAGCGGCATCTTTTTGCGTTGATAGCAACTTACGAGTTGTACCGTTTAGATTTTCCTTCGAAGACATATGTTGCCGACTAGGAACCAGTCCAGACGAGATGCGCGATCAAATCCGCGCTCAAATGGGACATCAGGGTATCGAGACGCTTATTGATTTAGATCAAATGGCTGTCAGTTCAAAGAACCGACACAAAGCGCCTCAAGATGACCTGTTGGGATTCAACTACGCCGATCCCTCAATGTTTATACGTCCAGGAAGTATCGCTTCTTTCAAGAAGCTCATACCTGACGTAGATAACGCTGAGGTGTTTGCTGAGTTCCAGGATTCCTTGTTTAACACGGTTGCATAAGTCACTCGAAGGAGCTGACCAACGCAAAGGAGATATAGATGAACGATTTTGAAAAAACAGTCGAAGCGCTGAACCATCGACAACGTATGGTTATCCTCGATCATACGATCGGAGAGTTAGCGATGTTGATTGAACGGCTCGATTATCGAATTAAGTGTCAAGACGAACGAATAGAGCGTCAAGATACCGAACTCAACAAACTGCGTCTTAGAACTAAGAAACTTGAGGAGTCACAGACCCCCTTGTTTTCTCAGCCTGAGCCTGATTTCACTTCTGCTAATACGGAATTGAATCATTGACAGCGCAACCAACCAACCAAGCCCCTCTTTAGGGGCTTTTTTTTGTGCTCCGTATTCTATGACAGAGTAAATATACGGATGCACACAATGAACCGACAAGGTCCTGGAGAGGTTGGTAAGACTCGGATAGATAAATCGTACGTGTATCCAATCTGGTCTGCTTGCGAAGTGGAACAACACATCCTTAGCCTTGAGGATGATCAAAGTCATGATGACATCTATCGTAACTTTAGGCACTACCGTAAGGGGGTAGCCGAGCTTGTAGACGCTACGCTATATACCGCCTACGTCGTACCGATCATAGATATCGCCATGGAAAACATGCAAATGTTGCTTGGATCAAATAGGAACCACCACAACTATCCAGGCGGGTTGCTAATTCATTCGTATGAAGTCCTCTTTCACATGTTTACCCAGGTGTTGGGAGAAGGGGGACGTTTACTACCGCCACAACCGGACCGACCCCCCGGTGTTTGTAGCGCAACTGAAATGAAAGGACAGGCCCTTGCCATAATCGCGGCGCTGGTCTTCTTACATGACTGGAGGAAGATTAACTGCTGTGCGGTTTATCTTGGGCCCAAACCGTTCAGGCAAGGCAAATGGGAGCAGTCGTACCTTACAGATAGCAGATACATAAGCATGTACAAGCGGCGGGAAATGAGCCGAAAACCCTGGGGGAAATACTCTCTGTCGTACTATCGGTTCGAATACCAAAATATGAGTCACGAGTTTAGTCCTCGTCAGGACATACTCGACTTCTTTTCCGCTGAGTCACTTCAGGATCAGTTTACTGATGAGTTGCGCAATATTAAGCCGCAAATACTCGATATGTTCACCGGAAACCCAGAAGCACCGGACGGATTCGACTCCTTCCGTCGTCAGATTATGGGCTGTTTGCGGGATGCTGATGCTCTCAGCGCGAAGAATTTCGGCGCAGAACACGATACGTGGGTAGAGAGATACATCGTCGTTTTTCAGCTGGCCAAAGAAAAGGTAGGGTCGCTTACCGAGGTCGGACTGACCAAGTGTACGGGCAACGTATTCATGACGTCTCAGGGTGCGGCTACGTTTTGCGAGATTATGAAAGATGAATTAGAAAGATACGACCTAAACCCAAACCCTGAATCCTTTCTTGATAACTTTCCACCTTCTATGGTGAACCACAGTGGTTTAGAAGTTTACGGTAGACACACGAACGCGCTAGGAGAGAAAGGCCTCTATATCGTTAACTATGAAATCCAACGGCTCGCAGCGGACATTTTCAATCAACCAATCAACGCATCCAGTGACGGGAACGAGAATGCTGAACAGGCGACAAACAGTACTCGTAAAATAACCGGTGGCCGCAGCGAAATAACAGTAAATCCGTCGGGTGAACTATCCAAAGATCAGCCACACGATTTTACTAGCGCTCTCGACGAGTGCGATCAGTCAAATATTGGTGACACTTTGTTTTCTATATTGAAAAAAGTAGAAGAAAACAAGTTAGGTACCGTGCACGAAACAAACGAGAGAATTTTACTAACAAAGGTTCTTCTAGATACGACACTATTGGAAGGCACCGCATTGTCTTTCGATGACTTAGCATCCGCGAGAGATTATCCGGACGCAGACTGGGATATCAAAGAAACACCAAGCCTGGGTATCCTGCTATCCGAGTCATTCTCCTACAAACTAAAAGCCCACGGAAGTGGATGGAGGAAAAGATTCATAGGCAGTGATCGCTCTGAAAGCGAAGATGGCAATGAATAGCAGAAAACACTTCTATCGCGTTCCACTCGAAGGCGTTTCTTCTATTACATGGTTTCTTTGCGGCCTAACTCTCATTTGGCAATCAGAACAGGTCGAAGGAATGATCACTGTTGTTCGCTATTTGTCTATTCCGATGTTCGCCATGGGCCTCTATCGAGGATGGGAGGTTGTGTCTTTGTGGTTATTCAGAACAAAACTAACTACTCCACTCCCTCCCCATACATCCATTTCCTCAATATTGAACATACAGAAAAAGAGTAGAAAGACGTTCTTGGGTAAAGGGTTCCTTTGGCAGCCCCATCACGCGAGGCTGTGTATCGATATTTTAACGCTCGAGGACATGAACGAAATCGAGCCACCAACTCTCTTCAGAAAGCTATCTGGGATATTTGGAATAACTGAATCTTCGGTCCGCCTTGAGGGAAGCCACTACATCCACGGAGTAGGCGAATCTGAAGATAACATTCTCATGCCTACCAAGCTCAGACGCTCTCACACCTTAGTGCTCGGGACCAACGGCTCGGGAAAGACGCGAATGTTGGAGTCGCTGATAGCACAAGATATATGCCGTGATCTCCTAACCGCCTCCGAAGACAAAAAACAACGCCGGTTAGCGAAGAAAAAAGGGATGACTGAACATCACTATGACGCTCTTCTTAGCACCCGTAACACATCCATCTTCATTCTTGACCCAAAGGGAGACCCGGACCTGCGAGATCGCGCGTTTTCCCTAGCAAAGGAACATGACAGGCCGTTCAATTATTTTTGCCCACAAGACGCGCATTGTAGCGTTCGACTAAACCCGTTAGACGGATTTACGCGCACTACCGAGCTAGCCAATCGAGTATGTTCCCTGCTGCCCACAGGTGGTGACAACGATGCATTCAAGCAGTTTTCATGGACTGCTGTAACGAACATCATCGACGGCCTCGTGATGTCTCAGGAGAAAGTTACTCTACTCAATCTAAGAAAGTATGTTGAGATTGGAGTCGATGAGCTGCTCTCGAACTGCATCGTTATACATTTAGAGAAGTATGCGAGATTTTACCCAGAATGGAGAACTTGGATCGATAAGGGAATTAAGACCTCAGTAAAAAATCGTGGTTTGGACAAAGAAACCGCTGAACGGGCTGCGAGCCTAGGTGCTACATATTTGTCCGAGGTAAAGAAACAACATCCAAGTAGGACTATTGACTCACTGCTTGATGTTCTGATGCACGACCGTGAGCATTATACGAAGTTGATAGCTGGTTTGCGGCCAATATTGATTCAACTCACCCAGGGTCCCATGGAATATTTGCTTTCGAAGCCCGAGAATCATGTCGACAATCGTACACCCACAACTTTCAAAAAAATGATTTCGGAAGGTGGCATCTGCTATGTCAATCTCGAGGCGCTAGCAGACTCAGTTGTCGCCTCAGCGCTTGGCAGTCTCTTTATATCAGATCTAACTGCGTGCGCGGCTCAAAGACATCACGATGGTATTTCAGAACCAGGAGTCGCGATCTACGTAGACGAAGCTGCGGAGCTAATGAATGAACCCTTTATTCAAGCACTCAATAAAGGGCGTGCAGCTGGTTTCGAATGCACCCTAGCGAGTCAAACAATTGCCGACTTCGAAGCAAGGATGGGAAGCAAAGCAAAAGCACTCCAGGTACTTGGAAACATCAATTCACTCATCGCCATGAGGGTTCAGGACGAAGCTTCAATCGACATGGTTGTTTCTAAGTTTTCAGAAACATCATACGAGGAAGAATCCACTACACGATCAGCAACAACAATAAGTGCAATAGAACAGCGTGGACGCGACTATAGCGGTGCGGTAATGCGCGGCTCACAAACAAAAGACATCACATTGATTAACGCGGATCTTCTTCAAAGCTTGCCGCCTGGTCACTTTTTCGCGCGTCTTCCAGACGGGAAGAAATACAAAGGGCGTGTTCTCTTAATGGAAGACGTCGCACCCGAACTGCGTTTTGATCCGTACAAAGACGGACATCAGAGTGTTCCAAATCCTCCAGCGGAAACCTCTGTTTCAGACTCGGACTCAGATCGGCCTGAAACAAACATTTCTCTAAATACGGGTTCTAGTGAACGGGAGAAAAAATTTTCAACCTTCGGTGGTATTCACTACGGGGCCGCTTCTATTAACCCATCAAGTCAGCAGTTGTAGTGGGCACCTTATTCAAATACGCAGGATGTGACGGTCAAAATGTGGTGACAGTGGCACCACATTCGAAGGTGAATGCGTACACAAGATTCTACTTTTTGGGTCTCCATACGAGGCTAACTTTTTCACGTAGGGGCGTCTGTAGAAGCCTAACGTTTTCACGTGTGGATATTTACGCGAAAGCACGCGTGCGTAGGAGGCTATCATTTTCACGTAAGAGGTTCATAGAGTCCTATCGTTTTCACGTTCTCTATCGAGCTATCTTTTTCCCAGACTATTACGAAACCTATAAAAATGAGGTAAGACAATATGGCGCCCATCCCAAAAATTGAAAAGGAAAATCTAATTCGGCTCGCAGGAACCAAATGTTCCAGAAGGACAAAAATCTATTTGGAAGAGGTGCTTCCTCAAATTCACAAGGTAGAGAAGCGGCACGAGGAAGTTAAGAACTGGTTAGAGAGAGCATTCAAAACTGCCGAAGAGGAAACCAATGAACACTCGCAAGAATTACCGCTCTTTCCATTCGTAAAAACGGTAAGAATACAAAGAAAGGTAGATGGTTTTGATTCGATCGACTGGGAAAAGGCGGGCTACATTTACCCCCGTTGGGGGCGTTGGATTGGTGGCGAAAAAACGAATATGGAGTTTCATACCTACTCTCCAGGAACCAAGAGGCGAACATATGAAACTCCTGAAGCTGGCGTCACAGAGAAGGAAATCATGGAAAGCATCACCTACAGCGATACCTACATGAAGATGATGGTCAACGATTGTGCCAATAGACGAACACCTAATTGGCAATCAAAGATCTATATCGCAGCTGAAGCCATGCTTCTGCCAGTTCGTTACTACGCAGCAAAAGCGATAAATCCGTTCATGATAGAGCTATCAACGAAATACGTTCCAGATTGGCACACCAGATTCGATCCTGATAACCCAGATGATATATCTGAAATAATCGGCAGGAACGGATGAAAGAAGATGTCCCAAACCCGGCCCAGCACGATGCAGTACACCATTCGGGGCATACGTTAGTAATAGCGTGTCCTGGATCAGGAAAAACGCGGGTTCTTGTTGAACGCGCGATCAACCTACACGACGCTACCCCGCTAAATCATGTTCAGCTAGTCACGTTCACGCGAGAGGCTGCTATTGAGATAAACGAAAGACTAAGAAAGAAAATAGGACAATCCTGCCGATACAACGTATCTACATTTCATGCTATCGCCCTCAAGCAGCTGAAGGGCACGGCTAGTGTGAAGAAGGTAATTGGCGAATACGAGCGACAGGCGTTAATGGAAAGAGCAATGGAACATTGTATCTCCCCTGACGCGGACATTGAGGCATTCAAGGTGTTTCTCTAACACTACCCCGAAGCTAACCCAGCAACCCGCCATATTTACGAATCTGGATACGAGGCTTACCTACAGGAATTGCTAAAACACGAAGCTACGGATCTGAATCAAATAATGCCCCGAGCTGTTAAGGCTCTAGTAAACGGTGAGCTCGAACCGATTCCCAGCACACACATCCTGGTCGATGAGTTTCAAGACATCGACAAAATCCAACTAGATTGGGTCCTCTACCACAAACGCAGAGGGGTAGAAATTACTGCTGTCGGAGACGATGACCAATCGATCTATAAGTTTCGGGACGCTTTGGGATACACCGCTTTCAAGCTACTGCATAACGCTATCTATCCGAAAGTAATCTATTTGGACACCAATTATCGATGTGCAAAGAAAATACTTGCTACGTCGAATGCACTCATAACGGCAAACACGGGGCGTATTCAAAAGAACATTACACCAATTCAATCCGGGGGCAGTGTCGCCACCGTTGAAGCGTGGACACAAGAAGATGAGATCGATGCGATTGTTAAATACCAATCACGAACAAAAACAGAGTTGGCCGTAATTGCCCGAACCCATGGACTTTTAGAAAGAATAGCGTACGAATTCGAAGTCAACGATATTTCATTCAATAGACCCGGAGGGAAGGATTTCTGGGACCTGCCGCTCCCCGCTTTGCTCTCCTCGCTCCTGCAACGAACGAAGGTCGATGGGCTTGTTGAGGTCACGCTTGAGAGCACCGCTAGTACGCCAGACTTTACAGAACTCGATGCCATTCTACGTGCCGGCGAGGCGAACATTGATCGGAAAATACAACGTACAACAGATTGGATCGAGCGTGTGGTCCTTCCAGGTTACGAGGAGAAGTGGCATTCGGATACTTTACGGCGAGCATCTAGCAGTCTCCTAGGATTCACAGGCTCAGTACTGAGACGACTAGCCGGACTCAAAAAGAGAAAAAAGAACGCCGAATCAAAGCTCACGCTGCTCACTATGCATAGCGCGAAAGGTCTGGAATTTGAAAACGTTTGGGTATTCGGATGTAACGATGGGCGGGTGCCACTAATTCCCAAAGGTAAAACGATTGATGCCGAAGAAATCGAAGAAGAAAGGAGACTCCTGTACGTCGCTATGACACGCGCTAGGAAGGAGCTGACGCTATCGTTCTCATGGAATCGGGGCATTAGGAAACCAGAGTTACGCATACTTCAGCGTCTTTATCCCAGCCGGTTCCTCACTGATGAGCTTGGAATCGCACAGGCGAGGCCAACACCACCGGAGCAATATAGAGAATACCGTTACTGGAAGGGGTAGTCCTCCACCATCCTTACCAGCTTGATGCATCCCGCCATACTTTTAATCTATCTCTGACAATCCTCACCCAAAACCAATACCTAATCAGGGATTCTTGATCATTGCCAAATTCCATAGACTTGGACTCACTCATGACTCCATCGAAAGTGTTTTGAGCGAAATCTGGAAAAGTATTTAGTTCCGGTCGAATAAAATTCTCGTATCTCCACAACCATCCAGGTTCCTTCTCGAGCACATCACGCTTTTCCATAAAGCTGCGACGTATTGCGCCGGCTTTCTTAAACCGGTAAAACCCTTGGAAAATTCTAAACGCACATAGGGCCGCACCAAATCCGATAAGAGCAATTAGGCTTGTATCAGAGCCAACGTTGAACGCGAAGACAGCACCCATCCCTATCAAACCTATAATCCCCGACCAGAACTCAGATGCTCCAGCCTTGTCCCACGCATCACCGCTATATAGGCGCTCATAGTCTTCATCGAGATCCCATTCTGACGAGTTAAGGGTTTCGATAAAATCCAACCATTTAACAGTGGCATCCCGCTCTAACTCGAAGTATGTAGTTACATTTTCCATGCATCTACTCTAGATGCATCTGCGCGCTCTGTCGATGAAACCCATCACAACGTAGTTGAGCCTATTTCTAACCACACGTACTCTTCATGGCTACAGCAGCAGTCGATAACCCACATAAGTGATCAGAAAATTGACGATAGCCAACAGAGAACACGATGACATCAACTCTCTCCTTCTACGCGACCCAGAGACGTACCAGCTGCTGTCCTCGCTACAAGATAAGATGTTGTGGGAGTTTAGCGCTCAACAGCAAGTTAAGATCCTTAAGGCTGCTCACCTTATATGGAGACCATTCGAGATAATTTATCTAGATAGTTCTAACTACAACAAATCAAATCCCTCAGATGAAATGTTGAATGCAGCACGGCTCTTAGCCATTGGCGCATGGTCGGGCGTACTACAGAAATTGTGGGCAGAAGGTAGACTAGACACTCAGTTTTGCGCGCACCTGATAAGCATCGCATGAAAGGCTAAAACAGAGATTGAGCTGCGGCGCTAGACGATAACTTCATTACTAGAGTAGCATCCACAACAACGCAAAACACGCCTACAAGTGGGTTAAGATAGCTAGGCGGAGCTTTTCAACTCTTACACTACGTTTGAGCATCCATTTTGTATAGCGCAGGTATCTCTGCATAGGTTTGTCGAGAGTGCGTTAATTAGCGTCGCGACCGGTAGATAAAGATCGCTGCCTTTAAACGATGCGAGAATTGGATCAAGATCCCTCTCCAAGCAAGCCGTAAATGCTGGATCAGCTTTCATCAGAGAGTCTCTAATCCACTCCTGAGTCGCTGGTGGATGCCCTGAAACTCGGACATCTGAATCCTTCTTCTTGTTCGCGAGGGTTAGCAATGTAGCGAGAGAAGCGTGCTCCTGTTTGATAAACAGCCAGAGTTGTCGCTTCAAGTTGTCGTTCTTCATACCAGCACCCTTAGGCTCGTACTTTCAAGATAGGGCAAGTTGTAACTTGGACAAGTCTAAAAACGAGCCTAACCACAAGAGGGTGCTCAGAACGCCAGCCCACAAATACCTAACATTTATTGTCTTCAATCTACACAAAGGAGAATAAACAGCACATGTGCTCCGTATTCTATAGATGTCAGACAAAAGGAACTTACGATGCGTGGACTAAACGAGTTACTACCCGGGGTCGATGGAACAGCCGAAACACTCTCTCCTTACACGATCGAACGATTACGTGCAAAAGTCACCAAACGAAAAGTGTTGTGCGCGGCCGAGATCAACCTAGTAGCTACCCTGGTTAAGGACGCTTACGCCAATGCTCCCTCACCAATCAACACCTTTCTTTTCGCGGATCTACTTCGTTCGATCGCGGCGCTCTGTTGTTTGTATGAGGAGGTTGCGCCGACGATCCTAGCCATTTCGCGGGTCTATTGTTTTTGATACTTACGGACATCCCGAAAATCGTTCACGCACAGGTCTATCCTCGACTGGAACCTTACATTCCATCTCTATTCAAGCTCGCGCGATATAGCTTTGGGCAACAACAGATAAAGAATCAACGCCCGGCTCGGCGTGTCGAATATCTACAAAAAGGGCATCTTCGCGCTCATTCGACATGTTTGAGTTTGAGATGGAGTGCCTCGCAGTTCTACATCAAACTGGCTTATCGTAACAATTCAATTGCTATCACTCCGGCGTTCGACGAGTTCATCAGGATGTACCGACAAACGCTCAACGGGGTAACCCTAAGGAAGATTGAAACAGCTGGAGCTACCCTCGAATTGACTGACCAAGAACAAGGAGATATGGAACATCTATTCAACGAAATCAAAAATGATCCGAAGCTTACTGCAGCGATCGAACAAGCCACGCTACAGTATGGTGATATCTAACATCAGATGAAGGAGGCGAACTCCGTCTCTTCTTGGGTCGGCAGGCCTTCTATCGGACCGCGAAGTATTGGCATATCAAGCACGAGAATAGCGATCAATCTATGGACATCGTTCTTTCTCATACCACTATGAAACTCTACGTGTGATCCCAAACACCAAACATCACTGGCCGCGGTACGTAGCTTTACATCACCAACCCGGTCTCTGAAACCTGGCAGTTTATAGAACAGTTTAAGTCTGCAGTCTGGATCCTTTTGAACATAGGCCTCCCACTCGCTTAGGCACCCAAGTATCAGTTGTTCTACTCGCACCATAAACCGTTCCTGCTTCAAAACGCGACCGCTCATTCCGTTGGTCCTACCATCAAGCTCTGAACGATTGGACCCTCGGGGCTACCGGTACGACGTACCATCACATTAACGCCATAGACCTTTCTTTCGATCTGGACGACTTTGTTTCCGACTTCAATCTGAATTCGCGAGCCCTCTCTCGGATTTAGCATCAGAGTCCCGTCCTCTAATGGGATCAACGTCGGATCCTTTGCTAGAGAATCTTCGCAGCAAAAAGCGATGAAAAGACCTTCACTCATTAACTTTGCGTGATCCCGCCGTAGCTCATCAGGATCAACGGTTAGAGGCCTATCACTCACCTCAAGATTGCCATCCCGATCCGTCGTGTAGACCATCATATTGAAGCCCCCACTGCACGCCACGTATTGTTTTCCCAGTAACTCCTGTTGATTCTGTATAGACGACCATCCGGACTCTTGGCTATCTTTTTGCGCGCATGGCTGACAATAGTGAACTCACACACATCGCTGCCATCTTGAAAAGATATTGATCGATCAAAGATTACGCGCGTACCCACGGGAGGCATCCGGCAGGCTAACGTGTGACGACAGCGCATACGCCATTCATTCGCGTTCTCGTTTTCACTATCCGTCAATTGATCTAGGATCCGCTCAGGGCAACCGCTACTAGCCGGTCCCGCATTTTCGCTCATCCATTTGGTACCGAAATCTAGGTCATCTCCACGTTCGTAGCGGATCAATACAACCACCGCGTACACTCTGCGAAATTGTGTGCTCTTATCAACTTCCTCAACGGCGATGTAAGCCGCATCTAGTTTAAGCGCGACGTCCAACGCTCTGATCCGATATTTTTCATCCTCATGCTCTGCGTGATTCCACAAATATTCCTTTACGTTCTCTGGCTTTTGTTTGAAAACCCAACCCATTACCGATTCCTTGTCATCAAATGTAGGATCAAAATAACGGTAAGTCGGGATCTGACAACGTCGCTTACGAAACGTCGTTTGGTAGACATCGGAGCAATACACGCCAAAAAGACACACCTGGGGCACCACGGTTAGGTCTTGCTCATTCAACATTACACAACCCTGCTAGAAGTCATGTCCTATCAGTTTAGTGACACAAAGAGAACAGAATCTAAGGAAGGTAGTGGACTCGTATTAAAAATTACGGGACGCAGGATCCACGAGATACTCGTGCGCTTCTAGTTGCTCGAGGAATGAAAATGTTCCTGGCGCCTCTGTCTTAACCTCTAACCAAACGTTCTTTAAAGCGGGTCGTTCTAGGTTTTGCCTGATACCAGCGCACCAATCTATCCAAGTGTCTTTTGTGATCCTCTTTTTCGTTCTCAGATAGGTTTGCTCATTGCAAAGATCTAAGTAGTTGTAGACCAATTCACGAACGCCTTCTAGTTCATCTTCCTTTAGAGATTTTCCTATTAGTGCATCTACGGGAATCGCCATCGCAAGAACACGATACTGTTGGTCGAATGCTCATATTGGGCTCTATTTAGTTTTGTGTTCTGTCTAATCTGCCAGACACCTAACAGCACCCCAATGGCTGTAGCGATTGACCCGATATCAGTCCAGCTCATGACGTTAGCCCTACATTCTGTACAGCCTTAACCAGGAGTTTCTCTATTCCCCTAAAAGTTAGATCGTCTCCCCAATTCGGATTGTCCGTTATCAACTCTAAATCGGGCCAAACTGTAAAAAGATGTCTTAGCGCGACCATCGCCTCCACCCTGGCAAGTGACATTCCCAAACACAGGTGAATACCGTGTCCAAAGCTTAGATGTGATTCACCATCTCTTGTGACATCAAATTGCTCAGGGTCAGGAAAAACACGTGGATCTCTATTGGCAGAGCTGATGCACATTCCTACCACATGGCCCTTTTTCAACACATGACCTAGATATTCAAAATCAGCACTCGCACGCCTTGGTGCAACCAAAACAGGGGGATGAAGGCGCAACACCTCTTCGAGCGCCCTGCCAAGCGCCCGGTCCGTCTGCAAGGCTATCTCTCTCTGGTCTTTATGCTTTAGGAGTAAATAGATCGCTGCAGTGATTAATCTCGTCGTTGTTTCATGTCCAGCGACGAGCAAGAAAACAGCTGTAGCGTACAATTCCTCACCTTCAAAGTCATCGCCACCCTCCTCCGCCATGACTAGAGATGACAAGAGATCATCTTCTGGAATTTCTCTCTTGCTGCGGACAAGTGTTGCCACATAGTCGCGTAGTTCTGCATCAGCATTGAGTGCCAACCCCACTACATCGGGCTTCGACAACTTGGAGATCCCAACCAAAACCTCCGACTTCTCGACAAACCAATCAAGATCGCTTGCCGGTACACCTAGCAACCGAGCAACAACCAACACGGGAAGTGGGCCAGCGAAATGTTCTATAACGTCAAAAGGTGTATCAGTATCAATGTCATGAAGCAGTTCCAACACGATCGCGCTAATTTGAGGCTCCAGCGACTTTATGTACGTATTCGTAAAACCTCGGTTTACCAATCGGCGTACTCTCGTGTGATCTGGAGGGTCTAACTGTTGGATCCACGGACTGTCTAGAAAAGGAAGGTCTTTTCTTCCGGCTGAACGTTCACAGATCATACGTATCGCGGGGCTACTAAACACATCACTGCTGAATCGTTCATCTCTCAGAGCTCGCTTAACGTCGTGATAGCGCAAAAGAAACCACCCATGGTGCTCCCAAGTGCGAAGTAGCGCGCCACGCTCTCTGAGAATGTCGTAGTCTCGTATTGCGTCAGACTCCGATTTTCTGAGATTCACTACCGAATTGTTGGATACGAAATCTCGACAGCGGTTCACCCAGGCGAGGCCGCGCACCACCAGATTCATGGTATGGAGTAAGAAAAGTGATGAACCGTTAGACATTAGACGAAACTATCACATCAAAGGAATCATCTCTTAGAAACATCTTCGGGAAGCCAAAACAACCCCGATATCTATCAATATCGACTAACTGGACGCTGTCGCGCTTCCCGGGTGACCTACATCAATTCCAAGCAGCCGCATGCCTATGAGCATTAGGATTGGATCAGGTCTGTCTGCAGGCTCAGCGAGTGTCTAGCCTGTGTGTGAACGTGTACGCTCCCTCCTTAACTTGAAGGTACATATAGTCTTCATATATGCCGTATGTGTCGCCAAGCATCTGGTGACCAAGTGAAACCCCGAGATTTTCCAAAGCGTCCAAATGGTCTAAGGCTTCTCCTATTTTTTTATCTGCTAGATCTTTGTGCTTTCTGTAATCACTTCGAGCATCGGATTTATTCAGAAACTTCCCCGACTTAGGCAAATCACGCCTACATCGTTCGCAGGATTCAACGAATTCCTCTCCGTCGTACCTGAACAAGGTTGTCGGGTGTACAAATTCACTATCGCGAGAGTAGAGAAATCGTGATCTCGGTTCCGACCACTGGCAAATGAGTGCTGGTTCGCTGGCGTTGACCATCGTAGATGCAATCGTCCGTGCTTCTTCCAGCGTTTCTGCATCTACCTCAAACTCCCCAAGCACGGATCTGATGCTCATGGGGTTTTCCACTTCTTTGTTAATACTCGAAATGTTTAATGGTAGTTTTTTAATAGCGTACCTGTTCATGGTCTTCCTTACTCGGTTACTGCACTAGGTGTCTAGCAATATGCTTTCTACGTAGTCATGATTAGCTAAACCCATACCAAAGATACAAGTAGCTGGAAGTCCGACAAGACTCGGCATTTTAGAAAGAACACAAGAAAACGTGTGCTACGCCCATGGTAGTTTCCGATCCATATATAGACACCGTGCCGCGTTACCTCCCGGATGACCTACCGGCACGCATGCCAGGCAGGTCAATCCGGATTACCCTAGACTGGCTTAGAAAGGAATGTCGTCGTTCAAATCTCCCTGGACGTCACTGCCAACAACTTTGGGCGCTGCGGCACTCATCGGGGCAGCTGGTCGCGCGTCTAGCATATCGAACTCGCTCGCGAGCAATTCCCAGATAGTTTTCTTTCCACTATCAGCTTCCACCTGGTATGAACGCATGCGTCCCATCACCATGACATGTGAACCCGATTTCAGATAGCTGGCCGCAATTTCTGCGCTCCGTCCAACGAACGTAACTGGGTACCATTGAGTTCTTGTTTTCAATTCCCCACTACTGCGATCACGCCATTTCTCATTCACGGCAACGCTTGTTTTCGTAACTGGCGCGCCCTTGCCGGTAAAGCTCTGTTCTGGGTCTCTACCTACATGGCCACGGACTATCGTTTGATGCATTCCACGCATGCCTATTCTCCTTCCTAATTGCATTCACTAGGCGCCTAGAAATTCGACTCGCCTAGGCTGATGTGGCTTAACCACACAACGACAATAAGACTAGATCGGATTCTGACAAGGAGGGAATCAGCATCCGTTTATCCAAACCTGAGTGCCTAAAGATCTATCTGTGCAGGGTGGGAGAGTAAGGTGAACATCTTCCAAATGATGTGGTCGGCAGCTCCGAGCACCCTTCGGCAAGCTCGTGGAGCCATTCGGGGATCTCCTTGCTTGCACCATGTGCACGGATCAAGTTAGCAACGTCGTAACGTCCATAGCGTTCACAAGAGCTACAGCGAACCTCTATTCGCAACACCTTCCCGTCGCTATAAACATCATGGAGAGTAATTGACATCCCGTATATATGAACAGTACGAACAAACGCCTGTCAACTGACCCCTTCTTCCCGCAAAGAGCGCTTCTGAAAGTCCGCGCGATTCAAAAAGGAGAAGCTTCACATTCAAGCCCTGCGAATCCCCCATTATCACCAGTCTTGGGGAAAACGAAGCTAGAATTGATCCATCCCCGGGTAGCTGCCAATGGACTAGGGGTCGCTGTCCGAATGCTCTCGTTCCACACTATTCGAAAAAGGACGAAGGGAGCTATCTATTTGTATTGCGAACCATGACCCGCACGCGATGGAGAATACGGCGATCCAAAATAGAGATGTGCTGTAAGGGTTCGAAAATATCTCCCGACACAATGATTCGATCATAGTTTTTCCATACTGATTGGTTTACGTGGGACCCTACAACAGATTACTGTTGCGACAACGCCAAACCTCGCGTCGTAAGTCTTGGAGTGTCCGCTAGAAGGGAAACAAACATTTTTGTGCGTCGTCGAGCGCCCGGATGCTCCAACCCTAATAGTTGGGTTTGTCGTTCAGCCCCTTGTTTGACATGCGGGCAAGTTCATCAAGGTTCGGATACGATCTGGCAACTGCTCTAGTTGAGTTACCTCAGACAAACTTGCCACCGCTTCACCTAAAGATTTGGATGTTCGCCTAGGGACACCGTGTGGTTTTGGCACCTTCACGCGACCACATTTGCAGGACCACATAGCGCAAAGATCGTCGATCTCGTCGGCTAAGTCCGTCGTATACCGAGTGTTTTCTGCATCTAGGGATTCTATTCGATGACCTACAAATCTCTCCCAGCGCCTTTCTGGAATAGCCTCACGATGAATGTACGTCGTAAGAATCAGGTTTGGGCCGTCATGACAAAAGCGAAACAAACCAGAATCGTTCACCAAAAGCGCCTCGGTCCCATTCTTTTTCGCCCTAAGCAAACTGAGGAAGGCAATCCTACCTATCCGACGCATATCCCCTCCAAACACCTGAATCAGCCTTATTGCTGCATGTTTTGATACAACAAAGGGGGTTTCACCGTGATTGTAGTGATTCTTGGCCACGTAACTTTGAATGAAGGTGAGCCTTCTTGAGGATACCGAATTGTCTTGAATCGACATTGGAGACATTGACAACACCGAGCGCCGTTTCAGCCCCTTAAGCGATCTATCGACTGGTAAAATGCCATAGCGGGATTCAAAACGAGTCAAACCGCTCATTACCGCGTTCAACCGTTTCCCTATTTTTGGCGAATCCACACGATGAGATTTTGGTGGTGACCACTCTCGTAGATACCCTCGATACAAAGCGTTTGCTTCTGACACATTCACGTTTGGCTCCTGTCATCACTATTCATAGAGTAAGGAGCGCAGCTTTGCGTCAATACATCCTCTACCAAGTAAGCAAGAGCACCACATCCTGGACACTCACCCGCTGGAACCACACCACCTGCTTCTACCCGCACAAAGAAATCTTCTATCTCGCCAAGATCGTTCACCTCCACCTTCGCGAGGCAATTATCGCAACGTGCTATTTCAGCGTCTAACGGGAGCTGTACCGCGCGACTACCTCTCATCACAAAATACCGTTGCGTGTTGTAGCCGAAGTCGAGCGACTGCCGACGCATCTGACAGTGTTTGTTCAGAAGCATTGTGTCGAGCTAGCGCAGCTTGTCGTACCACTGGCGCGCTTAGCTCGTATTTGCTTTCAACAGTCGCTATAACGTCATCACAATGGTGCAAATAGTAAGTTCTCGTTGTTCCCGTCATCAGTTTTCCAATATCTAAGCTTCAAAGGAAAAATACGCGACAAGTTAACACTGACAATGGCTTTAATTTCGGCGGATGTTATATACGCGTTGGGTAGAGATATTCACGCAAACTGAACCCTACCTGATTTATGTAACGGTTCTTACTCTATCGATTGGAGAAACGGGACAGGACACCCAGAGGAAGCAGTCGCTGCCAACACGAACGCCTTGGAGACTCGCATTGGCCGCAAACACTAAGCTGTTGAAAAACTCTCCCAGCTATCTCGACAGATCATCAGAGGCACAACCTCTCCGTGCGTTTGGTAAACAAAACTCCCGTGACGTTCGAGACCACCATGACGAAATAGCCTCCACAATAAACCACTTGCCTCGGCTGCTACTCGTTGGTTTATCCCGAAATCCTGTTTCACCAGCGCTTCTTCCGTACTGCAGCTGTCGCCATCTTTCTTGTTTTGCTTTTTGAGAGAGGGGTACAAATCAACAACGTGGGGCAATAGTCCTTGATCATCATCTCTACCTCTCCAGTGGCCGAGGATCACCTGACCAGAGTCAGAATCGTTCCCCGTATCAACCCATATGCTTTGGTCACTCTTCTTTCGTCCTGACTTTGCGATAACGGCTCTTGCCTTTGGATCATCTACACAACTGACGATGAGATCTGGATTCATATCTCGCAGGTCATTCGCAGAGATGTTTCGGTTCTCAAATCGCCAATTCACATCGCCAAAATTGTTGTAACGACTAATTAGAATTTCTGCCTTGTTCCAACCAACATCCGCAGGCCAAAAGCGCTGCCGCCCAATATTTGCTTCTGAAACCTCATCGCCATCCCATGCCCTTACACTTAGGCCTGGGTGGTCCAGCCGAACAAGGAGCGCATGCATCCGGTACAGCTCGTCGATCATTGCTGATCCTGTCCCCCCGCAACCAATCAGCTCGACATGGATTGGGTTAGAAACCCAACTAGCCGGTGTAGGGAATAGGACGCTCACGATAGAAGCTCACGCAGCCGACCGAAGCTGGACATGTCCTTGACGCTTACGCGAGACATCGACCTGCTTTGTTTCCGCCAATATTGCATATGTTCAATGTCAGAAGCGCCACTGCGCAATGTAGCGTTGTGATTTACATGTGTGAATGAGCTTTCAAAAATACAAGCTTGAATTCTATCGATAGAAGACAAATTCAACTCGCGAGGTAGTCGAGCGGTACCTTCGCATAGCACTCCGGCGCTATCTATATTCATTAGAGGTGCGTGATAAACGATACTCTCTGGACAGGGTCTGGTGCTCCTACCTAGCGCAAACACGCTCAATCGCTTTCGTACACGGTCCACATCCCACAATAGGTTAGGCCACCAGACCTCGAATCCATTCGATTTCCCCTGCATCAAAAACCACATTGGCTTTCTCACAGCAGGTGTATGCCATAGCATTCTATTTTCTGAATACACCAATGTGTTCGAGGGTAGCAGTTCAGCTTCGCTCTCGGATGCTGACTCAGAGAATTCACTTTTTAGTCGGCTTAACGAAATCGTGCGCCCAAGGCCTAACTTATTGTCTTTGATTCGATGCTTAGTCGCTGCGCACATGGCACCATTTGACTCGTAAAGAACATACGCTGATGCTGCAACCGGAATACCACTCACCGGGTTAGCTATGTTCACATTTTCGACTACGTTGACCATTTGGTGTTTTTCCATCTTGCTAGATCAACAGTGTCCCACCGCTTACCCATCTGACAATGCTACTCCACGAGGGTGGCCAGACCAAGCAAGAGACGTTCAGCGATTGTAATCCTGACCAGTAGGTCTACGACCTTATCCTTTGGGCCATCGAGTGGAATCCATCCATGGTCTTCACCACCGTGCGCATACTCGTTGATCTCTTGATACATCTGTTGTTCGCGCTCTCCTAGCTCAAGCCCCATATCTACCACCGCGTACTCACCTGGAAATCTTTCGAAGTGAGGCAATGGCAATTCATCTATTCTTTCTCTTGTACTCAGCCCACGCATGGCGCTGCAAGCATTCAGTACGAACTCTTTCAACTCCGCTTCTAGATAGCGATCCGCATCGTCGAGTAACTTCTCGAGCAACTCAGCTCCTTTTCTATCTCCTACTACATTTTTTACACGCGTATCCATGGCATGTGTTGCAACCAATACCTCTTTCACTTCATAAACCAAACTAAGCACATCGTCCTGATCATCTGAGTATCCACTCAATTCTTCTAGACCTTCAGGCACGTTGTCACCAAACCAGCCAAGGAGCCTCTCACCCGAAATCCCTTTTAGTTCATCCAGTGCTTCTGTAGATATTCCATCAGCGAATACTCCGTGCATCATCAGCCGCTCTTTCAGAATACAATGACCAGACCTTTTGAGGCTTTCCTCCGTAAGGTACTCAACAAAGGCGCAAAGAACGTCGCCTGCTGGCCCCTCAATCTTCCCAACCAGACACTCCATCACTCGCAGACCACATTCATCTCCGATCCTTAAGCCTGTCTGCGATTCGAAGACTTCTGGACCAAACACCACCGGAAACTCCCAGCCAGAATTCGCGGCCCAGTCACAGTATTCTTCGAAAGTACTGTCCTTCCTGTCGAACCACGCAGGCAGCGCCTCGCGAACACTTACTTCTATATTTTCGGATAGGCGCTGCAACACCCCGGAGCTTACCTCCTCCACACATTCGCGCTGTTCAACACTGCCATGTTTGGACGATTGAATCGTTTCCCATCTACCCTGATCAATCGCTCCAATGTCCTTACCCAACTTAAACAAATTGGCAATAGCGCTCGGCTGCATGAGCACACCGAGGTCCTCGGCTCCTACCCCAGACAAACCAATCCTATCCGCGACCGCTGGGTTTAAGTTCACCGTAGCTCCGGCCAATCCGTTGTACCAACTCATAGCGGCGGCAGGTACGGTGCGAGAGCAGCCAACTCGTGGCCATCATAATCAACCTGATGGGTTTCCATGTTGTGGACTCTGTGGCCCCTTGTAGGCAAGTCACCCATAGCGCTGTCTACTGCATTCTTGTAATGCTCCACTTCCGCTACCCATGCATCTATTTCATCCATTAATTTTAGCCGGTGGCGCTTTTAGTTCGTAAACCAATGATGATTCTTCAACGACACCGTCCTCCTCATAGAGTGTGTATGACCTGAACTGTGGATAGTTGCGGGACAAAATTCTCACCGCTTCCTGCAACGTCCGACCAGGGCACGGGTCTTCTAGCCGTAAAGGGCCGATCTTGAACACTCGGGGTAGTAACTGCGCATTTTCAAGTGGAGTTTTCATCTACAAAGACTCCGCTTCACCAGACGCGAGTGCATTAGTGTCTACACTCTCGTCTACAGGGGTTTCACCATCTTCTGTATCAACACCCTCAGATCCCTTTGAGGCATTCTTAAGAGCTGAGCGTCTCTTCACAGCGTCCGTTTCAGGCAGCTCCTTCCCCGCCTCAACGATAGGATTACGAAGCTCATCCACCAGAGAAACAACCTTGTTATCGATCTCGCCGACGTTGCCACTGACTACAAGGGGTTGGGCAAGCACTGATAAGAGCCGAGCCTCTTTGCCTTCAGTCAGTCCAGCTTGGCCAAATCGCGATACGATCACCGCACTTGTGTTTCCGCCGTCTGCTGCGTCTATTTCAATACTGATTCGTTCCGCGCCACTATCAAAAGCCAACTGCGCTAGGGTTTCAATAACCATCTTTCACTCCTTACTGATTTATAACTAGTCTGCTTGAGACCACTTAGCTGACAAGCTCCAACACTTCCTTCGGTGCAACGCTTGTCCAGTCAAATTTCTCCGCGATGATTGCAGCTATGATTTCTGATTTCTTTTTCTTCATTAGCTTTGCAAATGCTCCCTCCCCGTTTGCCTGATCCCAAGCGTGTGCAAACCCAACTTCATCACGTCGGCAGAAACTTTCTATCCCTCCTTTCTGATAGGTGTCGAACCATTCTTTGGATGGGTTCCAACGAGCGATAACGCGATCCCTACGATCCCCGACGTGGTGTCTGCTTCTAAGCGCCATACGCACGCCATCGAAGCTGCCTCCTTGCTTATGATCCAAAGTTCCATAACGAATCGCTTTCTGAATCTCCCCTTCTAGCCTCGGAGCCTCCCATCCTACTAATGCAGCGATCTCATCTGCTGATCCTTGTGTCGCCAAACCGTCAATTGAATACCCTGTCGCTCTCGCAAGACTGAATAGCGTAAGTGCTAACGGATACTGAGAAGTTTCCAAGAGAGCATCACCCAACACAGTCCGTACAAAATTCTCCCCTTGTTGTTTCACTCCTGCCGATATTTCAGGTGCAGTTGATACCTTCTTTTTAGGTTTCTTTTTAGAATCCGTTGCTTCGTTCTTCTTTGGCGCAACTGCTTCGGACTTTTCTGCAAAACAGCTTAGGTTCACGCATTGGTTGTCGGTCACCTCACCGCAGTCCCTATTTATCCCATCCTGCAAAACCCGCACACGTGATACGCACGTTAGGCAATCAGATTCAAAAGCATCTCCCACGGTCTCTTTTGAAACGGTACGCCTATCTACTGGAGGTTTTTCTATCGCCAGCAGTACAACCCCTTCTTCAGACTCGAGCGCACTCTTATGAGCAGCAAGCCATTCCTCCGTTTTGGTTCTATAACACGGAAGATGCAGACACTTTCCTTCCCCAATGTGGTTATCGAACAATGACGATTGAATTGTGCTGTTGTGCGGACACTTTTCGCATTCAGAAGTACTGAACTTTGCGAACCTCAATACACGCGCAGCACCATTCGCTCGCTCTTTGAGATAATCAACCGTCCACTTCTCGGCCAACACCTTTTCAAGCGTTCCGTTCTGGAGCTTCTCTGTGAATTGGCACAGCACCTCTGCATGGCCAATCTTGATTGTTCCGCTCCCAAGCGCCGAAAGCACACTGTCGCTACATTGATTGAGCTTTAGGCGTCCACGCACCTTCCGTATATCCCACCCTAAGACTTTCGATGCTTCCTCGTAGTCGCCATCGGCGTACGAAACACAGGCCTGGGCCATTTCTATCTCGTCCCTAAGCGTCAGGTCCTCCCTCTCCAAATTTTCAGCCAAGCCTATGGCGATACCTTCTTTATCACTGCAATGCTTCACCACCACAGGTATATCAAGCAACCCCAGTTCTTGGCTAAGCTCCCAACGCCCATTCCCCGCCAATACCTCCAGTGCTTCACCCGTATTGTTAGGGCGAACTGTGATCGCTTGCAGCACACCCTTTGAGCTTATGGACTGTTTTAGGTCTTCGCGTTTTTTACTATTTCTGGCGCTCTTTCGCACGTTACCCCAAGGGGCCGGCGTGAGGATGTTCAGTGGCACACGCACACAGGTTCCGTCAGTCATTGCATCGATTTGCATAGTGTTTCTCCAATCGTTAGTGAATCCACGTTAGAACACTTTTTCCAACCGACAAGCGTAGGTAGACGTGCTCCTTATTCTTGTTAGGAGAAACTAAAAGGAGCGGTTTTTATCGTGTTGCTATTGAGGCAACGAGAATTTCTAAGGATGTGTTTTCACACCTTTGAATAGAGCGTTTACGCTCACGCCCATTTTGGGCTTCCTGCGACTTTGTATTTTGCAAAGTCTTTCACTCATCCCGAAAAGGGCTATCTACCCTTCTCAGGGCTTGGTGGTGCTTATTCGGATTCAGAGGATCTCGATCATGAGTACTCACCAAATAGAAGATACATCTGTATACGTAACAGCCCTTCGCATGAAGGTTAGGAGGATTCGTCATGTCAAATGAAGAAAAATCACAACCTTCGCCAGATCTTGCTGATCGTCGAACTGAAGTGGAAATCGAAAAGATTGAAACTGAAGTTCGTGTGATGGAAACCAGGCTTCACCTGGATATCGTCAAAACGATTTTAGCATTCGGTTCAGCGATTGGTGCTGGGATAAGCGTGTTCGTGGACCTTCTCAAATGACTGGAGAACACAAATGCGCCGACGCAACATTGTATCTTTCTACCTCTCGATGCTACTCGCCGTTTCGGTGACTGCATCTATTGTCGTTCATGTTCTTACGTGAATGACCCTTTAGGGCCCCCCGGGCCCTTCTTTTTTTGCTACTCTACGCTGATGAATAGCAAACTACTTCGAACGGCCACATTTTACGCAATGATGTTTGTTGCAGTTGCGTTGGTCGCTGCGGTTACCTACGGAATTATCTCTTTCTGAGCGGTCCGCCGAATTCTCTCCTAGCTAAGTTCGTTCACGGTGTTTATCAGACGATCATAGTGCGCTCGACAATGATCGAAAGAAAGGCTGGTCTTCATCAGAATAGTTCCAGAGAACTTCCTGAACGGTTTCACCCTCCTTACCCCACAGTTCTAGCACTTCTTCTTCACTGAAAGTCGCCGCATTTACCAACTCCCACTGATCACCTGTGTGCCACTGCTGAAACCTTATAATCACCATAACCCAAACATCGATACTCTTAGATTGCTAGAAAAGACTAATCCAAAACTACATTCGGACAAGGCAATCGGACTAGGCATTCTCTCTTGAAGGGTTTTAGACGCGCGATTCTTCGAACGTAGAAGCTGGCAGGAAGGCAATGCTGACGAACTCGGATTCGATATCGGGTCTTTGAAACGTACCGGTATGCATAACAAGCATCGCATAACCAAACAAAGCTGCAGTACTAGCGCACAGCAGGAACGGCACTAGAATTCTTCCGTTCAATACGTATTTTAAGTGATCAAATAGATAGAAAAAAAATAACATCAACAAACTAGCCAAAATACTTCCGAGAACCATTGCCAAATTCCTTATCTATTCGTGAGCAAAATCAATATCGTGGGCAAAGAGGACAGTGAAGCGTCGCTTCAAGCTCACCAATCGTGCACTCAAACTCGTGACCGTTCTCACAGGACCAACTGTGTTTCCCATTTTCACTGCGAACGAGTGTTAAACCGTACCGATCTGCAACCTCTAGTCTATGCTTCAAACCCTTCGCTTTTGCGCGTTGGTTTTTACACTCTTTGCACCAGGTCCCTTTGTAGAGGACATTTGATATCCAAGGCGTCCATTGATGACCCGCGCCACATTCCACTACTGCCCGACGAGGGTCATCAGCCGAAATACCAATCACCACACCACCCAACTCGGCAACCTTTTCACGAAAACTATTGAGTACATCGTCTCGCTTCGGTCTGGTCGGCATCGTATCCGATGACCTCATACAGGTTTCGCAGAATTTCCCCTGAGCAACTGAAGCGAATGATCGCTCAAAAACATGGCCCTCTTCACATTGCCAAACCGCATATCCTTCGCAGTGTGAATCCACTAAACAATGGCCATTATTTTTCTCTGCAATTTTTTTGGAGGATTCCTCTACTTCACCGTGACCCCATGCTATGTGTTCAAATCCACACTCCCTACACCCGGCACACGCTCTGAATAGTCGCCACGCACGATCAAAGACACCGTGTACAGAGCATTTGAGCTTGAGCATTACGCCTGAGTGATTCTCAGGTATTGAGACAACATCCAAGTTTAGTATTGATGCAAGAGAATTCACCCGGTCAGCCACCAATCGGTTTTTTGAGCACTGTGGACACCACGTTCCTTCATAAAGAACGCTTGCTGCTTTGGTTGTCCAAACATGTCCAGCTTCACACTGCAGCTCTATTCGATCTCTCGTTGAAGTTGGCAGTCTCCGGATCACGCCTTTTTGTTGATTCACAATCGAAACCAACCTCGATTCAAGGAACGCTTTATGATCAACAGCCTGATTCAATATCCCACCTATACGCCTGGTTGTTCGGTGCCTACATAGAATAAGGAGCGCACCTCAAGCGCTGAGTACGTGCCAATCAACATGTTCAGAAATTCGTAGAGCCTTTTCTATCGGGAGACCCCAGTCCAAAGCATCAGGTCCCACTAAAGTTAACGATTTCGGAATGTCGCCGTATGCCCCTGCAAAACAACGAGGGAAAACACAGTAGCCATCGATCGGTATTTCCCCCGTGAACCCTGGGAGCAAAACGTAACCAACGGGGCGCAGAAGACCCCGAAGTAAAGCATCAAGACCGGGTAGCTCTATCTCTCTTTCGGTCGCGCGCGTTTTCCTTGCACCTTTAGGCTTAGTACCTTTTCCAGATGGTGAATATTCTTGTTGCCCCAAGAAAAATCTAGCCACACTTGGTAGCTGTGAGGAAATCGACGCAGTTTCATCACACTGCGTTACAAAGTACGCAATGTTAGCCGCGGCACGCATATCCAACGCATCGGGGAATTGATCCAGCATCACCTCGAGAAATCGTACAAATGACTCATCAAGACCATCGTAGTGCCTCACAATAAGGCGATGATAGATCTCTCTATCGATTCGAGTTACCCATTTAGCATGCTGGCGGAATGGGTCTTTGTTTCTCTCTGAAACGTAGAGTCTTCTCGGGTTAAACAAAAGACCTGTTCGATAAACCGCGCCCCTTACACCACCCTTCAGATCCTGCTGCACTTTTTCTGCCAGCTCCGGTGTTAGAAGACACAGCTTGGAACAGGCTTCTGCGACCTGCGCTAAATCTAATTGTGAGCGAGCAGCAATGAGCCGCTTTATCATCAGAGTATCTTCGTCCTTTTCCACGCCATCCAATGAAAACGCCCCTAGAATCGCCATAGATAGAACGTCCAATTTCGCCATCAGTTCCGGTACAGACACTCTCTTTATACGTAGCGCATCCGAAACAGCTCGGGGTATCTTAGATTGTATGCGCCCTCCTCTTTCATCGGCTTTCAGCAGCTCACATCCGTACAGAAGTGCATTACGCACATCTAGCGTTTCGTGTCCGGTATCAAAGTAGTGGTTATAAATTGCGGCAGTTGTCCGACCCTCCATAAGACGCCTGGACATCGCTTCCGTTAAAAGTAACGAATCAAGCAATGGCGCAATGTGCCGTCTAACCTCTGGCCCCGTCTTGTCGGAGAAATACGGTTGCACAACATAGTGTTTCAGCAAGTATCCAATGGATGGCCTCTTGCCCAACGAGCCCAAGAACTGTGGCAACCTGTCTTTGTTTTTTATTGAGACTGGGTCTAGATAAGAATTCGGACTATTCACAATGAAGTTCAGAATTTTTATGTGGAGACCTGGACTCATCTCCTGTTCTCGTACGCCATAGATCCAAGGGTCTTCTAGAAGCGCACGAAGCAAGAGTGACGACACGCCATAGCTAAGATCGCTCTCATCTACCGCGGTTAAGAACTCTTTCGAAGGGATAAGATCCGAGCCAATCAGCTTTCGAAGATTTCTCAGCTCGGGGTGTTTTTGGACGAATACGTCTAGTTTTGCGCGTATCGCTTTGGGATCGATCATCAGCGGTTCCTTGAATGTATCGAGTAAAACTAACCCTCAAACACATCCCGACAATCCTATCGCTAGGTAGTGTGTGCTCCGCTCTTCTCAAAGACTGTTGTAGCCGCTGCGATCATGCCGGAGATATCCGATAGATTGCTTGGAATGACCAATGTGTTCGACTCCTTGGCCAGCTTCCCGAACTCGGTAACGTACTGTTCAGCGACTCTTAGGCCAACCGCTTCGCTTCCACCATTTTTGGTTATCGCTTCACCAACAAGCTCAATCGCTTTAGCCGTTGCCTCGGCGACCTCTTTAATGGCCGTGGCTTCACCTTTGGCTTCGTTTACCTGTTTGTCTAGCTCTGCTTCTGAAGCCAACACCACGTCGGCCTTTGCTGCCTCCGCCTCGTTAATCACGCGTTGCCGCTCTCCTTCAGACCTAAGAATCGTCGCTTGCTTTTCACGATCAGCCGCGACCAGCTTCTCCATGTCACGGATCGTCTCATCCGGCGGGATAATGTTCTTGATCTCATATCTAGTGACTTTGTGACCCCACGGTTCCGCAGCCTGATCCAGCTGGTCAACGACCGCTGTATTGACCTCATTCCTGTTCTTAAAGGTCTCGTCAAGCATCATTTGGCCAATCTGATTTCTAGTCGTTGTCTGAGCCAAATCAATCACCGACTCTCTTGGGTTAACCGATCCATAACTGGCTTTGTAGGGATCTAACACTTGAACAAACAGAATGCCATCAACAGACACAATCCCGTTGTCCTGAGTAACGCAGGGTTGCTCACCAATCGGGATCGACTCTTCCATGAGCGTGTGTTTATGCGCGACTTTGTCAATGAACGGCAGCAACAAATGGAAGCCTTCCTCCAACGTGCCGTGATATTTCCCGAGTCGTTCGACCACATATCTACTCTGTTGGGGCACGATTACGTGTACCTTGTACAAAACAAGGATAACCAGTACGCCTGCCGCTACACTTAATAAAGATGACATATCCAAAATCTATTCATCCGGTTCGCTGCGATCGCCTTGGCGATCTAGGGGCTTAATTAATAAACAAGAACTCTCCAGGCCCACGACGATCGCCTGTGTGTTCTTTTCGATATCGATATCAGTGGTATTTTTTGCGTCCCAGCCGCCTCCACGAAAAATGACACGTCCGGTCCCATTTGCAGCGATGCGACTTGAAAGTACTACCTCGCCGCCCACAAACGTATCCTCAAAATCTATGCTGTTCTCTTTGGTGTGGATCGATTCATAGAGTCTGCGTCTAAACATAATCACAACCGCAACGCTTATCACTGCAAACAATCCAAACTGCGCAGACAGACTCATCTCAGGAAAGACCATGTTGCAAAAACCCACGAGCAACGCGCTAACACCAACCAAAACAAGTATGAAAAGCATGTCTAGAACGGCGAGTTCAAAAGCGATTAACACCAAACCGAAAAGTATCCAAACCCAGGCCATTTCAGGCATACCAAGACCCCTCTAAAGACTAGAAGCTAGCGGTGCAACCGTGAAGGATCGCTCCTCTAGGACTACCTATAGAATACGGAGCGCAACATGCGAAGGGTCTAGTCTTCCAAGACCTCAACCATACTTAGGAAAAAGAGATTCTCTAACACCGCGTGAGCGATCTCAGAGCGATAGTGGCGTTGCTCATACCACAACAGATCATCCTCACTACCTAGTCCACTCAGATCTTCAAATCCAATCTCGATGGCCCTAGCCTTCGTTTCTCTTAGAATATTTCCCATTCGAGAAGCCCACTGGTGGTGAACTGGTTGTAGGAATCCAATCACCCAAATCCCTTTGTCCTTTAAGTCTTTAACCAGCGATTCTAGGTGTAACCACTCAGTCTCGTTAAACTCCGAGTTAGCGTAGACCGGCTTCCATCCCTCAAAGGTATCAGCCACGTAACTCTTGTGGTCTTTTCTGATCTGGCGGTCATAGTGGACCAGCTCGTAAACCCCTTTGTCGTAGTCGAACAAAACAGGAGGATCATTACGGCTGAAAACCTTCTCAGCAGATACTAAAAAGCTGGGCGCAAGTATGTAATCGAGCCAATACGAGGCCGTCCGTTGTAGCCCGAGAACAGGATGATGTCGGCGCGATAGATCCTGGCTCGATGGCTCAATGAGAAACGACATGGCGTCTATGCCGATCACCACCGTGTCGATAGATTGATTTGCGCCTACCGCGGCGTTGAACAGGTTTGTCATATCAGACGGTTTTGCGGAAAACGCTGACAGATTGTAGGTAGGTCGGCCCAAATAGGCTTCTACCCATTCTGGATTAGTCATACCTGAGCGCGACGAACCAAGAATGATCGTATCGTAGCTCTCAGGATTCCTTAACAAGTGCTCTATCTTTAGATACCGTTCATTGGACGAGCTGCTCTGAGGTAACTGCGACGTCCCAAACACACCGAAGGGGTCAATAAGAACATTCATACCGGTTAGTAAACAAAGCGTCACCAAGATCACACTCAGTAGACAAAGCGACAAACGTTTTTCTAAGACCGCTGGGTTGCTCATAAGTGATCTACGCCTTCACACTAGTTAGATTTCGTCCTATCAGGACAAACGACATAGTTAGACTTTCCATTCTTCGTATACTGAGAGTAACTAGCCCGTCATTTTCAGAATTGAAAATACAGAAATGCAGAGGGGGCGGTTATGGACATTAGAATCGCGACCCATGCAGCACTCATGGTTGGTAGTGTCCATCTAGAATCGCCAGGCACTATCTCGTGCACGTTGGGTTTCGTCCATACCCACCAGAGCAAGACTATCGCTGGGAAAATCTCCAACCCAGTCAAGCCGGAAACTGTCGCCTCTACCCCCCAGATATGGCTGAACAGCAGAGGTACGCCAGGTCCATTCATCCCTAGAAGACTAAGATATACATCAATCGCGGTGCTCACGTCCGGCGCTCTAAACATGACCCAAGCGAGATGAACGAACAAGAAGGTAAAAACTAGCCTAACGTTGGCTGGTAGGTTGAATTTTCCTGCACATAGCCGCTCAGTAACCAATGCCATACCGTGCATGGTTCCCCAAATGACGAACGTTAAACCTGCCCCATGCCATATTCCCGATGCAAAGGCTGTCATGAAGAGCGCCGTACATAATACTAATAGCCCATTTCTGTTCCCCCCAAGAGGGATATACACGTAATCCTTGAACCAACGACCTAGCGTGATATGCCAACGCCTCCAAAATTCTGTTACCGACAAGGACTTGTAAGGGCTTAGAAAGTTGATTGGGATGCGGAACCCGAAAAGCAATGCAATGCCCATCGCCATCTCACAATATCCAGCAAAATCGAAATACAACTGGAACGTGTAAGCCAAAGTTCCAGTCCAGGCTTCAAACGCGGATTGTATTCCGCCGTTTCCAAATGATGCGTCTGCGTACGGTGCCAGGTTGTCAGCAATAACAACTTTCTTAAAAAGGCCGGCAAGAATAAGGAATAGCCCTTGAAAAGTAAGTTCCCACCTATGCTTTGTTGGCTGACGAAACTGCTCAATCATTTCCCGGTGGTGACAGATCGGTCCGGCTACCAATTGCGGGAAAAACGCCACAAAGAGCGCATAGTGTCGCGGTGAGGTTTCGCCTACCTTTCCCTTGTAGCAGTCAACCAAAAATGCGATTTGTTGAAACGTGAAAAACGAAATGCCTAGCGGTAGCACAATGTCAGAGAAGACATATCCCCCCGAAAGCCAACCGGCGTACTTCGCGATGACTAAGGGTACTAAGTTAACAACAATACCTAAGCCGAGTATCCATGAATGCTTCTTTGACCGAAGAGCGACTCCCGCAACATAGTTTAAAACCACGGACCCAACTAGGAGAGGAAGCCATCGAATGTCCCACATCCCATAGAAGACGCAACTGCTCACAACAAGACTCCATTGAGCAAGCCTATCGTCTATTTTCTTCGCGGCTAAAAATACCGCTATAACCAACGGCAAAAAAATGAAAAGAAAAAGCGGGTCGCTAAAAACCATCGAAACAATCCAGGCCAACACCACTAAGAATAATGACCTCTGATCGCGTTCCTTAAACTCATATCAGTGACACCGGAAGAAAGAAATGATTGAAAGGAAGCGTTTACAAAGAGAACTTACCGGCGAAGAGGAATTCTCGCTCTTTAAGACACACATCGAATACTTATCAGGTCGGATCGACCGTACCGGATTCGCCGATTGGTTATTCTCAATCGACCCCGTCGATGCATTGGCAGTTCTTGACTGGAATGCTACTCACGGCGTCCGCCATAACCCCTGACGTTTCGCTCGTGCAGCTTTATAAAACGATTCATACTTTCTAGGAGCCCCTTCACTCACCGTCGCAAATCCACCGGCGATCATCTCTGCATTTATTTCTCTTGACCCTACAAAGCAAAGATATCGATCATCTACCGACTCACATACCACATCTCTACCACGCACAATTCTCCTGAGCGCGTTTCTTGCAGCTGACCCACAACCGATCGAAATCTTGTATGCGTCACAAGATCCAGAGAGTCCGGGCGCTTCAACAAAGGCCAAACGAAACTTGTTGCCCTCTATCTTTAAGTGATTGCCATCGACCACAGTGACCGAGGCAAATGAAAGTGTGGTACAGAAAAGGAAAGACACAGTGATTATTTGTCTCATGATAAAAAGTTTCCGATATTTTCATAGAGACTACGGTGCGCTCTGTATTCTATAGGTATGTGTGAGAGCCGCGCCCTTACTCCCTCCCCCATCCCTGCGGCTTTAACACTAGGCTAATGGGCTCCTCGGAGCCCTAGGCCTTTATCAACGATTCAATCTGCTCCGTTAATCTCGTTAACCTCTTGTGCGCCCTGGCTTCGCTTACTGCTATGTGTACGCCCCTTCTCTGTCCTACGATGTGAACTGCCCTCTTACCCCTTGTTATCGCGGTATATAACAGCTGTCGAGAAAGTAGGATGGATTCAGACGTATCTACGGCCAGCACTACTGCCGGATATTCGCTTCCTTGTGACTTGTGTATGGTAATCGCATAGGCGAGCGCTAACTCGCTAACTTGGGAAGTCGCGTAGCTTACTATTCGCCCATCAAATGAGACTGATATGTCCCCGCCCGGGGTGACAAGCAGGATCTGTCCGATATCGCCGTTCGAAACTTCTAAATCGGAGTTGTTTCTTGTTTGTATAACCCGATCATTGATCCTGAGTTCGTGATCACCAACGTCAGCTACCACTTTTCCTTTTGGGTTAAGCCGATGCTGGAGTTCCTCATTCATCTGACCCACGCCTACTTTCCCTTTGTGCATTGGGATCAGCACCATCACATCAGACATCGGCTCATACCCATCCTCAACAACCCGTTTACAGACGGTTTCAATGATCTCCTCACGAGTTGACAGTGCATCGTCTGTTGGATGGAAACAAAACTCACCCTTATCCGTTCCAAGGTCTGGGACTTCTCCTGCGTTGACCAAATGCGCGTTGACAACGATTGATGAACCGGCGGCCTGTCGAAATGGTTTTTCTAACCGCGCGACCGGCAGGATCCCCGACTCTATGATGTCTGCTAGAACCTGTCCGGCGCCGACACTAGGTAATTGGTCTTTGTCTCCAACAAGGATCAGTCGAGCATCACCTGGTAATGCCTCCAAGAGCGCGTTGAACAGCCAAAGATCAACCATTGATGTCTCATCAATAACAATGATCTTCTCCTGCAGCGGATTCTTTTGGTTCCGCGCAAACCTTCCTGCACCTCCCGATTCGAGTAATTTGTGTATGGTGAGCGCCTTATCGCGTGTAGCTTCACTCATTCTTCTGGCTGCTCGGCCTGTTGGTGCAGCAAGAGCAATGTCGTATCGCTTCGCTCGCCACATTGTTAACAAAGCATTAATGATGGTGGTCTTTCCGACACCTGGTCCACCAGTAACAACACAGACCTTTTCCCTAAGCGCCAATGAAATAGCTCTTTTCTGGCTTTCATCGAACTCTATCGATGCCCGTTCCTCCGCCCATGGAATGGCTTTCTCTGCGTCGATAGTTGACACAGCAGGAGCAGTGTCCCGCAGGGCTAACAACCATTTGGCAGCGCTTCTTTCTAGCGACTGAAATCTATTCGTTTGAACTACTGAGAGGCCATCCAAGTTGGCCTCGATCAGGTCTTCGCTTTCGGCAAGCCTAGCTATTGCCAGAACGGCAAGTTCAGGATTGCCGAGCAACTTGGCAACTTCCTTTTGACAGGCCGTTCGTTCAACGCAGGTGTGACCCAACGAGGCTTGTTGATTTAGGACATGTAGAACCGCCGCGTTTAGCCGCAAAGAGCTGCTCTCTACAACACCAACCTGTTTTGCCATCGCATCTGCTATTGCGAATCCGAACCCCGCAAAGTCTCTGATAAGACGATATGGGTTTTGCGATATTAGGTCCTTGGCATTATCCCCATACTTCTCGTAAACCTGTTGTGTTCGAGCTGGTCCGAGTTTGGTAAAAAGAAAAGACATCACCTCAAGACGAGACCGATACGTTTTAAGACCTTGAGATATTGCAGCGCGACGCTTAGGTCCAATACCTTTCAAATACTTCAGTTGCCAAGGTTTGTTTTCAAGTATGTCTAAAGTGTTGTCGCCAAACTTGTTTACGATAAGGTTCGCGTACTTCTTTCCGATGCCTTCGATTGCGCCAGATTGTAGAAACCGTTCCACTCCTAGCGTTGAAACCGGGGGTAGAGCACGGCCCTCCACTATCTTGAACTGGCGACCGAATGTCGGGTGCTCGTTCCAAACTCCTCCGAGGACGCAAGATAGGCCTTCATCCAATGGCGGCATTAATCCAACAGCAGTTATGCATTGGTGTTCTATTTCTACTTCAAATAGTGCCCACCCTGTGTCAGGTCGCTGCGTTCTGACGTGGCGAATTGTTCCTTCGATCGTTTCCATACCTGTTAGAGTACCTGGCAACCACTATTCGACAAGACGCAAACCAAGTTTGAGAGATCGCATAGAAATTGTTTCACTCGCCTTATCCGTATTATGCGGAGGCTGGGTCACGCTGGATCTAATTCTGCTAAGCCCACCACACGTTCTAGTTCTATGGTGTTTCGTCGCATCTTCTGGAGTTTTCATTCTTCTAAATTGTTTTACAAACAACACTAACCGACCTCTACGTTAGTACTATTTATATTTACTATTAAAGAAGACTATAGGATGACTACATAAGGACTACGGAAACAGCTGCGTCTCTCAACCCCTTGTTCCGATTGACTTTCAGCGAACCACCGGTGAAACCAATCACCACGTTCCCGTTAATCGATCATTACTCTCCCGCTAGTCGATCACTAACATCTCGTATCGAGGTCATTAGCTTCCCGTATTGTCGATCACTGGACTCCCGTAGGTAGATCATCGAATTCACGCTAATTCTTGAAGTTAACTGCGGGAATCTAGTGATCGAATACACTGTTTACCAAATGTCCAAGTAAAACAATGAGTTACCAAACAATAGAATAATTTGGAACAGTTTTGGCTCCCTTTACGACAATTCATGCCCGGATTTGGGGCGCGAATGCGTTGATGAACAACGGGAATCTGATGACTGAATCTAAGTTATGGCGGGAATCTAGTGATCGAGTGCGCGATTTGACGGGAATCTGATGACTCAAATCCGTTTCGATCTTCAATACAGCTCTGTTGGTTGGCTCAAATTGACGGGAACGTAGTGATCGAATGCCCCGTATGACGGGAAATTGGTGATTGGGTGGCTCGCCGCATTTGGGTTTGCCTTGTTCACTGCCGGTTCTGGTGGGTGATTTCTCGGCGTTTAGGCTTTTTGACGGGATTCTAGTGATCGAATGTATAGCGCGGCGAGATTCTGGTGATCTGTCGGAGATAACGCTACGCACAAAGGAGTTGTTTGTATCGATCATTAGGGTCGTTGCTAGTTTATAGATCCTTGCGAGATTCTAGTGATCGAAGCGGCGATGAAGGGAGTAGTTCATTTCAGATTCTTTAATCGTTCTACGCTCAAGTGCATCTCTGGTGGTTCGCCAGCTAGGACAAATTTACACAATCCTCGCTTCTCAAGAGCATGGAGCGCTCCTTCTAGAGACTTGAAGAATGCTGCATCGGATAGGTTGGATGCTAAACTTTTCTTCAAATCCTCCGTTCTCTCAAATGTCGATTCTTCTTTCATCAAGCGGGTGACTATGAGCTCCCCGATCTCATCAATATCAGAGAACACATCGGCTTCAATTTTTGAGAGTCTTCTACCTACGAGTTTTTGTGGTTCACTTCGTCCGTTGCCGATGACTTTAGCTCTACACCACCCAATCGATTCCAGGTGCTTGATCGTTTTCCTCAATTCCTCATTAAATCGACCGCGGCGTAGAAGGCTTCCGGTTATTGTTTGAAGTTTCTCAACACCGATATTGATGTGCTTCTGGCTTGCAAGGAATCGATAGATAGCTTTTCCAACATCTCCGCTTATTCCGTCTCTAACTTTCATGTCCTGATAGGTGTAAGACTCCTGAAGCCAGTGCACCATTACCGGAGGAAACTGGACATACAACACTGTGTCTTCTTCCATTGACTCGTGGAGTATGTCGACAATTTTGGTTGTGAAAGTTGCGCTCTTGATTAGCGAGCTGACGTTGTCAGATATTTTCGTAAACTCAAGGCTTACCGACGCTAACCTTTTGAGCGACTCTTCTCGTGCCTTTCGGCTTTTGCCATCGTTACTCTTCCCAAGGAAGCGCTGAATATCTGTGATGGTGGTGAACAATACCTGTACATTTGAATCGTCTGTCTCGCTCCATCTTTGGATTGGATCTTGGAGAGGAACGGGTAGCTTTCCTGGCTGGCCTCTTAGCTGCAGTTGACGCAAACCTAGAAGCGCTAACAAAGTGTCTTCATCAAATATGGACAACTGAGCACCGAACTTCCGTCCACGCCCGTGCCCTGTTTCAAATACATACGCGCCGTCTTGATCGAAAACGGTTGGAGGCATGGCACCTCTCTTGACCGGTGTAAAGATCGGTACCCGGGTAAAGATCGTCGGTGTTTCACCACCTGGCTTGATTGCTTGGCTTGTGAAGCGCCCTTCTTTCTCTCCTTGAAATAGAGATAGTTGACCCTTTTCGATAAGCCGCTGAGAAGACAAACCACGTTTTTTGCGAGTAGGCTTCAGTTTGGCCTTTGCTTCTTCTTCGCGGGCCAAACGTTCCTCTTCAACCCGGAGGTCGATTTCACCAATGATTTTGTCTAGTTGTTCTTCCGCTACGTTATCTGAATCTGCCATCCCCTAACCCCTTTTCAGTCGCTGCCACAACGATAAGAATACGGAGCACAGTTTCAGAGGCTGCTTCGAAGTTCGGAGCAACGACAAAAATCCCTGTTTGTGCTGTAGATAGCTTGGAGGCGTCCAATATGGCCCATCCACCGGTTGTAGATGGACGAGTATCGTAGTATTTCGCTTGCTACTTTGCAAGATACGACGATAATCGTAATTCCTGCTCAAGTAGATGTCTAAAAACGGAGTTTAGAATGTCCGAACAACCCTTTTCCGACACAAGTACCGAATCCGCGAAAAAGCCGCTGACGACTTTGTCTCACGACGCACTTGCAAGGCAGCGCTCTGAGGATAGCTTGGAAAAAATTGACAACTTGAGTGGAGGCTTTGAAGGAATTCTCGCCAGAGTACGAGAGTCCGCGCATTCACCCAATCGAACTAAAGTACTAGAAAGAGATTTTACGATGGGTTGGGTAGCAGAAAAGCTAGGTTACTCGACGGAGGGGTTGCGGTTTAAGGAATCTGAGGGAGCCATTCCCCCGCAGGAAAAGGACGCTCGTGGAAGAAGAGTGAAATACAGCCTCGATCAGTTTAGAGACATCCAGCAGAAGTTGGAGCTCAACCCTGGTAGAGGAGAATCCGAAAACCCGGCAGTTATAGCCTGCGCGAACTTTAAGGGCGGATGCGGAAAGACGACACTAAGCGTACACATGGCCCAATACCTAGCAATTCGTGGGTACCGCGTCCTGTTTATTGATGCTGACCCGCAAGCCAGTGCATCGATGTTGCTTGGTAGCCAGCATGAGGTTGATTTGAATAGCGATGACTTCGAGTTTACTTTGGAGGAGTACTTGTCCGAACAGATTCAAGACTTCTCCTCTACGATTCGGCCCTGTTATTTTCCAGGCATAGACCTTATACCCTCCGACATTCTTTTATCGGGCGCGGACTACCACCTGATCTCACGGATGCAAATGACACCTGATGTGTTGACCCTTCTCCAGAAGGGAATTCAATCTGTATGGAAAGACTACGACGTTGTGGTTATTGATCCGCCGCCTGCACTTGGCGCGCTATCATTGTCTGTCCTGGCGGCAGTAAGTGGGCTCGTCGTTCCCATGCGACCAACACTTGTGGATTTTGACAGCACCTACAAGTTCCTTCGCATGATATCGGGAAACCTGGATGTCATAGTCGAAAGGGGCTTCGATATCGATTACCGTTTTGTGACCGTCGCATTGAATGGATATGACGAAACAAAGGCGGTTCATAAAGAGATTGTCGAGGGGATGAATGTGCGTTTTAGCCGAGGCCAGTTGTTCGAGACCGTCATGAGGAACAGCGCTGAGATTGACAACGCGTCAAGAGATCTAAGATCCGTCTATGACCTGACTGGTCCAACGGGCAATCACAAAGTGTACAAGCGTTGTGTTTCTTACTTAGACGCGTTGTTTAGTGAGGTGGAACTTAAAATCCAACAAGGGTGGCCGAGTAACTCGGAAACGCTGCGAGCTCAGGGGAGAGGTTAGGTTATGGCTAAGAAAAAGAGCTTTCTGGATGCGGCTGGGGATGCCGAAACCTTGAGTGGGTTGCAGCCCACCGTTAGTAGAACCGTGTTAAACGAACGAAACCGTGGTATCGAGGATTCTCAGAAGGTTGTCTCTACGAAACAGATGCTGGTTGATCCAGAAGAGTGCGTGATTTGGGAAAGCCATAATCGTATTTGGGATCGGCTAACCGAAGAGAATTGCAGAGACCTCCTAGACGGCATGATAGCTGCAGGAAGGCAGACCGAAGCAGCTCTAGTTAGACCGATCAAGAAAAAGGGTCCAGGCCGATTCGAGATCATCTTCGGGGCTCGGCGGTTTTGGTGCGTTAAATGGCTTAGGGAACACAATTACCCAGAGTTTCAGTACTTGGTTCAGATTGAGGACCTGACCGACGAAGAAGCGTTTCGAAGAGGGGATCAGGAGAATCGTACAGGTAAGGACATTTCTGCCTATGAGCGCGGCCTAGAGTTTGCTAAGGCGCTGAAGTCCTACTATGCCAGCCAAAGTGAGATGGCAGATCGCACGCGTGTAAGTGAAGCCAAAATCAGCCGATATATAGCGCTTTCGAAAGTGCCCGTTGAAATCGTAAACGCGTACGCAGAGCTAAACCAATTGACGCTAGTGCAGGGACCAAAGATTGTCAGCGCGATGAAAGTCAAAACGAAAGCCAACGCAATGCTGCAGGAAGCGTCGCGAATACATGCACACCAACATGCCTTAAGGGCGGACAACAAACCGCTCTTGTCCGGTCCGGAAGTATTCAAGCGTCTAATGGATTCGATAAGCAACAAGAAGCAGAGAAGCAAACCTGCGCCGCTCGAGACTTATGGGAACGCAAGCAGTCCGGTGCTCACGCTAACCAACAAAAACCAAAGCTGTTTGCTGATACAAGTTCCCCTTGGTGTTGATAAAAGTGAGGCAATGCAGGCATTTTCTAGCTGTCTAGATACCCACGGATCGAAAAGCGGCGCATAAATCTTGCATCGTGCAAGAATGGTGTTAAGTTATTGATATATAAGGAAAATAAGTAATTTTACCCCGAATGCAATAATTGCCTTCGCTTTCACCGTGCCGCACGGCACACCTCATCGTTGTATTTCGTAAAAATTCTAATAAGAACAAAGATTTAGTGAATTCCTAAGCTGCCGGTTGATACGTGCCGTGCGTCTCCGGGCTCATAATCGGGCGAGGTGCAAAATGCGCTCCGTATACTATTAAGTGTATAGGGGGAATCCAGCATGAACGCAAAAGCATCAAAAGGTGTACTTGCCAACTTAACGAAGCTCCAAATTAAACCACCACTACCGGTGGCTGATGTTCGTTTGCTTGTAGATCCAGAATCATGTTCTGTCTGGGAGGGCCATAGTCGTCTTTATGAAAGACTCACTGAGGATAACTGCAGAGATCTGCTCGATGCTCTTGTAAGCGCGGGATCGCAACTTGAGCCCGCAACGGTACGAGAAGTCGAAGACAAGGGGATAGTTCGGTATGAAGTGATTGCCGGAGCGAGGCGCCTTTGGTGTGCTCGTTGGCTTCGAGATCATGGCTATCCCGATTTTGGCTTTTCTGTTCGCGTCGAGGTTTTGAGTAACAAAGAAGCCTTCCTAAGATCAACAAGGACTGAGTGCTCCGGTAAATCCGTGTCTGCGTATGAGAAAGGAAAAGAATACCAGCATGCCCTCGACTATTTTGACGACCAGGGCCAAATGGCAAAAGCGGTTGGAATCCAAAGGACTTTGCTCAACAAGTATCTACGAATCGCGAGGATCCCCATACAAATTGCGGGTGCCTACGGTGAATTGGATGACTTTTGGCTTAAACACGCTTCGCCTTTGAGCGCGTTGTTGGAGGATTCGAGTACGGTCTCAGATTTGATGGACACTGCAACCAGGCTAAAAGCCGAGCAGCAGGCGAGAAGGGCGGATGGACTTCCCTACCTTCGCGGATCAGAGGTCTTCCGTAGACTGAAGGAGGGCGCGAAAGGCTCGGAGGGTGGTGGCCCTTTGCATGTTTATGACGATGTTGATGACCCGATCCTCATAGTGGAATCGAAAACCCGGAATCAGCTACGGATTACGATCCCACTACCGGTCAACGTTAGTGCGCTTCGTGCGGCGTTCAGAAAGTGTGTGACTGCATATATTGGCAGAGAGAATCGCCGTATCAATGCGAGCGAGGTGTGAACCGGTTCACGCCTGATCAATAAAATCCCTGGTGCTGCGATATATAGTCCATAAACTATTGATATAGAAAGAAATAATTGATCTAATGTCGATGAGCGTGCCGCGCGGCACGCAAGGAAAAGTGAAATGCAAGCAATGAGGGTGCCTCTTTACCAAATCGAGCTAAGCGAAAGACGTCCGGTAGGCGCAACTGTAGTCGCTTCCCCCACACTTACACGCCGAATAGAGCAGCAGGGGATTGTTGAACCCTTGGTCGTTCGCCCGAAAGGTCCGAAGTTGTTCGAGTTATTGACCAATCCCCAAGTGTATTTTGCGGCTGGTGAGCTGTCTCTTCATGAGGTCCCGGTTGTCATAAGGGAAGATCTTACGGATGAAGAAGCGCAAAAGATTGTGGCCTCAAATTACTCAGAGAAGCTGATCGATCCTATTGCGGAGGCTGAAGCTCTCAAGGGCCAATTAGCCGAGATTGGAGGTGAGGAGAACATTGCCCGTTTGGCCAGAATCCTTGGAAAATCCAGGTCTCAGTTATCACGCAAACTTGCACTCCTTGATCTCTCCCAGGAAGCTCAGCAAGCCATCCGCGAAGGTAGGCTGTCACCTACGCATGGTAGGTTGCTCGTAGCTGAACAGGATCCTAGGAGACGTCGGTGGTTTACGAACCAGGCGATCGATAACAAATGGTCAACATCGGAACTCGAGAGGAGATTGAAAGCAAAGCAGCAGCGCGCCGAAAAACCTAGTCCCAAAACTACTGAGGTTGAGCGATTGGAAAGAAGATTAATGGACCTTGTCGGCATGGATGTTTGTATAAGTGAAGACAAAGGGCTCATCACTTTCAATTACTACAAGAATCTTGATTCCCTTCAGGGTTTGTTGGAACGACTTGGATACAGTGACGAAAGCTAGTCGTTCAACTAAGGAGCGGCGGAAGCGTCCCTTATTCTCTAACATATCGTTTCGGGTTATGACCGCTTGCAGTACTTTCACGACATTCGCGTCTCTCAAGACGCCCCAGATTCTTCAAAACATGCGAACCTACGAAAGTTAGACAGTATCGCCCAATCCTCCGGGTTCTCGGTTCCTCAAACTCTCATCCTCGATACTAGAAAGCTAAGTTGTTATCGAAGCTTTATCAATGAAGCTACGACGGCTAAGGGACCTTATGGTTATAGAGTAGGGGAGGGCGATCGAATTGGTATTCGCATGGAGCTTGAAGACGTTTTCATTGGCGAGAGTTCTTTTTGTGTTAGGTCGCTGTCCGATGCGGAAGGTGACAACGGGTCTTTCGCAGGTGTTTATCACAGTGAAGTAAACGTGCCACGGCACCTTTTGTGCCAGGCAATAGATGAAGTATTGAGCCATAGCGTTTCTTCTACCGTTGCTCACTCATTGCACAGAGGAGGAGCATCAAAGTTCCCGGGGATGGCCGTTGGTCTCCAGCCTTACCTAGGAGGTCCAGGTTGGATAGGTGGAGTTGTTCAGGCTCCGTTTGCACCGTTGTTCCCCAGGCCTGCTAGCCTCATATCTGTTGGTCGTAGCGCCGTCGGAATCACCGCAGGGACTCGTGTGTCAGAAGACCATCTCGTTGTTGCGAGTGGCGACGGATTTATGACGCTGGAACGAACCCCTGGCGAAGAAACAGAAGAACAATTCCTTCTCACCCAGGCTGGCATAAAATTGTTGCTGACTACGACTAATAAATTGATCGATGAGTTTCGAAGTTCGATAGAAATTGAATGGGCCATGTCGCCTTCCTTGGACCTCTACATCCTTCAAGTTCGAACTGTATCGTTGGGTCCATCTACGACGGTTTTTGGTGGTGCTGTTCAGCATGAACCTCTGTGTTCTGGTTTTGCCGTAGGAAATGGTCGGGTCGTCGGTCGAGCCTTTGTTACCAAAACATACCCGACGGTAACGCTGGATGAATCTGACATTCTAGTAGCGCCCGCTGTTAGTGAAGGTTGGTTTGAGCACGTAGAGAAGGCTGGTGGGCTGATTACCCAAATTGGTTCTAGAAATGCACATATCGCGAGTGTGGCAGCTGAAGCCGGAACGCTTTGTGCTGTTGGGTGTGATAGCGGGATACACTCAATTGCGCATGGCGATTTGATAACACTTGCCTGTATTTCAAGGGAGATATCGAGAGTGCCCCTTTGGTATTGGGTGATTCTCATCGGATTCGAAGTCCGGCTGAAGCAATGTCCCTAATGCGGAACTATATCCCGACCTCGGTTACTTTCGATCTTCAGGCATATTTCAATAGGTTTAGAGTATTTTCGAGAGAGCATAAGCTTGATAACTGTAACCCGAGAGTTTTCCAAGGCTATCCGAACCTAGAGACGTTTGTTCAATGCAAAGTCTTTGAAGCACTTTTGTTTATTCGTACCGCGTTACCCGAAACAAAAATTCTAGTAGATGTCGGCAGCTACCTTCAGCTTGCAGAGCATTTGCAAGTAGCCAAAACTAAGCTCAAGGTCATGTATGGCGTTTCTTTAGGGAATTAGTTTTTGGATCGGACGTAGATAACGACCACGTCGCCGAGAGCCCAAATAGATTCGTACTCGACCCTGGTTTCGATAGCGGTCGTTAGCCGGCTGGCAAGAAGTTCATTCAAATTGTCGGTTTCGCTAATTTCTGCGAGTCTAAGATGGCAATACCCGCTTACAAATCCTAGTTCTTCGATTCGAAGGTCTGTCTCTTCTTGTGTATGCGGATGTGATAGCCAAATGGCGTCGTCACCCATTTCCGCTCGATGGAGTAAGAGGGTTTCTTGCAGCGAATCCAGGTGCAGCGCGTTGTTTAGGGCTGCGTTGGTAATCCGTTGGATCTTGATGTCGTCGTTGTTCATTCCAATGCCATATGTTGAACATCGACAATGCGGCCCATCCCTGCTGTCGGTGTAGTTCAGATCTTGGCGCTTTCAGATTCCGTGTTCTCATGTGTACTCGTAAGAACTTTAAGCAGAGCTCGTTTGAACTACTTTACTCCTGAAGAAGAAAGAAATCTCATTCGTCAGGCGCAGTCTGGCTTTCAAGGTGCTGCGCAGGAGTTAGTTGCGTGTGGTTTGCCTTTTGTTCGTAAGAAGCTGAAGCGCTGCTTTCCTGTTCTTTCCGAGAGTGATCTGGACGATCTAGGCCAGGAACTCTTTCTCAAGTTGTTAGGCGTCGTGAGCAAGTATGATCTAAATCGGAACGGTCACACACGATTCTACAACTTTGCTCACTACACCATCTTCGCTGCTGCGACAGATTGGGTTTCGCGTACCCGCCGGGAAGTCTCCCTTGACGGTCTTACTCTCACGGAAGAGTTGGCGCACGATGAATGTCCGTTTGAGCAGCGTGACGTTGATGACCAAGCACGCACAGCGTTAGCGTCGGTCAGTGGCAGAGAGCGAGAGGTCCTCCTAAGACGATTTTACGTAGACGAGACGGTCAAACTGCGAACAGATTGGTCTTGCTCAGCCCAAAACGTCTACTACGTGCAATCAATGGCCCTGGCTAAGGCGCGAGATGCTTTGAGTGCCCATTACTCTATCTATGGGTAACAAAGTTTAGCTGCATGAAAGACCTAGATATAACTGTCGCCACATCCTTGCAACAAGTCGAGCCAATCGTGTGGCGCCAGATAGCCGGCAAACGGCTGAATACGACACCATTTGATGTTCAACCAATTTGTGCGAACGATTTTATGGTGGTGTCATACGCAAAGAAACAGATCGATGATTCAGTGTGCACTAGAGGCGATCTGGAGTGGTTAAGCTCGCTAAGTATCAGGCCTACGCACCTCGAAAAACTCTTGCTCGCCATAGAAGAGACATCTAATGCCTATGCAAGTTTCTTCCATGGGAAACAGCCCACGACGGTCTGTGTGGACAATACCCCGTGCGTAATTTTACTGCCTGGAGAGATCCAGATATGCGAAGGCCTTTCTGAACGCTACCCCGATGTATCCAGATGCCTCAAAACTTGGGCACCAGAGATAGCCAGGACGCACAATTGGAATGTACGCCATCAGAAGTTTTCTAGCGTGCGACCGTGAATACACTCTTCGGATTTTGGGTCCTCTATGCCTACGCTTATGTGATCGACGATCTCTTTGTGCAACCTCGAAAAAGACGAAAGCTCAACTACCGGCGTGGTTCAATTTCGTTTGGTCTTCTTGTCGGCCTCCCGATTGTAACGATAGCTCTGCTACTCAGGGGCTTCGTGATTGATTTTTATCATGTTCCCACGAGGTCTATGGAACCCTTGGTATCCAGCGATTCGACAGTTTTTGTGGACAAAACCGCCTACGGCCTAAGGAACCCAATCGTTGGTACTAGATGGACCAATGGCCCGCCCCTAGTTCTAGGTGATGTTATTGCTTTTAGCTATCCGAGGGAGCCTGTCACCACCTATCTAAAGCGTGTGTGGGGTGTGCCGGGAGATACCATCGCGGTAACCGCCGCTGGTCTGATCCTGAATGATGAATTGCTCTTACCAAACGGTACTTCAGAGATCTCGGTTCGTCTTGAGGGCACTGACTTTACTGTCTTGAATGAAGAAAGAAGCATTAAGGAATTCGACGCTGTAACTGTCCCTGAAGGACACGTATTCGTTATGGGAGACAACCTTGCCTATAGCCAGGATTCTCGACATTGGGGATTGGTTGCTGATTACCACATATTGGGTCGGGCAATCCTTTAGCGCTCCGTATTCTCTTGTAAACACCAAAGGGGGTCAGTTGTGCGTGAGTTAACTGCGAAGGAAGTTGCAAATGAAGCAGCACTGTATCGTAAAAGTGGACATGTAGATCAGAGTAAGCGTCTTCTAGAAGCCGCAACGGAGCACTTTCCTGGCGAGATATGTATCGTTAAGGAAGTAGGCAAGCTACCAAAGGAGCACCCCTCCAAAATAGATAAGTGGGGCGTCGAATTGGCAAAGCTTGTTGATCGTTTTGGAGTGCCTACGGCTTTGATCGTCGCTGCACTGCTAGCGTTTGCGCTATTGCCTATGTTTGTCCCTGCGAATTGACACAATGAATACGCCGTTAGAAGCATACTTCAGGGCTAAAGATCCGGGCGTTTTGGCACGCCTTTTGATGCGATCTAATAAATACCTCCAGCCCATCAAAGCGCTCACTGAATTGGATGGTCATCAAGAACACCTACTCTTAACGGCGCCAGCATCTCTCGCTCTTGCCATTCGACGCAGTGGATTCACTGCAGACATCGGTCAGCACCTTCGTGTGATCGTCAACAATCCTGGCACGATTGAAACGCTGGATCATGGACAGTGGTTTAGATACGTCGTTCCGATGCTAGGAATCAAGACGCTGACAATCTACATGTGTGGTAAATACGAATCTCGCCAATCGGTTGCAAAGCAAACGCTTAGGGACGACCAGCGTATCAGAGTCATAGATCGCCGGTCTGTGTCGGATGCGCTGCGTAGATTGCCCAAAGGTCAGACGATTGACTTCGCCGTCCAGTTTTCTCCGTTTGAATCGAATGATTCCATGCAGTCGGATCTAGTAGATCTTGGACGGAACAACGTTCCCTTCATCCTTTTATGCCAATCGAGACTACTGAGCCTTATGGCTCAGCTGGTTGCTGAGAAGATGGGCGCGCGTTTTGAGGAAGATGAAGCAGTAAACCCGTTTGCTCTCGTGGAGCACTCTGAGGGTCTTGCTCCCAACAAATGGATACTTCGATCATCTAGTCTCCCAACAACAATGAGTCCCTTGGAAGATGAGGACCGTAACGTTCTCTACCTTGTTGAAAAAGCCATTATGGCTACGCATAGCCGAAACAGAGACGCACGCCCTGAAGAAATCGGTCTTGAACTACAAATGGGAGTCGTCCACACGATGGGTGGCTATTCCGTCGATCTTGATACGTTGGGTGTCCGGGATCTAGACACTGGATCGTTTATCGGGGTTCTCCCAGAACAATACGCTGATGTCTTAAACACTTACGAAAAGTCTTGGACCCCGACGGAGAAGTTGTATTGGTCGGGTGTAGTTCGTTCAGTCATCTCGAATGAAGAAATTGCTCCGTTGGTAGCTTGAGAATGTCTCTTACCGTTTTTAGACATGGAGCTATACACAATCACCTTATCGCAGAAGATCCAGGTTTGAGCGAAGTGGGAGCTAAGGCTGTAACTAAGCGTTCGCTAGAGCTTCTCTCATTGGGTGTTCCCGTTGGCATGATTGTTACGAGTCAGCTACGGCGTGCGATAGAAACATCTAATATCTTCTCGGCGGTCTATCCGGACGCGAGCTCATATTCATCGCCGGTTCTAAACCCAAGTGATCAAACTAGTTCCCTACAGGACGAGGTTAGGAGCTGGGTGGATGTGTGCAGAGATGGATTGTTGTTGATTGGGCATGATCCGATCGTGAGCCAGTTTGTGTTAGATATCTGCGGAGTTTCTGTAGAAGGTAGAGAGCACTGGTACATCCCAACTGGTAGCGGAGTTGTCCTCCAGCCAAGCAATACGCCTAGTGGGGAACATTACAACCCCGTACATTATTTGGGGCATACCCGTGCGCTTCCTATAACGATGGCATCGAGTGCACCGTCTATTTAGTGCCGGGATGACGTGCTTTATTTTTACGACAAACCTGCCCGTGATTTGCTTGTTTATGGAACAGGCGAGGAATATATTGGGCATCAATCGAACTCTTCGAGAGATTGTCAATCGGTTCGCATAAACGCGTACCAAAATCTTCTGCGAAGGCTCGGAATATCGGATCTTTGTGTTTTCACAGAGGCCTTTATTGCCAACGCATATTGTTGGCGCCGCATAACTGAGCGGTTTCCAAACAGCCTTCCCTCGCCGATTTTCGGCAACAACCAATCAACGCTAGCAGTAGCACTCGGAATCTATTCTGTGTGTTTTTGCCGTGCGTGAGTTACAAGGAGATTTTCTATATGAACAATCTAAAAAAACTAGCGACAGAAACCGAGTTATCGCCTCAGGTAGTTTCGGACGATGTCCTAAAAGAGAAGTACTGCAAAGGCGATGAGTCTAATGCAATTGATGTTCTATCCAGAGTCGCCGGGGCTTTGTCCCAGTGCGAAGATCATGATAGTGAACATCTAACCCGAACGTACTTTTGGCAAGCGCTGCAAGACGGATTCATTCCGGCAGGACGTGTTTTAAGTGCAGCTGGAGTAGACCTCAAAGCGACCCTCATCAATTGTTTTGTGCAACCGGTGGCAGATGCTATGGCAGGTACAGAATCTGGTAACCCTGGAATCTTTACTGCCCTTGAGCAAGCCGCGGAAACACTTCGACGTGGTGGTGGTGTTGGCTATGACTTTAGTCATATCCGGCCAGCGAGTGCTTATGTCAAAGGAACCAATAGTCGGGCTTCCGGTCCGCTATCGTTTATGCGCGTTTTTGATGAAACGTGTAAGCAAATCGAGAGTGCTGGTGCTAGGCGCGGTGCCCAAATGGGGGTGCTTCGTGTAGATCATCCGGATATTGTCTCATTCGTCAAAGCTAAGGAACAACCAGGTGCCTACACTCAGTTTAACCTGAGCGTTGCGGTCACAGATGATTTCCTTGCTGCGGTTAATGCTGGTGGTTCTTTCGAGCTAGTACACGCCGAGATGCCTTATGACCAAACAGATACACGTCAACGTGACGATGGACTCTGAGTGTATGAGGAAATAGATGCTAAAGAACTGTGGGATCTCATTATTCATCAGACTTACGATCATGCTGAACCCGGCGTGTTATTCGTAGATCAGGCGAATCGCGAGAATAATCTTTGGTACTGTGAAACATTCGAAGCGACTAACCCTTGCGCGGAACAATGGCTGCCTGACTACGGTTGCTGTTGTTTGGGGTCCGTTAACCTGACTAGGTTCGTGGACAACGCATTTACTGATGAAGCTAGTTTCGACTATGAGCGTTTTGCTCGAAATGTCGCTGCTGGCATTCATATGCTAGACAACGTACTCGACGTAACGGCTTGGCCGCTCGACGAGCAACGCGTGGAAGCAGAGAGTAAACGACGTGTGGGTTTAGGTTTTACCGGTCTAGGTAATGCTCTTGCAATGTTAAACATCCGGTACAACTCTGACAAAGGCTTGGAAACAGCAGCCCGTATGTCTGAAGTGATGCGCGATGCAGCGTATCGTTCTTCGGTTAATCTCGCGAAAAAGAAAGGACCTTTCCCTCTTTTTGATGCAGAGAAGTACGGTCAATCTGAGTTCGTCAGACGCTTACCCCAGGATCTTCAAGATGAGATTCGCGAACACGGTATTCGAAACAGCCATCTTCTAAGTATTGCGCCTACCGGCACGATATCTTTGGCTATGGCGGACAATGCCAGTAATGGTATCGAACCTCCGTTTAGTTTTGCGTATCAAAGAAAGAAGCGCATGCAGAATGGTACTCATGAGCAGTATCCTGTAGTCGATCATGGCTTTCGTAGATATTGCATCGAGACCAAAGACAGTGACCCTGCCTTTGCTACTGAGTCGGAAATTGATGATCTCTTGAGCGACCTTCCTGAATCGTTCGTCTCCGCTTTGGAGATGACTGCGCAGGAACATCTCGACATGCTTTCTGCCGTGCAACCTTACATCGATTCTTCGATTAGTAAGACGGTGAACATTCCAGCTGATTATCCTTTCGAGGACTTTCAGAATTTGTACACCAAAGCGGCAGGTGCGGGTCTAAAAGGTCTCGCGACATATCGTCCAAACGACACCACCTGTGCGGTTCTTTCACTAGGACGCGGCGAAGGTGTAACGACAGATCAGGATGACCCTGATCGACGGTTGAGCGTGGATCAACTTCCAGAGCCTGTGATGGAAAGTTTGCGTTGGCCTAAACGTCCTGAGTACAACGGAGGAAATCCTTCTTGGACACAAATGGTTAGGACACGAGACTACAATTTTGCTTTGTTTGTTGGGTTAACCCCTGAACAGAATCCAGTACCTTTTGAGGTATGGGTAAACGGAACAGAGCAACCTCGTGGTCTTGGCGCTATTGCCAAAGCAATCTCAATGGACATGCGCTCCAATGACAGAACCTGGCTTCTAACAAAGCTTGAATCGCTAGAAATAGCCAAAGGAGATGATGGATTTTCTCTTCGTATGCCTCCAAACGGCGACGAAGTTGAGGTACCTAGTCTCGTATCTGGGTTTGCCAAAATTGTTAAGTACTACGTACTTCAGCATGAGGGTGAACCTGAAGGAACTGTCGATCTTCTAGGCTCGAGCACACCCATGATGGATGCGCTAATGAGTAAGAAGGAGCCAAAAACAGGAGCTGAGGGTACGATGTCCTGGTCGGTAGATGTGCTAAACGCAAACACCGGTGATGACTTCATGCTGACAGTAAAGGAACTACAGATGCCAGATGGTGAGGGGCGACCCTACTCTGTGTGGATGTCTGGGGAATACCCGCGTGTTTTCGACGGCCTTTGTAAGGTTTTGTCGTACGATATGCGAATTCTTGATCCTGCCTGGATTGGTGCGAAGCTCCGATCACTCAGAGATTTCTCGGAACTCCAAGGTGACTTCTGGGCGAAAGCCCCGGGGTTAGACAAACAACAGGTTTATCCTTCAACGGTAGCCTATGTTTGCGAGCTGCTCATCCACAGATACCACATGTTGGGAATTCTCGGCGGTGATGGCTTCCCAATTAAAAACGCAGGGCTAATGGAACAGGATTACCACAATGTCGTCGCAATGGAACGTCGTTCCGTTGAACAGATTCGACTGAATGGTAAAACCTGCACAGAGTGCAATGCCTCCGCTGTCATTAAGAAAGACGGTTGTGACTATTGCACTGCATGTGGCGCTATTGGCTCCTGCGGCTAAGGGGTACGGGTGGTTTTTATATAAAAAAAATAGATCGAGAGCACTTGTTGTGCTTTAAGCCTAAGTGAATCTCCTTATCTGAGGAGTTTACTTATTTCTGCATAGTTTGACCGAAATAGATATTTTCCGGTCAAGCTATGCAGGCTTACTATTTCGATTTAGAGGGGCTCCGACGTAGTCCTCAATACAAAAGATCTTTGATACAAGACTAAAACAGGTTCTTTGAAGAGGAAGGCGAATCGACATGAATACCGCAACAAGTATTTGGGCAATATGGCGACTTGCTTTGAACGAGAGCCGCCCATTGAATTTGGTAGTTGGGTTGAACGCTTGGTTGTTGATGATTTTTGTTGTCGCATATTTCCTAGCCGATGTAGAGGAAGTTCGCTACGTGTTGTTCGCGACAACCACCTTGTTTGCGTTTCACATTGTGCTATACGTTCCGTATTTTTTCTATGCGCGCCGCCTATTGATAGATAAACGTGAGGAAGAAGACACCGGTCTGTGACTGTTGATACATGATTTGCATTGCTATTGGTTGGATTGGCTTTGGTACTGAGCCGCGAGAAAGTGGATGGGAATGCGAAAACCCGCACGGTAACAACCGACCGAACGAGATCACCCGTTGCGCCCCTTATTCTTAGGAGTGTGTATAAGTGAAGAGGAGCGTTCCGTTGAGTGATCAATCGACACAAGAAAACGTGCGACGCAGCGGGTGGGTTTCACCTACGACAGCTCCATATATGCTTATTGCAATTGCCGTTTTGCTGCGCTTCAGCCCTGTGGCTATTCTAGGGCTCTTAGGGCAGCAAAGCGTCTACCGTCCGACGGTACAAAGCTGGGTTGATTTTGTAGGGTCTCCACTTGTGAACATAGCGCTCGCAACATACGTAATGGGGTGTGTTGGTTTGGCAATCCTTACGAAGCGCAGTCAGCCGGATCTTTCTAAGTGGCCCATCAAACCCGAGCAAGACTAGACTAGTGAAATTGCTGCGAAAGGACCGCAGAGCCAGCCGGTAGGTAAAGATGGGCGGGTGTCCAGGCCCCGCGGATGGGGGTTGTTTGAATGTTATGCGGAAAGACCAGTGCGAGGAGTAAACATGAATCTTAGCGTATCAGAGCACCCTTGGATCGTTGCGTGGTACGTCTTGGTTTCTGTGGTGGTGTTGTTGCTTTGCGCAATGCTGTTTCTTGCAGAAAAATGGCCCGCTACAGAAGATCGTTACCAGGCGATAGGAAAGACCCAAGGCTTCGAACTTCGAACTACGGAAGTTCGAAACAAGAAAGAAACGCTAGTTCAAACCCGGTTGGGAAACTATGTTGTTTCGGGCTGGCATTTAGACTTGATGGGTAAGGATGTCTATCTGAGGGAAAAAGACAGATATTTGTGGAATCCCGCTTCCCTGTTTCTCTGTACTAGTCAGCAAAAGCAAACCGAGCATGGTTGTGTCTTGATTAAGGGAATTTCTGAAAATCCTGAAGAGTTGAAAAGAAGATCTAAAAGGACATTTGGAACGCGTGACGACACCTCAAGCTAAAGCTGGGGATTTGAGAGCTTTTTGAACAAATAGGTTGTGCTAGGGTTTTGTAGTAATCCATAGGGAGATTTTGATGGCGGTATACGAAATAAGCGGAAGTAAGTTGCTTCGAGTGGCGAGAAGCGTAGAAGGTAAGCTGATTCAGCGCTATGTCAGCCTCGTTGGCCTAAACAAAACACAAGAGAAAAGCGCTAGGCGTAAGGCGAAGGAGATTGACCGGGAGTTAGCGCGAGCTCAGGCCGACGCCAAAGCCGGGCGTATTCGAGAAGCCAAAACCAGTAAGGGTCATTCAACGGGTATTCGCGGGATCTCTATCGTAAAGCGTCCTCATCCAGCCTATCGAGTCCAGGTGCAAATATCAGGTAACAGCCATGTTAGGGAATTTTCGATAAGACGGATAGGAAATGAACGTGCTTGGACTCAAGCTAAGCGTTTTCTTTCAGGACTTAGAGGTTTCAAGAGAGTACCGGCTAACTGGACCAAGAACCCGCCGTATAAGTTCAAAGGAAGGGCCGGCTCCTAAGCTTGAGTAGCGAGCCTGTTGAAGTGCGCGTATGGAAACCCGTTGCGGTCGTACCACGCTTCAATCGTCGACCATTGCTCGGTTGTAATCGCCATGCTGCCGTACCGATTGTGGACGTTCCACATTAACATGGTTAATTTGCAGTAACCGGCTGCTTCGATTTCCACCTCGTTTTCGAAACCTAAAGCGCTAGTGAGCAAGTCATGTTGTTTAAATCCGCACGGATAGAGGTGACCCTCCGGCGACAGCCATCCGTGGCAGGCAAGGAGGTCTAGATCCCTTTCTGGTTGTCCGCCATCCTCTTCCAAGTTTGTTTTCGCATCCCTCATTTCTTCTGTCGCGTGAAGAGGCGAATGTTCAGGGGATCGATACGTGTTTGATCGAGGTGCTTCATTCGCGTCGATACCGAATTGTGATCTGTGTTTTTGCATAACCTACCGTCTTCCCTACTACATAGATTAAGAAGCACGGAGATATATGTCGTTGGATTTGTCGTAAATTGACGAAATACCTTTATGTTCTTAAAGAACAACAAAGGTCAGTTAATGTCGTACGAACACTATCTCCTAAATCTGTGGGCCTGGCGCGGCGTCGTCGAACGCTATGGGTTGGCAGTCGCTGGAAGAAACAAGGCGCCCAGGGATCTCATATATTCTGTCGTTAACGATCGAGAACCTGGTTGTGATGCTGTCGAACTGCTGTGCTGTTCTTTATCTGAGTACACTTGTTTCTACGAAAAGACGCTTGAATGCCTCGTAGTCGCTCTCGTTAACGCGTACCAAGACCGTGACGAAATACAGCGTCTTTGTTTTTCGAATGGTCAGGTTTACTCTCTGCAAGCCGGTCGATGGAAACATGTGCTGTGTGGGATATCAGAAGAAGCCATCCGGCAGGTTCGGCTAGAGAGCGATCGCAACGCCTGGTTTGATGTACGGCAGTGGTCGTCCTTAGGTCACCCGGTTGCACACTAAGCATGTCAAATCAGAACGATGATAGCCCGGAATCTAAGAGTATTAAGTATGGTCGGCTGGCGATGTTGGATGGCATTGCACGCATTTCCTCAGATGTATCTAGAGACTGGAGTTCCAAGACTGCCGAACAGCGAGCTGGTCTTCGGTTTTTAATCCAACGTTGTGAGATCCTTTTTGCATTTATTCTCGACGGTAATGAGATCGAACTCAACGCGCATAAGAGAAACGTACATCTGCCTTTGGATTCGGTTGCTACGGAATCTATTTGGCTCGCGCAGAGCTTAGTGCCCGAGAAGGATGCGCTAGAAGTAGATGTGCATGAGATTGAGCCTCACCGCGTAGTTGGAGAGAGGAACCGTATAGCTAATATCGTTGCCATTTTTATTGTCCAATCCCTCCTGTTGAATAGCAGAATTGCTGTCTCGCTTGAAACACAGATTAGTGGTGGCAACGTGAATCTGGTAGTTCGGCTTCTGAATGCTGAAGGTCAACAAGGGCCCCTTGAGGAAGACTCCGAGCTTCGAAACATGATGAGCCACTATTTTTCTCTTTTGTGCGATCGCTTGGATGCGACAATCAGTCTTGGTAGTTTGAGTGTCCCATTAGAACTAGTCGAACCCGAATCTAGCGATGGCCGTGTTCTACCTAAGTCATTCACTTTGTTGAGTTGTGCAGAAGGGGTCCACGACATTCCTGCCGATATCGAGGTGGTGTTTCCCTATTCTCCGAATGCACACAATGCTGATGTTTTGGTACTTGGTCACAAGGGAACAGATCCTCAGAGATCACGGAAAAAGACTGAGGAAAATCTATCGCACTTATCGCGGTGGAATAACCTACCCTCGATTTTGGTTGCTGATCGTTTGGATCACGCGGAGTTATCTCTCTATCGTGGTTTGGTTTCTGCAATTCTCGTGGAACCTGTTAGAGAGGAAGCCTGGCGTAGATATGCCGGAGCTATCTCTTCGATAGATAGACGGAAGACGAATCGACTAGCTGAAATACACTAAGGCTTTTCAGCGATCAGATCTTCTTTTCGTTTTAGTCCCATGATTGAGCCCATGTGAGCGCCAAAACCGCAGACGATGAAAAGAATCGTATCGTCGTATTGTGTGGCGTCGATAGCCATCGATCGCACTACCAACAAAATCGGCCAGATCGTAATGGAACAAACTAGTGCACTGTGGCTGGTTGCGAACTCTAGTAAACGGCTTCTTTGTAGGTATGAGGCAATCGATCTAGGTAGTGTTCCAATTCGGAGGCGATGCCTTGGGGAGGACCATTCAAGCATTTGTCCAGATAGTAAAAACAACGCTCAATGCTCCAGGTCGATGGAATGGTTCGAATGCTGCTCACGCCTCTTTTTATCATGCCAGTATCTATATCCATCTCGAAGAATCCAGATTGCGCCTAATCCGCCAACTATCCAATATGCCCATTCGGGAATCATAAACTTACCCTCTGTCTTTGTGATGAGAGTAAGGAGCACCTGTCTTGGGCTTGGAGGTTTCCGTGGTCTTCTACGACTATAAAACCATCCTTTCTCGTGTTGATGGCAAATGCAAAACCTCAAGAGCTTCCGATACCTTTGTCGAGTTAATGTTTAGACCGGATCCAGCAGGTTGAGGTCCGTAGTCTTTTGTTAGGAATAGCAAAAGGACAAATTGTTGGGCTACCCAGATCTCATCACCGCTTCAGTGACATCGAGGAGTTTTGCTTGGATATTTGATGTGGTTGTTTTCGCGCTTTTACTCCTTGCAGGTGCCTCCCTCATCAATGGAGGTACTGATCTGGAGGCATTTTTGCTAGCTACTAATTACTTCGAGCTAGGTGTTTTGTGCCTCTTAGCAACCGTGGTTGTTCTGATCTTTACGATTCGTTACCGGCGTACGCCGGGTATGGCAGTAATGGATCTGCAGGTTGTTTCAGCGTCAGAAGACACGGAACTCTCTTCCAGCAAAATAGTTAGGCGCTTGTTCGCCTTTCCAATCTCTATCTTAAGCCCGATCTCCGCCTTACTTACTCACGAGCGCAAAACTGTTGGTGATTTTATAAGTGGGACGCGGGTTGTGTGGGGAGTCGGCATTGGAAAAACCCTCTGCTACGACGCTGGTGGAATATTTAGAGTCATCTTCACCAGAAGGGGACTAATAATTCTTGTCCTCTCCTTGATTTATTCCTTGTTAACTAAAGAAGACGTACCTAACTCAGAGTTGGTGTTGGATGCATTTGTCGTTGCGCTACTTGTTGCAACTGCCGGTGCCTTGTTGATCTCGGGCCTGGTAACGCGTCTAACACGGGTTCGCGTTTCAGATTTTGGGGTTCAGCAATCAGGCCTCTGGAGATGGGGCAAGGTCGTTGACTGGGAGCATGTAGAGTTTGCTCAAGTAATCCCACGGCTATTTTTACCTTACGTAAAGGCCCATCGCAGAAAAGGTAGGGCGATTCGCATACCGATGGAGACTGGCCACAACCAATATCTAGCCGATCTTCTACATTTCAAAAATATCCGGATCGAACAATAGGAAAAAAATGATACTCATTACACGAATAATTGTTTTGGTACTTTTACTTCAAACGAATCTAGCTTTGGCAGACGACGACCGATTCGAACTCAATCTCAACTATGTGATGCCCATCGATGAAGTGAGGTTCAACATCGCGAGTGATGTGACTGGCGCAAATTCACCTGATGTCCTATCTGAACTCGAGTGGGATGACATGCAGCTTCATCGCGCTCATATTCAGGCGAAGTATAGGGTTGTTAGCCAGTTATCAGTTTTTGCAGAGGCTGAGCTTGGTTCCTTCGAAGATGGTGATGTCCAGGATTCAGACTATGCAGGTGATGGGCGAACCAGCGAGTTTTCACGCTCCACCGCAACTGTAGATGGCAAGCACCACACCGGTGGTGCGGTCGGCCTCTCTTGGCAATTCAATGGCAAATTTGAGCTGCCGTTGTGGAAGATGCGGAATGGGAAGCGTATGGCATTTGCTTCGGACTATTCTGTCTCCCCAACCCTTGGGTATGCTCTCTCGACCCAGGAGATAAGATTTGTAGATGGTGTTCAGGTCATCCCAGATCTCGGATCGTTTCCCGGTCTCAGATCTGAATATAAAACCGAATGGAAAGGTATGTTCGCAGGGCTTAATACTCGATTTCGACTTTTAAGAGATTTGGAGTTTGTTCTTGATGCTCGCTATTTCCCGGACAGCAATTTTAAGGGGATAGGATCGTGGAATCTAAGAGAAGATCTTCAAAACCCCACGAGTTTTACCGATACGGCAGATGCAAGTGGATATCGACTCAGATATGGCCTCGATTGGGCGATATCCGATAACAAGAGCCTTAATCTGTCGTATTACATTGCAGACTTCGAAACGGATCCTGGTAGCGCGGAAGTTCATACGGTCTTCGGCATTAGCCTTTTTACTCGCCTAAACGAAGCGACGTGGAAAAGCCGCGGGTGGAGTGTTGGTTTCAACTGGAGATTCTAGCGAACGTAAAGCTTAACTGAATCGCGATATGTTCTCGTCACTTCAAAGCGCCGTTGGAGAAGCCGGTATCCTATCCCTTCTTTCGAACTGTAGTTTGGTTAATACTTAGCTGAGTAACTGATGGTTGGAATCCAGTGGTTGATGATAGTGATCCACAAACGTTTAGAGCAGGACGGTTTCTATTTGATGGGATCTCAGTTGAAAAGCTTGTTGATAGAACTGGTTGGTCCAAAGAGCAGATAGAAGGCATTAAAAAATGGGCCGAGAGCTACGTCAGCGATCGTTTCGAAGAAGAGGGTGTGCAATTTGACCCTTCTGATGCTGACCACATTTCTAAGGCTGCAGTTTGGATGCTGTCTGAAACGGAGCGCGTTGAGTCAGAACGCCTTCTTCGCGACGCGGAAGTGCGTAAAAAGACGCATGTTGCTCTGGAAAGCAGTAGTGATCAGAACACCGCGTCAGATTAAGTCAATCGTTACTGGTTGTTCGTATCCCGTAGGTATTTTGCCATTAGCGGATTAACGACCCGCCAATGATTGTCTTCATTTTGTTCGATGAGATCTTGCCTTGTGAGCATTTCCTTAGCGCTATTCCCGGTTGAAGACGCTAGACGAATCGATTCGAGAAAAGGTCTACTAGTTGGGTGTTGAACTGTGCCGGCAAGAGCGATACCGACGAGTAACGCTCGTTGAGTTGCGCTCAAACTTGTCACTGTGCCCTGTACTACGGACAATTGTTCTGTGTAGAGGTCATTCCAAGCCGCTCGTATTGAATCCTCAGAAGGGGGAGTACTCTCTCGCCAAAGTATCGAGCAAAGTCCATTTAGCCATTGTGGGTGTCTTTCAGTGAGTTCAAAGATGTGGCTAATTTGTTCTTCGGTTAGCTCCCTGTCCCATCTAGCCTTCGCGTTTGTGTTTAGGTGTGTTCGGTAGTGGGAAGCACCGATCCTTTTTAAGGTGAGTTTTCTGCATAGGTTAAAGAGTGGTCGATCTCGATTCTCGAACATTTCTTCAAGGAGATGTCTCTCGCTTCCGGCGAATATGTACGCAACATTTGCGGATCTCTCGACAGCATGCCTGATCGCCCCTTCGAGCGAATGGTCTGCTTTTCCATATGTTAGCTGACTCAGCTGTTGAAACTCATCTATGGCGAAGATTGCTTTGTTGTTTGTGTGCTTCGCGGCTTCCTCGAGTTTTAGTAGTGCTTCTGTGATTGTGTCCTGGGGTGATGCTAGTGGAGTTAGCTTGAGCTTTTGGCCGAAAGCACCCAGGGTAAGTTCAGGTTTGAATGACTGGAAGAGCGAAAGCAGCCAGGCTTCTGACAGGTTGTTTTCCTCACGGATCTGTACTGTGAGAGCCCCTACAGCTTCCCGGATTGCATGTTCAAGAGATTCCCCGTCGTGGACCAGGTTAAGGTCCAGCTTCTTTGTGGCCACGAAACTTCTCGAATTCCTTGGAACATCTATGAGCACTTGTTCTAGCAAGCTCGTCTTTCCCATTCGACGTCTGGACCAGATCCATGTGTGAGTGCCCGAAAGAATGTGATCTTCTAACGCGTCCCGTTCTATTTGCCGATTGCAATGCGCTGCGCCTGTCGCGATGCCTAGGGGAAAGAGAATTTTTGTCTGATTAGCCATGGATACCTCGTAGATCTATAAACACCGTACCATAGATTAGCGATTCCATATATTACGATTCACTAAATATAGAACAGGCCTGGATAAAATGTAATAAATGCGTACAATTTGTTCTGTAATAGTAAGATCACACGATATTTGATTTGGATGTCTGTACTCTTACAGTAGTAGTTTAAAAGTATTGCACAGATAGGTTTTGTAGCTATAATTGCGCGCCGTTCGCATAGGGAGCCGTTGTTGTCGTCATCTAAGTCTCGGAGTATTTCATTCCGATTTGTCCAGAAGGAAGCAGAGTTGCCTCGGGCCATGGGTAAGGTTGACGAAACCGAGCGGTTTCGCCGTGGCGTTATGCTCGCGCTCCTAGTAGAACGGCGCTTGAACGACTCTGCGGAGCTCGCGTGGTATGACGTTGATTCCGAAGCTCAAGCCATGCCTTTGGATCTTGCTCAATATAGGGCGGAGTCTGAAGCGACGACCGATGACAGTTTGTGCTTTAGCCTGGCTGGCGAGGGTGCGTTTGCCTTAGATGAGCTCGAGCGAAGTCCTCGCTATGCTGGTCATATTGTGCCCAAGGCGCCTTGGTATCGATTTCTTTATCGGCTCTACGCCGATGCGTGTGCAAAGCATCATAGTGGGTTAGCCCTCGTTGAGTTGAAGGATGGTCACCCCAGTCGGGAGGTTCGGCTTCCTGGCTGTCCGCATTTGCTTCTTTTTGCGAATTCTGGCGATGTCGTCGAGCAAGGATTTGCGAGTGAAGAGTTGCGTGAGTTGGTAGAAGGCTACATTGGCGACACGTCTGCGGATCCAGTTGGGTTGTTCGCTGATTTCGATGGCGAAACTCCGAATTTCGATCACACCCTATTCTTGTGTCGGGCGATATTGTCCACATGGACCAACAAGAGGGAGGATGTTGTTTCGTTCGTCAATAGTTCAACGTTTGAAACAGTGGTCAAGGCTGTTTGGGATGCCAGGCGAGGTGCATTTTCCGATGATGAGTTCCCGCTTGCTGCGACTGGGTATCTTCTCCAGCACCGTCTAGGGCTCTCTACAAATGATCAGATAGAGGAGGCATCAAAGCAGCTCTATCTTTTCCTCCACAAGAAGACAAAAGACGCCATTGAGCTCTATCGGGAGCCCCTAGAAGAGCGACATAGCTGCCCCGGATTGGCGAGCTATTCTTCTAGGATCACTACGAATACTCTGATGGCCACAGGTCATCCTAGAGATTTTATTCGGCTGTGGCAGTACGAGAGCTTGGATTGTAGGGCAGCTTGGTGGGTCGAGCGGGAGGCGAGACGCCTTTTCGTCGAAGAGCATAGCCAGGAAGACACCCCCATGATCAATATGGCGTTCCGCCTGTTATCTAGAGTTGCTGAGAATGTTTCGGATCGGAAGATCGCTTTTGACACTCTGAACGATCTTGATTTGGCTAATCAAGCGAAGAGTCAGTTCAAGTCGGGGTCGTTTTCCTCGATAGTCGGCGTGCGGGGTCTAATGAGCTTGCTCGAAGATCTTGACGAAATCGATGACAAAGGGTGGGTCGAGCACCCCAGGAGCGCGTGGCTAACTGGCCGTGATCAGACTGTGCGGTGTTGTGTGATTGGTGCGCAGCTTCGGAATCGATTGGACGGTAATCCCCTGACGTTCTCTTACGCAGCATATGATCTACACGACGGCGTCGCTCAAATGTGTTGGTCCCATGCAGGGCAGTTGTTTGAAGACCGCAGTATGGCTCGCAATCTCGTCGATGAGCTTATCGAGCAGAGAGATATGGGGTTAGCTGATGATCATAATCGTCAACGGTTTATAGGTCAGGGGCTGAAAGTGAATCTCGATGATGGATGTCTGGTGGCAGCTCATACCGTCAGGCGTGCGTTTACGTTGGAGATTCGGGGCGCTGACCGAAATCGAGTCGACCGTGTGATGCGGCGTATTTTGATGGCTGCTGATATTACCGCCCATTCTGTAAGCGCGTAACATTACGCATAAAATGATCTGATCCTTTTTCTCTCAACTATTCCTCCCTAATTTTCCATAATGTTGGTGTAAGCCAGATATCGACATGCGTGTTGATTGTGAATATGATGTATGTAAAATCACAATTGTAAGTGATATCTATTACACGGGAGGCCGAAATGAGTGAGGCGGATGACCCGAAAGGGCCTAACAAAACCGGGCAGGACACCCGCAAACTGATTCAAGGTGGTATTGCTCAAGGCCCGTCAGGGGGCGTTCTATGAGTGACCATGACGAAAAAACAAGAAAAAAGGCCCGGTCAGCTGGTAAAAAGGGGCTATTTAACGTCGGGCTCAATGCGGCAACGGGTGGGGCGGTCGAGTTCTACAACGTTTCAAGGAACCTGTTCACTGGATATGTGGCAGCCCCGATAATTGGTGCTAATCAGAAGCGATTGGTTGATGCCTGGCGTCTGGAGAAGCTTCAGAGCGATTTGGAAGACACTAAGATTGCGGTAGGGCGGCCAGCTAACGTCATTGCATCAGCTGTCTCTGACCTAGAGCAGTGGCTAGATTGTGCCGCCACCGGCACGAACAACGCTCGGTCCACTAAAGCCAGTAAACCGTCGCCTAAATCTAGGAAACCCTCGGTTTACGATCAGCATGCACTCTCCCAGGTTGACCACTATGACGTTGTTTCGCGCGTGGTTGAGTTAATGTACAAATGCGAAATAGAAGAGATCGTGATATCAAGCGTGCCTGGGTATTGTGGTTGGCGGGCTGCGGTGATCTGGCTACGCAATGGATGACCGAAGCATGTGATTATCGTCACTTCACCATTGATGACAGCTCGAATGATGGCAAGCAGCAACGTGAGCGGATGACGTGACGGAAAACTGAGATTTCGGGAGGGCTGGTGGCGCTGCCGACCTATCTGTCGCAGGGTGAGGGTCATGGGCTACGTCATCTCTATCACGTAAGCCGACCTGCAGGCACGTTACAGCTACCGATCTTTGCGAAGAGTCAGCTGCCCGATGGGGGTACTCCTAAAATCTACGCGCTCAAAAACACAGGTGCTGAAGTCGTTGCTCGCCGGTTTTGCGATGAACATCGCAAGTTCAAGTTTTGCCCTGTAGATCCAGAAGCCACCGGCGATGTGATCCTCAACAATGGTGACCATGTCGTTCTGGCTCAAACTCAAGCGATGTATGCCACCCGTGTGGCGAAGCTCAGGCAGCTCCAGGGGCGGGTGCCTGAGGAGCTCATGGTCTTCGCCTGGCGTAAGAAATTCTGGAAAAACGCGGACTTCAAGGCGCTCAGACAAAGCGTGGAGCAGATGTTGTTCAACGCGTGGGTCGCCGCCCGTAGTGATCCGGCTGTCATGGAAGCGTTTGAACAAAATGAAGCCCACCGGGACCGTTTTAGGACTGTGGCAATGCCACGTCTTAGTTGAGGTTCTGTGTCAGCTCTTCAGCACCGTTGACCTTTGTTTCGACATGGTAGAGAGGAAACGCTCAGCTTGGCTACTTTGAATTTGCCAAACCGATAGGCGAGTTCAGAGCGCTTCTATTGATATGGCTAAGGTAGAGATTCTGATCGATTCTCTGAGCTAGATAATAATTGTAATGCCAGCGCGTATTCCCGCTGTCCTCGCGTCGCTTAAAAATGATAGGTCCAGGCTGCCATCCCGAGTATCGGATTCGGTGAAATCGGACTCGAATACGCGATCTCCGTAGAACAAATACGCGTCATCTGGGTCACATTGATTAGACGTCCACACTAGTCCATCAATGTGCGGGAACTGGTGATGGATTGCCTCTGCCCAGAGGTAGGTTTGACTGTAGAATTTCGCCGTAGATTCAATAAGATCTCTTCTAGACACCCGCCACTTGCTTAGATCAGGTCTTCTAAGTTTCGCCAAAACAATTTGTCTATTCGTGACTAGGGTCGTGTGGGACATCACATCTACACGACTTCGCGCCACGGTCTTGAGCTTTGCCTTGGGCGGTACGTCGTGAAACACTGTTTCAAACAATGCGGCTTCCAGTGACGATCCAGCATAAAGAGACGGAATGCAATTGCCGTTTATGTCGTGGATCGGTGCGAATCTTGTGGCTGTTCCCATGCACGGATTGAAAACGTTTCCAGCGCGTATGCTTTCGTGAATGCGTTCGAGTTGAGTCCCTGGCGTTAAGGCCTCTTCATTTGGAGCGCTTAGTGACGCACTGGGTTACAAAGGCTTAGCCCACCGTGACTTCTGTGGTGCGTTCTGCGGCGTCTATCACCTCATTGGGAGCATCTAAACAGTCTTGTGGAGCTTCACCGTCGAGCCACCCATTCCCCGAAGCAAACCAAAATGCAATCTGCCAGGGTGAGAAACTACTCGGCAAGATATTCAAAACCTTTTTAATAACCGGCCGGGGCTGTCCGTCTCTAAACTGAAACGCTGGGAAGAGCTCCATGCCTTTCTTAGCGACTGAAAAGAGCTTTCGATCCCTTCTCCATCTCGAAGCGGGCTCGCTCTTATTTTTTGGAGACAGGCCGGACAGCTGGCGGACTTGCGCGCTGGTGAGCAGTTTTTCTGATTTGAGGTAATCCGCACGCAGCTGAGCGTTGTCCATCTCAAGGTCTAACTCGACGTTTGCGCGTTCACTATCATTTAGGACGATATCTACGAGCTTAGAGATATTGTCTTCTGACAGGGCTTGTTTTCGCAGATCAAGAACTTCGAACATGCGCTCAATGCTTTTGAGGGCGACTTTGCTAGAAACCTGCGTCGGCATAGCAAGCGTGAATGCTTCGCTAGCTAGACTAACGGTCACTTCCAAAGGCATGGGATTCACAAATCTACGGCCCCTAGTGCTTTTCGTTCTGTTTTTAGCTCTAACGCGCCCTGATGCTTTTACATTCACCACAGGAACGTCTATTGATGGCTTTCTTTTCTTTTCTGCCTTGCTTTTCCTAAGCGTATTTTTTTCAGCTTCTTGCGGTGTCATCTTTGACCCCTATGTGAAACGAGTGATGATAGAAATTGTAACACAAATCACGAAATCATGATAATGGGCAGTAAACTACATATCATCTGTATCACAAGTCGGGCCTCGTCGCTAAGGGCAAATATATTGCGCAGTGGCTATGTTTACGACATCAAAATGATAAAGGCCTCGCGGATGCCTGCGGGTCGAGAAGTACGCATCGGTGAACTCGAAGCCATCATCCGAATGTGTCGCGACGATAAACATGAAGCGACGGCTTGGCGTGACATCGCGGTGGTCGGTCTACTCTATATTTGCGGGTTAAGGCGTTTCGAAGTGGCTTCTGTCGACATCGAACAATTGAGTCTCGATGATTCGCGGATAGCGATAATCGGCAAGGGGGACAAAGAGCGCTACGCGTATCTGGATCCAGGTTGTAAAACCGCAGTGGAACGCTGGCTAACCTACCGACAAAGTGAGGAAGGACCGTTGTTCCTGCCGGTCAACAAAGGAGGCGTGGTGCAGTTTACTGGCCGGGTCAGTGACCAGACAATCTACAACATCATTAAAAAGCGGCAGAAGCAGGCGAAGGTACAATCCTGTTCGCCACATGACTTCAGGCGTTCATTTGGGACTGAATTACTGCGGCAGGGAATTGATCTACCGACTGTACAGCGTCTAATGGGTCACGCGGATCCTGCAACGACTGCACGATATGATGTTAGGCAGTGGGAAGAAGATAAAGCAGCTACGCGAGGATTGCATTTGCCGGTAGGCGGGTTGGATTGATACGGTTTAGCTCGTTGAGATTAATCGCTTGGAATAGGAGTGTGTTTAATGAAGGAGTTAGTTTCACCGATTTGCCTACCCGTTGGACTGACAGCAATGCCAATACCTACTAGCGATTCGTCCTCTAGGTGCGGAATGCGGTTGTGAGCAGCCCCTCAGCCGAAAATGTACTGAGCGTATTTGCTCCAGCTCTGATGCGCTTCAATCAACCTGGCGTAGACGATTCCCGACGATCGCGTGCGCAAGCGCTCGAAGCGGTAGCTGCCTGGGAGAGTGCGCTTCTTCATCTCGTCTTATACGCAGATGAGGTATGGATACCTGATCTGGATCGACTTGCACGCGATGTCGTATCGGACCTGCTTATGCCACGCGGGGAAACACGCATCACTCGATCGCTTCACAGTCCGATCGAGGAAGTGAGTCGACAATGGGCCGGACCCTTTATGCAGCTCCGTGATCGATTATCACCTTTGATCGAAAAAAACATTATACGAACCTACTCGCCAAATCTGGTTTATCTAAGAGTCGCTGAGGAACTATTCGGCGAATATCGTGGATTTACTGATCAGGAAATGGCGACTGCGTGGCCGGAATTGTTTGTTTGTGAAGGCATTCTCACCGCTAAACAACTAGGCGTCCCTTACACCGCGGTTACACCAGACGAATTCAAGACTATCGATCAATCCATGGACGAGATACAACAGATGTTAAAGATCGATCAGAGAGTGCTCGCCGGTGTGACTTCATTAACGCTCCCGGGATTTGATTTAGCGCCATCATCTCTAGCATCAGCTCGACTCGATGAAGAGGCATTCGCAGACTTTAGACTGATCGTTCGTAGCGCATTCCAAAGTATCCTCGAGGATCTAGCGAGCGACCAGTTTCCGTCGGACGTTCGTCGTATTGAGCGCGACGTTCTGAATCCCGCTCTTGCCGCGCTTTCAACTTCGTTGTCGCGACGCAAGGTGATCCGGGATCATACAAAAGAAGGCGCCATCGACTTTTCCGTCGGCGCCTTCATCGGCTTGATTGGAGTAGGAGATATCTCCGCAGCTGCGGCAGCGGGCGTGTCTAACGTTGCACTTCGCGCAATTCTCACACGGCTAGGCATGGATGATTCAGCACGCCCCGCTTCTCGATTCGTCTACAAAATGCGTCTGCCTAATACTCCCAAACTACCAACGCGTTTGAATTAATCTTCCACCGACCTACTAATTTGTGAGCGGGTCTGACGCGAGACGGTATGCCAATTAGCTGTAGAGCTATTCTGAGGAGGACCAACACATGGGTAAAGTAGATAAGTGGCAACGAGAAGAGGCGATCCCCTAAGCTTCTCGGCTATCAGCGGAGCACGGACCTTGGTTTAATGAGGTCATGAAAAGGACTTTAACGAGAAACTAGGGAATATGGCCGGAGCAGAACCATGATAGAGCACCTTCGATTACTCAGAAACATCGGTCAATTCGACAGTGTGGCGCCACCTGAGCAACTTGCACTTACACCGTTCACGTTGATCTACGGTGAGAATGGTCGGGGGAAAACAACGCTCGCCGCAATCTTGCGTTCGCTTGCAACAAACGATTCTTCCCTCGTAGAAGAACGGCATCGATTGGGCGCACAACATCCACCACATATCGTGATCGATCATGCTCAGCATCAATGTATCTATGAGGATGGTGCCTGGTCAGAGAATTTACCCAACCTTGCCATTTTCGACGACACCTTTGTCTCTACCAATGTGTGTTCTGGCATAGAACTGCAGCCGGCGCACCGGCAGAGCATGCACGAATTGATTCTAGGCGAGCAAGGTGTTGCGCTGAGCTCTGTACTGCAGGGTCATGTGAGCCGAGTAGAAGAACACAATGCTGCTCTGCGCGAGCTCAGTGACGCGATTCCAGCGGAAGATCGAGGACCGTACGACGTGGTCGCATTTTGCAATCTGAGTGAAGACCCAGGTATAGATACAAAGATTAGAGAAGCAGAACGCAGAGTGGCCGCGGCTAAGTCAGGCGATGCCATTCGACAGCGTCCCGGGTTTCAGCCCATCGTCATTGCTGATTTTTATGAAGAGGGAATCAAGGAAATTCTCCGACAGTCAATTAGCGAGTTGGATGTAGAAGCGGCCAATCGTGTTCGCTCGCATATCGAAAAATTGGAACAGGGTGGTGAGAATTGGGTCGCGGATGGGGTGAAACGCATTTCATCGGTCTCTGCGGATGGAGACACCGAGGTTTGCCCGTTTTGTGCGCAGGATTTGGATGGTGCGGATCTTATTGCACATTATCGGGCTTACTTCAGCGAGGCGTATGAGGCTTTAAAAAGCACGATACGTAGTACTGGCATTGCTATAGGCGAGGCGCATAGCGGCGATGCTCAAGCAGCATTTGAGCGCAACCTGCGTAATGCAGTCGAAACTCGAGAGTTCTGGAAGGCGTTCGCTGAACTGCCTGAGATTGCGATTGATACCGCGGAAATCGCACGACGTTGGAATACGGCGAGAGACTCTGTGCTTGATCAACTGGTTCAAAGGCGGCGGCTCCACTTGAGTCAATGGTCATTAGCGATAAAACGCGCGAAGCGATACGCGACTATCGTCCGGAAATCGCGAAACTTACCGAGTTGTCTAATGCGCTCGCGAATAGCAATGATCAGATCGCGATCGTTAAAGAACAAGTTGGCGCTGATGATCTTGCGGCGTTAGAAACCGATCTTAAAAAACTTCGCGCACAAAAGGCGAGATTCAACGAATCAGTCATCCCTCAGTGTGCAGCGTACCTTGAAGAAATGAGCGCAAAGACGGAGACAGAAAAGCGGCGAGATGAGACACGAACAGCACTGGATGACTATCGCGACCAGATCTTTCCTCAATACGAAAGTGCCATCAACGATTACCTGCAACGCTTTACAGCTTCATTTCGGATCGGGCGATTTAAATCCGTGAATACACGGGGTGGTTCTTCCGCATCGTATTGCGTCGTGATCAATCATCAAGAAGTGAACGTGACGGCAGATGAGGGTCCGTCTTTCAAAAATACGTTGAGTGCCGGTGACCGGAACACGTTAGCGCTGGCGTTCTTTTTCGCATCGCTTGATCACGCAGCCGACTTGGCTGGCAAAGTTGTCGTCATCGATGATCCGATCACAAGTTTGGATGATCATCGCACGTTGCGGACACGTGAAGAAATCATGCGTTTGAGTGAGAGAGTCGAACAGGTCATCATGTTGTCACACTCAAAGCCATTCCTCTGTGATCTTTGGAATCAAGCCGATAAAAACACAGCCACCGCGCTGCGGATCAACAGAGCAGAGAGCGGGTCAGAATTTTCTGAATGGAATGTTCGTAACGATAGTATTTCAGAGCACGATAAACGCCACGAATTGGTGCGAGGGTATCTTGTATCCGCAAACCCTGATAAAGATCGTGAGGTAGCGCAGACGCTCAGACCCATCATGGAAGCCTTCATGCGCGTTGCGTATCCGGAGCATTTCCCGCCAGGCAAACTTCTAGGCCCGTTCCTTGGTATCGCCGATCAGTATGTCGGAACGAATCGTGAAATTTTGTCCGTAGGAGATATTGCCGAAGCACGTGAATTGCTTAAGTACGCCAACCAGTTCCATCACGATAATCCAACTTGGCAGACGACTGCGATTAACGATGCAGAGCTTTCGGATTTTGCGCGAAGAACGCTAATTTTTACTTCTCGAGCCTGAAGATTGGGTTTTTGTCCCGATTCCTGGTTGTGAACTGAGTCGCAATTGACCCAATCGAATCGTTAACAATTAACAGGAACCGTCAATAGGCTGCACAAACGTCTAGACTTGAATTCATGCAAGCCATACATATGCCAAGTGATCCGAATCTATTAGAAGTTCCCGTAGGATCGCTTGATTTGGGGATGTTCGTCGCTGAACTTGATAGACCTTGGAGTGAAACGCCGTTCGCGCTTCAAGGGTTCTGTATTCGCGAACAAGGCGATATTGATTGTCTTCGGGACCATTGTTCCTACGTCTATGTGGATCCACAGCGAAAGGCTCGGTTAGGTACCTATAGCAAGCGTCACGCACCTGGGAAGGCCAAACGTCGAGACTCTATTTCCATCAAGAAGGAATTTACGCAAGCGAAGGTGGACTTCGCCTCGGCATCACAGACGATGGAAAAGGTGTTCACGCGCATTCACTCGAATCGGAAAGTGGACGTCGAGGTCATTAAGTCTGCTATCACGCCGTTAATCGACAGCGTATTTAGAAACCGCGAAGCGTTGGCAGCGCTTGTGCGTATGAAAGATAAAGATGATTACTACTACCAACACAGTGTGTCTTCGGCGGTGTGGGCTGCTGTTCTGGGACGCCACCTGGGGATGGAAAAGAAGAGTTTAGTCACGCTTGCCTTAGGGGCGTCGATGATGGATGTCGGAATGACAGCGATTCCCGATGAGCTGCTTAACAAGGAGGGCAAATTAGACCCTCATGAAGTCGAGGAAATTCGGGCGCACGTCAAAACTAGTGTGCAGATGATGCAAGACGCGGGAACGCGGGACACCAAAGTCATGGATATATTGGCGTGTCACCACGAGCGGTATGACGGAAGTGGTTATCCGCTCGGACTGAAGAGTAGTCAGATTCCACCGATGGCTCGGATCGCGGGATTGGTGGACACTTATGATGCGATGATCACTAACCGGCCACATGCAAAGGCGAGGCCGTCGTTTGAGGCGATGCAAGAGTTGGGCGATCTGAAAGACACACTGTTTCAAGGTTCAATGGTAGAACAATTCATGCAGACAGTCGGGATGTTCCCGACGGGTTCAGTTGTGGAGTTAAATACGGGTGAGGTGGGTGTGGTTGTTCAGCAAAACAGCCAGCGTCGTCTCAGACCCAGAGTTGTGATTCTCTTGGACAGTAACAAGCGCAAGATGCCTTCACCGACACAGGTTGACCTCACGAGCTACACGTCGGTCGATCAAAAAACGCCGACGATGTGGATTGCTAAAGAACTCAATTCGGGTGCCCACGGAATTGAGCCGGAAGAGTACTTTCTATAATGGCTGCCGCGTCAGCGAACGCGCATTGCCTCGTTCAGTTGTCTGGTTTGGGTGAGCTGGTCGAGTGTACGGGAGAAGAAACGCTCGGGATGCACTTAGAGGAGTTTGAAGAACGTCTGAACGAAGTTGTTCGCGCGGAAGATAAACTCCTCAAGCTCTCCGCCGACAAATACTGTTTGCTCTTCAAGGACATGACGGAGCGGCATGTTCTTGAACTGGCAGCGGCAAAAATCCAACGTGTATTCCATTCCCCGGTAGATTGTATTGGTACTTTGTTGCCGTATGACGTTAATGCCGGTTTTGTGATCCCAAACGATAGGCACACGAGCAGTCGCGAAATGATGCAGCTCGCAGAAGGCGCATTAAGATTAGCCATCTCGACCAATGAGTCCTTTGTCATCGTTGAGCCCGGCGAAGATGCCCAAGAAAAACCGGATCCGTCCCTCGTGCCGAAAATCGAACAGGCGGTCGAGCGTGGGGAATTTGTACTCTTCTACCAGCCTAAGATCAGTGCTGCTTATGGCACTGTGATTGGTGCGGAAGGTTTAGTGCGTTGGTTGGATCCGCGTAAGAAAAAAGTCATCCCACCCGGTCTATTCATTGAAGCAGCGGAACAGAGTGCTGTCATCGTTCCGCTGACCGAGTTCCTCATTCGTTCTGCGGTATCAACCTGTAGCGAGTGGGACGAATCTGTCGGTATTGCGATCAATGTGCCGCCTAAGTTGTTAGAAAAAGACACGCTGCTTTCTGTGGTGAGCGATGCGCTTGATTTTTATGCAATCTCACCTGGACGACTGACGCTTGAGATTACCGAGCGTGGAGAGCTTCCCTCGTCCGCTTTTCAGTATCTCGAAGGTATGCGAGAGATGGGTGTGAAGATTGCGATCGATGACTTTGGTACTGGACAGTGTTCGCTGATGTACTTTAGGGACTTACCCGCAGATGAAGTGAAAATTGATCAAGCCTTTGTCAGCAGAATGAGGAGCAGTAAGAAGGACCGAGCGATTGTCGAAGGCATCATTCAGCTGAGTCATTTGTGTGAAATGACGGTGGTTGCAGAAGGCATTGAAGATGAGAAAACAGCCGCGTTACTCACAGAGTTGAAATGCGACACCCTGCAGGGTTACCACTACGGGAAACCTGTGGATGGCGAGACGTTCGCCGAAAAGCATCTTAACAAACTACAATCCCCAGAATCTGGCGGCTATTTTTCAAGGCTGCTTGGATGAACCCTACTTATGCTGGTTCGTGTCATTGCGGCGCGGTTGAATTTACGTTTGAAGTGGACGAGTTTGCTGCATGGCAATGTAATTGCTCGCTGTGTCGCAGAACGGGCGCTATCTATCATCGCGTCGAAGCGACTTGCTTTCACTTAAAAGAGCCGCTTGTCGAGCTGGAATCTTATGGATCTAAGCCGCTTATTTCTCACAAACGATGTGCTCGGTGTGGGGTGCACACATTTTCCCAGGTTAAGTTTGGCCATGAAATTGGCGCATTGTATTGCGTTAACCTGCTGTGTGTTGGCGACATCGAAACCAATAAGCTCAGTGTCGAACAGTTCAATGGTGCTCGAGATCTGTAGGGGTTACGACTTTGGTTGATACCAAATCGGTGAAGACCAAGCCCTTTCTTGGTGGGTTGCGGGTAGATCAGGGTTAGGAGTAATGCCCAATCGAATTGCATCCCAGGTTGACCACCGACAACTTGGATTCTCAAGCACGCGTGCATAATAGTAAGCCTGCTGATTGGGCTCGAAGTCCGGATCTTGCCAGGTGTCGAGCAGTGTCACGGCGCCTTTATTCCGGCTCACACTGCAATCGCTGAGATTCACTTTTGCCCCATTGTCTGGGCACCGGTGCGTCGACTTGTCCGGTACCAAACCATCTGAACAGACCACATCAAAGATGGCTTCTTTCGCCTCGCCGTTTTCAACCCAGCCTTTGACCACTTGTGCGCGTTGAAGCCAACCGGCGTTGGGATCGCGAGATGCCCAGACCATGAACCTCGGTGATTGGGACTGGTCGAGTACGCCACCCATTGGCACGCCCGTGGCGTAGGCGGTCTTCATCGGTGCTGCTTGATCGGTGATGTCGGCAGGTAGAGGACCGCCAAAAAAATGAACCCTGATTCGGGGTCCGGAGGTGGCGAACGTTTCACGGCGCCGCATGGCGTCATACAGTGACTCGCGGGTATTTTCGTCAGCCCAAACGCCAGCAAGACCGCCGGTACCGTGTGTGGCTTGTTGCGGTGTCCAAAAGTCTTCCCAGGAAGCGTTGGGGTTGGCGTGGTCGGGATAAGCAGAACCACGGGAGACTGCGGTGTTGGGACCGCCACTAAAGTAGTTGTCTTCATCGAACGGTCCGCCGGAGAGATGGCTGTCACTCGCGCCGATCACACCGAGTTGATAGGGGTTGAAACCACTACGGGATTGGAATTCGAGACCCGTGTTGAGGGCATCACGGTAGTAGCCGCCTTTAAAAACGGAAATGGGATTCGTACTATCCGTCCGATTTAGAAAGTACTGTACGATTTGGAAATCTGCCCACTCATCGTTGGGTGAAAGTAGGGGGTGGGTTTCTGAGGTTCCTTTCTGCTGGCTGATCTCTGCAATAGGTTCGTTGCGCATTCGCTTTTCGGCGTATTGCTGATCGATGGGTTCCCCTTGAAACGTTGTTTCTTGAAATGCTAACCCATCGCTTTGGTTCATGTTGTGTGGGATGGCTAATCCTTCTATGCCTTCAGAGCGCAACGCATCTAACCAGTTCCAGAGATCTTCTGGATCGAGCGAATCTGTAGAACTGAATGGAATGCTTGGGACGTCGCTGCCGCGGAACACGACGTTGCGGTGCAAGTGTCGATTGCCGGGGGTGGGTGTGTACTCATAACCAATAAAGGCTGTGAAGGTACCGGGATCGTTATGTCGTTCAGCGGCCTCGATGATGCGTTGCCACGCGTACTTCGAGACATCTGGCCCCATGAACTCTGGTGAATCTTCTGCCAGCGCGTTGAGGCGTCTGACTATGCTGTCGAGTGGCGTGCCATCTGGGACTAAGGATTGTGCGTCCGGATGGCCGTAGTGGGGCGCATCCGGATCCAACTGAGCAGAGAACACGCCCAGGAACTTCGCATGGTCGCTGACCATAAGAAAGTCGAGCGGTTGCGCATTGATGCGAAGGGTCGCGCCGGATGGGTGAGGAATGGCCTCTCCTTTCGCATAGCGATAGGCATCGTCTGGGGTCGTCCGTACATTGCCCATGAACGCATCGAACGAATACATCGTGTGGATGTGGGTATCGCCAAAATACGCCGAACGCGGCGTGGGTTCTGCATTGGCAAGTAGAGATCCGGAAGCCATAGCAGTGATAAGACAGATCCCGAGACTAAGCTGTCGAGTGAAGTGTTGAGTTGTCCTCTGAGCTGATCTTTCTGTTCGCATATCTGCCTCCGGCGCTTGGTTTTTTCGGTTTTGTACTCTTACGGTCGTTGCTAAGAAAGTTCTATACCAAACAATGCATGGTAGCGCGCATTGAAGTGTTCATCGGTTAAATCGCCGCCCATGGCGACCCACTCGTCTGCGGGATGCGTTGCTCGACCCTCATTTACCCCTTGGGCGTCTTGTCCGACTGGCCATCGCAAGCGGTAGTCTTCCGTTTCAATCGATTCAATAACTGCTTCAGTGACTGATTCTGCGGGGGTACCTAGACGCTGCCCTGATGTGAAGAACTTTGAATTTCTGCGCATGACCTGTCTGTAGGGTGAGGTTTTATCGTAACGCGTTTGCTCAGCCGAATTTTCAAAAATGTTGGTTAGCACCACACCGGGTTCGATATTCACGACGCGGATGCCAAACGAGTGTAGCTCGTGAGCCAAGGCCTCGCCGAGACACTCGAGGGCCCACTTTGAAGCTGAGTATGGGATCTGATTCGGCATGGCCATGAGCCCCAGCACCGAGGTGATGTTCACGATACTCCCGGATCCGCGTTCACGCATTTGCGGTAAGACGGCGTGTATACAGCGCACGGCGCCGAAATAGTTGGTGTCGAACATTTGCTGATGCTCTTCCAACGGTACGAGCTCGAGTGGTGTCGCGCCACCGATCCCGGCATTGTTAACCAAGATATCCACATGTCCTATTTTTTCTACTGCTGTCGTCACCGACTCAGTGTCACTCACATCCAATTCGACGGTTTCAATGTTGACGCCAGCTTCTTCAGCAGCTTGCATCAGCCGTTCCTGTTTGTTGAGATTGCGCATCGCAGCAAAGACTTTGTATCCGCGGTTCGCCATCCCTATCGCGGTGGTCAATCCTAAACCTGAACTGGTACCAGTGATGAGTGCTGTCTTTGTCGTCATGGGTGGTGTCCTTATCGTGATTGGGGGTCGACATAACCGGTGTGTTGCAAAGACCGCTCGAACGCGCGGTAGATCGTGTCTCGATCTTTTTGCCCGACGGTCTCTGCGCTCAATTTTTTGGTTCGAAAACCACTTTTTGCTTTGGAGTGGATGCCGGAAAACGGCACGCCGAGGCGTTCGAATAACTGAGCAGCTCCGCCTCTAAGTTTTCGTATCTTAGAATTTGATCGACGAGCAATGTGCCATCGTGATCTAAATACTTGTCATCGCAGGTGGGAAATCCCCCTTCTGCCATGAACTCCTCCCACGTTCGGTCTTTGGTGTCTTCGTTGTGGAATTCAGAGTTTTGATACATCGAGAAGTAAGAAACGCACTTATCAACTGGCTCTCGTTCGACACAGAACTTGGTGTATTGATTGAAGAGGTCAGGGCCGATTGCGTCTCGAACTAATGTGGCTGGACAGTGGTTGTAGAGCTCAATGCCATTGACGGTGTCGTTTTGTGCTTTATGGCCTGGTTCGCGCGGAAAGATTTTAGTGGCAATGTCGTCAGGGCCAAGCATTGAGTTGAGTTGCACCTCAAGTGCGGTCCCCGCTGTTTTTTCGGTTTTGATGAAGATAAACGCGTATTTGTGGCTGACGATCATGTAGTGCCTTTTAGCTTTTGTGGGTGGGTGTGCAAACAAGACGAATTAGCTGCAAGTGCTCGCAGCGATTGCATGGCTTGTTGGGTTGTAAAATGGATCTCGCCGGTCAGTGTGTTATGAAGACCCGATGCGGTGAGTTGATGCATGAGATGAGATTTCACATCTGACATGTGCAGCGATACGTCGGATTGACGTAGGTAGTTGTTGAGGCGGTAGAGCACTTGTAATCCCGTCGCATCAATCTTGCTGACCGAAGAACACATGACGACCAGGTGTTTGGTGCGTTTACGACGTTGCACATACTTGATCAACTTGGTTTCGATTTGGTTGGCATTGGCGAACGTGATGTTCTCGTCGATCCGCAGCGTTAACACGTTTGGTTCTGTTGTCGTTCCATATCGTTTGATGGATCGAAACTGGTCGGTCCCCTCAAGCAAACCGACTTGCGCGATATTGGGTCGGCTCGACGAACGAATAAAGAAGGCGATAGACAACACAACACCGGCCAACAAGCCAAACTCCACACCCGCGAACAACACCAACAGCATGGTTGAGACTTCGATAAAGGTGTCGTGTCGATGCACTTTCCAGTGAACAGCCAAGCTGGACACATCAAACAGACCTATCACCGATACGATGACGATCGCCGCCAGGGCTGCATGAGGGAGTAAAGCAAACCAAGCGGTTAAGAACAGTAACGCGAAGATCACGATGACGGCGCACACGAGGCAACTCACCGGGGTTTGGGCGCCGCTATAGAAGTTAACACTGGATCTAGAAAAACTGCCGGAGACTGGATAGGCACCGGTAAAGGCTGCGCCAACATTCGCAAATCCGAGTGCGATCAGTTCTTGGTGGGGATTGATGCGATCCTGTTTCTTGGCGGCGAGTTTTGTGCCGATGGAATAGCTTTCCACATAGGACACCAAAGCAACGACAAATGCCGCGGGCAGAAGATTGATCCAAAGTGCCCAATCAAAGAGGGGGATGGTACCGCTGGGTAGCCCGGAGGGCACATGTCCAACGGTCTGCACGCTGCTAGGTTCTGCAACTAGCACGAGCATCATGGCGATGAGGGTCACGAACATGGGAGCGAGTCGGAGCCATGCGCTGTTTGCCGATAGCCGGAATCCAAAAGAAGTGGCAACCGAACGAAGGAGTGGCTTGTATAGCCAGAGCAGGAAGAGGGTGCCTAAACCGATGGCCAGTGTCTCGATGCTGAACAATGAACGAGAAGACCAGATCGCTGACAAGCTGGAGATAGGATTGGCCGTCGTTTCTACGGGGATGCCCGTGATGCCTGCCAATTGATTGATGATGATCAAAATCACAGCCGCGTTGATGAAGCCGGTGACGACCGGATAGCTTAAGAGATTGACCAAGCCACCCATGCGCAATAGGCGTGGCGTAAGGAGAATGAGGCCAGACAACAGACAGATGATCGAAGCAATTTGAAGATAGGCGTCGCTGAACCTTGGGGCATGTTCGATGGCGGCCGTGGCGACCATGAGTGCAGAGACCGCTACTGGACCTACGACCATCTGTTTGGAAGAGCCAAAGATTGCATAGAGAATCATCGGTACTAGACAGGCGTAGAGCCCCGCTTCTGGCGGGACGCCTGCGAGGTAGGCGTAGGCGATGGCTTGTGGGATGGTGACCATCCCGACGACGAGACCGGCGATTAGATCCGATCTAAAGGCGTCTTTAGAGTACTGCTGAAGGATCGGGATGATCGGCACGTAACCGGGCCAGGCTTGCAGTTCCCTGCGAATCTGTTTTCTCAAGCGGAAGAGCGGTCGGCTACGCATTACGCCACACTTGAACTCACGCTCTCACGGCTTTTCCGTACATGCAAAATCACAACAATGAGCCCGATGATGAAAGCCGCGATTTGCAGTAACACCAGCGTACTGAGCAGTCCAATCGCACAAGCCGCGCGCGCAAGAGATTCGTATCTTGAGAGTTTCAAGCGATCAAACTGGGCGAGAACGGACGCCATTAGGAATAAACCAAGGCCTAGTCTTGCCAGAGCAAAAATAAACTCAACGGCATCGAAGTGCTCGATGATGAGAATCGTTGGATTGAACGCGAACATGTATGGAATTAAGAACATGGGTGCACCGAGTCGGATTCCCGTGATACCCGCTTGCAGTGGGTTGGCACCAGATATGGAGGCCGCCGCATAGGAAGCCAAGGCAACAGGTGGTGTGATGGCTGAGGCGACGCCAAAATAGAAGACGAACATATGGATGGTGAGTGCGGACATGCCCATCTGTTCAATCGCCGGTCCAAGGACGGTGATAATGACCAGATATGCAGGCAGCGTTGGCATCCCCATACCGAGGAGAAGTGCGCCCAACATGGCCATGAATAGAGACAACACAATATTGCCCGCACCGAGGTATTCGATGTAACCCGCGAATTTGAGTCCTGAGCCGGTGATGTTCATCGCCGCGATGATCATGCCGATCATGGCCACTGCGAAAAGCACGGAGGCTGCGTTCTTGCCTGCTTTCTCCAATCCGATCAACAACCGGCCCATGTTGTTGCGCAGGTCCGGGTTCACTAAGCCTGTACCGATCGTCACGACGACCGCTAAAAAGCCTGCGAAAGCGGGTGAGTACCCAGACAGCATGGTGCCAATGACGGTCGCAACGGGTGCGATAAAGAGGAGGCTCTTTATGTAGTCATCGCGAGTCAGTTTAGGTTGCTCGCTCGCCGGGAGAGGTTCGATGCCCTGTTTGCGCGCTTCTATGGAGACGCTGACAAAAAGATTGTAGTAGTACAGTAAGGCGGGCACCAACGCAGCTAAACAGATCAACAAGTAAGCGGTGCCGGTGATGTCGGCCATGATGAATGCGGCGGCCCCCATAATGGGCGGAAGTATTTGACCACCTGCTGAGGCCGTGGCTTCAAGGCCTGCCGCAAAACGCGGTGAGAAGCCTCGCTTTAAAATCATTGGGATGGTGAAGGTGCCGGTGCCTACGACGTTGGCGACGGTGGAACCGGACATTGTGCCAAATATGCTGCTCGCCACGATGGCGGCGTGCGCTGGGCCGCCTCGTGTCCGACCGGCCAAAGCAAACGATACTTTTAAGAGAGATCCGCCGGCCCCAGTGGCCTCCAGGAGAACGCCAAATACAATGAAGACGAAGACTAAGTTCAGCACCACGCCCATGATGGTTGAAAAAATCCCATCAAATCCGTACCACAAAGTTTGTGCGATCTTTCCGGGTGAATACGGCACGTGTGCAATGGCTTGTGGTAGCAGATCACCGAAAATGAGATAGATGACAAATGCGAGTGTCACTAAGAGCAACGGGTATCCCCACACTCGTCGCGAGAACTCAAACAGCGCTAGGATACCGCCAGCAGCCAATAAGGTGTCGACGGTGCCAGGTAGGTAGAATTCCTCCTGGACGAGTTCGTATATCGGATAAAAACGAACCACGGCTACGGCGAGGACAAGAAGAATCATCAGATCGACGATCCAAGCCAGAACGCGCTGTAGATCGCTAGAAGTGCGATGAGGATGGCTAAGACCAAGCCCAATCGGCTGAATCGATGAGGTTGGGCTTCAGTCATCAAGTGCTCCGGGGATGATGTTTGGGGGAATGTCGAATCCCGCTTCGAGGTAAAAGCGATAAGCGCCGGGATGGAGTTCGCCAGTCATGCCTTCAAAGGCAGAATCGACAGAAACGTTCTTCAGCACCTCCGGTGACACGCGTTTGAACTCGTCAAGGTGGGTCCACAATGCTTTCGTCATGTCATAGACCACGGGTTCTGGCACGAAGCGATTAACGCCTGTGAGTTGGATAAATCCCATGGTTCGAACGGGTGCGTCGTTGATTTGGCCGGTATAGGTTTCGGGTTCTATTTCTGTAATGAAGCAGCCGACCTGGCTGAGTTCGTTTTGAAGGAAGTCGACAATTTTGTCGTTGAACCCGATCATGCGAATATCCCGCGTGATCCCCAGCTGTTCGATAATTGCAGCGCCAATGGCGGGAGTGCGGATCAGGACATCCACGTGACCATCCATAAAAGAGGCATCGCCACCGCGCATATCCAGATCCACCATGGTGTAATCTTTTCCTGCGACGTATCCGGTACCTTCTTCGATGAGCGTTCGTGCCATCGTGGCACTACCGCCGCGGAGGGGACCGGCGAAAATTTTCTTACCTTTAAAATCTTCGATGGATTCAATCCCACTGTCGGCATAGACGACAAAGTGATACGCCCCGGCACGGAACGCGTGGATCAGCTGGATGTTGGCAGCGACGTCTGATGCATTTGCGAGTTTTTCGTATCGTCCGACGCCCTCCTGCATTTGAATCAGAAAGTCCGGGATGATGGTGCCGAGATGGGTGCCACCTCGTCCTACATTCACCATCGCGTGGGGTACGACGGCCGATGAGTTGATTTCGATGTTGTGACTCGTGTGTGACGAGACCACTTTCTGTAACGCGACCAACGAAATATATGGGGGTGCGCCCGGCGCCGCGGTTTCTGCACCCAATAGCATGCCTGGCTCGTCCTCGCTGGGCGCACAACTCATCGCAAGCAGGGTTGTGAACACTGCTGAGAAGCGAAAAAGAACGCGCAAAAAAGTAGGCATATCGTTGGGTATGATTTAGTGGTTGCCAAATGACAGTTGATTGTTAACAATTAACATATTGTTGTACAGCATTTAATGCAAATGCGTGCAAACAATCCATTGGAGAGATGTCTTAAGGGGACAATTATGAAACGAGAACGAATCAATCGGGCTGTATTAGCCGTGTTGACGCTCCTAACAGGGGGTTTTCTCGCGGTGAGCAGCTATGCCGAACAGGCCATCGAAGAAGTGGTGGTGACGGCGCAAAAGAAATCTGAAAGCCTACAAGATGTACCGTTGGCGATCACGGCATTCTCAGGGGATTACCTAGACAACCTGGGTATCGAGAACCTGAAAGACCTGCAGCACTATGCACCGTCTCTGACCTTTACTTCGGGCAACTCTGTTCGCAACTCGGCCTTGGCGGTTCGAGGGATAGGATCCAGCGGTTAAAATGCAGGCATTGGCGGATCCGTTGGCTTGTACTTAGATGGGGTATATATCCCAAGACAGGCTGGACTGATCAACTCATTGACTGACATCCAGACGGTTGAACTGCTACGCGGACCACAAGGTACGCTGTACGGAGTGAATACACCGGCAGGGCTTTTAAACGTGAACACGCGAAGACCGACCGACGAGTTTGAAGGTCAGTTTTCGATTGGTCGCGGCAATTTTGAGGCGCATAAAGTTAGCGGGTTCATCTCTGGTGGCCTGACCGATAACTTGGCAGGTCGATTGACCTTCTGGGATGCAGGCAATGACGGTCACACAGAACTTGTACAAGGCGGCAATACCAACGGATTCAATGAGACCGGTGTACGCGCGAAGCTGCTGTGGACGCCCTCAGATACCGCCGAAATCGAATTTATTATCGATTACACAGAGCATGAAACGCAGTGCTGTGACGGAGAATGGGCCGATATCTCTGATGAAGCACTTGCCACGTTTGATCGAATGGCGACCAACTTGGGTCTTGATCGAGACTTGGTATTCCCAAGCAGAACCGGTGATGGGTTTATGGGCCGCGGTGAAAACATCAACCATGAGTCGTTTGCAGATGGTGATGGATTGGAAGAATTCCAACACTGGGGCATCTCTGCTCGGGCAGATGTCGATGTATTCGCCGAACATACGCTGACCGTCGTTGCTGCGACTCGACGCTGGGATTCTGATCAAAATCAAGAAAATGACGAACTGGGCGCAAACTTCAGTGTGTTCCCGAATCAGATCGAAGATCAAAAAACATATAGCCTTGAAGCGCGGCTCGCGTCGCCACAGGATCAGTTTTTCACCTATCTAGTGGGTGCCTTCATCTATGACAACGATTCGGATTTTGTGCAGCAATCACGTCTGCTAGCCCCATTGTGTTTGTACAGCCGCAATACAGAGCAGCGTGTTGCGAGTGGTGCGATTCCCGATACCACAGAAGGCAGATCTGGATGTGAAGGTTGGTGGCGTCATGACTCCTGGACGCAAGAATGGACCAGTTTGGCCGTGTTTGCTGAAGCGACGTTCAATTTTACGGAGCAATTCGACGTCTCTGTGGGACTCCGTGCAACACGTGACGACAAAGAAGCTGAGAAAGATTCTTTGCAATACGATGCGCAAACCCCACAAAACGACTTTGGTGCGAACTTCGGTACGAGTTCTTTTGTAGATGATGTAGACAACACCGAGACCACCTGGTCAGCGACAGCGCGTTACTTCTTTGAAGAGTCACCAATCATGTTGTTTGCTCGCGTGGCCAAAGGCTACAAATCGCCGGGTATTAATGCTCGTCCGATTCGGTTCGACACGATTCCTCGCACCTTTGGTCCTGAAGAGTCGATCAACGTTGAAGTGGGTATGAAGAGTCTGTTCTGGAATGATCGTGCACTCCTGAACCTCACGTTGTATCAAAACAACTTTGAAGATTTGCAGCAGATCGCCGCGAATCCGCAAGCGGATCCCACAGGTGCGCTCGGCACATTTGTTCAAAACGCAGGTGAACTCGAACACAAAGGTGTTGAGCTTGAGTACCAATTGTTGCTTACCGACTGGCTGACGGTGTCAGGGAGCGCGGCGTACTTGGACTCTGAGTATAAAGAGTTTCGTGGCACACCCTGTGCCCGTGCAGGATTCCATGATGTCCCCGCGGACCCGATTAATCCGGCACTGTGTGATCAGACTGGACTGCCTGCGACCTATGCGCCAGAGCTACGGCACAACACGACGATCGCTGTACGATTCCCACTGGGGGATACGAACATGGAGTGGTTTGCGCAATGGTCTGCGATCTATACAGATGAGCTAGATACTGCAGCGGACAAAGATATTCGCGCGTTTCGCGACGAGCTTTGGTTGCATGATGTGGCCTTTGGTATCGACGGACCTGACGACAAATGGGAAATCCGTGGATGGGTTAAGAACGCAACGGATCGTGAGTACATTTACTTCGGCGTAGATTCGAGTGTATCTGGCAACATCGGAACACGTGGTTCGTTCTTCCATTACTTAGGTAACCCAAGAACGTATGGCTTAGATTTCACGTATAACTTGTAGTCGGGAAGTGAAATCACCACTGAGTGGCATCAACGTCATCGAGTTGGGGCAGTTCATTGCTGCCCCTTACTGCGCACAACTGCTAGGTGACGCTGGGGCTGATGTCCTAAAGATTGAGCCACTCAATGGTGACGAATCCCGTCGCGGCGGGGTGCGTTTAAGTTCTACAGAAGCGACACAGTTTCTGAACAAGAACCGCAATAAACGCTCGATGGCCTGTGACCTGCGAAACCCCGATGTCCGTCAGATTGTTGCAGATCTTTTAGCGCGAGCGGATGTGGTCATCACAAATCTGCGTCCCGGCAAGGCGAAGGAATTGGGCATCGACTTCGAGTCGGTGACCAAGGTAAACCCCCGGATCATCTACGCAGAAAACACGGGATTTGGACCGCAGGGTCCTTTGGCCGGGTTGCCAGGGATGGACGTCGCACTGCAAGGCTATACTGGATTGGCCCAGTTCAGTGATGATGGAATCGCACCGATCCGCGAACCGGTGGTGGACTACACCGCCGCGATGTTGATGGCGTGGGGGGTATCCACGGCTTTGTATAGCCGAGAAAAGACAGGGCAAGGCCAACGCTTAGAAGTTTCATTGCTGCAAGCGGCTTTAGTATTGCAGAACAATGAGATACACCACGTGGATGAGGTCGATGAATGGCGCGATGACTACGTGGCGTTTCTTAAGGAGAGTTTTTCCAACGGCGCCAGTTGGCAAGATGTTTTGGCCTATCGAGATTCGCTTGTCCCTAAGCCACTCACCGGTGCGTATTACGGTTTTTTCGAAGGGTCGGATGGGGTGCTCTGTCTGGCCGGTGGTGGATCCGCGATTCAGAAGAAAATTGCGAAATTTCTTGGCGTCAGTGATCCGTTGTTAGAAACAGGCACACTGCCTACAGAAGACCGGACAGGTTACGTTGCACAACAGCGGCAGTTGGTGGCTTCACGACTGAAGGAGGATACAGTTGCGTCCTGGATAGAGCGTTTTAAAGCTGTGGGTATTCCTGTCTCAAGAGTGCAGCTAAAGGATGAGTTGCTGAATGATGAACAAGTCTGGGCGAATGATTACCTTACACGGATTGATCACCCTGAACATGGCAAGTTGAGTGTTGTTTCTCCCCCAGTAAAATTTAGTGGCACGCCACTCACCGTCCGAAGGCCACCGCCTGGTCTCAGTGAAGGGGCGGAAGAACTTTTGGCAGAACTTGGAATCAGTGATGAAAAAGTGCAAGAACTCTTGGCCAGTGGTGTTGTGAGAAGTGGCTAGAATATGTGTAGTCGCGCTACTTCTGTCGATCTTGTTTGCGTGTAGTGAGGCACCCGACACCCACCTGACCCTGCGCCAACAGATCGATCAACTGAAAGCGAACGTTCCGAGTAAGCCCACCAACTTAGACAATATCGAAGCTCGATTGCCTGTCGTTTGGGCTTGGGTCAACGAGATGGCGCTTGAATCGGGTGGCCTCAAATTTGCACCCAACCTTCCGGCGACCATTCGCACGATCAGTGCAGAACTGAGCAACGTGGATTACGTTAAGCCGTTTATTGAACCGGTGCTCGAAGCGCAAGGTAAAGACTATCCTGTCGTGAATTTGCACGCACAGTTTGGTCTGCTAGACAACTACATCAAAGAGCTGTCTTTTCGAGAAGATTACCCGGATGCGATAGGGGCGCTGACGACGCCTTCTCAAGGCCCATTTGTTGCACATTCGTTCCAAACCCTCCAATAAATCTACACTGTGGGATCCAAGGCGCTAGAACCAGGCGCCTATTTCTTGGTGGGCAGGCACTTCAACAATGATCAAGGTCAGCTTCAAACAGAGGTCCCTAAGGCGCCCAACTACTTGAGCATCGCGTCTAGCAATGCCGACGTGGTCTTTGAACCCTTTCGAATTCCTAAGTTTGGAATGCATGGCGGGGGTTTGCGAGAAGTGGGAAAACGCATCTCATTTCGTATCACTGACGGTTCATTGATATCCGGAGACACTGTCACAATCACCTACGGCGATCGATCACAAGGGAGCCCGGGGTTTCAGGTGATGTCGATTTCCAATGATGCGTATCAAATGCCGGTGTATTTGAGCTTTGATGGGAGTGTGACCACCAATTATCTTCTGTCGCCCATAGAGTTTGAAGTGGTAGGGACTGCTGTCAAAGGGGTGGCAGGATTTGTCCCTTCTGTCGTGAAGCAGGGGACGCCCTTTGATGTGTTGGTTCGCAGCGAAGATGAGTTTTTCAATTTATCCACGGGTGCTCATCCCGGCTACGATATCTATGTAGGGGATGAACGGGTTGCCGAAATTGCTCCCAGCAACGAAGGCCTTCAGTCGGTCTCTAACGTGGAAATTGACGAGCTTGGATTTTATTACTTCCGAATTGAGGCGAGAGATGGCAGTCATGTCGGTGAAAGCAATCCGCTGAAAGTCGTCGAAGAACTCGGCGATCAGATTCTGTGGGGTGAAACGCACGGGCACAGTGGATTTGCTGAAGGGCAAGGTACACCAAATGGCTACTTCGCCTTTGCGCGTGATCAGGCTCGTCTAGATTTCATATCGCTGACGGAACATGACCTTTGGTTAGATGATGGTGAGTGGGAACATTTGCGCGAAGTAACCGAACGTTACAACGATCCTGGCGAATTTGTGACTTACATGGGGTACGAATGGACCGTGAACAAAGGTCAAGGCGGACACCACAACATCTTGTTTCGTCATGCCAAAGACGTGGGTCGTGTACCCGCACAACTCTTTCCGACGCTTGATCAGCTCTATGACGGCCTCAATGAACGCTATCATGCGTCGGACGTTCTTTCGATTCCTCACGCACACCAAACGGGCTATTGGTTGCTCAGTGATGCCGGGCATCGAATCCTTGGTCGAGATCCATTCATTACATGGCTTTTTTGAGTGGTTCGGCCAGGCTTACTTAGACGAAGGACATAAAGTGGGGTTCATTGCGGCGTCCGATGATCACCTCGGGCATCCCGGATACAACGTCGCGCGACCCTCCAAAATGGTCCACCGCGTAGGTTTAGCCGCGGTCATAGCGCCGGCTAAAACCCGAGACTCGATTTTTGATGCCATGAAGGCGCGGCATGCGTATGCGACCACGGTCGACCGTATTCTTTTAGATGCTCGACTGAATGGGCATCTTATGGGCGATGTCGTCCAAACAGACGATGAACGTAACATCGAGATTGAAGTGATGGGCACGGCACCCATCGACACCGTGTCTGTGATTAAAAATGGACAAACGTTCTGGACCGAGTCTTATCGAGACGACCCTGAGCTGTCCAGTGAGCAGGACATTGAGGTGGTGTTCTATTCGCCGTCACATCCGTTAGGCATGGTGCCCGACAATCCACGGCCTTGGCGTGTTTGGTCTGGGACCATCGAGGTGCAAGGCGCGGTCATCAGTGATGTGAGCAAGACTTGGAATAATGTGCACCTGGCTAAGCAACTGGGTGACTCCGACGATGCACAAGTCATCAACTTTACGACTTGGACCCGAGGGGAGAATCGCCGCGTTCGTCTTTCCTTGAGTGGTGCCACCCAAGACACGACGATCAAAGTGAATGTCTTGGAAAATCTTGAAATGCCGACGGCCCCAGCAACCCAGAGAAAACCACAGTTGGTGCCTGGCGTCGATTTTGAAGTGAATCTCGGCGAGGTTCAGGGTGCCTTTGAGCATCGCCAGCAAGTAGACGCTTACGAGGATGTGATTACGGTCCGACTGACGCAGTCAGATGCAGATCGTCACAAAAAAATATCGATTGTCGACGACACGCCGGTGCGTAAGGGCGACTATTACTATATTCGCGTTGAGCAAGCTAACTCTGGCCTGGCGTGGTCGAGTCCGTTTTTTGTGGAGCCAAGTAAATGAAAATCCAAAACACCCGCAAGCGATTGTTTGCCCAATTGTCGATTGCTGTGCTGGCTGTGATCGTGAGTGGTTCGCTATGGGCCGGTGGCGATGACAAGCAACCCAACATCATTCTGATTCTGGCGGACGATCTCGGTTATGGCGATATTGGCGCTTACGGCAACGAGGTAATACAGACACTCAATATTGATCAGCTTGCACATGATGGTGTGCAATTTGATAACGGATATGTGAGCCACCCAACCTGTAGTCCCTCTCGAGCGGGATTGATGACAGGTAGAAATCAGCCTCGTCACGGATGGGAGTTTAATCCAGCGGGTAGAGATAGAGTGGTGGGGATGAGTACCGAGACGCCCACGATTGCCGAGCGATTAAAGGATGAAGGCTACGCCACCGCATTGGTTGGTAAATGGCACTTAGGTTCAAAGAAAGAACATCATCCACTAAGCCGTGGATTCGATGAATTCTTTGGCATTTTGTCAGGTGGCAGTGTGTTCATCGACTCAGACACACCGGGTGTTGAATACGGTTCTATCGCGGGAGAGCCGGCCCCAAGTGTGCCTAACAATCGATTTCGCGGGTTTGAAAAGGTCCAGGTTGAAGAATATCTAACGGATCGATTTACAGACGAGGCCATCGATTTTATCGAGCGTGAAAAAGATAACCCCTTTTTCTTATACCTGTCTCATACGACGCCACATACGCCTTTGCAAGCCACTGCGGAGTATCTGGAACCTTACAAGCATATCAAGGACAAACGAACGCGAGTGTATGCGGCGATGGTGGCCTCGTTGGACGAAAGTGTCGGTCAGGTGATCGAGACACTGCGGGAACAGAATTTACTCGAAAATACCATGATCGTTTTTACCAGTGACAATGGATGCGCAGGTTACATTCGAGGGGCGTGTTCGAACGCACCTTTGAGTGGTCACAAGCGCTACCACTTAGAAGGTGGTATCCGTGTGCCTTTCATCCTCCGTTGGGATCAAGGGACCAAGACTGGCGACTTTGAATATCCCGTATCGACCTTAGATTTGAGTGCGACCTTTCTGGCGGCCGCAGGCGGGGACGGCACCACAGAAGATAGCGTTAATCTGTTGCCCTTCATCAATGGTCAGAAGAAATCTGCGCCACACGACTACCTGTATTGGAAAGCGGGACCAACAGCCGCCATACGAGGCGATCGTTGGAAGTTACTTCGCATGGCCCGATTTAACCCCCAGCCGGAGCTAGAACGCGATGCGGTGGGTCGATTGATCCCACCGAAAGGTGGATGGGTCGCTGCAGATCTTATGGCCTACGATACGTTTCTGTACGATCTAGAAAACGATCGCAGTGAAACGACCAATCTGGCAACACACCATCCAGAACGGGTGGCCGAACTGTCTGCGTTATTGGATGTGTGGCTGGAGGATGCGGCCACCGACGCGATCATCCCGCCGCTCCGTTCTCGCACAGCAGAACGCCACGGCAACGAATACCAACTCTTTTTCTAGTGCGATGATTAATTTTCTACACCACACAGCGATCTCTGTACGAGACATTGAACGCTCTATCCGCTTCTATTGCGATTTGCTCGGATTAGAACTGGAAGATCAGATTGAGTTTGAAAACTTCCGACGTCTCAACAAGGTGATCGGCAGTGGTGTCGCCAGCGGTAAGCAAGCGATGTTGCGCTGTGGAGACCAACATCGCGTGGAGTTGTGGGAATTTCAATCTCCCGGGCAGCCTATGTATGGTGATCGGCTACCAGACAATCCGCCTGCACATTCACGGGGGCTTACTCATATGTGTTTCGACGTCACCGACATTCAAGTGGAGTATGCGCGTCTATCTGAAGCGGGCGTGCAGTTTCATTGTGAACCGCAGAAACTGGGCGAGAATTTGTGGGCGACCTACGGTCGCGATCCAGACGGCAATGTCTTCGAGCTCCAAGAGCTACTCTGACGCCATCGACTTAAGTTACGGACCCAATTACCTGGTAGGTGAGTGGAGTTCGAGTAAAAACACGTTTCTGAAACGGAAGAACTGGTTTACCATTGTCAATTGCAAACAATCAGACATCAGGTCGCCGCATGCTTAGAATGAGCTCGAAGACTCAAGCCCGTACTTTGGCTGAGCAAATCGCCGATACGATTGCCTATGACATTGTCACCGGTCAATACAAAGCGGGCGAAAAGCTATCTGAAACGGAGCTGGCTGAAGCGCTAAGTGTCAGCCGGGGACCCATTAGAGATGCGTTGGTGCTCCTTGAACGGAATATGCTTGTCACCATCAAACCACGCAGCTTCACGATGGTGAATACACTTACGGTCACTGAACTCGAACACGTGTTCACGTTTAGACAGCATGTGCTCGGCATTGCGAGTCAATATGCTGCCCAGAATCGCACAGACGCAGATATGGAGCGTTTGCGTGACGGGTTGGAGCGATTGCAAGCTTCGATCAAAGAAAAAGCGAGCGAGTATCACACCCTCGCGTTTCCAGCGAGCCAGTTGTGGGATTTGATTATTGACGCGTCGCATTCACATGTTGTGCGTCAAGGCACGCTGTCGTTCACTGGATCGAATATCTGGTCCAATGCGGTGCAGCGTCGCATTGACGGCAGTCAAACACAGAAATTCGAGCGACAACGCAGCAAAATGTGGAGCGACCTCATCAAACAGATCGAGAACCAAGATGAAGCCAAGGCTTTCGAAGCCGGTTCCAAATTGGTTCGATCCAATTGGCTGTTTCTTAAGAAGGTGTTCGTAGAACTCTTCCCAGCCACATAGCCTGTTAGGCTTCTTCTTCGGCCTCTTTTGCGATGTTACCTCGCTCGCCCGGGCCGATACCTCGTGGGGGGACATGCGGATAGTTGGCAACCGAGGTATGGAACTCTCGCATGATGCCGTTCATCACTTCGCCAATCCACGTGTTGGGTTCCATGATGTCCCATACCTCTTTGGGATCCTGCTCAACGTTGAAGAGTTGTGGATTGTTGAGTTCGATGCGCGTTCGCCGGCCTGCTTCCGGTAAGAACTCGATCAAGTGCATTTTAAATTGATGCCATTTAATGGCCGCAAGTTCTTCTTTGATGAAACACAGAAGGTGTTCACGTGTGCCCTTGTCCGTTTTGCCCAGGAACAGGTCTGATTGATCATATGAATCTAGGATTCGATCGGTAGGGACCAACTCGCTGATACCCAGCATTTCGGCAAAGGTGCGATAGAAGTCCATCACGCTGACCATTTCATCACTGACGGTGGCCGCAGGTACGTGTCCTGGCCAACGAATAATACAAGGGGTGCGAAGTTGGCCTTCGTAGGCTGTGCCTAGACAACCCCGCCAAGGGCCCGAATCGGCTTGGGCGCCGAGGCTGGGAATCAGAATCGGTCCATTGTCGCTGGCCCAAACGACAATGGTATTGTCTTCGATGCCTGCTTCACTGATCGCATCAAGAATCTGGCCAGACCGATGATCACACTCGACCATACAATCGGCAAAATCACCGCCTCGTGTCTTTCCTTTAAAGTCTGGGTGGGGGATCGCAGGGTGGTGGACAAGAGAGAATGGGACATAGAGGAAGAACGGCTGATCGCCATTCGCGTGTTTGTGGATGTACTCCACTGACTTGTCGGTAATGATGGAATCGACCAGAGGGCGATTGTCGAGGGTATAAGGTTCTACTGGGGTGCAAGGCGATCCAACTTTGCCTTCCCAGAGATAGGAGTTGTCCATGGTGGTGGGGTCAAACCCAATGAGGTCACCAAATATTGCAGGTGCGGTACTGTCACGTACGCCCCACCATTCCTCAAACCCAAACTTAGTCGGCATTCTGGATTGCACATTACCGAGATGCCATTTACCAAAAATCGCACTGCGGTAGCCTGCGTCATTGAGCATTTCGGTTAACGTGTACTCCCACGGTGCCATGCCTTGTTTGACACCAGGTGGGATGACCCTGTGGCAACCTGTTCGTATCGGCATCCTTCCGGTGAGTAAAGCAGAGCGAGTCGGTGTGCATTCCGCCTCGACGTTGAAATTTGTGAGCCGCAAACCCTGTGTCGCAAATTCATCCAACCGAGGAGTAGGCGCACCGCGGGTAATGCCGCCCCCATAACAACCGAGATCACCGTAGCCGATGTTGTCGGTCAGCATGAAAACTATGTTGGGTTTGCTCACATCTGCTCCACGTCTGTCGGGGTTTGCTCAAAGGCTTTTCTGGCGATATCCAAAGCCTCCTCAATATCTGCTTGCTTGTGCGCGTAGGAGATAAACCAGTTTAGCGTTGGATGAAAGATTGCGCCGAGCTGGGCCGCGTGTCGGCCGAATGTTCGAGCGCGCTTGGCTTTCTGATCTTTGCTGAATAGTAGCGTAAGCATCGCGGGTGGTCCGGTCATGATGATGTCCTCATGACCAGTCTCACGACCTATTTTTTCCAATCCGTCTTTGAGGAGCGTGCCCATATCTTCCATATGCTGAAAGACATTGTCTCGTTCGTAAACGTTAAGCGTGGTGATGCCGGCGACGAAGGAGACCGGAGAAAACATATAGGTCGCTGTAAACTGGATCTCTTCAGCGCCTGCGCGGACGGCTTCTTTACCAAGGATGGTGGAGGTGGCGTAGCCGTTAGCTTGGGCTTTACCTAGACACAGTAGATCTGGATCGATGCCCATGTGGATATGGGAGCCTTTGGGGTGTATTCGAAAACCGTGTCGTACGTCGTCGATGGCGATCAGTGCACCGGTGCGACGTCGAAACTCCTTCAACGCCGTCACCATTTCTGGGCTGATGTCGACAGTTTCTTGTACAGGGTTTTGGTCCAACGGATTGAGCATCAGACCGGCGAGCTGTTCACCGTATTGGTCGGCAACTTCAAGTAACGCCTGAGGGTCATTCCATGGGACGCGGATAACAAACTTTTGGTGTTCTTCCAGGCCAGCCTCCGGTGAGAGTGCGAGTTCAACGCCAAATCCGTGATAAGCGGATTTCAGAAGCACGATGTAGGGCCTATTTTTGGCAGCGCGCATGATTCGAAGTGAAAGATTGGTGCTGTCGGAGCCGTTCTTCGTGAAGATTGCCCAGTCGAAGTCTGGTGCCCATTCAAGGAGTCGTTCTGCGTAGTCAGGCATCTTCGCAGGAAAGAACGCTGATAAATCCATAATCTGCGATTGTTCGAATGCGGCTTTGTCTACTTCTGGGAAACGGTAACCCAACAGATTGGGGCCGTTGCCACAGTTGAAATCGATATAGGACTTGCCATCCACGTCTGTTAGCCGACAACCCTCGGCAGACTCAATAAATCCAGGCATGACATCCCGTCCAGCGAACCGAGCGGAACGTGTGACATAGACGCCGCCTCCGGGAATCACCGCATCGTATCGTGCCCACATCTCTTCATTTTTTGGTCCATTAACTGGCTGATCCATTGGCAGCTCCTTCACTCAGTTGTTGATCTATTCGCTCGGCCAAAGACCTTACGTATCCCCTATCAGGTGATTCGACAAAGTTATCTAGCAAGGTGGATACACCTCTTTGGCTCTCACTGTCTGCAGCGATGGCGGTCGTTTACACGCTGTTCTAATCCAGCGAGACGTGGTTTGTATATTGTCGAATGTTAACAAATATATTATCAGCCCCAGTATCTGAACGCAAAGGTAGGGATTGCCAGCATAGCCAGTCCGATAAGTTAGTACGGCTCAACGACATGGCCCGAATCTGTAAATCTGGTGATCAACTTGGGTGTTACTAAAGTGAACTGCTACGGATATGACCCGCAAGATAATGTCTTGCTCCAATGCGGGTATACGGAGAGCACCAATTGCGATTTTACCATTGTCATTCTGGTGGGTACCTAGAATAACGTCGGTAACGACACGTAGCTGCTGTCGGAATATTGATTCATACTCGGTCTATTTCTGGGGCAAGTAGATGAATTGGGATGCGATAGGAGCGATTGCTGATCTAACTGTTGAAATTAGTGTTATCGCTTCACTAGCCTATGTTGCAACGCGAATTCGACCCAACACTCGTGCGAGTGCATTGCAGTCCAAGCTTGCCACTGCGGGAACGCTCTCAGAGTTCGTAGACATGTTGATAACAGATCCGGAGCTCAATGACATATTCATGCGCGGACGCGCTTCGACCGAAAGCCTTTCGAAGGAAGAGCGTCAACGCTTCTCCAACATGGTCATGAACACTTTCTGGATCTGTTCCTCCGCTCATTTTCAACTACGTACCGGAACTTTATCGGAAGAAGACTGGCTTGATATTAAGACAACCTTGGACTACTGGATTGCTGGCGCTGGAGTGCGCGCGTGGTGGCGGCGCCACGGCCATGAGAGCTTTGGAAAAACATATGCCGCGTTTGTGGATGCCGAGGTGGCTCGTTCCGCGGCTAATTCTGGCGCAGACTGACGGTATCGCGTCTGTTGTCGACCCAATTCAGTCATTCGATACGTTTGTTAGGATGAGTTGTGGATAGTATTAAAACTCTATGTGCTGCTGTTGCACTGGCGGCTGCATCAGTGTCTCCTTTTGCATTAGCAGACAACGACTCACGTTTGTTGCTGGCGAGGCAAGACGGAAGCCAATGCCTGATAGAGGTGTGGGATGCTAGATCGAACAGTGTGAATTCCGTTGCGAGACTCGACACCTGCCCAAGAAGGATTTTTGCAATACAAAACGGCACCGAAATCGCATTTGCGTACGAAGGGGAAATCTTTTCAAAAGTTCTAGGTGGAACTGATTTAGCTCTGCCCCAAACTAAGCTGCCAAGCCTAAGCTATGACGACTACAAAACCTTGCTTACAGTCTTCCCCACGGATGAATACCTCGCGAAGGCGCATTCCCAAGAGATGCAGGTGGAGGCAATCGGGATACATGAGCGCGGAGCAATTGGTATCCATCTTAAACTCGGAATGGCGGCGGACGATTCGTATGACTATCTATTTGTTCATGAGCGCGGCGAATGGAAGCTTTTGGACCAAAAATGGTGCCACCGATTCGACGCCTGTTTGTTCGAAACGCTGACCTACATTTCCACCCATATTTGGTCTACGCCAGATGACCCTAGAAACGTCTGGCACGACGCAGCTAAGCAGAATCCGTATTTTGTAGATGAGCAAAAAGAATCCGAATGGGTTGATGACTACCTCGTTACCGATGTTAAACGAGAATTTCGCATAGAGGATACGAACGTTCGACTGTCATATTCGACGCTTCCTGGGCCAGATACAGGTGCCACGCTCACATCGACGATCAGGTTAAAAATAGATAACAAGCCAGTAATAACGTTGGCAGATGGGCAATGCTTAGCTTATTTGTCTGGTAGACATCTTTTAGTGGCACAGTTTTGGGGAGGTACTCTAGAAGTAATGCGCCTAGACACAGGCGAGTCAGTTTTCGGTCCGTTGCGGCATGCCAAGTGGCTTAACTAGTCCCTAGTTGTGCGGCTGTTTGTGGCCGTTTGCAGACCCACTGTCCACCGTTCTCGAGCTTCACTTAATTTTGGTGCGTCGGACGCGAAGCACTAGTCCAGGACGATAGAGTACGTGAAAATATTTGAATCCCGAAGACAAACATCTGGTGAGGAACTTGCAAACGCAATCAGCCACGGAGTGGCGTTGATTGCGGCTGTTGTCGCAGCAATATTTTTGATATCTGGTGCGGCGCAAGCAGAACTGCCGGAATTCGTTGGAATTGCCGTTTTTTCCGTCTCCATGATCTGCCTCTACGCAGCATCCACGATTTATCACGGTTGCACTAGCGATGAAAGGAAGCAGTTTTTCGATTTGTTAGATCATTGTGCGATCTACATTCTTATTGCAGGCACGTACACACCACTCGCCATTAGTGTACTCGAGGGATACTTTGGATTACTTTTTTTGGCCTTAGTCTGGACTCTCGCGATAGCAGGGATTAGCTTGAAGTGCTTCGGTCGACTGAAGAATTCGGCGACATCGACTGCATACTATTTGTTGATGGGTTGGCTCGTGCTACTGATCATCGAACCTCTGAGGCAGGCGCTACCGGCGTTTGTAATGAAATTATTGATCGCAGGCGGGGCCGCCTACACCTTTGGCGTGTTTTTTTATGCGGCGAAGCAAATTCGATACGGTCACTTGGTCTGGCACCTAACAATAGTGGTAGGTACGACCTTTCACTTTGTCGCTGTCGCATTGATTACTTTGTGAGTCCTCCTGCGAAGTTTCTTCGAGCCGTCAGGCGCCGACCTTAAGAAAGCAACGCTCAAATGTAAGGTACTCTCTCTGCAATTTCCGTGTCTAAGAAACGTGACTTGTCGGGGTTTTGATCAAAGCTTCTCACGTTGTCTTTCCCATTACACTCGCAACAGATATAATTAACAATCGAGAGGATGCCGTGATTAGTAAAGAATTCGTCAACCCACACCCCATGGGTTTTAGTAACGCTGTGACCTACACAGCACAGGGAGTTAAAACGATACTCGTATCTGGGCAAGTGGGGTACGAAGATGGTCGCTTTGGGGATTCTTTTGAAGAGCAAGCCGACATGGCCCATCGAAATTTGGCAAAAGAACTTCAAGCTGCAGGGGCCACGGTGGAAGATGTTGTTAAGCTCAACACTTATATCGTCGACCTGGATTCTGGTAGGAGCAAAGTTGCTGGACAGGCGAAGGCCCAGGTGTTCGTCCAAGCTAATCAGCCAGCTTCCACAGTGGTCGGCGTCTCTTCACTTGTTATGAAACAATTATTGATCGAAGTCGAAGCCACGGCTGTCGTCGAAGTGTAGTCGCACTGAAAGGAGATCTCTGATGGGGGCGCGCCACGGGCGGCTGCATCCGAAGCACTTTTTTTGGAGTGCGCGATGAAACTTTGTCATCGCTCTGTATCTAACCTGCAGACCCAACAAAAACAGAGAGACTAGCCATGGAATTCACCAAGACGCGCACCATTCAATTAACATCGTATCTGTTGTTGGGCTTGGTGATGACGCAGGCCGTGTATACCGCGTTATACGTCGCACAGATCAACGTCCCTCGGCAGCTTCTCTGGGGGCTTGAAGGTTTGCTATTCACAACACTCATCGTATTTGCTGGAACTGCGATGTTGCAGGCAAAAAACCATCATGTTGGATGGGTCGCCATCGCATTTAGTGCGGTGCTCAATGTTGTCCAAGTTAGCGTAGGGGTTACGCTGTTCGAGCCATTTGGTGAGGCTGCTGGCCAGGTTGAGGCGCTCGCGCCTACCGCAGGCGCGGTCGTTGCTTTTTCTTTCATGATCTACAACGCAGCAAAATTCCTTCTGGGATTTGCGGCTCTCATTTTCGGATTAGTGAAAAAGAATGCGGGAGCGAAGATGTTGGGTGGCTTGACCGCTCTGGTAGGCGCCGTTGCTATGATAGCCAACGCACTTTTAATCGTCTTTGGTCGAGATGGCTTTCTGCAGCCATCTGTCGCCGGCGCGACAGGCGTCTTCGCGACACTGCTGCTAGCTCTCTGCCTGATGAGCATCGCCCAGGAAGATTGAAGCGTTAACAAAACGAACTTGGTAGCTTCAGAATCGCTTGGGCTGAAAAGAACACTGCGAAACGGACAGTACTGACATGCCAACGCATCGCGCCGCTATGGGAGCGCGCAACTATCCGAAGCTCGGCTCATCACTTTTGAAGCACGCCAGCGGTATCAACCCGAATCGGTAAGATAACGGGCAGTTGAAGCCCGTGGTTCTAGATTTTGAGCGCCGGAGCGTCATTCGAAGTGTTGGCCATATCCTGATGCAGAGTGCGCCCCGCAGTATAGTAGTGGTACGCGCACCATATATTTAGAAAAGTCAGGACGAATAGCGCCCAACGTAATGACTCCTTTCCATACTCTGGTGCAAACCAATCACTCATGATGCCGACCAGTTGAGGGCCAAATCCCATGCCGATGATGTTGAGCACAAACAGCACGATACTCGAGGCCAATGCTCGCATCCGCAATGTGACTAAACTTTGCACGAGCGCGAAAGTCGGGGCCAGATAGAAGCCACCAAAGAAGGCGGGGACGACATATAGAATCAATGCGGTCGTGAGATCATCTACCCAAAAGACGCCAGCCAGGAAAGGTACGTATCCCGCTTTCCCCGCAGCGACCACCCAAGTACGCCAGCGTTCATCGCGCCGCGCCAACACATCGGCCAACTTGCCTGCACTGAAAGTGCCCATGGCACCGATAAGCCCGGTCATTAGCGCCAGTGTTAAGCCTACTTCAGTGGGACTTAAACCGTGAGAGCGAACCAAGAATGTTGGCATCCACAGAGTAAAACCATAGCCAATGAAACCCGCGATGGCGGCTCCTATGGTCAAGTGGCGGGTCGATCGCACACGCCACATATGGCTTGCTACCGTTCTAAACGCGGGTGCCTGGTCAGCAACGTTGTCAGCGTCTCGGTCGGCCTCCGCTTTTTCAGACGCGCCACGACGTGGTTCTGACACGGTAAAGTACAATAACGCGGCCACCAACAACCCTGGCAAACCAACGATGACAAAGGTTGCGCGCCAGCCGTAGTTCTCGCTCAACCAACCACCGCCTAAATAGGCGAGTAACAAGCCAATGTTCACGCCTAAGGCAAAGATTCCCATGGCGGTACCGCGGGTTTCCGGCGGAAACAGATCAGAGATAATCGAGTGAGATGGGGGCGTTGAACCAGCCTCGCCAATCCCTACGCCAATACGCGCTAACGCCATTTGGGCGAACGTTTGAGCGTAGCCGCACAAAACAGTCATACCACTCCAGACAGAAATGGCAATGGCGATAATATTCCGACGATTGGTGTGATCTGCCAGCATGGCAATCGGCATGCCCAATGTCGCGTAGAAAATTGCGAAGGTTAAGCCAACCAGAAAACCCATGGCGGTATCGCTTGCGCCAAGTTCAAGACGAATGGGCTCGAGTAACATGCCCATGATCTGTCGATCAACTTGACTAGAGGCATACACCAAGGTCAAAACGCCAACGGCATACCATCGGTACCAAGACTTTTGTTGCAGATAACCTCTCAGGCCGTGATGCTCGGCGGCATCAGCCTTCATGTAGAATGGCTCATGTGGATGTTCCTGTTGTGTACCTGCCTGTTAATGTTTCGATATCTAAGCACTGGCATGAATGAAAGGCGAGGCACCGCTTACGTGTGACACCTTTATTGGCAGCTGATTGTCGAAAGCTACAGAATTTGTGAAAGCGATTGGCTATTTATTGGCCGCCCGACGTGCTTCTTCGCTATCGAAGCTCCTTCCGAAGGGCATTTGGACATTGCCTGGTCCGGGTTTTTCACCCCCGGTGGGCACCATGCCATGCTCCTCAATTGAGGCTTGGAAGGGTAGGGTGAGCTGGCGAATGATACTAAACATCCATAGATACCCTTGATGCGTGATGTCGTTGCTCTCTTTTGGATCGACCTCGACATGAAATATTTTCGGCGTCCACATCCGGTCGATGTCAGTTTCACGAGGGTGCGGGTTTTCGCCTTGAAAGTGGACCTTAAACGAACGCCACTTTAGCGCGGACATTTCATTTCCACGGAAAAACAGAACGCTCTCTCGTGCGGACTTTTCGGTCTCACCGAGGAAAAAATCGCTCTGATCCACTCCATCTATCGGGCGGTCATCAGGCACGTCCGCGCCGGTGATGGCCGCCAGAGTTGGAAAGATATCGTGGATCGCCACAATCTCATTAGACACCTGGTCGGGTTTAATTTTGTTTGGCCAGCGAATCATCATGGGGGTGCGGACGGATCCTTCGAATGAAGATCCAAGATAGCCGCGAAAGGGGCCCGTATCTCCGATCCAAGGGTACTCGGCTCGATCGGGACCGTTGTCACTGGCGTAGATGACGATCGTATCTTTTTCTAGATCCAGTCGGTCTAGCGCTTCAAGGACTTCTCCAACCCGGTGGTCGTGCTCAAGCATGACGTCACCGTAGCGACCTGCGGTCGAGCGTCCTTCAAAATCAGGGTGCGGAATGGACGGGTGGTGGACCAGAGACCAAGAGACGACGAGAAAGAATGGATTGTCTTCGTTGCGCTGTTCTAGATATTCAATCGACTTCTGTTGAATGCTTTCATCGATAAAGCGTCGACTTTCGTAGTTGTACTCTCCAGTGGGTTTAACACCTTTACCTGCTTCGCCTTCTAGAAGATAGAACTTTGGAATTTGACCTTCTGGAAATCCGACTGAACGTGAGAAATTGACTAAGCCGGTGCTGTTTGGGAACCCCCACCATTTGTCGAACCCTTGGTCTGTGGGGAAGCGGCCTTTGCTCGCGCCCAAATGCCACTTTCCAAAGAGTGCCGTGTCGTAGCCCTCGTCCTTGAGCGTTTCGGCGAGTGTAGTTTCCCAGGGGGCAAGACCTTGAGGCAATCCAGGTGTTGGCGTTGCGATGGTGGTGCCCGAACGAACTGCATAACGGCCGGTTAAGAGTGCCGAACGCGAGGGCGTACAGGTGAGTTCGACGTTGAAATTGGTTAGGCGCATGCCTTCTTGAGCCAACGCATCAATGCGAGGGGTTTCGGCACCACGGATACCGCCGCCACCATAAATCCCAATATCGCCATAGCCCAAGTTGTCACTGAGCAGTATGAGGATGTTTGGTTTGTCTTGCGCAACGACGCTGGCGCTAAAGACGATTAAGAACAGGCTGACTAGTATTCTGCGCATTGTTATTCGTTAAATGTCGTTTGTTAACAATAATTGTACCATGCAGTTCAACTTTAGGTGCCCCAATTTTAGGAATTTTGTTGGGCGCGGAGGTTCATATTGTCGATCTTAGAGTAAATCAATGAAAAAAATACTGTTAGTGGGGTTCATTCTCGTGGTTTGTCTGGTGATCGCAGCTTTTGTGTTCGTTCCCGCAAATGTGCGGGATGTGATGATGGTTCGAGCACTCACGACCGAGTCGCATGTAAAAACGTACGGCGTGCCTGAGAAGACATCGTGGCGACCACAAGGTGTTCGCCGTACAACAACAGTATTTGACGATATTAACGGGCGACAGGTCGGGTACGCCAAAGCACTGCACTCGGATACACAAGGGTCCGATGAAGTGGGCACTGTCGTCGCACCGACCTTGGTGCTTGATTGGATTGCTGAGCCTGATCAGTTTGTGGCCGAGGGACCTGTGTTTGATGCGCAGGGTAACGTCTATTTCACCCCACTGTTTGGTTCGGAAGACCTACTTCTCGTATCGCTCGACCCTAAGGATGGGTCAAGACGTTGGGCGTTAGAGGAAGCGGGTGCGGGGGCAGGATCGCCCATGATTGTCACCGATCCGGTGACGGGTGACGAACTGATCTATTTGGCCACCTATCAGCGGGTCTTGGCGGTGACAACGGATGGCGAAGTACTTTACGACCAACCGTTTGGTATTCCGACAGATGCGACAAACCCGAATCCGTCGGGCCAACACTGTTATGGCGTCAATCACCATCTTCAAGCGGATGCGATTATTGCCCTGGTAGGCGATGGACATATCGGGGTTTTTGATCGAACCACTGGAGCGCCCTTGTTGGACGCGCCGTTTCTTTTGCCGGGTGCGAAAACGCCAGTGAACAATATCAGTCTTCCCGAATCGACCACCCGTAACGCCAATCGAGACATGTCGCACTTCCTTCGGCCTGAACTAAAGATTCCAGGTGCCGATCCAATTGGCGGATTGATGCATGGTGTCTCGGGCGAGCTGCAGAAAGTGACGAACTACTTTTCGATCGACAAAAATACAGGCCGGATTTGGGTCGCCGCGTCTCTGCCTGATGAAGCCGATGGGAAAGAAGATGGCTGGTCTGACTATGGTGGTCTCTATGGACTCGACCTGGTGAAAGACGAAGCAGGGGCCTATCAGATGGAGGTCAAGATCGTCTTCCAAATCGATGGCGGAACATCATTCACGCCAGCCGTTAGCGCAGATGGATCACGCATCTATCTCGCAGATGCTTATGACACGGTGTATGCGGTGGATGCTGTCACCGGAGAGGAAATCTGGTCGGTATTTGTCGGCAGTAAGGTCACAGGCTCCATTACTGTGGCGACCGACAACGGAGAGATTTACGCCAACACTCGCACCGAGATTCTACAAATTCTAGAGGATGAAGAGGGCGCAACGCGTGGATGGACCGCGAACCTCGATATGTACACCACGGGTCGATTCCAGGAGAACTTCAAGGCGTTGGGCGCCGAGGTGGTCGAAAACGGAATTGCGTTTACCGGGGCTGTTGGCATTGCCAAGCCGAAACAGAAATTTCCCTTCAAAATAGGCGCTGGTTTGTTGGATCGTGAGACGGGTGAGATACGTTACTTTGCTGAGGGAGGTGAAGACTCCGTATCGTCTATGGCCACCGGACCTGGTGGTGAGATTTACATTGGTAACTCACCAATGCGACGCATTCTTGCCAGGGTGGCCTATGGGGCAGATAACAGCCCAAATCCGCCAGTCGGTGGCATCAGTAAATTTCGACCAGCAGATCCTTGGCTGGTCGCAAGAGATGCCCTCTTTGCAGCGGCAAATCGTGCAGGCAATGCAGCGAAAATAACCGATGCCCACCCGAATGCGGCAGAGCAAGACTTGTATCAAATCACGCTGCTCATCGAGCAAGCGGTGAATGCGCTCGCTTCAGATGGAAGTCAACCCGCCACAAACAGTTCGGTGGTGCAATTTTTAACTGGCGTGAACAGCGAGGCTTACACACAAGACAACCTGTTGGCGCTGCAGACGGCGTTGGTTTCAAGCTACGAAACGCTGGAGCAGGCGTATGCCAACTGAACGACTATCCGCTCTGCAGACTGAGTTCATCAAGCTTTCGCCCGGAGGTTCACGGTGACTTGGTCTATCTGTGGTTCGCGATGGGTTCGAACCGCCATGTGTCTCGCTGCGTTTACTTTCGTCAGTGTGGATGCAGTCGCGGTGGAGCTCACAGCGCGTGAAAACGCGGTGTTCGGTCAAATTTGTGCACGCTGTCATGCGCGTCCGGACATAGGCGTCCCGCTTATCGGTGATGCAGCGGAGTGGCAACGCAGAGGTGCGGCAGGTTTTGAGCAAATGGTGCGTAACACGATTGTCGGTGCTGGCGATATGCCGCCGTTGGGGACGTGTGCATTCTGCACCGAAACTGAGATTCGGAATCTGGTTCAGTTGCTGTCAGGGCTATCACCTGAAGAGGCGGTGACACCGTGAAAAATGATCTCAACCGACGGGACTTACTCAAAGCTGCGTTTGTTGCTGGCAGTATTGGTTTGCTGCCCGGGTGTCGCCAGGAAACAACAGGCCCCACGCAGTCTTTGGGCGTCGACTATGTCGAGGGCGAACCTTTACCTTGGATTAACTGGTCGAGCAATCAAGCTTGTCGACCCGCTGAAAGATTAGCGCCAGCGACGGAAGAGAGTTTGGTAGAGCTGTTAACGCAAACTAGTGGCTCGATTCGACCTGTCGGATCCGGACACTCCTTCAGTGCCTTGGTACCGACAGACGGATCACTCGTTGCCACAGATCTACTCAGTGGCGTGATCAGTACAGACGATGAACGCCAACAAGCCGAGGTATGGTCGGGTACCAGACTGCACCAGCTGGGACCCGCGCTTGAAGCACACGGTCAGGCACTTACTAACCTGCCGGATATTGACTACCAGACCATCGCGGGTGCGACCGCGACCTCAACGCACGGCACGGGTGTGAGTATGGGTTCTCTGTCTTCGTTGGTCTCGGGTATGACGCTGGTGACGCCGAAAGGTGAGTTGGTGCAATGTAGTCGTGAAAACGAGCCAGACCTTTTTCGCGCGGCACAGTGCGGTTTGGGCGCACTTGGGGTAGCTTCGAGAGTCGTCATAGACACGGTCCCGAAGTTCGACTTGGTTGAACATTCTTCCTTCGAAAACGTGTTCGACATTTTGGAAGACATAGAGGCTGAAAAAGCCAATAACCGTCATTTCGAATTCTTAGTCTTCCCGCATACGTCGATAGCGCTGGTCATTCGGACTAACGAGGCGGATGAGTCCACGCCACGTGTGCTCACACCCGAAGATCCGACGGCGGTGTATCAAATTCGGGATGCGTATCAAAGTCTCGGGACGGTCCCCGTCGTGGGTGACTACCTGTACGACTTTGCGCTCAGCCAAGGACTGGACGGCGAAGCGCAGGTCCGGTCCGGCGCATCTCACGTTGTGTTAACGCACGATCGTGTGGTTCGGTTTCGTGAAATGGAATACACCGTACCCGCTGAGGTGGGTCCTGATTGCGTCCAAGAAATTTTGGATACGATCAAGTCCAAGAACATCCCGGTGGTGTTTCCAATCGAATATCGCTATGTCCAAGCCGATGATGTTTGGATGAGCATGTTCTACGAACAGGACGGCTGTTCCATCTCGGTGCACCAGTTTGCAGATGAAGACCACCGAGCCTATTTTGCGGAGATTGAGCCCATCTTTTGGAAATATGGGGGCCGGCCGCATTGGGGGAAATTGCACACACTCGATCACTCGGAGCTCTCTAAGCTCTACCCGCATTGGAAAGACTTTCTAGCGGTACGAGAAGCAGTCGATCCGACTGGACGGATGTTGAATACCCACTTAAAACAATTGCTGGGGGTTTAGCCATGCGACGTCGTGCTTTAATCGCCGGGGGAACAGGGTTGGTCATTGGCGGTGCGGTGTGGTCATTGAAACCGAGCGCGCGAGGCAATGGCGGTCATAACACCTATTTCACGCAGCTCAATGGGCTGATGAAAAAAGAAGGTGACGGTCGACCGACGATGTTGATTGATCTAGATGCGCTGGACCACAACATTCAGGTGACCTTGGCGGAATTGGGGTCTAGATCGCTGCGTATCGTGGCGAAGTCCTTGCCCAGTATTCCGTTACTCAACTATGTCAGCCAGGCTTCTGGCAGTCATCGCCTCATGGCGTTTCATGAACCCTTTATTGGTCAGATGGGTGCGCCGGAAACGGATGTCTTACTTGGCAAGCCCATGCCTGTCACTGCGGCAGCCAAATATTACGCCCGCCCGCAGCGCCATCTGTTTGATGCGAGTAAACAGCTTCAGTGGCTGATCGATACGCCCGAACGACTCGCACAATATGCGGCACTCGCTGAAACGAACAACCTGCCGTTAAACCTCAACATAGAAATTGATGTCGGACTACACCGAGGTGGGGTGTCTGATCCCAACGTGCTTCGGAGCATGCTCGCCACCATTCAAGCGCATACAAATCTGCGATTCACTGGCTTGATGGGGTACGACCCTCATGTTGCAAAGATGCCGGATGCGTTTGATGGACGCGCGGATGAGTTTAACAACGTTCAAACTATCTATGCGGACATGTTAGCAGTGACGAAAGAAATCGATCACACCGGCCTGACGCTCAATGCGGCGGGGAGTCCGACCTACCAACTATGGAATGAGGTGAACGGGCTCGCGAACGAACTTTCCGTTGGGTCCGGTTTGGTCAAGCCGCTCGATTTCGATATCCCAACCCTTGCGAACCACAAACCTGCGTTGTTCATCGCAACACCGGTATTGAAAACCTCACCCGGTGTGCGTATTCCTGGTTTTGATGCGTTAGGCAAGATTCAAGGTGCGTGGGATCCAAATCGGGACCGAACGTTTTTTGTCTATGGTGGTTATTGGAAAGCAGCGCCGGTCTCTCCAGAGGGGTTGGTACTCAATGAGCTCTTCGGGCGAAGTACCAATCAAGAAATGCTAAATGGCTCATCTGATGTGGTGTTAGGTGTAGACGATTACGTGTTCTACCGTCCCACGCAAAGTGAATTCACGATGCTCCAATTCGGTGAGATTTTGGGGGTGCGTGGTGGTCGGATTGAATCGCGTTGGGCACCTTTTTCATGGGCTTAGACGTCCTGTTGGATTTTATGGGCGTTTTTGTCTTTGCGCTCTCCGGTGCACTGCTTGCCGCCCGAAAGGGCATGGACATCTTCGGCATGCTCGTCCTTGCCTTAATGCCCGCAGTTGGCGGGGGCACGGTGCGAGATGTGCTGATCGGCCAGCCTGTGTTTTGGCTAGAGGACAATCGTTACTTGATGCTCACGGTCGTCGCATCGGTCGCCGTCTTTTTTGGGCAACGCTTTATCGATAGCCGAGAACGCATGTTGATGTGGGCGGATGCCATTGGCCTCTCTGTGTTTTGTGTACTTGGTGCGTCAAAGTCTTTGGCCGTGGGCATGTCCGTGTCCGCGTCGGTGGTCATGGGGATCGCCACTGCAGTCGCAGGTGGCATCATACGCGATGTGATTGCAAACGAAGTGCCTTACATCTTACGGAAAGAAATCTACGCCACGGCAGCATTGGTGGGTGCGACCAGTTACGTGCTGTTAGAACTGTGGGGTGTCTCCTCAGCAGAATGGATCGCGATCTTTGCGGCGTTGACTGTACGTGGTTTGGGAATTGTTTATGGCTGGTCGCTGCCAAAGTCACGGGACTATGAATCGGTCAATCGAGGGACGCAATGAATTTCAAAAAATGGTTATCGACCGCCTTAATCCTGTTTGTTGGCGGAGTTTTAGCACTCATAGTGACACTGGTGCTTGTGCTCGATGCGCCCACGCCATTGCGGCATGGCATCGAACTGGCAGCTTTGTCACTTGAAGAGGCCGATGTTCAATCAACGCTTAACGTTGTCGAAAAGCAGCGACGCCCAAATGTCGTGTTTATTCTCGCGGATGACCTCGGTTATGGGGACTTGCAGGTCTACGCCGACACGCCCATCAAAACGCCTAGTCTGACGCGTTTGGCGGATGAGGGGATGCGCTTCGATAACTTCTATGCACCGGCGCCGTTGTGCTCCCCGTCTAGAGCCGGTTTCCCCCCAGGCCCAGGCGGATTTCAGGAGTGGTTGGGCGAGCGAGGGAGTGCTGTGCTTGCCGCGCTCGGCACGTTGGATATGCGTGACGGTGGTAACTTGGTCAATGGCCTGCCGCTATTTGAGCTCACGATCGCAGAAGGTTTGAAACAGGCTGGGTATCGCACTGGGATCGTCGGTAAGTGGCATCTTGGTGATTTCAAGCGGTGGCCAGAATTTCACCCATCGCAACACGGCTTTGATTATTTCGCCGGTTTTAATGCGTCCAATGATGATTGGCCCGCCGCGTACTTCGAAGGGCATGAGGAGATTGTTGAAGACATCGGCATTGATCAATCGCACTACACGCAAGTGTTCACGGAAAAGTCGATTGAGTTTGTTGAACGACACGCGCAGTCACCTTTCTTTCTCATGGTGTCTCACAAGGATCCTCATCAACCTTTTTTCCCTTCCGCTGACTTCGCGGGTCAATCAGACGCGGGCCCGTACGGGGATGCCGTTGAAGAATTAGATGCGAGTGTCGGCGAGATCCTCGCTGCGCTCGAACGCTTGGGCGTGGCGGATCATACACTTGTGGTTTTTGCCAGTGACAACGGCCCTTGGTATGAGGGCAGTGCTGGTGCGTTGCGGGGTAGGAAGGGGGTTTCTCATGACGGCGGATACAAAGTACCTTTTATCGTCCGCTACCCGGCGGTGATCGGTGCGAACGAAGTGGAATCTGTACCGGTGACCGGTCTAGATCTGCTCCCAACGATCTTTGGTTTTGCTGGCGTTGATCTACCGCAAGATCGAACGATTGACGGTGTGCGTCTGTTTAATGAGGCAGGCCAGATCGAGGTCGACCCGATGCGACCTATATTCATGTCGGCGGGTTTTGAGTTTGAAGCGGTTCGCTCTGGTGATCTGAAATTCTTAAGTCAAGCCAGTACGTATTTATGGCCCTTTCCGATCGATAAACCCGTCGGTATTGGTGCTGCGCTTGCGCCTCGATACACACCTGCAGACGGCGACTTTACGATCGATAAGCTCAAACATTGGCCAAGTCTTTATGACTTGTCGGTCGATACGTCGGAATCGTACGACATCTCTCCGAACGAACCAGAAAAAACAGAGGCCATGAGTCGCTTACTCAAGGATTGGAACCGCGATTTTTTGAGGGATGTGTCTGGGACGGAAGGGCGTGAGTGAGGGATGCGTAGTTTGAAGCCCTTACGCTTTCGGTGGATCGGCTGTGTTTTCAGAGTTCGGGTGTGATGCCGAGGTATTGCCACACCAAACGCACCAGTTGTTTTTCGAATTCGTCGTTATCGAAGAGCTCAGGTTGGAATACGACCGCATTTTGGACAACACCGAGGACTGAGCTCATGAGTACAAATGTTCCGATATCGCTAAATTGCGGGGGCAGTTCTCGTCCGCTATGTAATGCGGCTTCTTCAAATTTTGATTTGATCAGTTTCCCGATGAGACTGTCGTTGGGGTTTTGCCGGGTGGTCGCGAACATGGTTTGTACGATGAACGATCGTGCATTCGCCCTGGATTTATGAGATTCGATCAGCGAGCGGACAATACTTTCGATGGTTTCAAGAATCGTATCTTGGGATCCAGCTTCGAGTCCCTTGCGAATGTCTTCGACCAGCTGTCGACGATAGGTACGAAGAATCGACGCCATTATTTCTTCTTTATTAGAGAAATACTGATAGAGGGTCCCAACCGATACACCGGCACGATCGGCGACGTGATTGGTCGATGTACCTTCGTAACCCAGCTCGTCAAAAACCTGAATCGCCGCTTCCAAAATGGTCGCAACTGTCTGTTTTCCACGCTCTTGTGTGGGTTTTTTCCTAACGTTATCGACGGCTTGCATATTTTTTGTCCGATGCTGATTTTGCAGAAGTATGCGAGTACTGAAACCTGAATAATATTCGTATAATAAACGAAATCCAAGAGAAGGATATAGATTGTGTCAACAGCATTAAATTTCTTACCCATATTCCTCAGTCTGATACTGATTGAATATGTTGTCGGGCGCTTCAAAGGCCGCTCGCTCTATTCCCGCACTGAATCCGGTTTGAGCATCGGTATCGCATTGGGTCAACAGCTCATTCGCTATCTGGGCCTAAGCCTACGTGCTGCCATGCTCTTCCTTCTATGGGAATTCAAGTTGTTTGAGTTACCTAAAGACAATATCGGGTATTGGGTCGCACTCTTCTTTTCCGTGGAGTTCACCTACTACTGGTTTCACCGTATGAGTCACGAAGTGAGATGGTTTTGGGCCAACCACTCGGTACATCATTCGATTGAAGAAATGAACATCCTGGCGGCGATCCGCTTTGGATGGACGGGGTGGATCAGTGGCGCTTTCATTTTCCATGCACCCTTAGCCATTATTGGATTTCACCCTGTACATATTGCGCTCATGTTGGGATTGAACCTGGCTTATCAAAGTTGGATTCACACAACACTGATCGGCAAGCTGCCGCTGATAGAAGGCATATTGAACACACCGAGTGCGCACCGTGTTCATCATGCGAGCAACGCGGACTATCTGGATCGCAATCACGGTGGTGTCACCATGATCTTTGATCGGGTTTTTGGCACTTACGTCGAAGAGCGCGAAGATACACCGGTTGAGTTTGGACTCGTCAAACCAGCACCTAGTAAAAATATTTTTCGGGTGACCTTGAACGAATGGATTCGGATGGTTGCTGACCTACGCAGCAGCCCGATAAAGCACTGGCCTGGCTATCTATTTGGACCACCCGGTTGGGCGCCAGATGGACAAGGCATCACCAGTAAAGACCTACGAGATCAGTACCGATTGGAGCACCCGAACCAAGTGTCGCCGGTCAAGCTAGATCAAAGTTATACCTAAGGCGGAAGAACGCCACGGAATAAGATCCTAAGTAACCTATTGGAGGTACCACAATGAATTTAAAAAGAATCACGCTATTGCTCATCGCCTGTCTCACAGCCCCAACCATTTATGCTGACGCAGTTGGCGTATGGGATGTCACAACCACGACAAAGCGTGCTGATCTGAAAACAGAACTTCACATTGAGCTGCAGGATGGTGCTTTCAAGGCCACCGTGACACCGCCTCAAAGGGGCAAGGCTTCAGTAGATAACTTCAAAGTCGATGGCGACAAAATCGAATTCACTTTGCTTCGTTCGATTCGTGGTCGTAGCTTCAGTTTCGACCACGCCGGAACGATTGAGGGTGACAAGTTCTCAGGTGAAGCCAAGACGGCGAAAGGCAAACTCATTCCTTTTGAAGGGATTCGACGTTGAGCATCAGATTTTATCTGACGCGCCTTATCGGGTCTGATTCGAGACCATGAACGCGCACTTGCCCGTAATGCTCGCGATCGGAATGCTCGGGATGGCCATCACCGAGGATTCAATGGCATTGGAGCCGGGAACCTTGGTGCCGTTGGTTGCAGAGCATGAGAGTGATCCGAAGCAAAGGGGTTGTGAGTCGGTGGGTGATTCGTCTTCTTGTATCGCTTCTAGCCCAGCGGCCAGGGAAGCACTGCCGTCAGTTGCGCACCGCATGCGTCATCGCAATCTCGTCTCTTCTCAACATCGGCAAATGCGGCTGCGACGTCTGCAGCGAACACATAAAACCAAACTGATACAGAGGAAACGTTAGAGAAAGATTGAACGCTGTCACTCAGCGTTCCTTAACGTATAAACAAACAAGCAAGAGAACGTCACCATGAACTTTGTACCCAAACTTTCGATATTTATTACTGCCCTGTCTATTGCGGTGTGTGGCGTGGCTGCGCCTAACGCGGATCTATCAGGGACATACGACAGCGGTACTGTCACGCCTTTGGAGCGTCCAGAAGCGTTTGGTGATAAGCAGTTCATGTCCGCGGAAGAAGCACAATCCACGTTGGCTGCGTTGGAAGAGAAGCGTCGATTAGCCAATCAAGAAAGTGATCCTGATCGAGGTGCTCCGGTCGTAGGCGGTGATGGCAACCTAAATTCTGGTGCAGGCGGCGTCGGTGGCTACAACCAATTCTGGGTGGATCCGGGTTCGGTGCTGTCGGAGGTTGATGGCAAAGTCCGAACGTCGATCATTTATGAACCGACCAATGGTCGAAGACCCAAGTTTACTTTTGATGCGCTGATGAAGTTGGCGGACACGTACCGATCCTATCGCACACCGAATGACGGGACTGCGAATTGGTTAGCCAAAAGGGGGCCGGGGCCATACGACGGTCCGGAAAGTCTGGCGCCGCCAGAACGCTGCCTCATGAGCTTCACGCCAAGCGTGCCGAATATTCCTGGGCTCTACAACAACTACAGAAGAATTGTGCAGACAGATTCGCACGTCATGATTCTGAACGAGATGGTGCATGATGCACGTATCATCCGTATCGATTCAGCGCATGCACCAGGCGCACTCAAGTCGCGCCTAGGCGACTCCGTGGGTCACTGGGAGGGGAATACTTTGGTGGTGAATACCAAGAATTTTTCTTCTGTGAATTCACTGCCAGGTGCTGACGAAAACTTGGAAGTAACGGAGTACCTGACCCGATTGGATGATGGCAACCTACACTATCGCTTTACCATCGTTGACCCCAGTGCTTGGAAAGAGCAGTGGAGTGGTGAATACATTTGGCAGTCTAAAAACGAAGACAAGGTCTATGAGTATGCGTGCAAAAGGGGAGTTAAAAAGGTAGCCTCTGAGCCGGTGTTCCGATGTCGTTCCGACGACTTGCCCCCAGCTAGAACCCATGTGGGGCTACGCAAACTCAACACCGAACTTCTTTCCTCGGGCCCCTTTGGCTACGTAGATGTCGAAGGGCTTGGTCTTGTTCCCGTCGATATCGATGTGAGCCCTTTGGATCACTCAGGCTCTTCGAAAGAAGGCGTTTCCTACACCTAGAAGGGCCATGATGGTTACGCCCCGATATTTGCCTATGTGGGCACTCAAGGCCACATGCTTGAGTGCGAACTTCGGCCCGGTAAACAACATTGTCAGTCGGGAACGACCGCGTTTATTGCCCGCAGCGTTGAAACGCTCCAAACCCTGGGCCTGGGTGGAAAATGTTTGCTTCGGCTTGATAGTGGCAACGCTGCGGCCGATAACTTCGACGCGTTTGGGGATCATTATTTTATCGTAAAGCGAAATCCTCGCCGCGAATGTCCTGAACAAATGCTGGCCCTTGCACGCCGAGTTGGAGACAAACAAGACAGTCGTGAAGGCAAGAACGTTTACACAGGCCTTTTCGATCATTTCCATCCCGGTGGTGACCAAAACCGCCCTTGTGTCCCGGTGGCCTTCGAAGTGATTGAACGCACTATCGATATCGATGGTCAGAAACTTCTGGTTCCTAAACTTGAGGTGAACACCTGGTGGACGAACCTCTCTTGTCGTGCCAAGACGGTGCTAGATCTCTATCATGGACATGGCCCCAGCGAGCAGTACCACAGTGAACTCAAAAGCGATCTTGATGTTGAGCGATTGCCTTCGGGGAGACTCTGTGCCAATAAGATTATTCTGTTATGCGCCATGGTGGCCTTCAACCTATTGCGCGGTCTTGGCCAAGAGGTCATCAAACGGGCTGGGCTTGCCCCGCAGAAAATCAACATCCCGCGCTGGCGAATCAAAACGGTTCTCAAAAATATCGTTTATTGCGCGGTTCGATTGGTCCGCCACGCCGGACGAATTGAACTTCACTTTGGCAAGCGTTGTCGCTGGTCTGAAGTGATACAAGATATTGCCCATTCCTTCGCATAGCCCTCCGTGCACCTTTAACAATACTCTAAGGCGACTGCCCAAGGAGGCCTACGCCCCAAAATGGTCAAATCAGAGTGAATCTAACCTGTACGCTCAAAAAATTCATCAGGGTGATACTTGCCGGTCCGAATCCGCCCAAAAGCGAGCATCTCAAGGAAAAAATTTTCAACTTTTGAGCCCCAAAATGCCTTCCGAAGCGATAGCTGACGGATTCAGGTAAATATAACATATCCGTCTTTATACGGGTTATTCATCATGCCCTGCCTCCTTCTATCTGATAAAAGTTGTTTTAGATCTATTGACGACGATATGACAACACCCAAGATGGCTACAGCGAGAATCCCTAAGAACATGGTGATGTTTCGTCCTGCAAAAGTCACAGCGGGACTATTTCCATAACCGATCGTCGTTGCCGTCTGCCAAACCTGCCAAACTGCCTCATTCCAGGCGATATTCTCCACAAACTTAAGCCCTACCGTGAAAACCGCGGTACCCATCATAAGATATAATACAAATTCAAGAAGGTTCGCAACCACCATAGGTATATCATCCTGGATCCGTCAGTTAAACGTGGGATTTCTGTGCGAATGCTTTGGAGGCAAAAGGTTGCAAAAAAACGCAGGCGCACCCGCTGGGTGCGTCGAGGCTTTTTTGTAATTCCTTTTGGCCCAAATGGTTCGTGCAGAAAACCGCGTTTAACTGACGGATCCAGGATCATCTTTTCCTCGAATCTTTATTAACATCCATCGTATAAACATATCTTGTCCTCGTATCTCTTACTGGTAAGGAAATGAAGGTGGGTTTCTTTTGGATTCATTTTTTCCTCGAAACAACATATGAGAACCCCATTTCAACAAACCGAAAAGAAAAATAATGATTGTAACTAAAAAGAAGATTGAACCTCCAAAAAACAACCAAATGCGTGTTTTTTCAATGATTAAAACAAAAACAAACGTCATCGCAATGATTGTGGCTAATCCGTAAATCCGATCAAATCCTGGAATATGATCGAAAGAGATATTTTTTTTCATAAGAACCAATGTCACGACCATTGAAAGGATCGGTAGAAAATAGACGAGCATATTCACATTCATTAAGTTTGATTTTGTGAAAAATAGGGCATACGCAATCAGAACGATCGACAGCATTCCCGGAAAAGCCACTAGATAAATGATAACGGTATACACATACCGCCAAGGTGACACAGCCATAATCGTACGGCGATGAAGCATGGGTAATACAAGCACTGTGCCTGGAAACAGGGCAAAGATTAGCAATAGAATAGCCGGATTATTCCCCGCGATTTCAATCATCTCATTTAACGTCATTCTTTTTCCTCTATTTCCAGTTCCGCCACCCTTTTAAATAATAGTTTAAGACAATAGGATCATCTAAGGTACTGAAATTTTTGTTTTCCTCCAAGAGGTCCTTTTCAAAGATAAACAAGGACTGAATGATATCTTTTTCTAAATATTTTGTCTGAACAGAAAGAGGCGCTTCATGGGGTCGATACTTAATATTGGATGCCATAACAAATCCCCAATCTCCAAATGAAGGAACGTTCACATGATATGGATACACGTTTAAAAACCCCGCCTCTTTAACGGTATTTTTAATGCACCAAAAAGCTTCTTTCGCAAAAAATGGACTGGTGGCTTGTGTAACAAAAACGCCGGTTTTTGATAATCTGGATTTAACGAGCTGAAAAAATTCCTTGCTATAGAGCCTCGCTAAAGAAACATTATTGGGGTCAGGCAGATCCGCAATAATAATATCAAAAAGGCGATATATTTTGCCTAAATAAACAAAAGCATCTTCATGAGTAACCTGAACTCGTGGATCCTCTAGACTCCTATTATTGAGAACCTTTAAATGATGATCGGTTCGCCCTATTCTGGTTATTTCAGGATCTAGATCGACTAAATCTATCTTTTCAACTTCAGGATATTTGAGGACTTCTCTGGCAACCAAGCCATCCCCACCTCCTAGAATAAGGATATTTTTCTTGTGGGAAGTAAGTCCTAGAGGGATATGGACCAAGGGTTCATGATATCGATATTCATCAATACTTGAAAACTGAAGATTGCCATCCAGAAAGAGGCGGAGATCTTTCTTATTTCTTGTCATAACAATTTTTTGAAACTTACTTTGACGGGAGAATATAATTTGATCTTCGTAAAGGCGATTACTCCAATGTTTCAGGAAATAGTGGGCCGCAAAAAAGAACGAACATAAAAGGGTGCAAACGAAAATCAACCCGCCAACATACTTTTTAAAATCTCGCCCTTTTAGCTGATTCGAAAAACACCACACATTAAGCACACCTATTCCCATATTTATAATACCAAAAAATAGCGCACTTCTAAACGTCCCCAATAGAGGCAGCAAAATAAACGGAAAGATCAGCGTCGCTACTAATGCCCCCAAATAATCGACAGATAAAACGTTTGAAATATTGAATTTCAGCAAATAATGTTTCTCCATGATTCTTGTTAAAAGAGGAATTTCCAAGCCAATTAAAACACCAATGCTTAAAATCAGAAACACCATGACAAGATAGTAGGCATGGGTAAAAGCATAGGCAAAATAGAGGATGGGCACACTCATGCCGCCCAGGAATCCTAAGAAAATTTCTAACCCGATAAACTTCGATAGAAGATTTTTGTTAATCAGGCGAGAAATGTATGAACCGAATCCCATAGCCGCCATATAAAGGCCAATGGTTATAGAAAACTGCCGAATGCTATCTCCGAGGAAATAAGAAGAGACGGTGCTGATTAATAACTCATAGATGATTGAGCAAAGACCCGCTATAAAGGTCGAAACAATAAGAATAAAAGATTCTTTACTGGAAGTCTTTTTGGGAAGTTCGATAGAATAAGACAGATCGGGCACTATTTACCCCCATGTATCCCGCCTCCCTGGTGAGTAGGACCACTTGTACTACCTTTTCTTACAGAAGGACCTGAAGGATAATATCGGGGACCTGACCCCCAATACCAAAGAGATGGGCCACGATGATAACCGCGATAACCCGCATAGCCCCATCCTCGAAAACTCAACGATAAGAGCAAAAAAAAGATGATCGGCAACACGATGAACAACCCTATAACCATACTTCCGCTTTTATTATTCATGATTTTGTATTAACTCCCTAAAGAAGAATGCTTCGCTCGTTGATAAAAAATGATTCCTAAAATTAAAGAAATAATACTTCCCCAGAAGAATGGAAGCGCACTCCCCGCCTTTTTATTAACGGTCACATAGAGAGGACTGCTTACACCAGGCGACTTTTCAACCTCAAAGTTTAGAAAATAAGTTCCTTCTTTAGGGACTGTAAGTTTTAGATCAAAGCTCGTTACACTTTCTTTCCAATACCCTTCAGCATCACGACCCGACTCTGTCCAAAGTTGTTTTCCAAAGCCAAATAAATATTTTTTTTGTTCATCCAATAATTCACCCGTGACAGAACTCCACTCTCTATCTCGCACGTCCTGTTTCACTTTAATGAGATAAACGGATCTGTCTTTGGCAACTTTCAGAGGACCTATTATACCCCCTTTAGCAGGCAACGTTTTGCTGATTTCTTTCCCTCGACCTATATTGAAAAAAAATGACATGACAAGACATAAAAGACCAAATCCAACCAAAATCACTGCATTTCTTGTCTGTTCTTTTTTATCCACTATGCACCTTATCTAAAACTCAGTTTATGACACCACGAAAAACAAAATAACGGAAAATCCAATCATCACAAGCGCCTCAAGGATCCCTGCTCCCAAGTTTTGATCATGTGTAATCTCACGATTAAGATCAGACTTAGGAATAATCACTTTGTCAAAAAAGAGTCGGACAATTGGGAACAGAATAAATATCAATAAGGCGTCTAACCCAAAAGTCTTTAGGTTATGTGACCAACTGACAAAATCACCTGAGGCTCCCTTCATTAAAATGACTCCTAATGAAATCAAAGCGCCGCCAAATGCTACACCTGCGGCTACATTATCCTTTTCAAGTTCAGTATGCACATCAAAAGGAGTGATGACGTTATACATCCATGTAAACAGAATTAATGCAAATTGGCCTAGAAGAAAAAACGCTAAAGCCGTTACAAGGCCGCCTCCCAAACCACTAATAGCGCCTGCAACAATTAATCCAGAGGCGATATAGGAAGCAAATTGAACGGCCCCTGTTCCCACATTTCTATCTGTAATGATTTCTTTTACATTTGAAAATTTGTAAAGAATGAATTTGTCATTGATCCATCGGGAACCATTCAGAAGAAGTATGCCTAAAATTGAATATCCCCCCACCGTAACCACATCTTGAAAGAGACCTTTAGAAGGGCCTACAAGGGCTCCTACATAAACAATCGTCGTCGCTACAAAATAACCGCCGATACTAACGGAAAACGCAATATTATCTTTTTGGGTAAGCTCATCATCGACACTAAAAGGGGTCACCCAATCATTGACCATTTTAGAAAAAAGCATGAGGCCCATGAACAAAAGGATCAGACTACCATCGTATACTATTTGATAACCCAAGGTATCCATTTTTTCCTATGTTTTGAGGCTATACACTTTTATCTGCGAAGACTTTATATACTCACTATAGGAAACGTCGTAGCTGGCATCTTCCCACTTTTCGACGCTAATCATATGTTCTTCATCATCACTCTCAAAATCCCAGTAGTAGACTTTTTCCGCATTACTTTGTTCACTGTGTCGCAAGAAGGTCGCCTCTCCAGAATCATCATAGCTATACTTTTGGCCCTCAAAAGTAAATTCGCCCTCCTTGTCATCATCGATTCGTTGCAACTCTTTTTTATTCAGACTGATATCGGAAAGTTTTAATTTTCTCAACGTAATTGAAACGTCTAACTCGTCACCTTCTTCAAGTTCAATCCAAACCTTTCTAGTGCCACTCTCACCCTCCAATTCGTGCCAGGTATCCCCCCCTTCACGATAAACGTGTTTAGCCATGATATTGACATCAAAATCTTCCATATCAGGTCCGACGGTGTTAAGCTGAATAACGCCACCAGGTCCTACATTTTCAATTCTTAATTCTTCCTTTGAATAGGGCGTAAATTTTTCATCTTTTACGTCCTTTGGTTCCTGCAAAGATTTCCACATCTTGAACATGTAAAACCCACCTACTCCAATAAGTATGATAAGAATAAACCACATTATTTAAATTATACTCCTACTGAGTTCTCCTGCAAAACGAATTGATAAACGATAACGCGTCTTGTGGCGCTACTACAAACGCTTATAAACATATAGGTGAAAGCTATTTGATGGTTTGGAGCAGCCGCGCAAGCGGTGTTGTTTTGCGCCAGAGGCCTCTGTTATTTGTTGATGCCCATTTTAGCTTTTAAGGCGGCAAGAGAATCTGATGCCGTGGGTGTCTCCCCCTTCAGAGCGCTCTCTATTTCGTTATCAATGCTCTTGTCGATTTGAGCGATCTCGCCATAAGATTCAGCCAACGCCTCTTCTTCAGCAACCTTATCTTTCATCTTTTCCAACATAGCCACCGTTCCATTGGAGTCTACTTTAGCCATTTGAGCATTAAGTTTCTTTGTAGCAACGCTGACTTTTGCTCTCGCTTTAAGAGACGCTGTTTCATTTTCCCACTTACTGATCTGCCCCTTTAAATGCTGAATGTTAGACTCCAACTTAGCAATGTGCCCTTCTTGATGTTGCGTATCTTTCAATAAAGATGTAGCTCGTTTAAAAACTTCCTCTTTTTTGTTAAGAGCTTCCATAGCCAATCGATCCGCCTCCACATTATCAAGGTTACCACTTTCGCCTTTTTTCAAAAGAAGCATGGCTTTCTTTTCGTAGTCTGAAGCTATTTCCTTTTTTTCGGCCGCTTCACGTTTTCCTCGAATCGCCAACGCTTTTACTTCGGCTAAGCTTTTCAAACTGGCTTCTAAATCTTTTTTCAAATCCCGAATACCTTGTTCGGTCATTTTAATAGGATCCTCAAAACGATCTAATGCTGAATGGGCCTCGGATTGACCCCATTTAAACATTCTTCTAAATATACTTGCCATGATAAACTCCCTTCATATTTTTACTTCGTTCGCAAATTATGACTTCGCGAATTTTATTATATCTTCTGAGTACTCCGCCATTGCAACACCCAAAGAATCAATCGAAGCCTCTAATTCGTTTAAGTCAAGATTCTCTAACTGCAGTGTATCCCTAAACAAGACCTTTTTTCCTGAATCATCTAAGACAAAAGCGCCATGAACGACCTCTCGATTCCATTGCATTAACTTTTTCAATACCGTAGGGTCATCATTCTTGAGTTCAAAAATGAGCTGCTCAAATATTAAGATGGGCGCTTCACAATCAATAACCAAATTTTTTATACCCCTAGATTCGTCCGTAATGACGACGAGTTCACTATCCGAATCTTCGACGTTTATTTCGTATCCCAACTCAAATAAGTAATTTTTTACTTTTTCCAGGTGATCTGACATTTTTTTGCCTCCAACTTAGTTCGTAGTGCTTCCGTAAAAACCTATGAGACCATACATTGTCACATTGTCTTAGTCAAAGTGTTTTTTGGATATATTATCCACCGTTAAAAGATGCTCGATCTTCGATGCTTGATTCTCAACCCTTTATCCCCTACTCTTCAAGTTTCCGTTTTTTAGCCACAGCGAATCAGCCTGTGTTTGAAGAATGTATGATGCATGGTTTATACAAAGATGGCCCTTACAATTAAAAAACTTGATCTCGATGCAATCACAAGGCAAGGCATAGAAGCTTTTCCCAACGAGTGTTGTGGATTTTTAATCGGGGAAGAAACCGAAAAAGGAAACCGATCTGTTATTCAGATTGTCCCCGCGACAAATAATCGAGAAGAGGAGGCACAACACCGACGATTTCTGATCACACCAGAAAATGTGATGAAAACTGAAAAATATGCTCGCGAAAAATCTCTAGATATTATTGGATTCTACCATTCGCACCCGAATGCCCCCGCCAGACCGTCGGATTATGACACGGAGCATGCTTGGCCATGGTATTCATATGTCATTACATCTATCATGAATAGAGAGATAAATGAAACAACATCTTGGATTCTCCAAGACGATCGATCAAAATTTAATGAAAAAGAAATTAGTGTAGAGGAATGAAGGAATTACGAAATACAAATATCGAGATCCGAAACACTCTGACCTGGATCCGTCAGTTAAACGCGGTTTTCTGCACGAACCATTTGGGCCAAAAGGAATTACAAAAAAGCCTCGACGCACCCAGCGGGTGCGCCTGCGTTTTTTTGCAACCTTTTGCCTCCAAAGCATTCGCACAGAAATCCCACGTTTAACTGACGGATCCAGGTCAGAGTTAGTTTCGTATTTTATTGAAGTTTGCGTAGAGAAAATTATTAAAAATAGTCGAGGTAAAGAATGGCCATAAACGTTTTAATCCCAACCGCGCTTAGACGCTATGCCGGGAACAAAGATAGCATTATAGTAGAAGGACAAAAAATCAGTGAAGCCCTTGAACACTTAGCTCAGGCCCTACCGGACCTAAAGCCCCATTTGTTTTCAGACGACGGAACGTTAAGAAATTTTGTTAATGTGTATGTAAATGATGAAGATATTCGATATCTTAGCAAAGAAAATACAGCCTTGCAGGATGGGGACGTGGTCACCATTGTCCCTGCTGTGGCTGGCGGAAGTAACGTTCTAGAAACCCAGGAAACAGAACTTTCAAAGGAAGAAATCGAAAGATATAGCCGACACCTTATCATTCCTAAAGTTGCTGTTCGCGGGCAAAAAAAGCTTAAACAGGCGAAGGTCCTATGTATTGGAACAGGGGGGCTGGGATCTCCAGTAGCCATGTATCTGGCCGCTGCAGGTGTTGGCCGTATTGGGTTGGTTGACTTTGATATTGTCGATTACACCAACCTGCAACGACAAATTATTCATGGCACTAAAGATGTGGGCAGATCTAAATTGGAATCGGCCAAAGAGTCGATTCAGGATATTAATCCCCATGTCCAGGTCGATCTACATCCCACCATGCTTTCCTCAGATAATGCGCTAAAGATACTTGAACCATACGATATGATAATTGACGGTACCGATAATTTTCCTACCCGTTATCTTGTTAATGATGCGTGTGTATTGCTGGGCAAACCGAACGTTTATGGAAGCATATTTCGTTTTGAAGGACAGGCCTCAGTTTTCTGGGCAGGAAAAGGGCCCTGTTACCGGTGCTTATACCCTGAACCTCCTCCTCCAGGACTTGTCCCGAGCTGTGCAGAAGGGGGCGTCTTAGGCATTCTCCCCGGCATGATTGGTGTTATCCAAGCAAATGAAGCGGTGAAACTTATCATTGGGCAAGGAGATCCCCTTATCGGCCGACTCTTATTATATGACGCACTGGGGATGAAATTTAGGGAGATGAAATTAAAAAAAGATCCTACCTGTCCGCTCTGTGGTGAAAATCCGACGGTTACAGAGCTCATCGATTATGAACATTTTTGTGGTATTGGCACCGAAGAAGATCAAATTGTTTTGGATGCAGAGGCAATCATCTCTGCACCCGATTTAAAAGAAACGTTAGATACGGATACCATATATCTTCTTGATGTTCGAGAACCTCACGAATATGAAATATGCAAATTAGAACATTCCCACCTCATTCCTTTAGGTGAAGTAGAAACTCGTGTCCATGAATTAGACCGAGATTGGAATATTGTGGCCTACTGCCGTTCGGGTCAACGCAGTGCGCGCGCCGTAAAATTTCTTCGCGAAGCCGGATTCAAAAGCGTAAAAAACCTAACCGGTGGGATTGTATCATGGGCGAACCAAGTCGACTCGACCATGCCGAAATATTAGACCGCTGAATTTATCACATAAAAGGCTTGTTTTAAAAGAGACTTTTCCTAAAGTAGCAGGCTTTCCTAAAAGCAATATTAAACTTCAATGAAGAGGGAGGAATAGAATCATGGGAAATTATGCACATCCCGAGATGTTAGTTAGCACCGACTGGGTCGCTGAACACAGAAGCGATGAGGGCATTCGCTTACTGGAAGTGGATGTAGATACCGGCGCCTATGAGGAAGGCCATATTGAAGGGTCTGCTGGCCTTGATTGGACGAGCCAACTTTGCGATCAAGTCCGTCGAGACGTTCTTAGCAAAAAAGATTTTGAAACGCTTTGTAGTAATGCGGGTATTTCCAATGATACGACCGTCGTTTTTTACGGTGACAACAACAATTGGTTTGCATGCTATGCGCTCTGGCAGTTCCGATATTATGGGCATACCGAAGACAACCTTAAAGTCATGAACGGAGGTCGATCGAAATGGTTCGCAGAAGGTCGTGCCCTGGCCAAAGAAATTCCGTCGTATCCCAGCACATCCTATAATGCACAGGAACCTGACGCAAATGTTCGCGCAATGGCCCAGGAAATTTTTCCTCACCTCGACAAGAATGATATAAACCTTGTAGACGTCCGGTCACCCGCTGAATTTAGCGGAGAAGTGATTGCCCCTCCAGGCATGAACGAAACCGCACAGCGAGGTGGGCATATTCCTAGTGCAACCAGTATTCCCTGGGCTCAAGCCGTTCAAGACGATGGATCCTTCAAATCCTATGATGAACTCAAACAGCTCTATGAAAGAAAAGGGGTCGATCTAGAAACAGATGCTATAGCTTACTGCCGTATTGGGGAACGATCTTCTCATACGTGGTTTGTCTTAAAGTATCTACTCGGCATCCAAAACGTAGAAAATTATGATGGAAGTTGGACCGAATGGGGTAACTTAGTAGGCGCCCCGATCGAGAAGACATAAAGAGTCAAAGGCCGCAGGTCTAAAGGTCAACGTTTTCTGGATTTTTATCTTTCGGCCTTAGACTTTTCGACTTTCGGCAGGGCCAAGGAGATCTTAAATGTCTAAATTTGTATCTGCGCATATAACAACCTGCATGACACGACAAGATGTAGATAAACTTGTCAAACGATTCATTCGAGAATCCGATGAGCAAATCCAAAGTATTCGCGTCTTATGCGACACCGTAGCAGGCCGCATGCTTTGCGAATGGGAAGCACCTGATCAAGACTCATTGGTTACCTGGTTATCCAAACGAAACGTCCGGATTAGAGGTAGTGATGAATGGATTATACCCGTTCAGATGGAAGCGGTTGAAGGGGACCTAAAGCTTTTGTAACGATTGGATCATCAGATTTTAGTTTGCGCCCACACACATCTTCAAAATGGGTAGACATGCTGCTTCTAACCTCGTCCACACGTGGACAATCTTTTCCAAGGATGGACTTTAAGGAAGCAACAGATTCACCTTTTAAGCCACACGGTATAATAACATTAAAACCGGCAAGATCCACATTCACATTGAAACTCATCCCATGCAACGAAACCCATTTTTTTAGTCTAAATCCAATAGCCGCCAATTTCCCGGCACGGGACCAAGCACCGTTCATGCCTTCTCTGCGAAACGCCTGTACCCCAAAATCGTTTGCGGTACGAATGGCTATTTCTTCGAGATTATAAAGGTATCCATGCGCATCCGCCTCATGACTTCCAAGTTTTATGATCGGATATATGATAAGTTGACCCGGAGCATGATATGTAATATCTCCACCCCGAGACGCTCGAATCACGTCAATGCCTTGTCTAGAAAGTTCTTCCTTTGAAACCTGTAAAAAATGTTCACGACCACGATTTCCCAACGTAATCACAGGAAGGTGCTGAAGAAATAATACGGTGTCGGGAATTTCATCAGCCACTCTAGCGGCATGTAGTTTATGCTGAATGGCCAATCCTTCTTGGTAAGCCA